>VFSW01003017.1_pt1 | contig 25248 bp, 26 predicted proteins | sample 5358111 | NCBI WGS metagenome assembly VFSW01 (sample SAMN11554181, study PRJNA540505) | mine drainage metagenome | isolation source: sediment from site ElyBrook_90M | place: USA: Ely Copper Mine, Vershire, VT | collected 2017
TAGCAGGGTCAGGCGTATTTGTCAATCGTTTATTTTATTAAGTATCGTTGTAGTGCTATAATGATCAAGAACCCGGAAACACTGAAAAAATTTGAAAGCGAGTTCATTAGCGGCCAGGGAAGCATATCCTATGAACAATCCCAGAAGCTCTTCGCCGCCATGTGGCAGGAGGGTGTCGCACTCGGAGTGCTTCCCTCTGCCGATCCCATGGCGGGCATCGAGGTCGATATTCGCGTGGCCCGGATTCTCAATTCATGTTCATTGAAACCCTTGCCCGGATAGGCGCTTCTCTCGAACGGGCGGAAATTCCCTACATGATCATCGGGGGGCAAGCTGTACTGCTGTATGGAGAGCCTCGCCTGACCCGCGATATCGACATCACCCTTGGTGCCAATATCGATCGGCTCGGCGCTCTTCTCGCCGTGGTGCAGGATCTTTCTCTCAAAGCCATCCCGGAAGACCCCGCGGCGTTTGTCCGTCAAACGATGGTATTGCCGGCGCTGGATGAGATGACGGGTATCCGGGTGGATTTCATCTCGAAGAATCGCAGGCGGCTCTCCGGGAACATGATCTGCTGAGAAAAAGGGATCAGCATCCTTATCCCAGCATCTCGCCCCGGGTGGATATCGTCACGACCTTCAGCGGAATCTGCTTGCCCGCCTTGGCCATCGCCTTCTTGATGATGACCGGCATCCCCTGGCAACAGGGGACCTCCATCACTACGACCGTGACGCTCTTGATATCCGCCTGGGAGAAGATGGCGGCGAACTTATTGATATAGGCCTCCGCATCATCGAACTTGGGGCAGCCCATGAGGACCGTCTTTCCCCTGAGCAGATCGTCGTGGAACCGGTGATAGGCAGCCGGCGTGCAGTCCGCGGCGACCAGCAGATCCGCCCCGCGCAGGAAAGGCGCCGTCGGCGGGACCAGGTGAATCTGGATCGGCCAGTGGGTGAGCGCCGAGACGCCAGAGCCGGGCCGCGACACCGGGGTGTTGGCCCGCTCGCAGGCGGTCTGCTGCGGGGCGAAGGTCTGGATCACCGAGGAGGGGCAGCCGCAGGGAAGCGCCTTATGGGCCGGGGAGGCAGGTTTTGGCGCCGCCGCGTGGGCATGGGCCTGTGCGGCGGTGCTCGCATGGCCGGTAGCGCGGACATGGGCCATCGCCGCCGCCTCATCGAAGGCCTCGGCCTCGGTGTCCACGACCTGGAGCGCCCCCTCCGGGCATTCGCCCAGGCAGGCCCCGAGACCGTCGCAGAACTTCTCCGCGACCAGCCGCGCCTTGCCGTCGATTATTTTGATCGCCCCCTCGGCACACGAGGGAACGCAGAGCCCGCAGCCGTTGCATTTATCTTCATCGATTTTTATGATCTTCCTGGTGTTTTTCATTTCGGCCTCCTCTTTTGAGCCTTGGTTATTATTGCAAACGCCGTTGGGCGGTCCGTCGTCTTTTACGGCTCCCTTATCTCACGCTATGATAAAAAGCGCCTTGACATAAGTCAAAGATATGTGCAGTTCATCTGATTATCCCGCATTCAGGAGGGCAATGATCGGCGCCGTGATCGGGAGAGCACCCCTTGGGACTTTTAGTTGGCTGGCCGCGACCGGTCCTGGGACAGGTCATGATCAGTTTTCACCTCTTATTTCGCTCTTATTAATCAAACATTGCTTAGCCGTTGACTATGTTTCATCATATGACACAGTCGCGTCGCTTCTGAGAGACCTGTCAGGACGGTATGCGTGATCACCAAGGGGGGCAGTAAGATATGAAAATCAATAAAATTGTTATTTGTACCAGTTTCTTCTTGCTGATGGGAGGCGTTCCCGGATACGCCGTTGACCAATCCGTTTGCGGTGACGGATCAGACGTATTTCTGAATGATAACGGAACGCTATTGTCCTGTACGTTGAAGGATGAATACAGTGCCAACGGGATCACCTGCGAAAGTGACAGGCAAATCACGTTCTATAATGACGGCGCACTGCAATCATGCGTCCTTTCAGACCAAACTACGATCAACGGCATCACATGCGAGGCGGACTGGACGATAACCTTCTATCGGGACGGCAACCTCGCTACTTGCGTCAAGGATTCGGGTTTCTAATGGAGGGTTAACCCTTCAACCTGTCAGCTCCCATTTCCCAAGAAATAATAACCGCCCTCCCCGGGGGGGCTCGTTCCCATCCAACTTTTTCCCGCGTTCTAAACACCCGCCATACCCCCCGCGCGCAGCGCGCCGCTAAAAAGTGCTTTGACATAAGTCAAAGATATGTGTAGTTTATCCCGCGTTCAGGAGGACATCGTGATAGATGTGGTCGAACAGCTTGCCGGCATTCCCCTTTTCGCCGGCCTATCGAAGCCGCAGTACGAGGCGCTGGCCCGGATCGCCGTGCGGCGTTCCTGCCGGAAGGGGGAGCGGATCTTCTCCGAAGGCGACGCCGGGACGGGGTTTTACGTGGTCGCTGCGGGCCGCGTGAAGATCTTCAAGGTCTCGGCCGAAGGGAAGGAGCAGATCCTCCACCTCTTCGGCCCGGGGGAATCCTTCGGGGAGGTCTCCGTCTTCACGGGGCAAGGATTCCCGGCGGACGCGGTGACGGCCGTCCAGTCGACCCTCCTCTTCTTCCCAAGACAGGCCTTCAGCGCCCTCATCAAAAAGGACCCGACCCTCGCCCTGAACATGATGGCCCAGCTTTCCCGGCGACTCATGGAGTTCGCCGGCCTCATCGAGGACCTGTCGCTCAAGGAGGTGCCGGGGAGGCTTGCCAAGTATCTGCTCTACCTGGGCGAAAAAAACGGCAAGGGCGAGATGAAGCTCGAAGTTTCCAAGGGGCAGCTCGCGTCGCTTCTGGGGACGATCCCCGAGACCCTCTCCCGGATCCTGGCCAAGATGAACCGGCAGGAGCTGATCAGCTCCCGAGGGGCGCAGATCCGGATCATGGACCGCCGGGGTCTGGAAGCGATCGCCCTGGAGGGGAAGAAGCTGCTATAAGAAAAGAAGAAAAGGTGACCCTAAAAGCAAAGAGGTGAAGATGGATATCATCGATTTGAAGAGCAGGGAGGTTTTCGGCAACGACGGGCGCGGTATCGCAGCGCTCGTCGAGGAGCCGCATCTGACGATCCGGCAGCTCGGCCTGGAGCCGGGGAAAAGCGTTCCCGTCCACACGACGGATGCCCCCGTGACCATCCAGGTGGTCCGCGGCGAGGGGGTGTTCATCGAAAACGGGGAGAGCTTCCGGATCGGGCCGGGGAAACTGCTGCGCATCGCCCGCGGCGTGTCCATGGGGATCGTAAACGACTCGGATGAGCCCCTGGTCATCCTCGCCATCAGGACACCGCCTTCGGAGGAAGCCCCGCGCGACACGACGCTCGGCGGGAAGGTGGGAGCGTACGTCAATTTCGTCGATTTCGCGCCGGTCAAACCGGGGAAGCAGGAGGCATTCCTGGAGTGGTTCCGCCGTTCCAGCGAGGTGTTCGCGCGGCATCGTGGGTTCATCTCCCGGACGCTCCTCGCGCCGATCGAGGGGGGAAGCCGGTACGCTGCACTCATCGAGCACGAGTCGAAGGAGACCTTCCTGGACATGCACCTGAGCGACGACCGCGCGCAGCTCTTCCAGGAGGTGGAGCCCCTGGTCCTCGGCGCCTCGACGCCCCACTTCTACGAACTGCTCATCTCGTACCGGAGTAAGAAATCATAGAAAGGGAGTTACCATGAAACCGATCGGACCATTGATGTGGGAACATAGGCTCATCGAGAAGATGCTCGCCGTGGCGGGCCGGGAGGCCGAGAAGATTCGGGAGAGCTGGAAGGTAAATCCCGTCTTCATCGATACGGCCGTCGATTTCATCCGGACCTATGCCGATCGGACGCACCACGGCAAGGAGGAGGATATCCTCTTTCGGGACCTCGCGAACAAGAAGATGAACCCCGAGCATAGCCGGATCGTGGGCGAGCTCGTCGAGGAGCATAAGTACGCGCGCGCCACAGTCAAGCGCCTGGTCGAGGCAAAGAATCGGTATATAATGGGTGAAGAGACGCTTTCCGAGATCGTCGCGTGCCTGACGGAGCTTGTCGAATTTTACCCGCGTCATATCGAGAAAGAAGACAAGCGTTTCTTCTTCCCGATCCTCGCCTATTTCACAACTGCGGAGCAGGACGCGATGTTGCGGGAATTCCATGAGTTCGACAGGCGGATGATCCACGAGAAATACCGGAAGGTCGTGGAGGCGGCGGGCGGCGGCACGGTAGCCGGGCCGCCGTGAGGGGATAACGGCGCTGTGGTAGAGTCCGGTACAACAAATCCGGATACAGGACAAGGTCGATCACGTAAAGGAAGATTCGATGAACGCAGTAGAGTTGATCCGGAAGGCCAAGGCGGAAGGCCGGACCGCCCTGACCGAGGCGGAGTCCAAGGAGGTGTTGAAAGGATTCGGCGTCCCGGTCGTGGCGGAGTCGGTCGCGGCAACGCCCGAGGAGGCCGCGGCCGTCGCGGAACGGTTCGGTTTCCCCGTAGTCCTTAAGGGTCTCGGGGCGAAGCTGACCCACAAGACCGAACGGGGCCTTGTTCGCCTGAACTTGCAGGATCCGGGTGAAGTGCGCCGGGCGGCGGCGGAGGTCGCTTCGGCCGCGGGGGCGGACCTCGAAGGATTCCTGATCCAGCCGATGCTCGCCGGCCGCCGGGAATTCGTCGCCGGTCTCTTCCATGACCCCCAGTTCGGCCCGGTCGTCATGTTCGGCCTCGGCGGGATCTTTACGGAGGCCCTCGACGACGTCGCCTTCCGGATCGCCCCCCTCGACGAGAACCATGCTGGACAGATGATCGACGAGTTGCGCTCCCGGAAGCTCCTGGGTCCGTTCCGCGGTGAGAAGGCGGCGGAGCGCGGGGAGCTTGTCCGCGCCTTGCTCGGCCTCTCCCGCATTGGGATGGAGCTCCCGGAGGTGACTGAGGCGGACATCAACCCGCTCCTGGTCGGCCCGGACGGACGAGTCACGGCGGTCGACGCCCTGCTCATCCTGGGCGAGCGCCCGGCGGCGCTTCCCCTGCGCCCGCCGATCGACCCCGTGGCGATCGCGAAGCTCTTCTATCCCCGCTCCATCGCCCTCGTCGGCGCCTCCGGAGCCCTGGGGAAGTGGGGGTACCGGCTGTTCTGCAACATCGTCGCGGGCGGGTTCAAGGGTCCGCTCTACCTGGTGAACGCCAAAGGCGAGCCGATCGCCGGCCGGCAGACCTTTCGGTCGGTAGCGGATATCCCGGGACCGGTCGATCTGGGGGTGGTGACGATCCCCGCGACGAAGGTGCGGGAGCTGATCCCCCAGTTTCAGGCCAAGCGGATCAGGAGCATGCTGCTGATCACCTCGGGGTTCGCCGAGACCGGCGCCGAGGGACGGCGGATGGAGGAGGAACTGGTACGGGAGGCGCGCGAGGCCGGGATCCTGATCCTCGGCCCCAACACGATGGGGATCTGCAACCCCCACGAGAGCCTCTTCTGCTGCGGATCGAACGTCCGGCCCAAGCCCGGGACCACCACGATCGTCTCCCAGTCGGGGAATCTCGGGGTACAGCTTCTCGACTTCGCCGAGCACGAGGGGGTCGGTATCCGCGCCTTCAGCGGCTCGGGAAATGAGGCGATGATCACGATCGAGGACTACATGGAGGCCTTCGAGGTCGACGAACTGACCCGGACGGTCGTCCTCTACCTGGAGAGCATCAAGAACGGTCGCCGCTTCTTCGAGTCCGCCCGGCGCGTGGGGAAAAAGAAGCCGGTCGTCATGCTCAAAGGGGGCCGCACCCGGGCGGGGAACCGCGCCGCTGCGAGCCACACAGGCGCGCTCGCCTCGAACATCCGGGTCTTTGATGCCGCCGCGCGCCAGGCGGGGATCGTCGTGGTCGATCAGCCGATGGACCTCCTGGACCTCTCGGCCGCCTTCTCCTCCCTACCGCTGCCCCGGGGGAACCGGGTAGCCGTGATGACCCTAGGCGGCGGCTGGGGGGTCGTCGCCTCCGACCTCTGCGTGGAGAACGGCCTGACGATTCCCGATCTTTCCCCGGAGTTGATCGCGCGGATCGATACGATCCTGCCCCCCTACTGGAGCCGTTCCAACCCCATCGATCTCGTCGGCGAGGTCAACCCCCATATTGCCACGCAGGTGATCGAGGCGCTCATGGGGTGGGAAGGGTGCGATGCGGTGATCCACCTGGGGATCCTGGGGCTCAGGGTGTACATGGGGGAGATGATCCGGTCGATCCATGCGGTCGATCCGGTGATGGACCGTGCCTTCCTGGAGACGGTTCCCCTGGCGCTCGCCGAATTCGAAAAGAGTTACCTGGGGCATGCGGCGCGCCTCATGGAGAAGCACGGGAAGCCCGTCCTCGGGGTGAATCTCATCCCCGACGAAAACGCCCGGACGCTCGTCGATATCGAGGGGAGTCCGTATAAAGGGATCGCCTTCCAGACGCCAGAGCGCGCGGTCAAGGCGCTGGCCGGGATGTTCGGCTACCGCAAGTGGCGCGAGCGCGATAATAAATAGGGACCGATATCTATGTATTGCGTCCGGAAGGAGGCCGCCTACCTTTGCCGGACCCCGGGAAAATGGAACGACTGGGAGCGAAACCGACGTTGGTGCCGCAAGCCGAAGTTCAAAGGAGATGCAGTGATGGTCGAAGAGGTGAGGGAGCGGCTCTATCGGATCGAGGTGCCGCTGCCCAACAGTCCGCTGAAGGAGCTCAATTCGTACGTTATCAAGGGGGACGGGCGGGACCTCGTGATCGATACGGGGTTCAACCGCACCGTCTGTTATGAGGCGATGCGGGAGGGCCTGGCTGCCCTCGATTGCGACCCGGCCAGGACCGATTTTCTGATTACGCACATGCACTCCGACCACACGGGACTGGTCGCGCGGCTGGCGAGCGGAAGCAGCACCGTCTACTTCAGCAGGATCGACTCCCGGGTTTTCGACAAGGACCGCAGTTGGCAGCCCCTGGTCGATTACGCCGAGATGAACGGCTTTCCCGCCGACGAGCTCGCGAAGGCCCTGCAGAACCACCCCGGCTTCAAGTACAAACCGGAAGCGGTTCCCGAGCTGACCCTGATCGATGACGGCGCCCTGATCGAGATCGGCGGCTACCGCCTCCGGGCGCTGGGAACACCGGGGCATACCCAGGGCCATATCTGTCTTTACGACGCGGATAAGAGGATACTGCTCTCGGGCGACCACATCCTCTACGACATCACACCCCATATCGAGTCATGGTCGTATCAGGTCAATTCCCTCCAGGACTACCTGGCGAGCCTGGAAAAGGTGTACGAGCTGCCCGTGGACGTCGTCCTTCCCGGACACCGGAGCCGCTTTGTCGATCTCAAGGGGAGGATCGACGCGCTGAAGGAGCACCACCGGCAACGCGCCGAGGAGCTCCTCGACGTTTTGGGGAAGGAGACACGGAATGCTTACGAAGTCGCCAGCCGGATGAGCTGGGATATCGACTGCGAAAGCTGGGAGCTCTTCCCCGTCGCCCAGAAGTGGTTCGCCACTGGCGAGGCCCTCGCCCACCTGCGCTACCTGGAGGGCGAGGGGCGGATCAGGAGAACCGGCGGGCAAAAGGTCTTCACCTTTTCGGCCGCTGCGGACTGAGACCGGCGAACCCGGCGGGGCTGTTAGGTCAACCCCGCCGAGACTTGCGAGGAAATTGTTGCGGTTAGGTTGCCGATCCCGATAAGTGGGTCCCCAGGAGCAGAGCGCCGTCGATGACGATCTCCGTCCCCGTCGTGTAGCTGGAGGCCGCTGATGCCAGGAACAGGGCGGCGCCGGCGATCTCGTCGGGTTGGCCGATGCGGCCCGTCGGCAGGATCCTCTCCAGGGCCGCCTTCGCCTTTTGGGCCTCTTCGGGCGGAAGATGCGCCCAGTGCGAATTCATCATCTTGGTGTCGATCGGTCCGGGGGCGATGGTATTCACCTGGATGTTGAAGGAGGCCAGCTCGCTGGCGAACGCCTTCGTGATCATCCGGACGCCGGCTTTGGAGATGGAATAGACGCTGACGAAGGGCTCGGGATTGAAGCCGTCGACCGAGGCGATGTTGATGATCTTTCCGCCGCCTTGGGCCTTCATGATCTTGGCCACGGCCTGGCTCGTGAAATAGACCCCCTTCAGGTTCAGATTCATGATCGTGTCCCAGAGGCGCTCGTCCGAATCGAGGACGGTGCCCATGGCGGGGCTGGCCCCGGCATTGTTTACCAGGACATCGATCCGTCCGAATTTTTCCATCACCGTATTGACCATCTTCTGGATCTCCCCTGTCCGGCCGAGGTGGGCCGATAGGGGGAACGCCTTGCCTCCGAATGCCCCGATTGCTGCGGCGGTCGCTTCGAGATCGAGAGCCTTGCGGCTGGTGACGACTACCTGTGCCCCCGCCTTGGCGAAGGCGTATGCTATCGCCTGGCCGATCCCCCTGCCGCCGCCGGTGACGACGGCAACCTTTCCCCTCAGTGAAAATTGGGATAGATCAAACATGGTTCCCTTCTCCTCTCCTCACATCCGATAAAGGGTGAGCGATCCTTTCCCGGCCCGGCGTGCGAACCCCCGGCCGGCTTCCTCTACAGGCCGCAGGCGTTACGATCGCCGCCGCTCATCCCGGCGATGTACTTCACGAGTTTCTTCCGGGACTCGATGTCGTACTGGGTCGTGATGGCGATCTGCTCCATGATCGGCGATCCGCCGCCGTGATAGTTGCCGATGTTATGGATCCCGCCCGTTGCCGAGCAGAGGGCGTCTCCCAGGAACCGCCAGAAATTGGCCTGATCCTCCGCCGACATTTTCGGATTCCGCTTGGTGTACTTGAGGAGCAGCTCCCCGGTTTCCGGATTCAGGAAGTCCTTCTCGTGGGGAAAGGTGGCGACGACGCCGCCGGCGATGTCGCAGAGGATCTCCGCCTCGCGCCAGACCGCCTCGCCCGAGAGGCACCGGCCGACGTTGCAGTAAATCGAATTGGGGATATAGGAGCCGGGACCGTAGGGGACAAAGCCGATCCCGGGGATGAAGACCTCCGGCTTGCCCAGATCGGAGGCGGTGTAACCCGCGGCATACCCGAGCTCGATGGTCATGATGAGCTCCGCCAGCTTCTCCCGCACGTGGGGCTGTTTGTGGATGTTGTTCACCTCGGCGGCGAGGGCGGCCATCCCCAGGATGACATCGCCGATCGCCGGCTTGCAGCCCGAATAGGAGTGGCGGTGGAAGAGGGCGAAGAGAAGCGCGCAGGCACCGCCGTGCTGGTATTCGCCGGCAAGGAAGACCCGTTCCCAGGGCACGAAACAATTTTCAAAGATCATGTAGGAATCCGTCGCTCCCGGGACGAATCCGCGCTTGTAATGTTCCCGCGGCCGCAGGTTGTGGATGGTCACGACCTGCTTCAGCCCGTCGCAGTCCCCCGGAACGGCAAAGGCCACGGCGTAGTCCTTGTCCTCGGGTCGCAGGGCACGGGTGGGGACGACCAGGACCTCGTCTGCCACGGAGGCCTCGGAGATATGGACCTTGCACCCCTCAACCACGATGCCGTCCTTCAGCCGCTCCTTGATCCGCACGTAGGCGCCGGGGTTCGGCTGGTCTGCCGGACGGAGCATCCGATCGCCCTTCACGTCAGTCTGGGCGCAGCAGCCGATGAGATCTTCGCTCTGGAAACGGACGAGCCACTTCTTGAAGTTCTCGTGGTACTGGGTTTCTCCCGGTTTCTCCTTGTCCGCCTCGTAGGAGACGTTGTAGATCGCGTTCGTTGCGTCGACACCCATGCAGCGCTGAATGCAGCCGCCGACCTTCCGGCAGAGCATCCGCGTCATGTCCTGTTTCTTGTGGAGGTCGTCCTTGTTCTGATGAACATGGGTAAAGCGGTTGATGCGCTCACCCGTCAGATGGGAAATCGCGGTGCAGAGCTCCTGGTTCTCCGGTTTGGCCGCCTCGTCGTAGGTCGTCCCGATGGTGTTGAGGCAATCCATCTGGAGTTCGTCCGTCCTGTCGAGCAACTGGCCGTTATGGTACAGATTCCGCTTCATCTTGGACAGGCCCTTGATGTACTCCTCTTTGGTTCTCATGATGTTCCCCCCTTTTCCGGTTGATGGTGATTGTTGTCCGTGGATGTATTACGGCCGGGAGCCGGCTCGGCCGCTGCCTCTTTATCCTTTTTCGATCCCTCTTTCGCCTGGAGAAATTCCCCGAGGACCCGGGCATCTTCCCGCTTCAGGTACAGGGTAAGCCCTTGATCGGCCTTATCGGCCCGGATTCCATCCAGGACGATCTCGATGAAGGGATCGAGCATTTGCATGATGCTTACCTGTCTCTGAGGCATCCCCTGCATCTGCCAGTGGATGAACAGATGCTCGATTGTGCCCAGAAGCATGGAGCGGATCAGGTAGGGATTGGAATTCTTTTTGAAGGTCCCATCGGCGATCCCCTCCTTGATGCAGTCCAGGAGCCGGTGTGCCGACTGGCGGATGGCGGCATGGGCGGACGTCTCGCGGAACCGCTTGTTGTTCATGAGTTGAAGGAGGATGAGGGCACAATAGTGCGGATTCGACTGGTAGAGCCGGACGTAGGCTAGAAGGATGGCCCGCATCCGCCCCTCCGCCCCTTTGATGTAGGTGAGCGCGCGATCCGTCTCTTCGATGCTCTCCTTGGAGATCTTTTCGGGGATGGCGAAGAGCAGGTCCTCTTTGGTGCCGAAATACTCGTAGATCGTGGCCTCCGAACAGCCGGCCTCCTTGCTTATTTCGGAGATCGTGGCGTTCTGGAAGCCCTTTTCGGCAAAGGTGTGCAGGGCGACATCCATGATCCGGTCTTTCCTGCTCTTAGTCCTGCCATTATCCGCCATGTTTATTTCCTTGAGCAAGTTTGATTATTGGCTATCTCATCGTAGTCAAACTGTCAAGTATTATCATAAATCGTAGGGAGGCTATAAAATTTGCTGAAATCGGTTGGTCTTACGAATATTTGTCAGGGACTTGATAGCGCTTATCCGGGTTTGGAGGTGTTTGCGGTCGGGTGTGACGAGGGGGATCAGAAGAGGGAGGCCGTCCAGCCGAGCTGCCGGTCGGCGTTATCCTGCATCGTGCGCAGTTTCGCCTCTACATCTCGGCGTAGCGTCTCGAAGGCGACTGCGTCCAGGGAGGCGGGAACGACGAGTGGCGTTCCCCAGTGGATGAGGACTGTGCTGAAGGGCTTCGGTATCAGGAAGCGGTCCCAACTGTTGAGCACCCAGGCCCGGTTGACGGATATGGCGACCGGGATGATCGGTACGCCCGAGAGCTGGGCCATGCTGACGAGCCCGGCCTTGATGATGCCCCGCGGCCCTTGCGGCCCATCCACGGCGTGGACGGCGAAGGGATGTTCTGCAAGGTCCGCGACGATTGTTGCCAGAGCCTCCCTGCCGCCTCGTGAACTCGATCCGCGTACCGGACGGAAATTGAGCCGACGGCAGACGTCCGCTATCATATCCCCATCCCGGCTTTGACTGATCATCACGGAGGGTGCGAATTCACCGAAACGCCGCGCGTAGGTGAGGACGAGGAATATCCGTTGATGCCAGATGGCGGCGATCGCTTTTCCCTCCTGCCGAAGATAGTTGCGGAATTCCTCCTCGCCGATAGAACGGACACGGATCAGGCAGAAATAGAGGCGGATGACCGCGTAGAGGACGGGGATCAAGCCATATTTGATGGCGAATCTGGAGAGAGATTTTACCATGGGAAGGCCTGGGTGTCCGAATAGCCCTATCACAACAGAGGCGTACCGTTTAAGTACGCCTCTGTTGTCAGAGGAAGCGAGGTCGCTGCCGATAAGTCGCGAACGCGTGGTGCTTATTTCCCCTTGACATCAGCGAGGGATTCGGGTTTGACGCTGTCAGGCATCGGTTCGATGCCGTACTTCCACTTCAGATACTGCTCGCCGGTCGACGGATAGAGGGCGTAGACCAGCAGGTCTTCGTCGGTCTTTGCGAGATCGCCGATCTTCTTCTTGTCTTCCTCGAGCTCGGGCGCCAGGGAATCGGCGGGTCGTCCGGTGATCGGAGTCTGGCCGTGCCTGCGCTTCAGGACGAGCTTCTGGACCTCCGGATCGACGGGGGTCGGGGTCTGGCCGTAGAGGCCGACCATCAGGTCGCCGAACTGGTTGCTGATCATCTTGTACCGGCCCGCGACCACGTTCATGACCGACTGCACGCCGACGATCTGGGACGTCGGGGTGACCAGGGGCGGCGTTCCCGCCTCCTTTCGCGTCCGCGGGATCTCCGCATGAACCTCGTCCAGACGGTCCAGGGCGTTCATCTCCCTAAGCTGACTGATCAGGTTGGAGATCATCCCGCCGGGGATCTGGTGGGCCAAGACACCCGCATCGATCAGGGAGAGCCTATTCGAGGCGAGGTGCTTCTGGTACTTGGGTGCGATCTTCTCGAGATGTTCGCCCAGTTTGATGAGCTTGCGGACATCCAGACCGGTGTCGCGCTTCGTCCCCTGGAGGGTAACCACGAGCGGCTCGACGGCGGGCATCGCGGTCCGGAGGGCATAGGGAGCCAGACAGGTATCGACGATATCGACTCCCGCCTCGATCGCCTTGAGGTAGGCCATCGACGCCATGCCGCTGGTGTAGTGGGTGTGGAGGTGGACGGGAAGCTTCGTTACCTTCTTCAGCGCCGTAACGAGATCGTAGATGTCGTAGGGCGACACGATCCCGGCCATATCCTTGATGCAGATGCTGTCGGCGCCCATTGTCTCGAGCGCCTTGCACTTGTTTACGAAATAGTCCAGGTTGAAGACGTCGCCTCCGAGACGGGGCTGGGTCAGGGAGTAGCAGATGGCGCCCTGGAAGTGCTTCCCGTTGGCCTTTATCCTCTCGACGCACGTCTGGAAGTTCCTCAGGTCGTTCAGGGCGTCGAATACCCGGAAGATGTCGATACCGACTTCGCAGGATTTGTCGACGAAGGCCCGGACGACATCGTCTGCGTAGTTGCGGTAGCCGACGAGATTCTGTCCGCGGAGCAGCATGCTAAAGGGGGTCTTTTTTATATACTTCTTCAGGACCTTGGGTCTTTCCCAAGGATCTTCGCCGAGGAAGCGATGCATCGAGTCAAAGGTCGCCCCGCCCCATACCTCCATCGCCCAGAAACCCATCTGGTCCATCTGTTCGGCGATGGGGAGCATGTCCTCCGTGCGCATCCGGGTCGCATAGATGGACTGATGGCCGTCGCGGAATGTGTTGTCCTGGATCTTAACGGGATTGATCGGTCCCTCCTTCATGATATCCGTCATTTTTGTCTCCTTCCTAATGCATCGTCGATGCGGCTTGCCAGTTTATTTATAAATCTAACGCATTGGACGCCTTTTATATAGTAACGATTTGAACGTGTCAAGTTCAATATGGAGTACTCAGAGCAATAATAGTGCCATAACCGCAAAGCAGCCTCCCGAGGACATCCGGTTATGAGAAAGAACAATGGTAATAAGAACAGTGAATTGTAGTACTGCACGGCATTTAACGTGTTCCTCCCTTTCAATGAAATTGAATTTCGCAGAGCGGAAAAAGCGATCCTGATCGGCAAGAGAGTGCATATATCGCACGAAATATGTGGTGGGCTCGGGAAAAGCTTCGGGCGGTTGAATTGTTCAATGCGTGCAAAAGACACACGCTGTGCACAATGGGCACGGGACCGAAATTCGATCCTGAGCGGCGCCTTCACGACCTGGTGACGGTGATCGGATTGGAAAAGATCCAGGGTCGGTAGCGGCCGTAAACGTTCAGGTCGGCCTCTATCCTGTAGATGCCGGGTTCGCAGAGCATGAGCGAAAGTTCTTTTCCCGTTGTCTGGTGGAAGAGGCCCCCGTTTCTGACGAGACGGATTCTTGCCTTATAGGGAACAGAGGCCGTCAGCGCGGCGCAATGATGGAGGATGAATTCGTCGCCCATCGTAGCGCTTCTCCCCTCCTCCGCCAGGAGCAGGGAAAAGCCCGATGAATTGCGATAGTGGTCGAGGGCGACATAGGCGCGGCCGTTTTTCAGGGCGTCGAAAACGGCTGCGATGTCGGAGCCGTTGTTGCCGGACAAAGGGCCGGTCGTGAGTACATGCGTCCGGATCAGACGGAAGACCCTCGCGAAGGGGAATACGGATAGCTTGAACCTCCAGATCCGCGACACCGTGTCGTGGTTGTCCAACTCGCCGATGCCTACAATGCGGCGCTCCTGCGAAAGGCGGTCCCAGCGTGCGAGGGTATTCGGGGAGGGGCCGCGGAGGAAGAGGGCGGGCCAGGCATAACTCAGGGCGGCGCGGAGATACCCGGTCAGGCTGTTCTGCCAGTCGGTCATGAAATCCCAAACGCCGATGCCCGTATAGCCGGTGACGGACCAATCGGTCCAGGGATACTGTTTCACGTGAAACAGAGCGCTCCCCTCGTGATCCGGGTGGGCGATAAAGCCGATCCCGCCACGGGTTCGGATGCGGTCGAGATAGGCCTGCGGAGGCAAGCATTCCGGAGGGTCCTCTGCGGAAATGAGTGATCCCGGGAGCTGAAAAGCCAGCAGGTGGTTGAACCGCGGCGCAACCTCCTCGCCGACGATGAGCAGTGTGCGGCCATGCCACCCCTCCCATCCGTCGCTCCTCGCCTGGAGGGTTCCATGGTCCGTCAGGAGCAGGAAATCGATACCGCTCTTGTTGGCCGCGGCGAGAATCTCGGCAACAGGCGTGCGTCCATCGAAGGAGTAGGCGGAGTGCAGGTGGATGACGCCGGCATAGTCGGTCAGGGGTAGGGGCGATCTCATTTGCGCCTCGGGAGGGGAGCCCCTTCCGCATGCAGCGTTTGCAGCGGGCAGGGATCGCATTTCGGCACCTTCCGACAGAAGGTTTTCCCCGTATTCACAATGAGCGCGTGAAACTGGTTGAAGAGGGCAGTATCGTGCGGGAGATGGTCCATAAACATCTCCTGAATGCGGCGATAATCCGCGTCACCGTCAATCAGGCGATGGCGCTCGAGGATCCGTCGGGTGTATGCGTCGCAGACGAAGACGGGTTTCCCGCAGGCATACAGAAGGATGCTGTCGGCCGTCTCCTGTCCGATGCCGCTCACACCGAGGAGTTTGTTCCGGAGGATGGGCAATTCCTCGGCTGACATGATCCCCATATCGCCAGCGTACTCCTCCCGGAGAAACCGGACGAAAGATTTGAGCCGCTTTGCCTTGACGTTGTAATAGCCCGACGGCCGGATGATATCGGCCAGGATTCCTTCATCGATTCGCGAGAGCGCCGCGGGGGAGAGGAGATGCTTCCCTTTCAGGGCGGCGATGGCCTTTTCTACGTTTGCCCAAGCGGTGTTCTGGGTCAGGATCGCCCCCACCGTCACTTCGAACGGCTCCTCGGCGGGCCACCAGTGGAGATCGCCGAAATGCCCGTTCAATCTCTCGTAGATTCTCATCAGGTCCTTCCGGCAACCCATCTCAGTCCTGCTTCGTTATATGTAACGTCTCTGTCGCGCCGAAAAAAGCGGCGTACGATACGTACGCCGCCTCCAGTATTAAACGTGAGCAAATGCCCGGTAGGCCCGAGGAGTTTCTATTTTGTCAGCGGGACGAAGAACGTCGCTCTTCCGCGTTTGATAAGGAGAAGGATTCCCTTATCCCCGGCCTTTGCGATCTCCGCAACATACTCCTTCATACTGCCGATCTTCACTTTATTCACCTGAAGGATGATGTCCTGCGGCTGGATGCCGACCTCATCGGCGGTGCTCCCCTCCTGCACATCGACGACGATCACACCCTTCTTGGTTGACAGGCCGAGATGCTTGGCGATCTCCGGTGTGATCTCCTGGACGAGCATTCCAAAGGCCTGACCGTCCTCTCCAACTGCGGCTATTTCTGCCTGCTCCTTCCGTTCGGCTACGGCAAGACTGACCTCTCTTTCCTGACCGTCCCGGAGAATCCTGATCTTAATCGTCTCCCCGACGTGGAATGCGGCGATCATCATGAGCAGCTCATGGGTGTCCTTGACCTTCTTGCCGTTGATCTCGGTGATGACATCACCCGATTTCAGGCCCGCCTTATCGGCCGGGTCACCCTTGAATACATCGGAGATAAGCGCCCCGCTGCGGTCCTTGAGCTTCATGCTCTTGGCGATATCCTCGGTAATATCCTGGACGGAGATCCCCAGCCAGCCGCGGGTCACCTTTCCCTTCGCTTTCAGATCGGGCAGTATCGTCTTCGCCATGCTGATCGGGATGGCAAAACCGATTCCCTGGCCTTGGGCAACGATGGCCGTGTTGATGCCGATGACTTTGCCTTCCATGTTGAAGAGCGGCCCACCGCTGTTGCCGGGATTGATGGAGGCGTCGGTCTGGATGAAGTTATCATAAGGGCCGGCGCCGATGACGCGCCCCTTTGCGCTGACGATGCCGGCGGTGACGGTCTGTTCGAGTCCGAAAGGGTTTCCGATGGCCATCACCCAGTCGCCGACGCGAAGTTTATCCGAATCGCCCGTCTCCGCTACGGGCAGGCTGTCGGTTGGTTTGATCTTGATCAGGGCGATATCCGTCTTTGCGTCCTTGCCGATGATCTTCGCCTCGTATTCTTTTCCGTCGGAGAGCTTAACCAGTATTTTGTCCGCCTGTTCCACGACGTGGTTGTTGGTGAAGATATATCCGTCAGAGCTGATGATGAATCCCGAGCCGAGGCTCTTCTGTTTGAACTCCCGTTGCGGTATATCGCCGAAGAACCGCTCGAAGAAGTCGTCTCTGCCGAAATAGCGCTCAAACGGCGATCCCTGACCGAACGGTGAACGGAATCCGCCGCTACGGACCGTCTTGGTAGTGCTGATGTTGACCACGCAAGGCTTGAGTTTTTCTGCCAGATCGGCAAAGGAAAAGGGTGTGCGTGATGCTTCGCCGGTTGACCCCGCTGCCGCCACCTGCTGGACATCGGGACCGGGTCCGGACGGTGCCAGGGAAGAACGTAAAACTTCCACGACCGATACCACAAAGAAACCGATCAGAAAGGCCAAAAGAAACATGATAAAGGTTTTTCTGCCGCTCTTATCCGCTTTCATATTATCCTCCACGGTAAATTACCGGCTGTAATATAAACGCCAAATCCGTTTTGTCAATTGTTTTTGTCATTTCTGCGCAATCCCCTTTACGCTGCCCCCCTGTTGTGCTAATAGTCATGACACTTCTTCAATAAACGGGTAATGGTGAACTCCATGATTTCCGTCGTCGAAAGCATCGGACGGAGCGCGATAATTACTTCCCTCTCTCTTCGGCAGACAGTGACATTCACCGCGCAGATCATCCTCCGCCTGTTTGCCATGCGGACCTACAACAGCGCCTTCCGGACGGTCTTCATCAGCCAGCTCTATTTCACCTCGGTGCAGATCCTGCCGCTGTTTCTGTTTGTGGCCGTTATCTTCGGATCGATGGTCAACGGGATGGCCTTTCAGGCGATCAAAAACCTGGGCTTGAGCGACTATCTCGGACGTCTGCTGATGGGGTTCGTTGTGACGGAGTTATCGCCGTTTGTGACGGTTCTGCTCATCGCTTTGCGCTCCAGTTCCGCCATCAACGCCGAGATCGCCGTTATGAAGGTCAACCGCGAACTCTACACGCTCGAAATCTTCAATATCGACCTGATCGACTATCTTTTCGCTCCCCGCATCCTCAACGGAATGCTCTCCATGGTCCTCCTGAGCAGCCTTTTTTCCCTGGTGGTCCTCGCCATCGGCCTGCTTGTCTCCAGCGTGATCTTCGGCACGGGCGTCGATGCCTATCTCGACACCCTGCTGCAATCCGCTTCCGTGCCGGATATGATAATCGTTCTGTTGAAGAGCGCGTCGTTTGGTTTTTTCATCACCCTGATCCCGATCCGTCAGGGCCTGAACGCATCGCAGGATCTGACGAGTATCCCCATAGCGGTGCTAAACGGGATGGTCAAGGTCTTTCTGGCCATCGTGATTATCGAGGTGCTATCATCAATCGTAAGGTTCATTTAACGTTCTTCGAAAGCGAAGGGGAACTGCAACGTGGACTGAAGGATTTCATTGCAGCTCACAAGTCGCGGGTGGGGCTTGTCTCCCCGGATGCCCCCCTGATCTCGAATCTTTCGGTATGGAGTAATATTGCCCTGATCAGGCAATACCACCAGAATATGCCTGGACATGAGGCCAAAGCGTTGAGTGAAGACCTCCTGGGGCGGTTTGCCATGGAGCCGATCGCGGAGCGGAGAAATCCTGCCCTGACAATGGAGGAGCGCTTCTGTGCGATGCTCCTGCGGGCGGTGATGGTCGAGGATGCCATCCTCATCCTGGACCGGCCCTTTAGCATCTTGACGGACCACGGGAGCGGGCATTTCTTGACGGATGCTCTGCGGAAGGTGGATGATATGATTGCAGAAACTCATATTTTCGATTATAGTTGGGATAAGGAACGTTACGGGGTCACGGATGACGACACAGAAGCTTGAATTCAAGGTCGGCCTCTTCATCACTATTACCACCCTGCTGATCATGGCCTCCATCGGGTACGTCTTCTACAAGAAGGGCATCTTCGCCCCCGTCTATACCTATACCCTCTCCTCGAAGACGGGTGAGAGCCTGACGGAAGGGATGCCGGTCGTCTTTGGCGGCATCATCATCGGCCGGGTCAACTCGACAGAGTTGGACGAACAGGGGACGGTTATCATCCGGATCAAGATCCCGGAGCGTTACAACCGGGTGATCCGTGCCGACAGCAAGTTCGTCATCGAAAAACCGCTTCTCGGAGCTTCACGGATCGTTGTCACGACGGGCAACCTCAACGGGCCTCCCCTCTCGCCTGCGGCCGTTTCGGAGGTCACGGTGTCCAGCGACATCAATGAAATCATCAGGCGGGCGCGGCCCATCGTCGACAAGGCCGATCGGATCATGGGCAGCGTGGCGCAGATCACCGAGAATCTGGCCGATCCGAAGGGGGATGTACGGCGGATACTGAGGGATGCGGAGACGGTGACCTCCCGGTTCTCCAAAAAGAAATCGGTTCTGGATATGGTCGTCGGCAATCCGGAAAGCATCCGGGCGATCCATGAGACCCTCGGAAAACTCAGGGACATCTCCGTTCGAGCCGATTCAATCTTCGCCAAGGCGGATACGCTGGTGGGAAGTACCGGCGAGGAGATCTACGGCCAAGGCGGTGTCCTGCCCCTCGTCCGGGATATCCTCCGCGATCTTCTGGAGAAGCTGACGAAGCTCGACACCGCCCTGGACAATATTAACCGGATCACCGGCGAGGCCGCCGATTCCACAAAAAATCTGAAGACGCTCCGGAGCGAGATCGATGCAGTTATCACCGAGATCGGAGATCTGGTGACCGAAGTGGACAGGAAGATCCCTTTCAAGACCAAACCGGAGATCAAGCTGCCATGAAGAAGATTCTCTGCCTATTGTTCTTTCTTCTGCCGCTGGCCGGTTGCGGTCCCAAACCGATGCCGTGGATCGAGGCGGGGTATCAGCGGCTGGAGAACTTCAAGACGGATTTCCTGACCGGCCGTCCGCCGATCGTGACCGACATGCATTTTACAAAGGCCGTCGAAGAGATCAAGAAAAGCGGGGAACTCGACCTCCTGGGGAAGGTCTGGTTGACGCGGATGGCCCTGCAGGTTGCCGTTCTGGACGAACCGGAGGAAGGCGATTATCCAAAGATCGAAGCGGCGCAGTCGGTTCCCGCAAACAGGAATTTTTATCTCTTTCTGAAGGGCAACGCGGCCGTAGACGGGCCGCTCCTTCCGGCCCAGTACCGTACATTTTTCGCGGCGCTGCAGGGGGGAAATGCCGCCGAAACGGGAGCCGCTGTGGCGAAGATCGACGATCCTCTTTCGCGGCTGATCGCCGCGGGCCTCGCGGTGCGTGGTCACACCGAGAACGAGGCGCTTCTCCAGACAGCGGTTGAGACGGCCTCCCGAAACGGCTGGAAACGCGCGCTCCTGGCTTGGCTGACACGTCTGGCGGTCTTCTACGAAGCGTCGGGAGAAGCCGCCAAAGCCGCTGCCGTCCGCCAGCGAATCGACCTGATCATATCCTGAGATATCCGAGTCCTGCTTCGGAAAAGATTGCGTACCGATGCCCCGGCGCGAAGGTGCGACGTCATTCGCCGGCCTGCGGGCCTGCCTTCTGCGATTCCCGTGCGGGAACGGCGATCTTCCGTTTTGCCGGATCCGCTTGCATGCGGTAGAGGGTCACCGTATGGCCGATCATTCCGACCTGAGCGCTACCGGTCTTGGCGGCGAGATCGCCGGTGATCGCTTCCTTCCGGTCCTTTTCTTTGAGGTCGTTGAATTTGATCTTGATGAGCTCGTGGCGGAAGAGCTCTTCGTCGACGGCCCGGATGACTCCCTCGGTGAGCCCCTCCCTGCCGATCTGAACGACCGGCTTCAAACCATGGGCGAGGCCCCGCAGGTGCTTCTTCTGATATCCCTTCAACGCGGTCATAATTGCTCTCCTGAATCTTCGCAGCGAGGCACAAGGGTCGATCAGACGATCCGTGCGAGCCGCGTCCAGCTCGTGCTTTCCCAGGAAGGATCGAGATTTGCTTCATCCGCGCGGGGCTGCAAACCGCATTTTCGGGCAAAATAGCGGTGGAAGGCAAGGCAACGCGTCAACTCGGGATGAAAAACGGTCACCAGGACATCGGACGACTCGGCGGCCGCGATAAAACCACCGATCCGCAGGAGTACCTTGACGCCTTCTCCCACTTTGAGGATTTTGGGGGCGCGGATGAAGGTGAGCGGCGCCGGCTCGGGCGAGATCGTCGGAACCGGCGCCTCGCAGGTGAAGCTGTCGAGCTGGCTCCCAAAGCTGTTCCGCTGGACTTCGATATCGATGAGACCGAGGTGAGGCGCTTCCCCCGTGAGTGTACGGGCAAGCAGGATCGCCCCCGCGCAGGTGCCCCAGAGCTTCATCCCCTCCCGGAATTTCCTGACGATGAGCGATTCGAGGTCGAAGATCTTGAGCAGGCGGGCGAGGCAGGTGCTCTCGCCGCCGGGGATGATCAGCCCGGCCAGCCCGTCGAAATCGCCCGGTTGTTTGACCGGCCGGGCCTTGATGTCCAGACGCTCGAGGTGGTCGAGGTGCTCGCAGACGCCCCCCTGAAGGTCCAGGACGCCGATGGTATCGCCGGGAGTGGGGGGGCAAGCGATGCGCACTTTTGGGGAACTCATGGGATCCGTCTCGAGGGCTTGTTTTACCAGCCCCGCCCCGCCAGGAGCTGTTCCTTGGGAATGGCTGCGATCTCCAGGCCGGGCATCGCCTCGCCGAGGCCCATCGATGCCTCGAGGACCTTGGCCGGATCGTTGAAATAGGCCGTGGCTTTGACGATCGCCCGGGCGCGAACAGCCGGATTCGCCGATTTGAAGATCCCGGAGCCGACGAAGATCCCGTCGCACCCGAGCTGCATCATCAGCGCCGCATCGGCCGGCGTCGCGATCCCGCCCGCGGCGAAGTTGACGACCGGCAACCGGCCGAGTTCCTTCACGCGGAGGGCCAGTTCGTAGGGGATGCCGTTGGCCTTTGCGAAGCCGGTCACCTCTTCCACCGGCATGCTGGCAAGCTGGCGGATCTCGCGGTTCATCGTCCGCATGTGACGGACGGCCTCGACGACGTTGCCTGTACCCGCCTCGCCCTTCGTGCGGATCATGGCGGCCCCTTCGGCAATCCGCCGCAGGGCCTCTCCGAGGTTCCGGGCGCCGCAGACGAAGGGGATGGAAAAGCGGGTCTTGTCGATGTGGCACTCCTCGTCGGCGGGGGTGAGGACCTCGCTCTCATCGATGTAATCGATCTTCAGGGCCTCGATGATCTGGGCCTCCACGAAGTGGCCGATCCGGGCCTTCGCCATGACCGGGATGGAAACGGCCTTCTTGATCTCGGCGATCATCTTTGGGTCCGACATCCGGGCCACGCCGCCGTCCCGCCGGATATCCGCCGGCACCCGTTCGAGCGCCATGACGGCCACGGCGCCCGCCTCCTCGGCGATCTTCGCCTGTTCCACGTTGGTCACGTCCATGATCACGCCGCCCTTGAGCATCTGGGCGAGCTGGACATTCAATTCGTATCGTTTTGCATCCACGCTATCGTGCCTCCCTGCGGGTATATTCTTTTTATCTCTTTTATGTTTACGGCATTTCCTCCGTTCACGTCAAGAACAATTATTGCATGCCCAATCCATCGGTGTCTCTGCCCCGCACGGTCCGTATGCGTTGCCCGGGCGTCCTTACCTACCAATGCATCCGGGTTTTCACGCCGCGGCCCTGGAGAAAGGTCTTGATCTCCGAGATGGTGTAGGTCCGGTAATGGACCATCGAGGCGATCAGGGCGGCGTCGGCCCGCCCCCGGGTGAGGACATCGTACAGGTGCTCGGGCTTTCCGGCGCCGCCCGAGGCGATCACCGGGATCCGGACGTGACCCGAGATCAGCGCGGTCAGGTCGATTTCGTAGCCTTCCTGCGTCCCGTCGGCGTCGATGGAGTTGAGGCAGATCTCCCCCGCTCCGAGACGCTCCCCTTCCTGCGCCCACCAGAGGGCGTCGATCCCGGTCGCAGTCCTGCCGCCGTGGATGACCATTTCATAACCACATGGAATCTTATCAGTTTTACCTACTTTTTTCACGTCCATGCCGAGGACGATGCACTGGCTGCCGAAGGCCCGCGACCCCTCGGCGATGATGGCCGGATTCAGCACCGCCTCGGTGTTGACGCTGACCTTCTCCGCGCCGGCAAGGATTACCTGCCGCATGTCCTCAACCGTACGAATGCCGCCCCCGACGGAGAAAGGGATGAAGATCGTTTCGGCCACCCGGCGGACGACGTCGATCATGATCGCGCGGCCCTCGGCGGAGGCGGTGATGTCGTAAAAGACGATCTCATCGGCCCCCTGCTCGTAGTATTCGCGTGCGGCCTCAACGGGGTCGCCGATGTCGATGTTCCCCTGGAATTTTATCCCCTTCGTCAGCAATCCCGCCCGGACGTCGAGGCAGGGGATGATTCGTTTACTGAGCATAACCAAAGTCACCTCGTGGAACCCCGGCAACCCCCGTCCTATCTCAATACTGGTGAGGGTTCCCCAAAACCGGTTTCAGTAGTTTGCAGTGATTTTCAATCTCATTTGGTTATAGTGTAACCAAACCCAAAACGCTTAATTCCCAGACTCTTCTCAAAGGCACTTCCGTCATTCCGATTGAGGTTCGGAATATATTTATTGTACCGCTCAAGAGCCGTCGACACGCTACGGTGCCCCAGCATGTTCGATATCCATGTGATGTCTTCCCTGCCGCAATATGCAACGTGACAAAGCTACGCCTCAAACTTCAGCCATGATTCGTTCGAGTCTTGGTCTAAACACATTCACAAATAGATTCATATTTTCTGCCAGCCATGATTGAATCGACTCTCGATATTCTATAGATTGCAGGTCAGGGAAATTTGTTTTTGCTGAAATCCAATGTTTATCACTATCGACTGCCCAAATGACAGGGATACCCAGTTCTTTGTCAATTATTTCCCTCTCTTCCAATAAGCGCTTGAATAACATTTCGCCCAAAGGGGTCTTCCCGAATGTCAGCACAACCGCAACTTCTTTTCCCTTTCGGTATAAGTAATTGTTGATCCAGGCATGACCTTTGGCGGGTGTACTTAAAAACATGAAGCCATGGGGAGTAACATTTGGCAAGGGTTGCCCAGGGTCATCAAATTTGAGCTTTGCGATTAGTTCGCCCCAAAATTCTCGATAAAATTTTTGGGTTTCGCTCAATTTATTCGAAGATTCCTCTTCCATCTCACCGGCATCCTTCGCTAATAGTCCCTCTGTCTCCAGGGTGATGACGGTACGCTTTACAATCATTGTTTGCGCGATGACTCTTGGTTGTATCAATACGCTTTCGCTATCAGCCTTAAATATGGCCATTTCCACCAAACCGAACGTAAAGTGCATTGTTCCGTGACCTTCAAGGAATTCAGCTATTGCCGCCACGCCTTCACGAATACCGTCACCAACTATAAGCAATAAGAATTCTCCACGCTTTAGGTTACGCGAAACGGAATCAACGAACTGAGCTTCGGCAAGGTCAGGATATCTTGTTGCGACAATATCAAATAGCTTATGCGTCTGTCCCCCCGTAGCCTTTACCGCACGCGATACCTCTCGCTGTAGGTCGTCGTAAGACCAATTGCCGAGTTCTTTGGCGTAATCAAGAATCTGTCCGATAACCTTTCGCCTTGCTTCAGGGTTACGCCAGAGCTTTGCCTCCAGAATAACCAATTTACCTTCCGGTGTGACGTATAGCACATCCACTGGCCCTGCCGGGGTGTTCATTTCTCGGCAGATGGGAACCAGATCTAGATACGATTGGTCAATTTCACCGATGGGCAAGGCATGCGGATGTGCATAGAGGAGTTCTTGCAGCCAATTTTCATCGTACTCAAATTCACCGCTGCTACTCAATGGAATGCGGTCCAGGACGGTGGCGACTTGGCCATTTTTTATTAGAATTGGCGATGCAAATTGACTACCCATTGTTTTCTGTACCTACGTCCTTTCAGTCTTCACGAAGTATGCTGGCGTCACTATCACGAATTTCATAAAAAATCCACACAGCTTCTTAAAGTTATGTCATTCTTCAGCGTCATGATGTCAACGGAAGGGGTTCATTGACCATTATAAAACCCTCCAGGGTGTATTCCCACATAACATCTTAGCCAGGTCTCCAACCCCGGCGGAATTAAAGCGAGTTCTTGGTTATACTTGCCGCAACATGCTCACGGGAGAGCTGCCCCATTATGGCGGGACTTCTTTCTGACGCAGTAGATTGATAAATTGGTTTCATGTGTGGTTTTCAGTAGACAATGGTGATAAGAGTGCCACTACAATAACAAAAGCAGCTGAATGTTCCATACCGTATGATCGTGCCGGAGGGAAATGGGAATTATTGGTAATGACCCCGTTTCTGTAGAGAAGGAAGTGGGGCTTTTCTCTCGGATCAAAAGATTTTTATATGTTGAATAGATTAAGACAAATATTCCAAAAGGCAATTAGAATGCCGCTACCAGAAATTCCAATGGCTGAAGAAGATTTGGTTCCTTTAACCGATAATACTGAAAAGTGCCTCTTATTCGGTTCTAAAATGGCCTATGAAGATCCTTTTCTAATCCAAGGTAACATTTCGCGGTTTATAACCCTACAACGATACATGTAATGCGACCTTCAACGCCGCAAGTTTTCGTTTCC
>VFSW01003018.1_pt1 | contig 25235 bp, 22 predicted proteins | sample 5358111 | NCBI WGS metagenome assembly VFSW01 (sample SAMN11554181, study PRJNA540505) | mine drainage metagenome | isolation source: sediment from site ElyBrook_90M | place: USA: Ely Copper Mine, Vershire, VT | collected 2017
GCAACCAGCACGATCGCGCCGAAGCCGATGATGAAGGTCAGGATGTAGAAGAAGCCGATGAAGCAGGTGCCGTAGAGCACGGACTTTCTTGCAGCCTTCGAATCGGTGACGGTGAAGAAGCGCATCAGGATGTGCGGCAGCCCTGCAGTGCCCAGCATCAGAGTGAGGCCCAACGAGATCGACTCGAGCGGATTGGCCTTCGCGCCTATCTTCACCACCGACTTCATGATGTCCATGTGCTTGGGATGGATCGCGACCGCGTCCGAGAACAGTTTCGCGAAGCTGAATCCCTCGTGGGCCATCACGCCCAAAGCCATCAGTGTCGCACCCCCCAGGAGCAGAGCCGCCTTGATGATCTGCACCCAGGTGGTCGCCTTCATGCCGCCGAAGGTCACGTAGATGATGATCAGGCCGCCTACCACCACGATGGATTCGCGGTAGGAGATCTGCGGCACCAGCGTGTGCAGAAGCTGGCCTGCGCCGACCGCCTGTCCGATCAGATACCAGATCACGACGATCAGCGAGCCGATTGCGGCCATGGTGCGCACCGGCCCCTGCTGAAGCCTGAAAGACACGACGTCGGCATAGGTGTATTTGCCCAGATTGCGCAGGCGTTCTGCGATCAAAAACAGGATGATGGGCCAGCCGACCAGCCAGCCCACCGAGAAGATCAGGCCATAGAAGCCGTTCATGTAGACCAGCGCTGCGATTCCGAGGAAGGAGGCTGCCGACATGAAATCGCCCGCGATTGCCATGCCGTTTTGCAACCCGGTGATGCCTCGACCTGCGGCATAGAAGTCCGTCGCGGTCTTGGTGCGGGTCGCGGCCCAATAGGTGATCCCGAGCGTGATCGCGACGAAGATCAGGAACATCGAGATCGCATGCCAGTTGAGCGGCTGCTCGGCAGGCGCGTCCGCAGCGAGGGCCAGATTCGAAAGAAGCAGCAACGCGGCTCCTGAAACAGTATTGAATGTTTTCATTTGGAAGCCTCGCTGACGATTTCTTTGACGATGGGGTCGAAGTTCTGGTTCGCCATGTAAACGTAGATGCCTGTCAGCACGCACGAGGCGATGATCACGCCCACGCCCATCAGCATGCCAACGGGAATCACGCTGTCCGCCGCGATGGGTTGGGTCAGGATGTCGGGCGTGAACGCGATCATCAGCGTGAAGCCGAAGTACATGATGCACACCAGCGCGGACAGCGTCCAGGAAAGTGTGTTGCGCCTTTTGACGAGCTGCAGGTATTTTGGATTGTTTTGTATCTTGCTTGCTATTAACTCTGACATGAGTTTCTCTCCCTGTTGATGTTTCCAGAGCACAGGATGTGCCGTCGGCAGTCTGATGCCTTGCCCGCAAGGGCGGCATTCTTGGTTTGCCGGCGGACAGTTTAGCGCAATATCACGGCAATCAAAACCTTTTGACAAGTCTGGTTTTTGGGCTTGCCAGAACCCCGCCAAAAGCGCATTCTGCATCAGATTCTGCCGTGAAACTGCGGGTGAAAAATCGTGAAATCACAAGCGATCGGGGAGTTTTATGCGCATCTGAAAAGTTCGGAGCACGGGCTTTCCCGCTCCGAGGCACAAATGCGCCTGCAGCGCTTCGGGCCCAACCGGCTCGAACAGGTTGCAGCAAAGCCCATGCTGATTCGGCTGCTTGGCGAAGTCACCCATTTCTTTGCGCTGATACTGTGGCTTGCGGCAGTACTTGCTTTCTTTGCAGAGTGGAAGGAGCCGGGGCATGGCATGGGCACGCTTGGCTATGCGGTGCTTTCCGTGATATTCATCAACGGGCTGTTTTCGTTCTGGCAGGAATACCGCGCGGAAAAGGCGCTCTCTGCGCTGAACAGTCTGCTGCCTCGCGAGGCAACCGCGCTGCGTGCAGGCGTTGCGGTAAGATTGCCTGTCTTTGAACTGGTGCCGGGCGATGTGGTGCTGCTTGCGGCAGGCGACGATGTGCCGGCGGATTGCAAACTGATCGAGGCATTCGGGGTGCGCGTCAATGCGGCCAATCTGACCGGGGAGTCGCGTCCGCAGTCGCGCCATGTCGGCGCCGATGAGGAAAATGAATGGCGCGACATCCTGCATGCGGGTACCTCGCTGCTGTCGGGCGAGGCGAAGGCCATCGTGTATGCGACCGGCATGAATACCGAATTCGGCAATATCGCGCGCCTGACCCAGGTGACTGCCGAACCGCCTTCCCCGCTGCAGAAGGAAATTGCGCGGCTTTCGAGATGGGTCGCGCTGTTCGCGCTGCTTTTGGGCATCGTCTTCTTCGCAATAGGCAGACTGATCGGCCTGTCATTCTGGGAGAACCTGCTGTTTGCGATCGGCATAATTGCGGCCAACGTGCCCGAGGGTTTGCTGCCCACGGTCACACTGGCGCTTGCGATGGCCACACAGCGCATGGCAAAAAAGCGCGCTCTCGTACGCCACCTGTCTGCGGTCGAGACGCTGGGTGCTGCCAGCGTGATATGCAGCGACAAGACCGGCACGCTGACGCAGAACATCATGAGCATCGGCCGGATTTATCATTCGGGCAAGCTGCATGACTCCGGCGCGTTTCCTGGGCCGATGCAGAACGTGATCAACAACTGCCACGACTTGCGTCTTGTGGAGCGTGACGGGAAAGAGATGCGGATGGGAGACCCGATGGAAGTGGCGCTGCTAAAGGGCATTCCATCCGGCATTGCGCGCTTTAAGCGCATCGATGAGATTCCGTTCGACACCGAGCGCCGCCGCATGTCGGTGATCTGCAACACGCCCAAGGGAATCAGGCTCTTTTGCAAGGGTGCACCCGAGAGCGTGCTGCCGCTTTGCAGTTCGGTGTGGTCGGATGGTGCAATGGGAAGTCTGGACGGGGATTCCAGGGCGAAAATTCTGGCAGCCCAGGAGGAAATGGCGGAACAGGGACAGCGCGTATTGGCGATGGCGTATCGCAGCCTGCAAAAAGACGAGGGAGAGCGCGAATCGGATCTTGTCTTCGCAGGCCTGGTCGGGCTGATCGATCCGCCGCGCGAGGCCGTGCCCGATGCGATCAGGAAATGCCATCAGGCGGGCATACGCGTGATCATGATCACGGGCGACCATCCCCATACCGCACGCGCGCTGGCGCGGGTGATAGGCTTGGCGCAGGATCCGCAGGTGGTGACAGGCGAGCGACTGGGCAGGATGTCCGATGCAGAACTCAATCTGCTGCTCGACGAGCCTGAGCTGATCTTCGCGCGCACCGCTGCGGACCAGAAGCTGCGCATCGTGGAATCGCTCCAGAGCAAGGGCGAGATCGTTGCGGTGACCGGAGATGGCGTGAACGATGCGCCCGCATTGAAGCGCGCGGACGTGGGGATCGCGATGGGGATTTCCGGATCGGATGTCGCGAAGGAATCGGCCGACATCATCCTGCTCGACGACAACTTCGCATCCATCGTGGAGGCGATAGAGGAAGGGCGCGCGGTTTACGACAACCTGCGCAAGTTCCTGACCTACATCCTCACGCACAACGTGGCAGAGCTCGTGCCTTATCTCGTCTTCGTGCTGTTCAGGATACCGCTGCCCCTGACCGTGATCCAGATCCTCGCGATCGACCTCGGCACGGATACCCTGCCTGCGCTGGCGCTGGGCGCGGAGAAGCCGGACAAGGATGCGATGTTGCGCCCGCCGCGTAGCCGCAGCGAGCGTCTGTTGAACGCGGGGATGATGATGCGCGTGTATCTCTTTTTGGGACCCATCGAGGCGGTCGCCGCGATGTCCGCGTATTTCTTTGCGCTCAAGGGCGGGGGCTGGCAGTGGGGAGAGGCGCTGAAAGAAAACGACGCGCTCTATATGCAGGCGACCACTGCCTGCTTCTCGGCGATCATCGCGATGCAGGTGGTCAATCTCTTCCTGTGCCGCGATCCGGTGTTGCCCGCCTTTGGCCGCGGCAAAAACAATATGATCTTTTACGGCATCGCATTCGAACTGACCCTGCTGGCTTTGATCGTCTACACGCCCTGGGGGAACGCGTTTTTCGGCACGGCGCCGATTAGCGCCGCGGTCTGGCTGTACATCCTGTCTTTCATGCCGCTCATGCTGCTGATGGAGGAGTCGCGCAAGCTTTTGGTGCGCAGGGTGGGATAGCCCGGGCTTTATTTGTGGCCGGTTTCATGCCCTTCGAGCGGCCAGAGCCGGTGTGCGTCGAGCAGCAGGCGGTAGCGGGATTCGTTTGCATCCAGCCTCGCCTGGCTTTCCGAGATCGAGGATTCCAGCGCATTGCGCTGTGCGATCAGGTTGTCGTTCAGGCTCGTCTCGCCAAGCTGGTAGGCGCGCGCCGAAAGCTGGGCGTTGTTCTGCATGGATTGGGCGGCCTGATAGGCGAGTTGCCATGATTCGTAGTTCTTCACGGCCCCGGTATACGCGGTATAGATGTCGCCTTCCAAACGGCGCCGCACGAAGCTTGCCTGATCTGCGGAGATTTCGGCCTGTTGCGCGACGCTTTCGGCCTGCGCGCTGCGCAGCCCGAAGGATAGCGGCACGCTGAAATAGATGCCGTTCACGATCTCAGTGCCGCCGAATTCGCTCGAGTGGCGCAGGCCGACCGTGGGATCGGGCACCCTGTCGGCGCGGCTGCGGTCGGCCATCAGTTGCGCGACGCGGCTTTGCTGTTCGGCCATGCCGAGCTCGTGATTGTCATCCAGTATCTGCGATTTCCAGTAGGACAAATCATGCTCGACCGGGACGGGAGTGGCGAGAACCGGCTGATCTGGCAGTAGGATTTCGGGGAATGCATTCTCGATCGCGTTGCCTGCAAGCTGCGCGCGCAGCTCGGCCTGCTTGCCCGATACGCCCGCTTGCGCGGCGACGGATTTGGCCTGATTCAATTCCAGCCTGGACGCATCGCCTGCCTTCAAGCGCTTTTCGGCGATCGCGGCCTGCTGTACGAGGTTGTCGGCCTGCCTGTGCCAGAGCGCGGCCTGATCGGCAGCGCGTTGCCACTCGAACCAGAGTTTGAGCAGCATGCGCGCGGTCTCATGCCTCGCGTCGCCCAGGGCGAATTCAGCCTTTGCGACGCTGGCAGCGCCGATGTTCTCGTCTATGCCGACCTTGTTGTAAAGGCGCAAAGGGCGCTCCAGCTCGACATCCCATTCCTTCAGATTCTGCCCGGTGCCGACGATGTTGCGCTGCGCCGAGCCCGCGCGCAGGTTGAATTCGTAATTGCCGCTGTTCCATTTCTTCTGGTTGGCCTGCTCCATCTTCAGGGTGTTGATCGCGTTCTTCACCTGCAGATATTCGTCAAGCGCATGCTCGACCTGTGCGAGAGGCGGCAGGTCGGCCTGGATGATTTCAGCTGAATCTGCCTCTCCCATGGTCAAGAGGATGATCAGCAGCGCCTTGCCCACCGCCTTCATACCAGTCTCCCGAACTCGATGAGGGGTGTGATCCAGTAGGCGATCTTGGGATTGGCTTCCTCGGTCTTGAGGTGATGGATGAGCGCGCGCGCATCGTCGAGGTTCATCGCAGTCGAGATCTGGATGCGTTGCGAGCGCCCTCTCACCTGTTCCAGCACGCTGGGCAGGTTTTCGTGCTGGCTGTGTCCTTCGATCGCGTTCACGGAAAATCCGCTGACCCATTCGGGGTGCGAGAGCAGATGATCGACCATGCGCTCCTCGAGCGACTGGTGGCAGACCAGAATCAGGTAGCAATCAGGCGATTTCAAGATTCTTTTCCTTCTTCTCGATGCCGAAACGGCGGTACAGGATGGGCAGCATGATCAGCGTGAGCAGCGTGGAGCTGACCAGGCCGCCTGTCACGACGATGGCCAGCGGTTTCTGTATTTCGGAGCCGGGGCCGCTCGCGAACAAGAGCGGCAGCAGGCCGAACGCGGTGATGCTGGCGGTCATCAGCACCGGGCGCAAGCGGCGTCTGGCGCCTTCGATTACCACGGTGGTGATGTCGCGGCCTTCGCTGTGCAACTGGTTGAAGTAGGAGACCATCACCACGCCGTTCAATACGGCGATGCCCAAAAGCGCGATGAAGCCGACCGATGCGGGCACGGAGAGGTATTCGCGGCTGATCCACAGCGCGAACACGCCGCCGATCAGCGCGAAGGGAACGTTGGTCAGCACCAGGGCTGCCTGGCGCACCGAGCCGAACGTGGCAAACAGCAGCATGAAGATCAGGCCGAGTGCGACAGGAACCACAACGGCCAGGCGCGCAGCCGCGCGCTGCTGGTTCTCGAACTGGCCGCCCCAGCTCAAGTGATAGCCTTGAGGAAGCTTGATGCGGCTGGCGACAGCGGCCTTGGCCTCATTCACGAAACCCACCAGATCGCGCCCCCGCACGTTGGTCTGGATGACCACCATGCGCTCTCCGTTCTCGCGGTTGACCTTGACCGGACCATCGCTGCGCTCGAGTCTTGCGATCGCGGAGAGCGGCACGTTCTGGCCATTGGGCAGGGGCAGCGTAAGGGCCGAAAACAGCGCGGGCGATTGCTGTACATCGGATTCTCCGCGAACGAGCAGAGGCGTGCGCCGTCCGTTCTCGATCACCGTGCCCAACTGCCTGCCTTCCACCTGGGTGCGCAGCGCGCTGCCTACATCGTCCACGTTCAAGCCCAGGCGTCCTGCGGCGAGCCTGTCTATCACCACGCGGTAATATTGCACGCCGCTGTTCTGCACGGTATAGGCATCCTCGCTTCCCTTGATGCCCTTGATCACATCGACCATCTGCGAGGCCAGAAGGTCTAGCTTCGCGTTGTCAGCGCCGAAGATCTTGATCGCCACGTCGCCGCGCGAGCCGGTGAGCATCTCGGACACGCGCATCGAGATGGGCTGGGTGAAGCTGTAATCGATGCCGGGGAAGTCGTCCATGACCTTGCGGATGTTCGCGATGATCGCGTCCTTGTCCGGAGTGCGCCACTGTGCCTGCGGTTTCAGCACCACGAAGTTGTCGGTCTCGTTCAATCCCATGGGGTCAAGGCCGAGCTCGTCGGCGCCGGTGCGCGAAATGATGTCCTTCACTTCAGGCACATCCTTCAGGATCGCGCGCTGGATGCGCTCGTCCATGTCGGCACTCTGATCCAGGCTGATCGAGGGAAGCTTGGTGGTTTGCATCACGATGTCGCCCTCGTCCATCTCGGGCATGAACGTCTTGCCGATCATGAGATAGATGCCGACGGTGATGAAAAGCAGCAGGAAAGCGCCTCTTAGCACCAGGCGTTCGCGCTTTAGCGCCTTCTCGAGCAGCGGCATATACAGTCCCAGCGCCTTTCTGACCAACCAGGGCTCGCGGTGATCCGCACTTTTCAGCATGAAAGAGGCGAGCATCGGGATCACCGTGAGCGACAGAAGCAGGGAGCCTGCAAGCGCGAAAACGATGGTCAGCGCGACCGGGATGAACAGCTTGCCTTCCAGCCCCTGCAGCGTCAGCAGCGGCAAAAACACGATGATGATGATGGCCACGCCTGCAGCGACCGGCGTGATGACTTCTTTTACCGCGCGGTAGATCACATGCAGGTGTGGGATGTGCTGCTTCCCATGTGCGAGATGGCTGATGATGTTCTCCACCACCACCACCGCGGCATCGACCAGCATGCCGATCGCGATCGCGAGCCCGCCCAGAGACATCAGGTTGGCCGACATGCCGAACTGCCGCATCAGGATGAACGTGACCAGAACCGCCAGCGGCAAGGCGAGTGCCACGACCAGAGCCGCGCGCAGGTTGCCCAGGAACAGCACCAGCAGCACGACTACCAGCACGATGGCCTCGGTAAGCGCCTTGGACACCGTGCCCACCGCGCGTTTGACGAGGCTGCCGCGATCGTAGAAGATCCGGGTGGACACGCCTTTGGGCAGGATGGGGGCGAGCTCAACAAGCTTGGCGTGCACGCCATCCACCACTTTCTGCGCGTTGGCCCCGCGCAGGCCCAGCACCAGTCCTTCCACCGCATCCTTTTCGCCATCCTTGGTGACGGTGCCGTAACGGGTCAGGCTGCCGATGCGCACCCGTGCCACGTCGCCGACCCGGATCGGGTTGCTACCTGGGCTTGCGATGACGATGTTGCGCACGTCCTGCAGGGTCTTGATACTGCCTTCGGTGCGCACCAGCAGTGTCTCCTCGCCGTCGGTCAGGCGGCCTGCGCCATCGTTGCGGTTATTGGATTCAAGTGCTGCGCCCAGCATGGACATCGAGATGCCGCGTGCAGCCAGCGCGGTATGGTCGGGCACGACCTCGAAGCTGCGCACCAGACCGCCCAGTGAATTGACATCGGCCACACCCGGCAGCGTGCGCAGCGCGGGGCGTATCACCCAATCGAGCAGGGTGCGGCGCTGTTCGGGCGTTGCATTTTCACCCTCGACGGTGAACATGAGCATCTCGCCCAGCGGCGTGGTGATCGGGGCCAGACCGCCCGTTACGCCTGAAGGCAAATCACGCAGCACATTGGAGAGGCGCTCTGCCACCTGTTGTCTAGCCCAGTAGATGTCCGTGCCGTCGTTGAAGTCTATGGTGATGTCCGCGATCGCGTATTTCGAGGTCGAGCGCAGGATGCGCTGGTTGGGGATGCCCAGCATCTCGAGTTCGATCGGCGTGGTGATGCGCGTCTCCACTTCCTCCGGCGTCATGCCCGTCGCCTTCATGATGAGCTTTACCTGGGTGGTGGAGACGTCGGGGAATGCGTCTATGGGCAGATCGCGGAATGCTGCGATGCCAGTACCTATCATCAGCAGAGTGAGTGCTCCGACCAACAGTCGCTGGGAGAGCGCGAATTCGACAAGCTTCGAGAGCAAGGCTAATCCCCTGTGCTTACGCCAGTCAGGCTGGACTTGAGCGCTGAGACGCCTTGCACGGCGATCTTCTCGCTGCCATCGAATCTGCCGGTGACCACGCTGCTTCTTTCGCCCTCATGCAGGACGTTCACGCTTACCGCGCGGAAGCCTTTGGCAGTCTCGACGAATACCAGTGCACGGCCTTCGATGCGCGAGATGGCGCTGTTGGGAATGTCCCACTGTGCAGAGGCAGCCTTGGCGGTGGCGATGCTGACTTCGACATACTGGCCGGGGCGCAGGTTTTCCGAGCCTTCGCTTATGGTCGCGCGCAGCAGGATGGTCTGGTTCGCACCGCTAAGACTGCTGCCGATGGCGATCAGCCTGCCTTTCGCGCGATAGGCGGGCACGTTCACGGCAGCGCCCACCGCGAGGTCGCCGCTCATCGATAGCGGAACCTGTATCTCGAGCGAGAGCGGCTTGGTCTTCCCCACCTTGAATAGAGGCGCTGCGGCATCCAGCCTTTGCCCCGCGCTGATTGTCCTTTCCAGAATCACGCCTTCGATCGGCGAGGTCACTTCAAGAAGGCTTGCCAGGTTGCCGCTGGATTCCAGCCTTGATATGGCCGTATCGGTCATGCCGGACAGATACAGCATCTGTTGGCGTTCTGCCCGCGCGGCCCGCGCTTGTGCATCCTGGCTCTGGGCTGAACGGTAGCGGCTTTCGGCGATGATGCCTTCCTCCCACAACTGTTTGTCGCGGGAGAGCGCATCGCTTGCAAACCTTGCCTGGGCTTGGGCCTGCAGGAATCCGCGCTGTGCCTCGAGCAGTGCCGGACTCTGCAGGCGCGCCAGCACCTGTCCCTTGGTTACATGGTCGCCGACGCCCGCCTCCACCTGTTCGACGGTCGCGGGAAGCGTTGCGCTGATCACACGCATCTGGTTGCTCGGAATCACGACCTGCGCCGGCATGCCGGCGAGTTCGCCCTGCTGCTTGCCGGGAAGCATTGCGGTGGCGATGCCCAACGATTTCACTTGCGCTGGGTTCAGGATGACTTCATCTGCGGCCAGCGCGCCGTGCGTGGCAAACAGGAAAAATAAAAGGCTTGCGGTTTTCATCTGGCGGTTCTCGCGATCATGCGATGTATGGCGTGTATCAAGGTCGGAGGGGTGAGGCGATTATAACCAAGAATGATCAGGAGTAATCCATTAAGCCTGACGGCATGTCGGAATATCGGATGCCTTTAGCGTATCTCCCCAAAACATGCGGGCTGCGGTAAGCTATGCGCTTTGAAACAATAATAGAACAGCCATGGCCCAATATGTAATGTCCATGCTCCGCGTGAGCAAGATCGTCCCCCCGAAACGCCAGATCATCAAGGACATCTCCTTGAGCTTCTTTCCCGGCGCCAAGATCGGCCTGCTGGGCCTTAACGGTTCGGGCAAATCCACCGTGCTGCGCATCATGGCGGGTGTGGACAGCGAATACGACGGCGAGGTGCAGCGCCTGCCCAACATCAAGATTGGCTATTTGCCGCAGGAGCCGCAGCTCGATCCTGAAAAAACGGTGCGCCAGGAAGTCGAATCCGCGCTGGGTGAAGTGATGCAGGCGCAAGCCAAACTCGATGCAGTATATGCCGCCTATGCCGAAGAGAATGCCGACTTCGACGCACTTGCCGCGGAGCAGGCGCGACTGGAAGCCATCATTGCGACAGGCGGCGCGGATTCCAGCCACCAGATGGAAATTGCGGCGGATGCCTTGCGCCTTCCGGAATGGGATGCGGTGATCGGGAAACTTTCCGGCGGCGAAAAGCGCCGCGTCGCACTTTGCAAGCTGCTTTTGGAGAAACCCGACATGCTCTTGCTGGACGAGCCGACCAACCACCTCGATGCGGAATCGGTCGAGTGGCTGGAGCAATTCCTGGTGCGCTTCCCGGGCACCGTGGTCGCGGTCACCCACGACAGGTATTTCCTGGACAACGCGGCCGAGTGGATATTGGAGCTGGACCGCGGCCACGGCATACCGTGGAAGGGCAACTATTCCGAATGGCTGGAACAGAAGGAAGCGCGCCTTGAGCAGGAGAACAAGCAGATCGACGCGCACATGAAGGCGATGAAGCAGGAACTGGAATGGGTGCGCCAGAATCCCAAGGCGCGTCAGGCCAAATCCAAGGCGCGTCTGAACCGCTTCGAGGAACTCAATTCGCAGGAATACCAGAAGCGCAACGAGACCCAGGAGATATTCATTCCGGTCGGCGAGCGTCTGGGCAGCGAGGTCATCGAATTCGAGAATGTATCCAAGGCCTATGGCGACCGGCTGCTGATGGACAATTTCAGCTTCAAGATTCCGGCAGGCGCGATCGTCGGCATCATCGGCCCGAACGGCGCGGGCAAATCCACGTTGTTCCGCATGATCACAGGCAAAGAGACGCCCGACAGCGGCTCCGTGAAGATCGGCCAGACCGTGAAGATCGCCTATGTCGACCAGGCACGAGATTCCTTGGATAACGACAAGACTGTGTTCGATGCGATCTCGGGCGGCAACGACATTTTGACCGTGGGCAAATACGAGACCTCATCGCGCGCCTACATTGGCCGCTTCAACTTCAAGGGGGGAGATCAGGCCAAGATCGTGGGCCAGCTCTCGGGCGGCGAGCGCGGACGTCTGCATCTTGCGCAGACCCTGATCGCGGGCGGCAATGTGCTCTTGCTCGACGAGCCATCGAACGATCTGGACGTCGAGACCCTGCGCGCGCTCGAGGATGCGCTGCTCGAATTCGCAGGCTGCGTGATGGTGATCTCGCACGATCGCTGGTTCCTCGACAGGATCGCAACACATATCCTGGCGGCCGAGGGCGATTCGAAGTGGATCTTCTTCGACGGAAACTATCAGGAATACGAGGCCGATAAGCGTAAAAGATTAGGCGAAGAAGGAGCCAAACCCAAACGGATTCGTTACAAACCTATCAGCAGATGAAAATGGCTAAGAAGAGCGGCTAGGTGATAACCAGCGACTAAGCGAGCATACGACGCTCGCTAAGTCGAATGGCTAGTAGTTTCATCAGGAAGGTGCAAAGCCCAGGCGCATACGCTACAAGCCGATCAGCAGGTAAAACGACGGGGCCGGGCGCTGGTTGACGCGCAATGTCAATGCGCGTAGATTATGCGCATAAAAAATGAGTGTGACGCCATGGGAAATCTCTTATTTGATCCGACAGGGCCGAGGAAGCCTGCCAATCTCAGCATCAATGCGGAACTGTTGCAGCAGGCCAAGGAACTCAACATCAACCTCTCGCAGACGCTGGAAAGGCACCTCGCTGAAATTGTCCGGCAGGCCAGGCGCGAGCAATGGCTGGCAGAAAACAGGGAGGCGCTTGATGCCTATAACCGCCGCATCGAGGCGCGCGGAGTATTCAGCGATGGGCTGCGGCGGTTCTGATGGCGCAGTTTGACGTCTACCTCAATCCCAATGCGGGAACCCGGAAAGCCATTCCTTATCTTTTGGATGTGCAAGCCGACCTGCTGGAAGGGCTTGCAACCCGGGTGGTCGTGCCATTGGTCGATGCTGATGAAATGGCTGTGGCAGCGCGTTACCTGAATCCGCAGTTCAAGGTCAAGGGCGCATCGGTTATCATGTCCACCGCCGAATTGGCCGGCGTCTCCGCGCGTTCGCTGGGAGAAAAAGTCGCATCGCTGAAGAGCAGGCGCGATGAAATCATTGCAGCGCTCGATATGCTGTTCACAGGAATTTGATTTCTGAAGAAATGATTGGGCGAAAAGGCTGGAATGCGCCCTGTATTATATGAACAGCAATGTGCAAGGAGTAACATGACAGCCGATACGTTACAAGCCGATCAGCCGATAAGCTGCTTAAAGGAACTGCGCTGAACGCATCGCCATGAATCTGGACCCTCGCACATTGCTGTTCTCGTTGATCCTGACCTATGGCTTGTCGGTGTTGAGCATGCTCGTCGCCGCTTCCAGCCAGAACGGCAGCAGAACGCGGGACGGCATGGGTAAATGGGCTGCCGCGTTGTTTCTGCAAGCACTGGCATGGGCATTGATCGCTGCACGCGGAAACATTCCGGATATTTTCTCGGTCATCATTTCCAATGGACTCATTGCCGCTGCCTATGCCTTGATGCTGGCTGCCGTTTATGAATTCCAGCGGCGCCAGGCACCGCGCTGGCAATATCTGGTGCCTGTGGCGCTGACGTTGCTGATGGTAACCGTTCTGCTGAAGGACATTCGCGGCCGCTTCATCTGGGATTTCATCATCTACGGTTTCCAGATGGTGCTGATTGCGCGCGCGCTGTTGACCGATCGGAACAACCGTGGAGGACGCGCCTGGCGGCTGCTGCTCGGAGGCGTTGCGATGATCATGCTGGTTCTGTTGTTGCGTGCTTATGCTGCCCTGACCGGCCACTTCGAATTCGCCCAACCGCAAAATACCCTGGCACTCCAGCCGGCCCAGTTCATTGCCTATATTGCAGCCATGGCGACTGCGCTGTTAGGTTCTATCGGTTTCGTGCTCATGGTCAAGGAACGCTCCGACGGGGAAGTGATGCACCTTGCAATGACCGACAGTCTGACCCAGATTCCCAATCGGCGCGCCTTGATGAAATCGGCCGAGCAGGCGCTGGCCAGGCGCACAGGCTTGCCTGTGGCGATACTGATGATAGATCTGGATCACTTCAAACCGATCAACGATACCTATGGCCATCAGACGGGAGATGAAGTGTTGTGCCGGGTCGTCGACCGCCTGAATGGACGGTTGCGCCAACACGATGTTCTGGGGCGGTACGGCGGCGAAGAATTCTGCGTGGTCGCTCCGGACAGCGACGCAAAGGGCGCACTGGCGCTGGCGGAATCCTTGCGGGAAAAAATCGCCGCCGCTCCGTTTGCCACAAACCATGGCGAGATCTCAGTCTCGGTGAGTATCGGCATCTCGACCTGTGAGGCCAATTCCATGTGTGAACTGGATGAAATCCTGTCGCAGGCCGATGCCGCGCTTTATGCCGCCAAGCAGGCCGGACGCAACAGGGTGGTCTGTTTCGGCAACGATCCCGTGCAACAATCGCAACAGCCGGTGTCAGCTTGACGCGATAGCGCGACCCGATGCGGTTGAGCCGATTGACCGATAACGCATCCAGCCTTTTTTCACTTCGGGTCAGGGCGCGATGCTGGCTAACCTGCGCACTACAGCTTAAAATGCCCTTCATTCAAAAGGAGTCTGTCATGCAAGCAATCGAATTTGTCAGCAAGGCGCACGATGGGGTTGTAGACTTGCCCAGCGAGCATCAAGCCTGGAATGGCAAGCAAGTGCGCGTGATTTTGCTGGAAGCGGTTTCCGAAGTAGCCAAGCGCAAAGCCCAGTTTAAGGCCGCGAGCATCTCCACGCGCGGCTTCCGTTTTGACCGTGATGCCGCAAATGAGCGGTAAGAATTTTATTGACACCAATGTCGTGGTGTATCTCTACTCTGCTGATGAGCCGGAGAAACGGGCGGCAGCATTGTCAGCAGGATGTAGTACGCTTTTTACCGAAGATATGCAGCATGTTCAGGTCATCGAGAATTCGTTGACGATTAATAATCCGTTCCGGAAATAATGGTGATGCTGACCCCATTAGCTGTTCCTCGACCGCATCGCCACCCACATACTCGCGGCGTAACCAGCGACTTGCTCGGTGTATCATAGCAGATTGTAACCAGCCACTTGGCACATGCATTATCGTGCTTAGTGGATTGGCCAGTTGTTTCATCAGTCGAATGGCTAGGCGCGAAACCGAAGCGGATTCGGTATAAACCGGTAACGGTGTATATTGTTACTGAAGTGAACAATGCGACAAATGACAAGTAAAATGAAGGCGCCGGTGTCACATTTAAAAGATTCCACTCTGCAAAAAGCGCCGCAGACTTTGGTGCGCGCTGCTGAAAAGGCGCGCCAGCTCGCCGAGCAGACAGGAACGCCTTTCGTCACGCGCCCGGCTGTGGTTAAGAAGGGCAAGTAAGAACAATGATGAGCCTCTCCCCGATTGCAATGTGCGCGAGGATGGCGCGAAGCTAATACGGTAGAAACCGATCAGCAGGTGAGGCATTCATCTAAACGGTAAAATTGTCTCTGTGTGATGAACTTGATACGTTGAACCAATGAGGCACTGACATGAAACTAAAAAAACTAATTCTGGAAAACTTTCGTTGTTACTCCAATCTCGAAATTGATTTCCATGATCAGCTGACAGTAATTGTTGGAAACAATGGTAATGGAAAAACCAGCATATTAGACGCTATCGCTGTTTTGCTTGGTCGCTTTGTCACGCGCCTACCCGGTGTAAGCGGTATTGGGACGAGCTATTCGGATATTCGTATAGTCTCAAATAAAAAGATTGCCCCGGCACTTCGTTGCTATTTGAAAGTGGATGTTGCCACTGAACTGGCAGCACTAGAAAATTTTGATACTGGAATCACCCTTGTCGAATGGAGTTTGAGCAGAATGCGTGACCAGACTCCAAAAACCAAAGAGGAGTCACGGCAGACTATGCGCGGCGATATAGCTATCGCGTGGAAGCAGATAGATGCGTTTGCGGACAAATTGGTTGAAGCGGATACATCAGACAAGCCATATCAAATGCCATTATTCGCTTATTACGCAACTAACCGAGCGGTATTTGAAACTCCAATGCGTAGGCGTGGCTTCAAAACCGATTTCGCTCGTTTTGATAGTCTTGCAGGTAGCTTGGGTACATCAGGCAATTTTAAGCGAGTATTTGAGTGGTTTCATGCGAAAGAGAATGAAGAAGCTCGTGAACAAAAAAAATTGCGCTCTTTTGATTATGTAGATGCAGAGCTTGGGGTGGTTCGAAAAGCAATCACGACTTTTTTCCCTGAGTACAAGAATCCTCGCACGGAGTTAAGGCCTTTGCGATTTGTTGTGGATCGCAGGATTAACGACGAAACGCTTACTTTCGACCTGAACCAGCTGAGTGATGGCTATCGAACAATGCTGGCATTAGTCGCGGATTTGGCAAGTCGTATGGCAGAAGCTAATCCACCGAGTATGGTGAATTTTGATCCTTTGCAAACAGAGGCCGTAGTTTTAATCGATGAAGTTGATTTGCACCTGCACCCCATATGGCAACAGGAAGTTCTTCTTCAACTTCAAAATGTGTTTCCGAATACGCAATTTATTGTCACTACGCATAGTCCGCAGGTTTTGACAACCGTTCCTCCTGAATGCATTCGCGAGTTAATTTGGGAAAACGAGGAAGTTAATATTAGGGTGCCGGATTTTTCTTTGGGAGCAGAAAGTCCCGTTTTGTTGGAGTCTATACAGGGTGTTCATTTGCGCCCACCGAAAGTTGAAATTGTCCAAAAGTTAAACCGCTATCTTGAACTGGTCAGTTTGAACCAATGGAGTAGCGATGAGGCTGTAGGATTGCGAACGGAGTTAGATGCATGGGGGCAAGGGCACGAGTCTGCATTGATAAAGGCAGACATGGATATTAAATTGCGTACTGCACGCCAAGGACGCTAATGAAAAAGGTACCGAAGTCGACGCAGGTGCCGACTGATCTTGGCAATTATGTTGTCGCCAATCCGGGCAATTCATGGAATCAATTTCGCGATAATGAGCCTAAAGCACTTGATGCAGTTAGAGTGCAAATCGTACGTGATCAGCGGGGATTGTGCGCATATTGCGAAATTGATACTCAGGTGTCTGTGGGGGGAGTTGGGTTAGATGATTTTCGCGTAGAGCACTTTCATCCAAAGTCGCCAGTTGATCCAACACACAATTACGGATTGGACTGGTTTAATTTGCTTGGCGTATGTCACGGGGGAAGCCAGCGCAGCGTAGCCATCGCAAGCCGACATACCTCACCTGATCACAGTTGTGATGTACCAAAAGATAATCTGAATCTTGTTGGGGTGATTTTTGATCCAACGAATGATGTTCCTGCCTTCCCCAGATTCTTTCAGTATGTGGAGAATGGGATGGATGCGGGGAGGATTGAGGTAGATAAAGTCAATTGCCCTACTTCATTGCATTTGAAAGGTGAGCAAACAATTGAAAAGCTTCGTTTGAATGCGCCGCGACTAACTCGCCTTCGAAAAGTTGTGTTTGATAAACTGCGCGAAGAGATTTCGAATGCAGAAGATGCGGGTGTGCCGTTTGATGTCGCATTAAGTAACTTGGCACAAATTTTCTTGAGTCCATCAGCAGATGGACATTGGCCTGCGTTTTTTACATGCATTCGCTGGTATTTGGGAGGCTCAGCAGAAAATCATTTGATCGCCATAAATTATCAAGGGTAACTCGCGCAGGTTAGAAGCTAAAGGGGGCAGCTTTGAATTAGTGTATGCGGGCTCTGCGCTGCTATATCCACTGTGCAGCCATTACGAACCCGTCAAGGATCGCAATAAACTCAAGGACCGCTTCAAGGTCGATGATCTTCCCGGTGGACTATACCTGATGCCCGTTCCGGGACCGTCGCTGAGAAACCCGGCTACGACGTTCAATGCCGACGCGCATCCCATCGCTCGGTGATTCACTAATTGAACCAAATCAGATAAAGCCGATCAAATCAGTCGGGTATATTGATTCTGCACGCGCAGAATCCATTTCAATCGGAGGCTGATCATGTATACACCTATCACTATTCCTTTTGGCGCGAAGATGCTTTTCAATACCGTGAAACTCAAACCCGGTGTGGAGATGGAAGACGTCGAACTGGCTTTGGCAGAGATGTGCAATGTGGTGAAAGAGACTTACGGCGGCAGCAATGGCGGTTTCATTGCCGGGCAGGTGTATGAGTTTTCCGGCTTCATTTCGGATGAAGGTTCGTTGAGGGACATGAAGAAGGCGGAGAAGCATATTGCCATCGTGACTTACTGGAAATCCTTCGATCAGCATGAGAAGTCTCATGCCGATAAGGCGTTCAAGGACAAGTTCGAAGCACTTGGCAAGCTATGTATGGACAGTAAGGAGCTGGGGTATGACATGCTCTGGCAGGGCGTTCCGGAACAAATGGAAGCCGAAGCGGTAGAAGCATAGGGCCAGCATTTTCGGACTGCGAACATTCCGAAGCTGAAGACCGGAGCCGGACATATGGCATGTCAAACAAAGGAACGGCTGCTCGCGGTGGTTCACACTGAGCGCAGGAACAATGTCAGGATCATAAGTGCGCGAAAGCCGGCTCGATATGAAAAAAAGATCTACAAGCAAGGATGACCTGGACATCCCGGAACTGAAGCGCGAGCAGCTCGAGGTCGGGGTGCGAGGGAAAAACTACAAGCAGTTTACGCAGAGTAGCAATGTGGTTGTCTTGCAGCCCGAGATTCAGAAGGCATTTCCGACATCAGAGGCTGTAAACAAAGCGCTGGAGAGCATGCTGGCATTTGCGCAGGAAACGCAAACGATCACCCATGCCAAGGGGCCATCCCGGAAGCGAGTGGTAGCATGACTTGGTTGCAATGAAAGCGCCTGTTTCACATTCCAAAGATCCCGACCTGAAAAAGGTTTTGCAGGCATTGCCACGATAGCGCTTCAGCGCGACAATGCGCCCAATTCAGGAGAGACGATGACTGATGCAAATGATGCAGCGTTGGATCCGCAAAGGCTTGCGGCCATCCGCGCAAACATTCAGCATGTATTCGTGCTGATGCTGGAGAACCGCTCCTTCGATCACATGTTCGCGCTCTCGGGCATCACCGGAATCAATGCAGCCACCTCTGCGAACTCAAACTCCTACGACGGGAAGAGCTATCCCTTTCAGGGCGGCGCGCCGGACCAGATGCCCACCGACCCCGGCCACGAGTTCGAGGACGTGGTCGAGCAGCTTTGCGGGCAGGGCGTTGCATACCAGAAGGGCAAGCCTTATCCTGCGATGGGTAATTCGGGATTCGTTTCGAGCTATGCAACCACGCATACCGAGGGCAATCCTCACGCATTGCTAGACGCGGACAAGATCATGCGTGGCATCGATGCGAAAACCCAGACCCCTTCGCTCTACCGGCTTGCGACCGAGTTCGTTCTCTGCGATGCGTGGCATTCCTCCTTGCCCGGACCTACCTGGCCAAACCGGTATTTTCTGCACGGTGCATCATCGAACGGCCTCGACCATTCCCCGAGCAAGGAGAACCTACTGGAATGGGAATCCGTCGAAGGCTTTGTTTATCCCAGTGGCTCGATCTATGACGCGCTTGGAAAAGACAAATGCAGGCTTTACCAGGACGACACGGGCCCTGTGTTTGGCCGCGTGCCGCAGGTCTCGTCGCTCAAGGGAATCAGCTTCTTCGACGTCCACGACCTTTCGGATATGGGAGGCGATCTTGACGGCGATTATCCTTATGCCTACACCTTCATCGAACCCGCCTACGGGGATGTGGGAAGCGACACCTACGAGAACGGGTCTTCGCAGCACCCGATGGACGGCTTGAGCGGAGGCGACCAGCTCGTTGCAAAGGTGTACAACGCGCTCCGCAATTCGCCGCTTTGGAACAGCAGTCTTCTGATCATCACCTATGACGAGCATGGCGGTTTCTACGATTCCGTGCGGCCCGGCGCTGTACCTCCCCCGAACGATAAAGCAGGGCCTGCACTTAATCAGCACGGATTCGATTTCTCGGTGTATGGGGTCAGGGTTCCCGCGATCATCGCATCGCCCTGGATAGAAAAAGGCAAAATCGATCACACCCTTTACGACCACGGCTCGGTGCTGGCAACGGTTGAAAGGCTGTTCGACATTCCGCCGTTGACCGACAGGGACAGGAATGCGAATGACCTGCTTTCCCTGATCGGCGCACAATGCAGGATAGACTGCCCGGAGAGGATATGATGAGCGCCGAATTCGAAGACGATGAACCGATACGCGAAGGAAGCAACCTGCAGGCCTTCCTCTACACGCTGCGCAAGGCGCACATTGAACTCGAAGGGCGTGATGCCGTGCAAGCGAGGTTCGAGAAGATCAGGAGCAGACGGCATGCAAGGGAATACTTCGATGAGGTCATGCCGAAATTCCTCGATGAGCGCAAAAGACGAAGAAGAAAGTGATGTCGCTTCAGGCCAGAATCCACCCATAAAAAATTCCAGGTATTGATCCAGATCAAGTTGGATGCGTTTCATTCTTGGTAAATTCTGAAACTGCATTACCGATAAAACTATAACGCCACCTGGAGGAGAGTATGAAAGGAATCACAATTGCCGGATCACTGGCCAGCGCACTTTTGCTCGCATCGAACGCTTATGCAGCACCCGGAGACATGCTTGTCAGAGTCAGGGCTGTCGACATCGATTTTCAAAACAGCGTTGATACGCCTGCGCTTGCAGGCGTGGCCGCAGCAAACAAGGTCATACCCGAGGTGGATCTCAGCTACTTCTTCACCGAGAACATCGCCACGGAACTGATACTGACCTATCCTCAGAAAATCACCGTCGATCCCAATGTGGGTTCATTGAAGGCTTTGCCTCCTACATTGACTGTTCAGTATCACTTCATGCCTGATAGCCCATCCTTCAGGCCCTATGTCGGCATCGGCGTGAACTACACAAACTTTTCCAGCGTGAACCTCGCAGGCGGTGCGCTGAATTCGAGCAACAGCAGTACCGGAGGCGCATTGCAAGTCGGCTTCGATGTGCCACTTTCCGGCAACATGTCCTTCAACTTCGATGTCAAGAAGGTTTACATGAAGACCACGGTTTCGTCGGCTGCGAGCGGCGCAACCGTAGGCACGCTCACGCTGAATCCATACCTGATCGGTGCAGGGCTAGGCTGGAAGTTCTAACAAAAGCGGGTGCAGGGGGATTAAAAGGCCGGATTCGTTCCGGCCTTTTTTTGTGGTGCGACAGACACTACGCTGGCCCTGATCGAACTCGATGCGGGATGACCCGGTTGATCTTGTGCTAGACTGTAAAAAAAATGGACGTCAGTCAGCAACCAGGACGGCGAGCTGATGACGTGAAAAAAGTCTAATGCAAAAACTATAAGGGAGAACTTTGAAATGAGCGATGCCGCAGACTACAGGATGATCCGCAGATCGACGGTGTGCACGGAAATCACCGAGGAAGAGGCCAGGGAGCTGGCTGCGATCATGGGGGTGCGGCATCTGAAGGACGAAGAGCTCCTGGTCAGCGAAGGCGATGCCGACCAGTCGTTGTACATACTCGCCTCGGGCAGGCTTGCCGTCATCAGCGCGAACCCGGAAGGCAAGCCGGTTCTGGTGTATACGATGACAGAGGGGGAGTGCGCTGGCACCCGCGCCTTTGTCGACCGGACACCGCGCAAGGCGACGCTGCGCGCAAGCGGGCCGGCCACAGTCTATTCGATTTCGCCGGAGGCCTTCGATGCGCTTGTGGATGCGCAGCCCAGACTCGCCTACAAGGTGATGCGCGCGCTGTTCCGTGTCACGCATTCCAACCTGATGCGGATGAACCAGGAAACCCAGCAGCTCTCCAACTACATCCACAAGACTCAGGGCAGATACTGAGCGCATCTGGCTCATGGAGATGAAGCGGGTTTCCTCCGGCAAGCTGCGCGCAATAGGCTACGATGCGCGATTGAAAACATTGCGCGTCGAACTCGATCAAGGAAGCACGCTGGAATACAAGGGCGTGAGCGAGGACATCTGGCGCCGGTTTTCCGGCTCGGGCGCTGCATGGAGCTTCTACCGCGACAACATCGAGGAAGAATTTTCGGCAACGCGCGTATCGGGCAAGCCGTCTGCAGGCAAAAATCCGCTCGACGATCTGTTCGGCTAGCGCCGCGGCATCTGGCTGACAGGTCGCTCATAGGCGATAATCGCGCATCGAAACAGACCGGAGTGTTGCATGTGCGGAATTTGTGGTGAGTTGCGCCTGGATCAGGGCTCGCCCGACATGGAGGCGGTCAGGCGCATGACCGCGAGGCTCGCGCTGCGCGGCCCGGATCACGAGGGCTATTACAGCGACGGCAGGCTGGCTTTCGGCCACAGACGGCTGTCGATCATAGATCTTTCCTCGCACGCAGACCAGCCGATGCTGGATTCCGTGCTGCAGCTAGCCCTGGTTTTCAACGGCACCATCTACAATTACCGAGAACTGCGCGAAGAGCTCATCGAACTGGGCTATGAATTCTTTTCCAGCGGCGATACCGAGGTGATCATCAAGGCCTATCACGCCTGGGGCGAGAACTGCGTGCAGCGCTTCTACGGCATGTTCGCGTTTGCGATCTGGGACCTGCGCGACAAATCGCTGTTCCTCGCGCGCGACAGGCTGGGCATCAAGCCGCTCTACCATACCCTGAACGGCGAGCGCCTGCGCTTCGCTTCCACGCCCCAGTCGCTGCTCGCAGGCGGCGGCGTGGACACAAGGCTCGATCCGATCGCGCTGCACCAGCACTTTACGCTGCATGGCGTGGTGCCCGCACCGCGCACGATACTGCAGGGCATCCGTAAATTGCCTCCCGCGCACACGCTGAGATTTTCGGCATCGGGCGAAGTGACGCAGCGCTGCTACTGGACACTGACCGCGACAAGACCAAGCCAGATACTGACGGAAGGAGAATGGCTGGATGCGACGCGCATCGTGCTGATGCGCGCGGTGGAGCGCCACAGGCTCGCATCCGACGTGCCAGTGGGAATACTGCTCTCGGGAGGCCTGGATTCCAGCCTGCTGGTGGGATTGCTTGCCGATCACGTGGATGAGCTCAACACCTTCTCCATCGGCTTCGAGGAGGTCGCGGGCGAGGTGGCGGACGAATTCGAGTATTCCAATCTGGTGGCCGAGGCGTTCAATACCCGGCACCACAAGTATGCCTTGCCCAATTCGGAAATATTGCGGCGTCTGCCCGATGCGATACGCGAGATGTCCGAGCCGATGGCGAGCTATGACGTGACCGCGTTCTATCTTCTGGGCGAGCGCGTATCGAAAGAAGTCAAGGTTGTGCTGGCAGGGCAGGGAGCTGACGAAGTGTTCGGCGGCTATTTCTGGTATCCGCGCATGGATGCAGAAAAAGGCACGCCACTCGAGCGTTTTTCAAAGCACTATTTCGACCGGGATCATGCCGAGTATCTCGAGATGATGACAGACGAGCATGCAGTGCCCGATGTCACGGGCGCATGGGTTTCAGAGCAGCTGGTGCAGAAGGATGCGGACGAATTCCTGGACCAGGTGTTCCGCCTCGATGTGACGCGCCTGATGGTGGACGATCCGGTCAAGCGCGTGGACAACATGACCATGGCATGGGGGCTGGAAGCGCGCGTGCCTTTCCTCGATCACGAGCTGGTGGAATTGGCAGCCAGGATGCCGCCCTCGCTCAAGCTCAAGGAGGGCGGGAAGTTTCCGCTGAAGGCGGTCGCGCGCGGGCTGATACCCGATGCGGTGATAGACCGCGCCAAGGGCTATTTCCCGGTGCCCGCGCTAAAGCATGTGCGCGGAGAATTCCTCGAGAAGATAAGAGACATCCTGAATTCCGATGCGTGCATCCAGCGCAATCTTTACAGGCGCGGCTATGTGGAGAAGCTGCTGGCCGATCCCGAGGCGCATCTCACTCGTATCCAGGGCAGCAAACTCTGGCATTTGGCGCTCCTGGAGTGGTGGCTGCAGGTCAATGTGGATGGGCCAGACCAAGCCGCCACAGCGAGGTGACCTCGGCCCTGCGCGCCGCGTGCAGCGCATCCTTTTCGTCTTCTATCTTGGCATGATGCGGCCTGGCGTCCAGTCTGCCCAGCACGATGAGCCCCGCTTCCTCGAACAGGGTGAGCAGCCCGGGTCTTGTGCGCAGCCCAAGGTGTTCTGCAAGATCGGAGAGAATCAGCCAGCCTTCTCCCTCCTTTTCCAGATGGGATGCAAGCCCACCGAGGAAACCTTTTAGCATGCGCCCCTCGAAATCATAAACTGCGTTTTCCAGTGCCGTGGCGGGGCGAGCGGGCACCCAGGGCGGATTGCATACGATGAGGTTTGCCTTTCCTTCAGGGTACAGATCGGCTGAAACGATTTCGACCTGCGCGTCCAACCCAAGCCGTTTCATGTTTTCGCGAGCGCAGACCAGCGCGCGCTCGTCCTGATCTGTCGCCACGATGCGTTGTATGCCACGCTTGGCCAGCACCGCAGCAAGCACGCCCGTGCCCGTTCCGATGTCGAATGCGACCGGGGGCATTTTGCCGGGAAATGGGGCGTTGGCCACGAGATCGACATATTCCCCTCTGACAGGTGAGAATACGCCGTAATGCGGATGAATGCGCGCGCAAAGGAACGGGATTTCAACGCCGCTCTTTCGCCATTCATGCGCGCCTACCAGCCCCAGGAGTTCGCGCAGTGACGCGACATAGGGCTCATCGCCCGGACCGTAAGCCTCTGTGCATGCAGAAAGCACGTCCGGTGCGCGGCCAAGCGGGATGCTGTGGCCGGCATCGAACGGAATCAGCAGCATGTTCAGGGTGCGCGCGCGCTGCGACCTTGCCTGTCGATAGAGATGGAATCCTTCCGGCATGGGCGCTGTCTTCGCTGGTTTCTTGCCTGCGCGCCGCGCCATCGCGTTGAGAAGCTGCCTTGCGTTCTGGAAGTCGCCGCGCCAGAGCAGCGCCGTACCCTCGCAGGCCAGGCGATAAGCCGCATCGGCGGTCATGCGGTCGTCCGCGATTACCACGCGCCTGGGCGCCGGCATGCCGCTTTCCGAGCGCCAGCGGGCGGAATAATCCACGCCTTCTTCCTGCCAATGAATGGCGGAATCCATTTACCGGCCTTCTTCCCGTTTTAACTGCCGGTAGAGCAACCTTGCTTCGTGGTCGTCGCGCGCCGTAGTGATCTCGCGCATCACGGCTTTGACGTCGGCAATCTTTTTGTTTTCTTCGACGCGGCCGGTCAGTACCGTATCCGGCGCAAGTTCGCCGCGCTGGTAGATCGCCCAGATCTCCTTGCCATATTGGGTGTCCTTGAGCTCGGGTGCGAACTGGCCGAAGTAATTGGCCAGGTTGTCGACGTCGCGCTCAAGCATGCGGCTGGCATTGTTGTTTGCGGCGGCATCCACCGCCTGGGGCAGGTCTATGATCACGGGCCCCTTTTCATCGACGAGTATGTTGAACTCCGACAGGTCGCCGTGCACGATGCCCGCGCACAGCATCAGCACGACTTCGCGTATCAGCCTTGAGTGAAACTCGCGCGCTTCGTCTGCGCCAAGTTCCAGGTCGTTTAATCTGGGCGCTGCCGCGCCGTTTCCGTCGGTCACCAGTTCCATCAGCAGCACGCCTTCGAAAAAGCCGAAGGGCCGGGGCACGCGCACGCCTGCGCTGGCCAGTTTGTACAGCGCGTCGACTTCGGAACGCTGCCAGGCGGATTCCTGTTCCTGCCTTCCGTAGCGCGACCCTTTTTCCATCGCGCGCGCCTGACGGCTGTTCTTTACCTTGCGCCCCTCGGTGTAGTGCACCGCCTGATGAAAGCCGCGCTGGTTGGCTTCCTTGTAAACCTTGGCACAGCGTATCTCGTCGCCGCACTGGACGACATAGACGGTCGCCTCCTTGCCGCTCATCA
>VFSW01003019.1_pt1 | contig 25232 bp, 16 predicted proteins | sample 5358111 | NCBI WGS metagenome assembly VFSW01 (sample SAMN11554181, study PRJNA540505) | mine drainage metagenome | isolation source: sediment from site ElyBrook_90M | place: USA: Ely Copper Mine, Vershire, VT | collected 2017
GTCATTGGCCGCGCCGCTCGCATTGGTGGCGCCATAGGGCCCATAGACGTAGGTCCAGGATCCCCGCACTTAGTGAGGTGATCGCGAGCTATCACGCGGACGACAAAGTGCGTCAGTACGCTAGCTACAACCACAGCTACTGGCGTTTCATACAGGGCGGGCTGGACCTGGTCAGAAAGAGTCCCCTCAGTTTCGATCCCACTCAAGAATATTGGCACTGCACGGAACGTCGTCTGCTTACGGCGTTTTTCGCCTCGCGCTTTCGTGAGAGCTACGCTCCCGCTGAGGCCATGCGAAAGTTGGCAGTTCGGACGTTTCAACACTTCCAGCGTGCTCGCGAAGATGGTCGCTTTGGTGAACCAAAGCTGGCCACCGTCCAAAATGGACTCTGGCCAAAGTTCTGTGATTTGGCACTGGAGGTGACGGCGGAGCTGCCGGAACTAGAAGAGTACAAACTCCTCAAGCAAGTTTGGGGGCGCAGCCTGACTGCAGAATCGCTGAAAGGTGAATTGACCAACTATTTGACTGCCGCGAAAGGCGAAGAAACCCTTGGCAAGCTGGAGCCGGCATTCTTTATTCGACTCGCCTGGTTCCCATACCTAGGGCTCGCGGATCTAAGAGATCTCGCCACCCGACAGCGTTTCTTTTTCGGCTACTACCACTTGCTTACTTCCACTAACTCCTACCTAGTTGGAGGAGCTATAAGCTTCGCGCCTGTAATTCAGAACAACCCGACTTCCTTATTACTCGGCTATGTCGAACGGTGGGCAAAAGGTGAGACGCCATTTGAAACCGGTTTCGTTGTCGAAGGCAAGAGCGAAAAGAAGGACCGGAGCAATCAGACGCCGGTGGTAGAGCTCTGGGGCTTCCTGAATCTGCACTCGAGTCCAATCAACAGCAGCGTCACTGCAGCTATCTATGAAACCGCTGCCGCGCCGGGAGATAAGAGTATCTTCGACCGACTCAAGCGTATCGGTTCGAGCACTCGCAAGTTTCTCCAGGAGAATGACAGTCAGACCAAAGAGCTCGCCAACATCTTTCGTGACTTAACGAAAAAAGGCGGCAGAGAGCCTACGCTCCTAATCGAGGGCATTCGGCTTCCAAGCGTAGTCAAGCAGAATCCCGAGGACCGCGAATCGCTCATAGAGAATCGTCTGATTAGCGAGATGCGCACAGCGGGGATTGCGAGCGCAACCGCATTGGCGGACCTCGATGCAGCCGGCGCGATGTTGCATCTGATGCTGGACGCCTCGATCTTCGCCAAATCGCAAATTCGAGTAGCAGGAGTCGAAGCTGAAAGAGAGCACTCGAGCCTGCCTCCGAAGCTCGCTTTGCCGTTTGCACTGCAATCAATCGCCAACGACGCTCTCGGCTATCTGAAGGCCGGGTATCACGTGTTGTATGCGGGACCGCCGGGAACGGGGAAAACGACGGTCGCGCAACTTGTTGGCTACGCATGGAATAAGAAGTTGGACGAGGTCCCAGATGAGATCCTGCTCGACGCCGCGCCGATCACTACCGTCGGAAACTCGGCATGGTCACCGTTCCATACTATCGGTGGAATCCTCCCGAATAAGAGTGGAGGGTATGAAAGTACTTGCGGCATTTTTATTGATCCCGAATCACGGGACGGGGACGAATGGTCGCTTCGGGGCGAGTGCGTGGTCCTCGACGAAATGAATCGTGCCGACCTAGACCGGTGTGTGGGGGAGCTTTATCCGCTACTTAGCAGGAGTGTTGATTGTGTTTATCCTGCAGGTATTCCGGGCGTCAGAAGAATACGAACGAATCTCAGATTCCGCCTTGTAGCCACCGTTAACGACGCTACTCTCGATGACATTGTCTTTCCCATAAGCGAGGGTCTCGCCCGACGTTTTATTCGCTTGGAACTTCTGGGAGCGACCCGCGACGACCTGAAGGGCTACTTCGCCGTTGACAACCCCGCTGCCACCAGCCGCACTTTCATCGCCATGCAAGTACTCGAAGCTCTGTTCGAGCGCTGCCGCGAGAAGAAGAAGCTAACTTCATCTGAAACGGGTGAACACCTTCCATTCGGTGTCGGGTACTTCGCAACGCTCAAGTCCTGGGTCGGTGGTGACCTCAAGCTTTCTTCCGAGTTCTCGGAACGTGACGAGAAGGAACAAGCACTCGTTCTTCTGCGGACGAGCCTCACCAGCGCGATTCGCGTGCGCGGCCTAGAGTCGCTGCTCGACAATCTTGGGACCGTTGAGGAAGAGGAGTAACTACGAGTACGCAGACAGAACAGTATGCCAGAGAAATCCGGGCATGGTTACTCGCGCGTCTCCAGACGGAGAGAAGCATTGGAGAAATTGAGAGTCCTGGCCCTACTTCCCTGCCTCGCCGGGCAGCTCTTTGGTGGGTTTTTGAGGGCTTTCTGTATCCTTGGCTCGAGTCGTCTCTGTCATATGCATGGGCGGTCGTCAACCATCATGCGCAGCGACTGCTTGCTACCTACAACTTAAGATGGTCGATAGCGGAGTTACCGGAAGGTGAAACGGACTGGGTTGCGTCCGCATTTCAGTCACTGACGGCGGGGCGGCCGAGCTTTATCAGTAAAGCCTCGCGGCCTGGTCTCGGAGACGAGGAACGTAAAGCGCTGAGCGGCTGGCTCGCCTGGGTGCACCAGGAGTGGTCAGCCTATCTGGATTCTGTCGGACCCCCGGCCGGGATCCATCCTACACTGCCCTGGCCGCTGCCGATCGGCAGTCAGCCCCCGGATTTAGGCCAGTTGCGGCGATGGGCACATGCTGCAAGGAGGTCACGCTGGCCATTGATGCGTAACGTCGTTGCCGAGTCGCTTCGATGCGTACTAGAGGCACAAGAGCTAGACCGCATTCCATTGCCAAGCGACTCCGCGAAACTCTTCGAGTTGCTGTGCATGGTTCGCATTCTAAACGCACTCGAGGAACGACCTGCTTTCGTGCGGTGGCTCGATGCGGAAAATGGCAATCGTATCGATCTCCCCGGTTTGCAGTGCTTCTACCAGAAGTCTCTCTCGCGGGACGCTGTCCTCGGTACCTCTGAGTTCCCACCAGAAGTTCGCCAGGCGATGGACCGCCATCACACCGCCGCGCCGCGGTTGGCAGACTGGTGGATCACGCTTGCTAAACCACGCGACGGTTTCAGCGCGATACTGGTCGAAGCGAAAAGCGGCGCCCAGTCGTTCGATGCGGCCATCTATCAATTGAAAAGCTATCGAGCGGCGCTGGCAAAGACGGTGCCCGGTCGGGTCCTCGTATGGGGGATCGTCGAGGAGGATCCTGATTGGTACCGCGACAAACCCTGTCGCGAGCGCTGGGAGGAAGTTAGGCGAGATTTCAATTCAACAAGCCAAGGAGACTTCTGGATGTTCTCTACGGCCAACGAAATCGAGCCGGTCTTGCAAGCACTAAGCTTCGCGAAAGGCGCTGTTCTCGAAAGCGCCGACGAAGTGATCCTGGCAGAGCACCGAACCGCATAGGCAGAGAACGGAACCGCATAAGCATAAGCGCAACAATTTGTTCACCTACGTCTCAGATCCCTCCCCGGAACGAAAAGAAACGTGAACCAGAAGAATCCGCACAAGAAAATAGGGCTCCAGCTGTCGCTGGCGACCGCCCATGGGATCGCCACGAGCGCGAAGATCAGGGTCACGATCAAAATGAAGTTCCCTGCTGTCTTTGGCCGGTTGAGGCGCTGAATCCGCAGCCACCCCGCAAACCCATCCCAGGTGAGGGCCTGCTGGGCCATCAGATCGCCAATATGTCGTGCATCGCGGCTCACGCCGCGTGGCCCGTCGTCATCTGTATAACGCGGGGAGCGAGCCGACGGGGGTGTCGGCGGCGGCGCTGGCGTCGGCTCGGCCCAACTCGTGGCACCGCAGTTAGAGCATGGCGGCGGCGGGTTGTACCAGCCATCCCTAAAAGGCACAAATTCCTCGTGCCCGCAGCGTGCACATAAGCAGATCGAACCCTCAGCCATTTTTCGAAACCCTCCACTAATTTTCGTGCGGTGGTTTGCATCGGCCCGCGGGCGCGGGATCAAGCCGCGCTCATCGAGAAATTGGCGGAGCTCGAGCAGCTCCGGCCGCTCGGGCCTAATTTCGAGTGAATCACATGGCGGACAAAGGGCGGTAGATTTCAGGGTGGCTAGCATTCACCTGGGACCTCAAGGTGTTCAAGTTGGTCCTGGGGTTCAACTAAATTGTCCTCCGCCCACTCAAACACTTCCTCTTCCTGAGTGAACAGAATCACTTGCCGCTCGCGGCTAATCGCGTGCAGGAGATCAAGAACTGCTTTCTTTCTGTCACGATCACACTGCACGGTGACGTCGTCGAGGATGAGAGGACAGGTTTCACCCGGGGTGGTTAGATGTTTCGCCATCGCCACGCGTAGGAGGAGGTACACCTGTTCCGCCGTACCGTGCGAGAGCCACTTAGCATTCCGCCATTGTCCGTTGCTTCCCCGGACTTTGATCGCCAGAGATGCTGGATCGACGACCACCTCGTTGTAACGGTTAGCGGTGACCGTTGGCAGCCAGGGTCGAATCGTCTCGGCCAGAACGCGAGAAATGTCGCGGTGGACCCTTTCTTCCGCTTGTCTTAGGAACTTCAGAGTCAAATCCAACGTTTGGTCGAGTTGCCGTACCCGAGCAAGTTCCGTCTTTGCGAAAGCTAGTGTTTCCTCTGCCTCTGCGACGTTCGCTAGTTGGCGAGTTCGCTCTTCCACCTGCCCTCGTGCTTCTGCTGCCCTGTTTCCGGCTTCTTCAATCTCTTGGCGGAGCGGCTCGATTTTCTGATTCTCGATCCCCGCTGCTTGAACCGCTGCAAGGTCCTCGCTCGGCACTTGGGCACGGAGTTGTATCGCTTCGCTCAACCGCTGGGTTGCTTTCGCTCCGAGTTCTTCTAGAGTGCCGTTATCTAGCAAGGTTTGCAGCTCGCCCCATTCCTCACGCTGCCTTTCCAGTTCCTGCAGCGTCGCCGCTCGCTGTTGCTGCCACAACTTGAGAGCGTGCGCACGCGACTCGTCATCCGCTGCGTCGAGACCGCATTTGATGGTAGTCGTCCGCAACTTCTCCTCGGCTTCGCTCAGACGGGTTGCGGCCTCGTTTGCAGCCACTTCAGCGGCTTCGCGCGCAATGAGCTGAGCTTCCAGTCCCGGACGCTTACAGGCCTCCGCGGCGAGCTGGGCTCTCTCTGCACAGGAGGTTTCGTACGCCTTCGTTGCGGCGAGCGCGTTTCCGTTTGCTTCAATGCCACAGCCACGCAGCGCCGCTTTCAGTTGCACCTCGGCGGAATGAAATTCCTGCGCCAAGTCATGCTGCAAATTCGTCCAGTTCTGCAACTCGGACCGTATGCGGTTCGCATGTGCGACATTTGTGGCGAATTCGCGCAGCGCGACCGGATCTAGTGGCAAGCGCTTAGCACGTGCTTGATCGATGGCTGCGCTTCGGCGTGTCGTCGCAGCGTTGGCAGCATGTTCCTGCTCGCCCAGAGCTTGTTCGGCTATACGAAGTTCTTCCAGAGCCCGGATGCGTGCTTCATCTCCTGATCGTGTGGCAGCCCATATCACTGTCGCGATGCCTACCGAGGCGAATAGGAGACCGGGGACCAACCAGGCAAAGGCAGCGATCGCCAGTCCGGCGGTTGCGATAACCGCTCCGATGACAAGGGTATTCCTATGCGTTCCGGGCTTTGGTAGCGTTTCAAGCCGTTCCTTGCCCTGGTTCACTCGTTGTTTGAGCGTGGGATCGACGCGAGGTGCCGCCGTTTCCATTTCACGCGCTAGTGTCCGCAAGTCATCCTCGGATAGGCCCGAGCTATCCATGACGATTGGGATTGGCGGCCGGTTACGTTCATGCAGGTCAATTGCCTGTTGCGCGCGCTCGTAGGCATCGCGCATTTCGATTACGCTGATGTCTGGTTCGAGGTCACCAATTGGCAGATCTGGCAACGCTTGGACCATAACCTGAAGCTCGGCGACAGTTAGACCTTGCAGACTTGGCACCGCAGGTCGTCCTTCCCAGCTATTCACGGCCGCGGCAACCTCTTGTGCGACTGCATCTTGGGCGACCAGTCCCGAGGGCGGTCCATCTGGGTATTTGCTAGAGAGTTCCCTTGCGCGATCGAACCTTCGTCGCAACCTCATACTTTCTTGAACCGACATGGCAGCTTGGATCACGCGCAAACGTTGAGCAGCGTCGGCGGCAAGCGCAGCCAACCCATCGGCCCGCGCCATTAGCCGTAAGAAATCAGCGTGTAAGGCTTCAGCTTGTTCGAGCTCACGGGCCGCGGTCTCGGCCCGCACAAGTGCGCGGCGCAAAGGTTTATTGCTGTGAGTCCTATCCTGGCCCACGTATTCGCGAGAGAACTCTTCAATACAAGAGATTGCGGCGGTCGCGGTCGCGTCCGTGCCGGCGGTAGCCGCTGCGCGTTGGAGGTGCTCTTGCAGCAAATCAGGATCGTCGAGCACCGCGAGCAGGTCAGCCTGACGCACACAGGCGATGGCGAGAAAAGAATGCCTGTCGAGCCCAAGCCAACGAGAGGCATCGGGCGTTCCCTCTAGCATAATTTCGGCAGAGACATCACGCCCTAGAATCGCATCGGTAGCGCGGCAATCGACTCTTCCGTCCAAATCCTGGTGCAATTCAATGCGCCGACCGTCGTTCAATTTGACCAACGCCGAAACTTCCCACGAGTCGAAGTTCCAAGGTTTATGTCGATCGGCAAAGTCGCGATCTTCTTTGCGTCCGGCGCCGCGGGCCCTTCTGATTCCGCAGACGGCGGCGTATAGCGCCGCATGCCAAGTCGATTTTCCAGACTCGTTGTGACCAAAGATAACCGTCAGGCCTGGCGCCAACGACAACCTCTTCTCGGCAAACGGTCCAAAAGCGTGTGCGGTAACTGCCTCGATCAGCACCTTACGGCACCTCCAGATCGTTCCGCCCGTCGAGGGCTCGCATTCCGGTTATCAATATCCGACGCCGAGTGTCCTCATCGGGAAGGTCTGTGGCCATCACGTCGCGAATGAACTGGCCGCGTACCGTCTGCTCTTCGGCGAGAGTTTGAAAATCGTATCCCGCCCGTAACGTCCCCACCTTTGGGATTATAAAATCCATCCACGGCGCGGCATCGCCCAGACTCGGCACGTGAAGATCTAGCTCCGGCTGTAATTCCCCCGTCAAAGTAACGCGCGCAAATCCGGAGCACCCAGCAAGCGAAGCTCCGACGGCTTCGCGGACATCCTGGAGGCTGTGGCAGTCCGTTACATCGATTCCTTTTTCGTGTACTTGGGTGGTGCTGACTCGGCGCCGCTCCCGTGTAATCGACCCGTCGCCGGCCACCGTGGCAATAACTGCACCCCGGACTCCATCTTCACCAAAGGTGAGCGGCTCTGGATTGCCCGGATAGGTGTGGTTGCTAGCATCTCGTGGCCGATGATAGTGTCCCAAAAATACGTGATGAAGGCCGGCACGTCCTATCTGCTCGGCATCGAATGGCGCGTGCGGCAGCTTTCCGTTTTTTTCTTGCGAGAGCCAATTTCGTTCTGAACCGTGAAATAAGCCCAGGTGGATACCGCCACGTTCCACGCTGAACTCTTCTAGAAAGCCATCCGTATTGGCAGGGGCACGGTGCGCCGCTCCCCACAACGTCAAACCATCCGTGAGAGTAACTGGCTTCAAACGATCGTTCTCGAAGATACGGACGTTCGGGCTCCAATCATTTAGACGGTACAAGCTCTCGGGGCCGTACCAGTCGTGATTGCCGGGTGCAAGGAAAACAGGCGTCGGGTAAAGCCGCTCGAAGGCCGAACGCATAAATGCGCCGGTATCAGAAGAGACGCGCTCATGTTCGTACAGATCGCCGCCACACAGTACGGCATCGACACGCAGCTCGCCTGCCAAATGGACAATGCGCAGAAGCGTGTCGCGCAGTGCCTGTCGACGTCGTCGTGCAACCTCTACCGGCGCCCACGCGAACGGTGTGTCGACGTGCAAGTCCGAAAACAACAATATCTTCATTCCCCAACCCCCGTGCGATCGATGGCTACTCGGGACTGCCCAGAAAAAGCTCCCTCAGCCAAGAAGCGGCCCATTTGAAAAATAACCATGAGTTTAGAGGTGGGTAATGCTTTTTCGGGACTAGGCTGCGCTTCCACTTTGTTGAGCTAATGAACGGCGATGGTTTTTCCAATGCATGCAAAGCCCACCTGTATCGATCGGCTACAATCGATCATCGGTTCTCGCCTGATGCGACAACAGACGCCAAGACTCGCTACATCAGGCGAACTATTGCCGGACGTCGCGCCATCGTGGCCAAGCGCTTGGGTCCTTGTTACAACGAACAATTTCAATGAGGCCGATCTAAGGAGCGGAAAGCCCGGGCCGAATCTGCCGCAACAGTTCGCGCGCATTTACTAATGGAATAGGTGCGATCAGGGAATGGATTCAGAATTTGGCGGGACATAGCAACAACCTCTTCAAATGACTTCAATGCACCGACGTTTGAAGGTAACAAACAAACATCGGCAAAGAAGCGAGGTGGATGACAGCGGTTGTCGCGACGCGATGCTATCTAGTCTTAATGGCAAAAACCCTGCGAACGTCGGTCGGCTGCATTCGGTCAACTGCGAGTGGTTCGACCTCAAACTGGCGTGCGGTTGTTTTTTTTCTGAAATCAGAGACAATCCTTCTGGCACATCCAATCACTCTCTCCGGGGTAGGTTACAGAATTCCTGAACCCTCTATTTGGTAAAGAAGACAAAGTGCGAGGGCGTATTCTGAAGATCTAGTTCTGAATTATGCGAGCGACGGCACAACGATCGATATGTCCGCTTCGCACGCGAAGGCGACTCTTCCGCGCGCGAGGGACGCGCGTACCTCCTCGGAGCTCGCTTGGCTTGGCGCGAATGGTAATCCAGCAGAACGGGCTTTCCGCGCTTCGCGATGACGCCAAGGAACAAACCACACTCGAAGCGGTTCTTGATCTCATCATGAAGTCGTGGGTCGAGAATCCTACGATTCCGCGTTTATCAACTTCGCTCGCTATCAACCCTCCGCTAGCGAGCGGCAAATGGAACGACAAGGGAGCAGAGGTGGATCGAAAAAATTCATTGCGCGTAATTTTATCCGTCGACTCTACTCGGTCGTTGGTCCCCCGCAGCCTGCGCCAAAGTCTGCAACCACCGGAAGAGTTATGACCATCATTTGGAGCCTAGCTGAATGGCTAAAATGCGTGGACTCACTTGAGACCGAGGGGCCGCTGCGATCTCGCGTAGCCCTCGTTCCGAACGCCCGAGTCGCGCACGCTCTTCGACGAGAGGGTGCGCGCATGGAAAACCTCGCGGCTCTGGCTGGCACCCACTTTCTCCCTGTATTAGCGGGCGCACTCGCCGTCCTCGAATCGGCAGGCATGGCATGCCGCTTCGGTGAAGAGGAGAAGCGGTGCTCGCGTCTCATCGGTCTGTTCGGAGAAGCGCTCAACCTCACTTATTTCCCTCTCGATCTCCTGCGCGAGACGCCCGGATGGGAGGATGCATTTGCCGGGACGATAGGAGACTTGGAGGCCGCGGGTTTGTGTCCTTCCGATCTTCCGAATCAGGACACAAGCGCACGGCTGGGCGACGTACGAGTCATCTGGGGATCTCTCGATTCTCTCGCGCGTGAATCTTGGACGCGCGGGCGGATACTTCGCGAAGCGGCAGCGACGCTCGAGAAGTCACCGAGTCTCTGGCCGCATGACGGGCCCGTCTTGGCTGCAATCGGAAGCGACCTGACAGAGGCGGAGGCGCGTTTCATCCGCGCGATTCCGAACGCTTCCGTCGCGATACTCGCTGCCCGGCCCCTGCGAGAGCACCATCTGAGGAGAGTCGGAGCGCTTCTCTCGTCCGAGGGAGCCGATTCGCTGCGGCGGTCGATTGTTCCCAGGCGCTCGGCCTCGGAGCGGGACCTCCTCGCTTCATACCTGTTCGAACCGCCCGCGGTCCTTGCGGCCCCGGCGCGACCTCGGAGCGACGGACCGGACGGGACGGTGGATATCGAGGAGCACTCCGGGGTTGAGGAGGAGCTGGAGGCAACGGCTGACTGGGTCGCGCGGCAGGTTCTCGGGCGAGGGGTCGCGATCGAGGAGATCGCGGTACTCATGCCCGGTGTCGATCCGCTGGCCACGATGGTTGCGGACCGCCTCGGGCGGCTCCCATGGAGCGATGGTGCGATGCCGGTATACGTCGCCGGCGGAGTTGCACTCTCCACCCGCGCTTCGGGCGCGAGAGCACTCGCCGTGATCCGCGCGTTACGCGCGCACCTCGATTCGGATTCACTTGCCGATGTGCTGCCGGCGCTACGCCCGGCGGGCGAGAACGTTGCTCGACTCTCTCGCGGCGCGGCCATCGATCTAGCCTTTTCGCTCGGGACCCTCGGAGGGAATCCCGCGGATCCCCGCGGGGCGCTCGAGTGGGCTACTCGCGCAGCCGAACGCGACGAGGAGATCGAGGTGTTACTCTCCCGAGCGCTGGAGGCAGGTGACGACGCAGAGCAAGCTGGCATCGCTCGGAAGGCGCGGGATTTGGAGCGGCTTCTCGATAGCCTCAGAGCCGTTCGTCCGGCTCTCGAGGCGCTGGTCTCCGTAGCTCGTGTCGTGATCGATCGATCATCCCTCTCCGAGATCTGGAAGGCGTTGCACGTCTTCCTCGGCGATTGGCTTCTCTCTCCGGGCGAGGGAGCTCCCGCGTATGCGCTCATTCACCAAGCGCTGGAGGGGCTCGTCGGCGATCCCGCCTCAGCGAGCCTACGAGGTGACGACGCGCTACGGGTGATAGAGAGCGTGGCTGCAAACGTCCGGGTCCCTCTCGGGCGATTCGGCGATCCAGCTGTGTACGTGGGATCGGTCTCGGGTGCAGCCGGACTTTCGTTCCGCGCGGTGAGGGTGATCGGTCTGCACGAGGGGAGCATCCCGTCGCTTCCGCACGAGGATCCTGTCCTGCCCGATTCCATACGCAAGGACCTGAACCAAGCTCTGCCGCGCACTGAGGATCGAGCACTCTCCGAGATCCATGCGCTCGATCGCGTCATTCGGGATGCTCAGGAAACCGTTGCGCTGTCCTGCCCGCGCCGCGATCTGAACGGGACGGAGCATGAACCGGCATCGATCTTCCTCGAAGCTGCCGCGGCGATCGCCCGGCCGAGCGCGGTGAACGGCAGAAGAGATGAGGGCACGGTTCCGAACATTGCGGCGTTGCGCCGCGACTACTTCGGCCCGGCGCTCGCACACATCGGACAGTTCCGGAAGGAGAGCCCGCTCTCAGCCGCCGCATGGCAAGACACGGTGGCTGCGGGAAGCTTGAGCATTCCCTCCGCGTGGTCCGGAGCCCCAATTGTCGATCTGGGTAGGCTGTGGACACTTAAGCGCACTGCGGGTCCGAGCGCGGAGGATGGGTTCTTCGGAGAAGAAGGTCCGTTGCCGCGAATCCCGGGGCTCAGTCGCGAGTATCCGATCTCCGCGTCTAGTCTCCAAACGCTGCTTCGTTGCCCGCACCAGTTTCTCTACGAGAAGGTGCTCCATCGGAGGGAATCGGCCGCTGCTCCGTCTCGACGCGAGATCGACGCGATGCCATACGGAAGTCTATTCCACGGCGTCGCGGAGGAGTTCTACCGCAAACATGGCGCAAGCTTCGGCAAACGGCAGGCAGCGCTCGATCGCTGGCTTGCCGAGGGCGATGCGATCGCGGAGAGCGCCTTTATCGAGTTCCTCCGGCAGTATCCGCTCGCAGGCGCGAGTGTCCGCGCTCAGCAGCGCGAGCGGCTTCGGCGAGATTTTCGGAGCTTCCTCGAGTACGACTGGGCGAAAGGGAAGCAGCGGCAGTTCCTTGCGGCCGAGATGGCGTTCGGCAGACCCGAGCCGATAGAGATCATGCTTCCGGATGGGCCTCTGTATGTCCGTGGTTTCATAGATCGGATCGACATCGATGGCGGACGCACGCTGATTCGCGATCTCAAGACGGGGCGGAGCCATCCACGGCAGGGCAAGGAAGCCGAACCTGATCCGGTCATCGATATCCAAATAGCGCTCTATGGGATGGTTGCGCGTGATCTGGCTCGTGGTCTTGGTGCTCCGGAGCAGGTTGCCGTCGCCTATGCGTACGCCGACAGCCGTGGAGACCAGGAGCGATCATTTCGTGGCGACTTTGTAGAGCTCGAAAAGAAAGCACGGACGTGGCTTTCCGCCGTCGTGTCACTCGCTCGGAAGGGTGTCTTCCCACGCACGCCGATCGAAGACGACTGCCAGTATTGCGCCTACCGGGTGGCCTGCGGGCCGGGTGCGAACGAGCACGCGGCGATGGTGCTGCGTGAGGCGGGGGTGACGGTACGCGGCTTCATCGCGATGAAACATGCGCTAGCAGCCGAGGAAGGGGACGGCGAGTGACCGCTGCTGGCAAGAAGGCACCGGATCAAGACCAGCGCGACGCCGCCGTTCGTGAGCGGCAACGAAACGTCCTGATCGACGCCGGGGCCGGCACTGGTAAGACGACCATCCTGGTTGAGCGCCTGGTGAACATGGTCGCTCCGCGAGACGACACGGCACCTATCCTAATCTCGCAAATCGCCGCAGTGACGTTCACGAGGCGAGCCGCCGGGGAGCTCCGTTTCCGCATCCGCGAGCAGCTCCTCGCGGAGCTCGCGTCTGAAGAAGTCGAAGAGCGCCGACGGCCTCTTCTGCACTGCGCTCTGGCCGGCCTCGATACAGCGCACGTCGGGACGATTCACGGCTTCGCCGATCGACTTCTGAGGCTTCGACCTAGAGAAGCTCGGCTGAGTCCCGGGTTCGAAATCCTTGAAGACAATGAGCTGCTGATTGACGAAACCTTCACGCTTCTGCTTGAGGGCGCGCAGAGTGGGACGCTCGGCGCGGGGTTCGTCGGAACCCCTTACGAGGCCCTTGCCTTCGAAGCGGAGCAGGTCGTGCAGGATGCCCTTCGAGCGGGGCTGCGCCCGAACCAAAGAGAGACGGAGTGGTGGATTTACGGCGGCCTCGACACACTCGTTCGGGGTTTGGTGAACCAGCGCGATCTTCAGCCTACTCCTCCGAAAGTGTCGGCGGTCGATCTCGAGACCTTCCGGGGCTACTCGCGGGAGTTTATCGAGCGCGCGAAGAATGTTCGCGGCGATGCGCCCGGACAGCGCTGGCTGACAGACAATTCGTCAGTCCTCAGGCGAATCCTTCATGAGACCGATCCCGTCGTCATATTCACCGAAACGGCGCGGTATCTGGGCCGAAAGCCGTCCGACTACTCGAAGAGAGTTGGCTTCGCTAACGACCCGGAGGCGTGGGACGCTTGGTACGCTTTCACGGGCGATAACCGCAAAAAGCCCGTCCGCGCTACTGCGCTCCGCGACGATCTATTGGGGCCGCTCCATCACTGGATGGCGAGCCGCCTCGTGCGGCTCCAGCCAATCGTGCTGCGCCTCTATGAGAAAGTGAAGGCAAGCCATCGCGCGGTGGACCAGATCGAACTCCTCCTGGGCCTCCGTGAACTCCTTCATCGCGACAAGGCGGCTCGGGCCGACTACCAGGCACTCTTCGATCACGTTCTGGTCGACGAGTTCCAAGACACAGACCCTCTTCAGGCTGAGATCCTCCTTTATCTTTGCGAGAACGGCGCTCACGCCGATCGCTGGGAAGACGTCGATCTGTTGCCGGGAAAGCTCACCTTGGTCGGTGACCCTAAGCAGTCCATCTACCGTTTCCGGAGGGCCGACATCGCCATGTACGACCGGGTGCGCTCGGTCGTGGCTCGCCGGCCGCATCTTCCGGTGCGCCTATCGGCGAACTTCCGGAGCCAGCCGGCTTTAGTAGGTTGGTTTAACGACCGATTCGAGAAAGTCCTCGGGCCCTGCACAGATCCAGAGCACCCTTTCGACGCGAAGGCCGGCACGGTCTTCCACCAAGGTCTGCTTCCAGGGCGTAACCCTGACAGCGCGCAACGCACTCCAGTCGTGCACGTGGTTCCTTTCGAGCGCGCGGAAGGAAAGGGCAAAGTAGACGAGTACCGTGAGCTCGAGGCCGTGGTAATGGCTCGCTACCTCCGGTGGCTTGTCGAGCGTAGCGGCGTCCAGATCACCGATGCCGTGTCGGGGGCGAGGCGTCCCGTGGGCTACGGCGATGTCGCCGTGCTCGCAATCGCTACGACGCACCTCGGGCTTGTCTTCGCCACTCTCGATGTCATGGGTGTGCCGTATTCCGCGCGCGGCGGGACACTCTTCCTCGACGATCCGCTGCATCGCCAGTTTCTCCTCGGGCTCCGCGCGATCGCAGATGGCGACGATGGCGTGGCTGAAGCGGCACTTTTTAGGCCCCCCTTCTTTGCCATCGACCTACTCGATATCGTGCGGGCTAGCGCGGTCGGGAAGGATACAAATGACGAGCGCGCGCTTCGCGCCCGCGCGGCGACAGAGTGGGTTCGCGGGTTGCGCCGCAAACGATTCGATCGCTCGCCCGGTGAGACCGCCCGCGACCTCCTAGAGGGATCGGCGTTCGCCCGGGCCGTGGCCCTCGGGCCTAATGGTGCGCAGCGACTGCGCGGTCTCCGAGAGATCTGCCTTGCGCTCGAGTCGCTCGCGGCGTCCGAAGGGCTCGACTACGACGCGGCAACGGCCCGGCTCCGCGGCTGGGTGGATGATCCACCGCAGCTCGATCCGCCCTTCCCGGTGGATCGCGGAACAGTGCAGGTGATGACCGTCCACCAAGCCAAGGGCCTGGAGTTTCCGGTTGTCGTCCTCTGGGACGGTTGCGCGAGCTGGGCCGGACCTAGGGACAATGCACAGTGGCGGGTAGATCGGGACGGCCGAGGCTGGGCGCTGCGCCTCGACAACCTTAACTGGGAGGAACCACAAGGCCTTGGCCTAGCCGAGGCCGAGCAACGTTACCGGGACGCGGAAAGGCGGCGCGTGGTCTACGTTGCGGCCACTCGCGCGCGCGACCTCCTGGCAATCCCTCAGGCCGGACTTGCCAACGAGAATTTTGTCGCAGGGACGCTTGTTGCGCCACCACACCCCTCAGGGGTGAAGAAGCTTGAGACGTTTGTGGAGGGTGTGGGCGCGAAGTGGGCAAAGGGAATCGAGCCGGTGCCTGAGCGCGAGATTGGGGCCGCGACCGATAGGGACCAGGAGATCGAGAAGCGCTGGCTTGTGGCGACGCGCCAAGCCTCACAACCTCGATTTCGGCCTGTCGCGGTTTCGAGCGAGCGGATGGTGATCTCGGACGGAGACAGAGAGTCGACGCCCCGGCCCGCGAAGAGGCGCGAGGGAAGATACGGCGCGCTCTTCGGTGAAACCGTCCACCGTGCGATAGGGTTGGCGGTGCGGGATCCGGTCCGGCCGGTCGACCAGCTAGTCCGAGCGGTCGCTTCGCGGACAGGACTCTTAGATCATCTCGAAGAAGCGGCGCGGGACGTCGTGCGCGCGATCGAGGCCTTACGCGCGGAGAAGCTTCTTCGGCAACCCGGGCCGAGCCTCCGCCTTGAGTATCCCGTCGTGGGAATGAGCGATGCAGGGAAGATGCTCGTCGGCTATGTAGACCTCGTTTCGGTCGCGGAGGACAGGCTGGAGGTGATCGACTTTAAGACCGACTCGCCGCCGGCTGGAGATCCCAGACAAACTCATGCCGAGTACGTCGAGCAGGTACGGATCTATGGGCGGCTTCTCAAGGCCGCCGGCCTCGGTAAAACCAGTAGCCTGCGGTGCGGGCTATTGTTTACGGCTGAGGGAAAGGTTCGTTGGGTGTAAAGGGGATCCTCTGTCTTACTCGCAATCACTCGATCAGTATTAGCTGGGGCTGATTTCTCCGAATTGACCGTTTTTTGCCGCAACCTCCGCGACTTCCACCCATTGACAACCGTTGTCTTTCTCTTGTGCTATGGTTGACTCTCTGAGTCGGTGCACTTCGGAAGTTATTAGATGCCTCAAAACACGTTGCGCAATATCGGGCGATTGCATCGGGTCTACTGCGAATGGTGCCAAATCAAGATGCCTTGCAGTTGCTTCTTCGATGAAGTTCGAGACGACGACTCCCAAGCGCATCCGCTTGTACTCTGTCCGAAATGCCAAGTTACAGAGTTCTTGAATTTGCTGCATGGAAAAAATAGCGACCCAAAAGTGATGGCTCCAGGTCAAATTGACGAGTCAGGTTGAGCTAGTTTCCACATCCGAGCGTCGATTTAGGGACGCGAGCTGATCAGTTGAGTCCTGCCAAAATGCGATCGGCAGTTATGGCGTCGCGAGGCGCGACGATCCGAAGTGCGGTCAGCGCGCGGGTAATCGCGATGTACATTCTTATCTCTTTGCGGTCGTGAACAAGATGTAGGTCGGTCACAATCACCGCTGGGCGCTCCAAGCCCTTAAAGCGGAGAAAGGTGTCATCGACGATTTCGTGTTCCGCGGTTGGGTCATCTGCCTTCACCAGGCGGTATGCACCGATTCGATCCAATCCGAAGGTCCGCGATGCACTTTGGCCGCGCACCGAGACAATGGCAATATCTTCCGGCCGAAACCCGGCCGACCTAAACTTTCCAACCTCATTTGCGATCTTGTCGGGAACCGAAGTCTCGCTTGGGCATGCCACAATTCCGATGGTCCCGTCCGAAATCGCGTTTCGAATAGATTCTTCGGATGCCACCAGCGTGGAAATATCTCGGTAGGCGTCGGCGAGAGCCATTATTTCCTTCGGACATCGATGGGCATCGGGAAGCTGGATCGGGGTGAGTTTCAGAACCTGCTCAGGTAAATGGCGATCGGTGAAGAAGTGTTGCGCTGGATCGTGAAAGACCCAAAACCGCTTGTCGCGCGCGAGCTCGATAACGAGTTCCCAGTCGACATCGTCGAGATCCTGCGCCTCGTCGAGAATCACAACGTCCCAATCGCGTGTGATCTTTGGTAACACATCTGCCGCAACCGATAATACCAAGCGATCCCATCCGTCCTTATCACTGGGCTCCCTAGTATTCGCCACGGTCGACCGCGCAAAGGCGAGCGCCAGTTTGCCGAGCGCAGAGACGCGAACATTTGAGACGGTTATTGTTCTAAGGAGCCATTCGGCGAGGCCATTGGTAAAGCAAATCAGCAAGACGCGCGAGCCTTTCGCGGCGAACCGACATGCCGCCTCCCTCGCGAGCAGGGTCTTTCCGGTTCCCGCTCCACCCTCAATCAGTAGATTCGATGCCCGCTCGATCATGTTCAGGGTCTGAATTTGCCCCGCGTCGAGTTTGACGCGCTCAGCATCGTCCAAGCGTGCGCGATTTCCGAGGCTAAGCGACGGTATCCAGGTTTGGCCCCAGAGCTCGTGAAGTTTATCGACCCAATTACCTCGCGGGCGACCCGCTTTCGGAAGCGCATGCTCCATCAAGCTCTTGAGACGTTCGTCAAGCCAAGGCAAGTCCTGTCCGCCGATTGTTGTTCGCGACAGGTCGCTTTGGCCGGGGGCTTTGTCGAAAGATACATCCGGAAAGCAGGTGGCGATCCCGTAAGCAGGCGGACGACATTTGTCACGTTCTAAGCGTGAAATGAGCTTGTTCAGAAATTGATACGCCTGGGCGCGCGGGCGATGTTCTGATCGAGGCAGAGCGATTCTGCAAGCAGCGGAAGAAATCCTTTAGCGAAGACGCCGAGGTGCTCGACGCCCTGAACCTGCTAGTTCGCTTGCGCACCGCAACTCCAGACAACACGAGCACCGCGCCGGCGCGGCGGTTATCCCGTCTAAGCATGCGTGCGACGCACGTCTTCAACGAACGCCTCGATCGCTCATCTACGACTCTTTATTCCGTGAGCCTGTCGCGAGAGCTTGAATTGAGCCTCATTGAGCGCGAAATACTGCTCGTACTGATCGCTTCCGAATTCGGTATAGTCCCTTCCGTGCACGACATTGAGGACTTGCAGAAAGTGATGAATCGCCAGGGCGCGGAGAGTCTGGCCGTAGCGCGGGCCCTAACCAACGGGGCGACCCTTGTCGCTAGCGAAGCCGTATCGGTCGAAGACGATGCGACGCGGCTACGTGATACCCCGATCCAACCCTCCCGCAATATCCTGGAGCCGTTTCTACAGGGAGACGAGAGCTTTCCGGGCTGGAAGTTAACGTCGCCCGATCAGTTGTGGCAGAGATGCTATCCGTTGTTCAGAGCGCTGAACGAACGGAGCGAGGCATTTGCCAGGCAGCATCACCACTTTTTTCCATTTCCCGGAAGCAACCTCGAAGCGGCTAACCGCAAAATCGCACAGATGACCAAGACGGTTCGCCGGACGCTCGAGCGACATCCCGAATGGCCGGCGACCCGCATCGGCACAGGCCTCCAAAACCCGGAACTCCAGATCGCCATCGCCTTGATTGGCAAGGAACTCGGATTCCTCGATGTGCACGACGACTTCTTTACGGGCGACGGTCTCGCGCGATGTGCGAGCGAACACGTACCAATGGTTGCAGGGGCAATTCGACTTCTCAGGGGCGACGGGGCCTTACGAAGCGCCGGTTTAGCGCGTGTGTGCGGTGGCCCGGGCGACGCGGAGGCGCACGAGGACGACTCGGTGCTGAGGCTCTGCGAGTTCGAGTTGACCCCTGAATTTTTGGGCGAACTCGGAATCACCGCAACTCGTCGCCAAAAGCGGACCCGCCACAAGCCGCGCGCTCCACTACTGAAGCTCGAGGACCTCGTACTCTCCACGCATACCCGCTCACAGTTGGACATGCTAATCAGTCACCTCGAACATAGCCGGGTCCTGTTGGACGACTGGGGGTTCCGACAGGCACTCCCGTACGGGCGTGGCGCCACAATGATCTTCTCTGGGCCTCCCGGAATCGGGAAGACCGCGTGCGCTGAGGGGATCGCACATCGGCTCGGCCGCCCCATTCTGGCCATCAACTACTCCGAAATTCAAAATTGTTTCGTTGGCGAGACCGAGAAAAATATTGTCGCGGTTTTTCGCGAAGCTTCCGAAAACCATGCCGTGCTTTTCTGGGACGAGGCTGATGCGATGTTCTTCGACCGCGACTCGGGGCATATCGCAGTTGGGAGGTCCGCGAGGTGAACGTCCTTTTGCAGGAACTGGAGCAATTCGAGGGCATCTGCATTTTATGCACCAACCGAAAGATGACGTTGGATCCCGCGCTAGAGAGGCGAATATCGCTCAAGGTTGAGTTTGAGCGACCGACAGGCCCGATGCGGGCGCACATCTGGCGGAAGCTGGTTCCGCAAAAACTCCCTCTCGCCGACGACGTCGATTTCGAACGCCTCGCTCAACACGACCTTACTGGTGGCGAAATCAAGAATGCTGTGTTCAATGCGGCACGAATCGCGCTAATGCGGGCTCCGAGAGGATCTGTCGCAATGGGGGACTTTGAACAGGCGGTCGCCATGGAGGTTTCGGGCCGTTGGGCGAAAAACGGTTCTCGAAGTATAGGTTTCTGCCGATAGAGCAAGCAAACCGTGCCGATCTCCAAAAATACGAAAACGCCCAAACGCCGTAGCCCCACTTACGGGGCTGGTCTCCGAATGGCGCGCATCGTACACGAACTGTTCGGGCGTCCGCTGGGATGGAGCTTCGAAAGCATTTTGAGCGACCTGAGGATCAACGAGCGCACGTTGCAGCGATACATAAACAGGTTCACTCGTAGTTTTGTTGACCAGAATGGGAAACCCGTTATCGAGGTTTTCCTGCGCGGGGACCGGCGCATTCTCAGACTCGCGCAGCACCCCCAAACACCGGACTCAAACGCGTATAAGGCAGCGTCGCTTTTTTTCACCATCACAGTGCTGCGCTTCCTCGACGGTACCATCCTCAAGGAGGGCGTCGACGATCTGTGGGACGGACTCCGCAAGCAACTCCCGCGTCCTCAGGCCGACCTTCTCTGCGATGTCGAGCGGAAGTTCTTCGCCGTTCCAAGCACGCCAAAAAGTTATAAAAATTTTGATGACCAACTCGACTTCATCCTCCGAGCGCTCCTCCACGGTTGGCGACTGGAGATCGAATACAAGGGGCTTGCTCAACCCCGCGTCCATCAGTTCGACCCGTATACACTGATCGCGTATAAAGGCGGCCTTTACTTGGCGGGCCGGAGCAATCTTTCGGATCAGGTGCTGTATCTGGCAGTGGAGAGGATGCGCCACATCGATTTCGTTCAGCACGACGGGCGCACCGAGCGATTCGTGATGCCTACGTCCTGGCATCCCGAGCGGCATACAGAAGGTGTGTTTGGCATCGTGGACGGTCCCGAAACCGAAGTGGAACTCCTGATCTGCAACGCAGAAACCGAGATCTATCTCCGCTCGCGTTCGATACATCCAACCCAGAAGTTTCACAAACAGCCAGACGGCAAAACCATACTCACCATGAACGTTCGGGGAACGACCGAGCTGCGGAACTGGATTCTAGGTTTCGGGCCATGGCTGGAGGTGCTCAAGCCCGCCGAGCTTCGCGCCGAAATCGGCACTCTGTTCTCTGAAGCTTCGGGAATCTACGGCCGACGAAAAGCACGGTCGAATTACGAATCGTCCGGGGCCCGGAAAACTGCGAAATGAACGCCCGCAGGCAGATACCCAAGGTTGTCGAAAAGCCAATTCATAGCAGGAATGCAATGCCACAAGCGCCTCTACCTCGAGCTCAATGCCCCGGAACTCGCGGGGGGTGCGACCGAAGCTAACAACGCGACGTTTGAAGTCGGATACAAGGTGGGTGAGCTGGCGCGGAAGCGGTATTCGGGCGGCACGCTTGTCGACCACGATTGTCTTTATCGCGCTGAAGCCGAGGGCGCTCTCCGGAGGCGATAAATATGAGGTGGAACAGACTGCTTGGAAGCTCGATATGCGCTCGTTCTTCTGGCCGGATGCAACAAACTCCGGCGCTGATCGCCGGACTGCGCGAGCCACCGCTCGAGCTCGCAATCATGGACGCGGACCGGGCCACCGAGTACCAGCCCGAGGACAAGTTAGCTCTCGACACCGATGATGGCCTCAAGGGATCCGATTGGTGCTACGACCGTCCTGCGAAAGAAGGCAGACACTTCCACCGTGACCCAGCGCAACCAGGATGGGCGCTTCGCGAAACCCTCGGAAAAACGGTTCCGAAGAGCTGCCGCAATTGTAGAGTCTTTCTGGATGCGTGCATCGCCATCGAACCAGGGTTCAGAACAAAGGCCGAATGCGAAATAGCCGGTAAGGATCGAGTCTGCAAGTTCTTCGCATGTCCGAAGAAGAAAAGCGATCGGTTATTGTCCGCACCTTCGGTAACGTGTTTCTGGAACGAGCATATTTACTCGACAATCGTCGAAGACTCCGGCAGGCTTTACTTCAAACCCGACTTCCGAGTGGATCGCCGGACAAGTAACCGAAGCCCTTCCTCGGGACGAACCTCCGAAGTACCTGATCCGCGATCCGCGACCGTGAACGGGCTTACGGCTTAGCCTACAAGCCGACGCATTCGCGCGATGGGAATTCGCGATCGTCCAGCGGGAATGTCTCGATCGCACGATCGTGTTCGGGGAGGCACACCTGCGCCGCATTTTGATGGCCGATACCTATTACTACAATCGGACCAGAACTCATCTTTCCTTAGGCAAGGACGCGTCAGTGCATCGCGAACCGCAACGGTTTGGTGAGATCGTTGCGCTGCCGACCATCAGCGGAATACATCATCAATACGTTCGGGTTTGAGTTTTCGGTAGGGATAGGGGCTGAACGTAACTTTCGGCTAACAAACCGGGCCAATCGAACCCAGGTCCAGTATCATTGCGGACTTTTTAGCAGTACAATCAGTGGACAAAAGGAGGAGGCGGAAGTACCCGCTGTGGTCTTTCTGAGCCTCGAACGTCGCACTTGCAAACCCGGTAGTCCCGGCGCGAGCCTGAACCGGACTTCAAATGGATAACCCTGGAAACTCGTCGTGCGCGGCCCCGAAGTTGACCGGAACCTCACGGGCGCGTCCCACCCCCTGCACGCTCACAGCTAACTTAAGGACGGCCAAATGCTTTCAAAGTCTGAATGTCTCGAAGCAATAAAGAGTCTGCGAGCTAACCAGGCCATCGAGGCCTCTGATGAGAACATCATCGCGGCTATCCACTTAAACAACACGCACGGTCTTGGTATTGATGCAGCACTCGACCAAAGTTCGCGCAGTGGAAATGACCACGGAGTGGATGCTTGGTATTACGACGACACCAAGAGAATGCTCATTGTCTACCAAAGTAAACTCAGTGCGAGCAAAGCCGCCGCCTTGGCTGGATTGGCCGACCTCAATAGGGCACGTGCCTGGCTGGAGGAGGTGATAATCAACGGAACGGTAGCGACCATCCCAAATGACAATCATTGTTTATTCAATCTCTATACAAAACTTTCGCAAGTACGGAACACTCTTCAACGTGTCGAGTTTAAATTGATATCCTGCTTCAGCAAAAACGACCTGGAAGATTCGCCAGAATATAGCGAGTTCGAAAGTGGCCTGGCCAAATCTAGGTTGAACGCGTTCGTTCGGGACGAGTTGAACGGTTCACTCGGATTGGACCTTGCCCAGTACAACCTCGTGCCTACCGTCTCTATACCTAAGACGTATCCGTTAAAAAGACTTCCGCATTCCCGAATTGATCTGAGACAAAATGCGCATCTGGATTTGGCGTACATTCCGCTGCACAGCCTAGTCGAACTTTATCGAGTTAGAGGTAACGTATTATTCGATAAGAACGTGCGGCTCTCGTTGTTAGACAAAAAAGACGCGGGCGAGCGATTGGTTCATCCGATAAAAGATACCCTGAACAAAATCACCTCTGGCAACCTAAGTCCGAACGTTTTCCCATTTTACCACGTTGGCGTAACCATCGCGGCCCGGGTTCTCACCGCGGAAAACGAAGATATGCTGAACTTGGAGGCTCCCAGTATTATCAATGGCTGTCAGACAATTACAATTGCCAATGCGTACTTCAGGGAACTTCAAAAGACAAAAAAACCAACGGCAATTGAGCTTTTCAAGCAGATCAAGGTGATTGCCAAAATTGTCGTGGGCACAACCAGCGAAGAGCTCAAGGAGATTACCAATGCCAACAATCGGCAGTACCCTATAGAAGATTGGCAGTTATTTTCAAACGAGCCGATACACATTGAGATCGAACAAACACTGAAGGATGTGGGAGTATTCTATGAGCGGCAGGAAGGTAAGTTCGACGCTGTGATGAAGATTTCCGACAACGCGAAGCACTACATCAACACCAACGGTACTTACATCAAAGTTGTCGATCTCGGCCAGGTAGTTGCATTGGCGCAGAGGGAGCTGCGCTGGGCGTCGAAGCCCTCCGAGATTTTCTGGAACAAACCGAATCACGACAAAGTATTCGACAAAGCCATCCCGAGATACCCGAGAGACATGGTCTTCTGCTTGAACCTCCTGAAGGCAATCAGACGCGGTTTGAACGTGTACTTGGAACAACCTACTCTCGCCAACAGTAATGCCCCAAAAATCTTTCAAAAGCCGTTAGTTAAAGCCTACCTATCACGGACCGCTTTGCTGTACTTTTATCAGCATCCGAAGAACGAATGGATTCGCAAGGACTTTTCTAAGAAATTGTCGAAGAAAGCTAGCCCGACGCTCGTCGAGGAGATGCAGACCTTTTACCTGAAGGTCATAAGCAAAACCAAGAATTGGTACACGGACGAATCGCAAGGATTGAAGGTTGAGGTCTCTAAGAAGAATATGGACTCGTTCTTCGCTGGTTTGGAGATTGAATTGGGAGTAGACGCGACGGAGGGTTCAATTCCGTTTTCGGACACAAGCATTGATTGGACGGAATATGACGCCGACTATGCCGCGGCGTGATTGCCACGAGGTCCGGTCTCGTTTTCACGAATGTAGAAGGGTTCGAAATGGACGTGATGCTTTGCCGCTTGATAGCGCCGAGCCACGCTGGATAGTTCTGCAACGCATTTCTTGGCGCACTACCCGGTTGCCGCCTACGAGCGGCGCTGCCGCCTAACGCGACAACGCACGATCGGGCAAGCTGTCGCAAAATACTGCGCGTCTGGCGGTCGTCGCGCTCGGCTCTCATCGAGGGCATATCGCGCGTTCTTGGTGAAAGTACCAGGGTTCTACAAGGCCAATCGAGAGACTCGGCACGTCGTTCACGCCGGACCACGCCGCTGCGTTCTCGACTTTCTGCGCCGAGGCGCTGAATCGGACGGCGCCAGGCCAGATGATCCGGCGACGGAGTGAGGCGCGGCGACTTCTAGCGCCATTTAAGAGCAGCGATGGGATGGCGTCGAATAGCTAGGCCTTTCGCTCGATTCTCCTATCAACTGACCGACGAACGGCGGAAAATATCTGGAGCGGCGGACTGAGTGCCGGATTCTCGATCGGCTTCGGCGATAAGGTCTTACAGGCGGCGGGTCGCCAGGGTCGTCGCGGCTATCACGAGCGAGTTGTTCGCTCTGGGTCGGTCAGGAACGCTTGGTCGTTGGCCAGTTCATTGCCGTGGCTCGTTTTTCAAAAACGCTTGAGAAAGCCCAAGTCTACCTGAGCGGAAGCGTTCTTCCGCAGATACGCCGCAAGCCGGTTGCCCGATTCCGTTAGTGCGTATCGGGGAGGTCCCGAAAGAAACTTGTATTGGACTAAGTGTGCGAGCGCCCATTCGAAGTAATTTCCTTTGGCTCCAGGTTTCGGTTTGCGAAGTTGATCGAGCTCGCTCGCTGTGAGGAATTTTCCAACCTTGTCGTCGGCGTAGGCTCTAATCTGTGCGGGCGTGGAACCCGAAGTGTCAGCTGCCTCACAGCACTCTAGAATCGACCGGTAGAACGTTTTGGAGCTTGCAAATCCCATGGTGATCCGTTCTCTTATTTCCTGCCACCAGTATTCGTTAGTGTTCTGTAGTTGCGGCTTCCACTGCAAAGCGAACTTCTGATCGCCAAATGGTCGGCGGCCCGGTTAGGGAAGCTCTGCACAAGTGTTTCGGTTTTGGTATAAACAGTTAGTTGGATCGGCGGTGGAGGTGTGGGAATGGGGAATCAGCGAACGTTCGCATCGATAGCGTGGAACGGGAAGGGCAAAGTCACTCGGCGCGAGCGGTTCCTGGCCGAGATGGATGCGGTGATTCCATGGTCGCGGCTGCTCCGGCTGATCGAGCCGCACTACCCCAAAGCCGGACAAGGTCGCCAGCCGCTGGGACTGGAGAAGATGCTGCGGATCTACTTCCTGCAGCAGTGGTTCAACCTGTCGGACCC
>VFSW01003020.1_pt1 | contig 25230 bp, 29 predicted proteins | sample 5358111 | NCBI WGS metagenome assembly VFSW01 (sample SAMN11554181, study PRJNA540505) | mine drainage metagenome | isolation source: sediment from site ElyBrook_90M | place: USA: Ely Copper Mine, Vershire, VT | collected 2017
ACCCATCACCATGTGTCGTGGATACTTATAGGCGCCGTATCTTAACCAATGTCCAAACTATTTTAATCCTTGCAATACTTACAAAAAAGTATATATTAAAAATATATACCTAAGGAGATTGATAATGAAGACTGCAAGAATATTCCGCAACGGCAAGAGCCAGGCTGTTCGATTGCCAAAAGAGTTCAGGTTTAAAGATGACCATGTGTTTATAAAAAAATCAGGCAATGTCGTAGTGCTGATTCCGATTAAAAATTCGTGGGATGCTCTGGAGAGCAGCCTCGGGAAATTTTCGGATGATTTTATGACCGGAAGGAAGCAGCACAAGATACAAAAAAGAGAATCATTTTAATGAAATTCATGCTTGATACCGACACCTGTATTTATATCATAAAACAAAAGTTTCCCGAAGTATTGGAGCACTTAGAAAAGCATTCTCCCGGAGAGATCGGCATTTCTGCAATTACGCTCTCTGAACTCCAGTATGGTGTAGCAAAAAGTCAGTACATTCAGAAAAACCGGCAGGCACTCAGTGAATTCCTCATACCCCTTGAGATTGTAGATTTTGACGAGAGGGCCGCAGAAGCCTATGGAAACATTCGTACAGAGCTTGAGAAAGAGGGTAAGCCCATCGGTTCCATGGACATGCTGATAGCTTCGCATGCCCTGAGTCTTGGCGTAACCCTTGTGACAAGCAATATCAGAGAATTTAAACGTGTACCTAAATTGAAGGTGGTAAATTGGGCAACCGGGGAGTGAAAAAGGCAACCGACACACAGGCCTTGATGCCGGTTTTGTTCATAGGCCATGGAAACCCCATGAATGCCATTCTGAAGAACGACTTTACCGAAAGCCTGAAGGCCCTTGGGATGCATCTGCCGAAACCCGGGGCAATATTGGTGATATCCGCACACTGGCTTACGGATGGGACATTTACGGGCTGTAAGGAAAAGCCCGACACGATTCATGATTTTTACGGGTTTCCAGAGGAACTCTACGCTGTTACCTACCCGGCACCCGGAGCACCGGCGGCAGCCAGGTCAATAACAAAGATTGTCAAACGCGCAGATGTCAGGTGCAGTACGAAATGGGGGCTGGATCATGGTTCATGGACAATACTCAGGCACCTGTACCCGGAAGCGTCGATTCCGGTTTTCGAGATGAGCCTTGACTATAACTTTAACGACTGGCACCCCAAGCCTGTCCGGTATCACTACGAGCTCGCAAAAGAGCTTTTCGAACTCAGGAAAAAAGGTGTTTTGATCATCGGGAGCGGAAATATAGTCCACAATCTCGGAATGATCGATTTTACAAACATGGATGCACAGCCGTTCGGCTGGGCAGAAGATTTTGACGAAAAGGCAAAGGCAAACCTGATTTCCGGCAATGACCACGCGCTTATAGAGTATGATACTATGGGCAAAGCCAATGCCCTTGCCGTGCCGACCCTTGACCACTACCTCCCCATGATATACGCAATAGCCCTGCGGCAAAAGCATGAACCCCTCACCTTTATCTACGAGGGTTTCCAGCATGCCTCGATATCCATGCGGTCCTTCCAGATTGGTGAATAAGATCAGCAGAGCTACGGCTACAAATATTATTTCTTATTGCTACTGACACCATGTTTGACATGCATATAATTTATACATATAATAATGGCATATGAGAACTACACTTATTATACCGGACAGATTGATGAAAGAACTTAAAAACATTACTCCGGATAAATCAAAGACCGCATTGATTTCCGAAGCGCTGGAAGAATACCTTAATAAAAAACGCAGAGAAAAATTAGTGTCTCTCAAGGGAAAAATCAAGATAGAATACGACTGGAAAGGCGAAGAGGAAAAAGAACTATTGAGCGTAAAAGAAGAAGTGAAGGGGTATGGTAGAAAGCGTAATCGCTGACACATGTGTCTGGATTGCATATTTCAGGGGAGAGCCGGCTTTATCCGGAAAACTTGAGACCTTGATAAAAAAGGATGCCGTATGTATTTGTGGAATTGTTTTATACGAGTTGTTTCAAGGGTTAAAGAATGAGAATGAAAAGACAGCGATAGAGGATGCCTTAAAAGGACTCCGCTATCTTGAAATGCACGAGGATACATGGAAGGCTGCAGGCATATTGGCAAAGGAATTGAAGAAAACCGGTATCACCCTGCCGCCATCGGATATTTTTCTCGCCCAGATTTCAATAGAAAACAACTGCAAAATATTCACAATAGATAGTCATTTTAAGAAAATCCCGAAGATAAATCTCCTATAAGGCAAGAGCCATCTTGACACCGGAACTGTACATTCCTATCTTATAAATCCTGGCATGTAACGAGGATAGTTAGATATTAGGAGGTGCAACATGGCAACCGCAATTGAATCTGCTCCTATTTCCAGAAAGGAGCTTTGGGTCGGGCGTATCATCAGCGCACTTGTTGTTCTCTTTATGCTTTTCGACAGTATCACCAAGCTGATGAGAGTGGATGCTGTTATGAAAGCGACCGTTAAAGTCGGATATCCCGCAAGCGCTATTCCGATCATCGGGCTTATCCTGCTCGTCTGCACCATTGTATACGCGATCCCTGCTACCTCGATACTCGGTGCGATCCTGCTTACAGGCTACCTCGGCGGTGCTGTAGCTACCAACCTGCGTATCGGTAATCCGCTTTTAACCAATACCCTGTTCCCGGTCTATTTTGGCATACTGGTCTGGGGAGGGTTGTTCCTGCGCGAACGCAGGCTCCGCTCGCTCCTTCCTTTGCGGAAAGGAGAATGACAATGGCGGAACATAAAAAATAATAATTAAGGAGGTGCACAATGAGATTCATGATGTTTATGATCCCGTCCGTGTATCAGCCTGACGCACCCGCGGGTAAAAAGGCAGAAGAAGGTTTTGCTCCGTCTGCCGAAGCTGTGGCAGCGATGACGAAGTACAACGAGGAACTGGCAAAAGCCGGTGTTCTCATTTCTCTCGATGGGCTCCATCCGATGTTGAATGGCGCCCGAGTTTCGTTCCTTCATGGAAAGCCGGTAGTGATTGACGGCCTCTCTGTCAATGTGAAGGAGGTTGTCGGAGGCTATTGGATAATCGACGTAAAGTCGAAAGAAGAGGCAATCGAGTGGGCAAAGCGCTGTCCGGCATCGGACGATGACGTAATCGAGGTCCGGCAGGTACAGGAGATGTCGGAATTTCCGGCCGATGTCAGGAAAGCCGCCGAAAGCTCCACGGTACAGGCGGAGGTCGAGAAACATATGAGGCAATAAAGATGGGAAAAGATAACCGTATGGCTGGAAGAAATATTTTTTTGGCAATCAACGTTTCTCTCGACGGTTTTGCCGACCATACGGTGGCAATTGCTGACGATGAGCTGCATGAGTTTTACGGCGGTCTGCTGGACAATACGGACATTGCGCTGTTCGGACGTATAACCTATCAGATGATGGAAAGCTACTGGCCCCACGCCCACCGGGATCCAAAAGCCACAAAAAGCGTGCTTGGTTTTGCCGATAAATTCAATGAGATCCCAAAGATCGTGTTTTCCCGGACCCTTCAGAAAGCCGAGTGGAACAATACGAGATTGATAAGAGATAATATGGTGGAAGAGGTCATTCGGTTGAAACAACAGCCCGGCAAGAATATTATGATAGGCGGGATAAGCATTTGTCAGGAATTCATGAGACGCGGCCTGATCGATGAATACCGGCTTGTGGTCCACCCGGTTATCGTAGGGAAGGGAAGGCGACTGTTCGATGATCTGAACGACAGGATCAATCTGAAACTCATAGACACCAGAACATTTCATTCAGGGGCAGTTGTGCTTCATTACATGTCTGATAAAGAAACAGGCAAAGAAGATCGATAAAAATGAGAAAAGTATTCTTATTCATGATGGTAAGTCTTGATGGTTTCTTCGAGGGGCCGAACCATGAGCTGGATTGGCACAACGTAGACGCCGAATTCAACGAATTCGCCATAAGCCAGCTCAATGAAATAGGCACCCTTTTGTTCGGCCGGGTGACGTATCAGATAATGGCAAGCTATTGGCCGACATCTGCTGGAATCAAGGACGATCCGATCGTTGCCGGGAAGATGAACTCTATGGCCAAGATCGTCTTTTCGAAGACACTCGAAAAAACAGAATGGAACAATACAAGGCTGGTTAAAAAAGGGGCTCCGGAAGAAATCTTAAAGCTGAAGCAACAGCCCGGGAAAGATATTGCGATCTTCGGCAGTTCTGATCTGGCTGTTACCCTGATACCCCACGGCCTGATAGATGAGAATCGGATTATGGTGAACCCCGTTGTCCTGGGCAGCGGTAAGCCCCTGTTCAAAGGTATCAATGGTAAACTGAGCCTGAAACTTCTTAAAACAAAGACGTTTAAGTCAGGGAACGTTTTGCTTTACTACCAGGCCGACAAGAATGAAGAGGGGAACAACAGACCCCGTTAAATAAAAAGGAGGTATAGCAATGCAAAAAATAACCCCGTTCTTGTGGTTCGATAAGAATGCCGAGGAGGCGGTAAACTTTTATGTCTCTGTTTTCAAGAATTCAAAGATAGAGAACGTTACCCGCTATGACGAAGAAGGAGCAAATGCCGCCGGAAGACCGAAAGGATCGGTAATGACTGTGCCGTTCCGGCTTGACGGCCATGAATTTGTGGCGCTCAATGGCGGACCGGCATTCAAATTCACCGAGGCAATATCATTTGTAATCAATTGCGAGACGCAGGAAGAGGTGGACTATTACTGGGAAAAACTTTCCGAAGGCGGTGATAAACAAGCACAGCAGTGCGGCTGGCTCAAGGACAAGTACGGTGTGTCATGGCAGATCGTACCGGCCGGACTTGGAAAGCTGCTGAGCGATCCTGATCCTGCAAAATGCCAGAGGGTGATGAAAGCGCTGCTTCAGATGAAAAAGATTGATATAAAAGGGCTGAAACAAGCGTATAAGGAAGGCTTATAATCCTGTAGTATGGGGAGGCATGCCGGAGGCGGTTTCTAAAGCATGTACAAGCTCATCAGTCCTCTGTGAACCGATCAACATCCTTTTCCCGCCGACAAGCTCCAGTTGTACGCCCCGGTTGCCGCTTACATTGTATGTCCAGCCCCTGCGCCCTCTGTGTATGCCGTATCCGCCTGCGTCCCTGAAGGGTTTGTAGGTACAGGCTTCATAAGCCTTCATTGTTGTAAACGGTATACTGCGGAAAGAACGGTGAAAAGGTACAAAGCGTATAAACAATCCATCACTCCTGACCTCTGTGATAAGCCTTGCAACAAAGAAAATTACGAAAACACCGGTTACGACAAAGATTTGAATGATGCCGATGACGGCAAGTCTGTCATCAGACATTGGTTTGTTGCCCCACGGGTGTCCTAAGACAATTTGCTGAACCATGCCATAGCCGAAGAGTCCCGTAACAAGCAGGAATAATGCAGAGGTAAAAACCCAAAGCAATGGATTTTTGAACCGCTGCTCTTCTTTGAAGAGTATATTGGTTTGTTCATTCATAAGACTTTCTATAATTCTTTATACCCCTTCTGTCCATTCAAAGCGGGAACAAGAAAAGCACGGCTGCGGTTTTGCATTGTCCCGGATTGAAAAAACTGGTAACGCTGTGTACAGGGCTTATGAGATATTTTCTCCGGGTTAATCTGACCGGGAGCATACATGCAGGGAGTACGAAAACAATGACACAAGTAAAAATAGATAAGATCATCCGATCAAAAAGGAAAACATTATCCTTTGAGATTACCCGTGATGCAAAACTAATCGTGCGGGCCCCTGAGACAATCCCTCTGGATTATATTGAAAAATCGGTATCGAAGAAACAAGCATGGATAACGGATAAACAAAAATTAGTTACCGAAATATATAGCCAGGTCCGGCCGAAAGAATTTGTTCACGGAGAGGGGTTTTTATATCTGGGGCAGGTATACGGTCTTTCTGTTGTTGATAATGGTGAACCACCTTTCAAATTTGATGGCGAATTTCATCTATCAAGGACATATCTTCCTCAAGCCAAAGAGTTGTTTATTGATTGGTATAAGAAACAGGCATACCGGACAATCAAAGAACGGGTGGACAGGTATGCCGGCGTGTTTGGTTTCAAGTACAACAAATTCAGCATAACCCGTGCTCAGCGGCGCTGGGGGTCCTGTAGCTCCAGCAATAACCTCCATTTTTCATGGCGCCTGATTATGGCCCCTTTGAATGTTATAGACTATGTCGTCATTCATGAATTGGCGCATATTGAAGAAAAGAACCATTCAAAAAGATTTTGGAATAAAGTCAGGTTAATGTTTCCGGACTTTGAATCAAGCTTGCACTGGCTTAGGAGAAACGAACATTTGCTGGTGATTTAAAAAAGTGGAGCACGTATGGATGCTGCTTTACATGCGCACAAGCAGAACCCCTTTCCTTACGATCGCAAACAGGATAATGACCGGATCTGTTATTCGGATTCGATTACCGTACTGTCTTTTGCCTGTTTGCTTTTTCTGTAGATCACATTCCGTAACATAAAGGCCGGAACAATACTGGCAAAAACGAACAACGCGGCAATCAAGAATGCATCATCGTATGCATTGATGGCTGCCCATCTTTTCATATAGTCTCCAATGAACGCAGCCTTGCTTGCGATCGCTGCATCATAAAAGCTGCTGCCTTTGTCAATGGCATAGACCTTTATTTTGTCCAATGCTGCATCCCAGAGCGGCGAATGATATGCCGCACTGCCGGCATATACGGACATGTGAAAATCTGCCCTGTTTTCTACGATAGTCCCCATCATAGCTATACTGATAGAGCTCCCAATCCTTATGATCAGGTTCAGTATACCGGAGCCCAGGTTAACCTGCTCTGGCTCCAGAGAATTTATGGCGGAATTTGTCAGCGGTGCCATCATAAACCCTATACCGCATCCCCGCAGTATCAGATCCGCAAAGATAAATTCATAACTTGAAAAAACCGATAAATAGCGAAAATAATACAAGGAGACTGCGGTCAAAAGAGTGCCTGCTATCAAGGGTGGTTTTGACCCTACTTTGTCGGCAATTTTCCCTGCAAAGGGCATACTGACACTTAAAGCGAGTGCCTGAGGAATTACCATCATACCGGCGGTAGTTGCGGAGTAGTTCATAATGTTTTGAAAGAACATACTCATCAGAAAGCCGCTTCCTACCAGGGCTACGGACCTGGTTATGCCCATGATGTTTGACATCGTAAAATTATAATTTCTGAATATCGAAAGATCCATGATAGGTCTTTTGACCATAAATTCCGTTATCATGAATGACAAAAAAGAAAAATAAGAGATTATCAACAAACGCAGTATATAGTCCGACGACCATCCCTTTTCCTGCCCTTTTTGCAGGGCAATCAACAGGGTACTGACAAATAAAGAGAATGTTATAAACCCTATAAAATCGAATTTTTTATAATATGCCAGGTTGCTTTTTGATGGCTTTAATACCGTGATAGCCCAGAATAAGGTAAGTATACCTATAGGAATATTTATATAGAATAAGGCACGCCAGCCGATATGGTCGATAATATATCCAAAAAGCGCAGGGCCTATGGCCGGAGCTACGGTAATGCCGGCGCCCCACATGCCCAGTGCAAACCCCCTTTCTTCTTTTGGAAATACTTCGGACAGCATGGTTACACCTATCGGGGTAATGGCACCCGCCCCGATTGCCTGGATCATCCTGAAGAAAATGAGCGAATCCAAACTCCATGCAAAACTGCACAGGAATGAACCGAGTACAAAGAATATTAAACCGAATAAAAATGTTTGTTTGAGCCCAATTACATTTTTAATCCATGTTGCGAGTAATATGAATATGGCGAAGGCAAGCATGTACGCTGTTGTTATCCATTCTACCTGTTCCATGTTTACGCCGAATGCAACCATAAAATGCGGCAGGGCTATGTTCATGCCGGAGCTGTCCAGTACGCTCATGAACCCGCTTATCATAACGATGACCAGGACCCACCATTTATAATCTTTATCCCTGTTATTGTTTGTTGCCATTGAATTATATGCTGTCCATTCAAAAATATTATAATACGATACATCCAAAGGTAAATCTTTTTTTTATTACCGTACCCGGCGGAGCCTTCATCTTGCCATTCTTGTGGACTGATATCGATGTTTCCTGTATAGTTAATCAATTATGAAACATTGGTTGTTATATACGTTTGCAGGGATAATCTTCCTGGTGGCAGCGTTGTTTTTTGTTTATCCGTTTATGGAAAAGATACTCTATTTGGGGGATACACCGCATCATGCAGATGCCATCATCGTGCTGAGCGGAGACTTGGAGCCGTATTTTTTGCGAACAAAAAAGGCAGTTGAACTTTATAAGAACGGGTATGCACCGTATATAATCTTCTCCGGATACGGCTCCGGGGGAGACAATGCTGAATTTTTGTCCAAGATAGCACTGCATTACAATATATCAAAGCAGGCAATCATCATAGAGCCGAATGCCAGGACTACGTACGAAAACTTTTTATTTTCAAAGCCCATTATTTTAAAGCACGGATTTAAGTCGCTCATAATCGTTACATCCCCCTACCATCAGTTGCGTGCTTATCTTGTTGCAATAAAACTGTTCAAGGGTACGGATGTAATGATCTATAATTGTGCTTCCCATAGACCGTATGACAGCGGGGGCGGTATTAAAAACAGGATAAAGGAGTGGAGATTCGTAATGATGGAATATTTCAAGCTGTTGGGCTACTATCTGCTGGGGAGGATAGAGTAGTGTGCGGCATTGTTGGCATAGCATATTTTAACGGTAAAAAGGTTGAAAAGCAGTTGCTTGAAACGGCTGCAAACAGGCTTGTTCACCGGGGACCCGATGCTTCGGGTATGTATATAGATAATGAGCGGATCCCAAGTGTCGGCCTCGGCCATAGAAGGCTTTCAATCATAGACCTGTCTGCTTCTGCAAATCAGCCGTTATCCAACGAGAACAAGGACGTATGGGTTATTTTCAACGGAGAGATCTACAACTTTAAAAAACTCAGGAATCAGCTGAAACAGGGACATAATTTTATTTCAAACAGCGATACAGAGGTTATTGTACATCTTTATGAGCAATACGGCGAGGATGCCATAGCCATGCTTGACGGTATGTTTGCAATAGCAATATACGATCAAAGGAAACACAGCCTTATTCTCGCGCGGGACAGGGTAGGGAAAAAACCGCTCTACTATTATTCCGACGGGAAAAAATTGATATTCGCCTCAGAGATAAAGGCTATCCTGCCCTTGCTCCATGAGGAGGATATAGTCATAAACGAACAGACACTGCCGTTCTATCTTGTGTATGGATACTCCCGGCAGCCGCAGACATTTTACCGGGGCATCAATCAGCTTGCTCCGGCAAGCTATGCCCGTTATGATGCGAGCGGAAACATGGAAATAAAGGGCTACTGGTCTTTAAAGGAACACATCCTGAATAACGACAAATCGGCGCGCGACTACACGAAAGACGACCCATTGCTCAGGTTTAAGCTTACCGAGGCCGTTCAGAACAGACTTATAGCGGATGTTCCGCTGGGTGCATTTTTAAGCGGTGGGGTAGATTCAAGTATTGTAACGGGTCTGATGAGCAGGCTCACCGACACACCGGTAAAAACATTCTCAATAGGTTTTTCGGAAGATGTGCGTTACGATGAAACAGCTTATGCAAACATCGTAGCAAAAAAATTCGAAACAGACCATCATGTTTTCATTGTTACACCCTCGACCATAGATCTTATCGACAAGATCATCTATCACTACGATGAGCCGTTCGGGGATGCATCCGCAATACCGACTTATATGGTGTCAAACCTCACGCGACAGCACGTAACCGTGGCCTTAAATGGCGACGGCGGCGACGAATTGTTCGCTGGTTACACAAGATTTATTGCGGCAACCATGTCCGAGAAGATCCCCCCTCTCATGCGCAGGGCACTCTCCGGTCTATCCCGACTTATCCCTTCGCCTCATTCGGAAAAGAGTCTGCTTGCAAGGTCAAAACGGCTGCTCTCTGTGTTAAACCGCTCTCTTTTGGAAAGATATTTGAATTGGATTTCATACATAAGGTTTGACGATATCGCAAGTCTCGTTAATCCCATGGTATTCCCAGAATCAGCCCAACCCGGCTATCGGAATGATGTTTATTCTTACTTTACTCAGCACTTGGAGGGTATGGAGGAAACATCCCTGCTGACGCAGCTGCTCTATCTTAATTTCAAAACATATCTGCCGGATGACCTGCTTGTTAAGATGGACAGGATGACCATGGCAAACAGCCTCGAGGGACGTTCCCCGTTCCTCGACCGGGAGCTCATTGAATATGCATTTACCATTCCGGACAACCTGAAACTGAAAGGTATGAATACAAAATATGACCTCAAACAAACATTCAGGGATATCCTGCCGAAACAGATAATGCACAGGGGCAAGATGGGGTTTGGCGTGCCGCTGGGTACATGGTTCAGGACAAAGATAAAGACCTATCTCGAAGAACACATTATATCCGGTAATCCGAGAATCAATGACTATCTCAACAAAAAAGAGGTCCAGCGCATATTCGATGAGCATCAAAAAGGTATGCGGGATCACGGCTTGAAATTATGGATGTTTTTGTCTCTTGAATTATGGTTAAGGAATTTAAAGAAAGGAACAATACAATGATAAAACAATTGGATCTGTCGGAACAGTACAAAAATCTGAATCCCGAAATCCTCGACAGGGTTAAACAGGTCTTCGAAACGCAGCAATTCGTTATGGGCAATTTTGTGGGCGAGTTTGAAAAGTCATGTGCCGGTTATCTTGATATCAAGCATGCAATCGCAGTTGCATCCGGCTCTGATGCGTTATTGATAGCACTGCTGTCCATAGGTATTCAAAGGGGTGACAAGGTGATAACAACGCCGTTTACGTTCTTCGCAACTGCCTCGGCAATCACCAGGCTTGGGGCAATTCCACTGTTTGTGGACATAGATCCCTCGACATTCAATCTGTCCGTATCCGCAATAGAACAGGCACTGAAAAAACACCATAGGGTAAAAGCAATACTCCCTGTCCATTTGTACGGCAGGAGTGCCGATATGGAAGGCATCATGAAGCTTGCAAAAAAATATAGCATGTATGTCGTTGAGGATGCTGCGCAGGCATTTGGTGCCAGGAGCAGGTACAGAAACGAATACAAAAAAGCGGGTACCGTGGGGGATATCGGCTGTTTTTCTTTTTATCCGACCAAGAACCTTGGCGGGGCAGGTGACGGCGGCATGTTGGTGACAAGCAACGATAAACTGGCATCACTTTTAAAAATGCTCAGGGCACACGGTTCGCCTGAGAGGTATGTTCATAAATATCACGGGATAAACAGCAGGCTCGATGCACTCCAGGCAGTTGTACTGTCGGTAAAGCTGAACCATATAGAACAGTGGAACCATACGAGGATGGAACTCGCAAAAAGGTACAACGAATTATTCACAGAGGCAGGACTGGCAAAGGCGATCACCTTACCCGATGTGCCGGAAGACATGACCCACATATTTCATCAGTACACCGTGCGGATAAAAAACAGGGACAGCGTGCGGCAGGCTCTCAAGGAAGATGGTATCGGGACCGAGGTCTATTATCCCATCCCCCTGCACCTGCAGCCTGTTTTCAAATATCTCGGCTATAAAAAGGGCAGTTTAAAGCAAACGGAGCTTGCGGCAAAAGAAGTTTTGAGCCTTCCCCTGTATCCGGAGATGACCGTAGAGCAGCAGATACAGGTTGTAGAAAGCTTTAAAAAAATTCAAAATTCAAAACTCAAAATTCAAAATTCAGGGCTCAAGATTCAAAACATTCAAGATTCAAAATGACTGCCGGGATTATTGTATCCGTTTTTATCTTCGGCCTGATTATCGGAAGCTTCCTCAATGTCGTGATCTACAGGCTGCCTGAACATCAATCCATTGTATTTCCTGCATCGCATTGTCCTCATTGCGGCAAACAGATAAAACCCTATGACAATATCCCTCTCGTAAGTTATATAATGCTCCGCGGCAGGTGCAGGTACTGCGGGGAAAAGATTTCCCTCAGGTACCCCGCTGTAGAGCTCATAACCGGACTCCTCGCTGCAGGCCTCTTTATCAAATACGGATTTACTGTTGACCTGATGGTATTCTTTGTATTGTCAGCAGGTCTTATAGCCATTACATTCATAGATATCGATCGCATGATCATTCCCAATGCAATATCATATCCGGGTATCGTCCTGGGGTTTGCATCAAGCTTTTTTGTAAGCACAAATAATCCCGTCAGTGCCGCAATAGGTATACTGGCAGGAGCGGGTATCCTGTTTGCAACAGCCTTCATCTATAAGAGGGTTACCGGGGTAGAAGGCATGGGCATGGGAGATGTAAAGCTTATGGCGATGATCGGGGCATTCCTTGGCTGGGAAGCGGCACTATTTACCGTTATCATAAGTGCATGTATAGGCTCGATAGCCGGGATATTCCTGGTGGTGTTTGCAGGCAAAGGCAGAAAGCATGCGATCCCGTATGGCCCGTTTATATCAGCGTCCGCAATTGTCTATCTTTTTTATGGACAGACCCTGATAACTATTTACCTGCGGATGATAGGCTATGCTTAGGGGACTGAGGTCCAGGGTTATCCTGATCCAGAGCATCGTTATAGCAGCCGCTCTGATACTCATGGGTGTTGTGCTGTATCAGATCCAGAAAAAAGATATTATCAATCAATTCAGAGACGATGCAGCAACAACAGGATCACTGGTCAGAAGCCGGATGCAAGGGAAAGAGCCGGATCTGCAGAGGATTATAACGACGATACAGGAAGCCCGTGTTTCCCCGCTGTTTTCAAGCATAACGCTTGCAGCCTGTAACGACAAAAGTGCCATTACTAAAATTATCCGGGACCTTCCGGCAGGATTTTCGGAAAAAGCAGGGTCCCTTCTCGCGGAGTGTAAACCGGGTTTCATAAACATGTCGAACATGCACCTTATGAGTCTGTCGCCGGTTTACACATCCGGCAGCAGATGTATAAACCTCGCCATAGTATCCAACAGCCTGTACCTTACAAAAAGACTCTTCGTGCTGATAGAGGTCCTCGGTGCATATAGTTTACTCAACTTCCTTATTTTAACTATCGTCGCATGGTTCATCATCGATCGTTACACCGTTATGCCTCTCCGCAGGTTCGAGCAGGCTGTGGAAGGGGTAAGCGGCGGCGATTATCCTCACCTGAAAGATATGCCTGATGCCGCAGAACTTCACCAGATCGTAAAGGCATTCAATACCATGACATCGACCATTCAGACAAAAGAACAGCATCTGAAAGATACGATTCAAGAGTTAAAAGAAACACAGTCTCTCATCATAAAACGGGAGAGGCTTGTGACCATAGGCAGTTTTGCATCCGGTATATCGCACGAAATAGGCAATCCGTTGAGCGCCATAATCTCCCTGCTTGAAACCGTGAAAGCGGGTAGGGTATCCGGCGGTAAACAGATTAATCAAAAAAATGACTCCAGAACAGATCAGGAATTGGATATGATAGCCCGTTCCCTGGATGAGGCCTATAGAATAGATGCACTGATAAAACAACTGCTTTTATATGTACGACAAAAACCGGTCGTCCTGGGCCAGGTAAACATGAAAGCGCTCTGCGATGATGTCCTATCAAGTGTTGGACTCAGCAGGAACCTGAAAGACATTGTGGTGTCTATGGATATAGTATCCGGTACCGTGTGCAAAACAGATTACGAGAAACTACGGCAGGTGCTTTTAAACCTTGTGATTAATGCCGTGGATGCAATGCAGGAGCATGGGAGGCTCGGCATAAAAGCACAGGTGCAGTCCGGTCAGCTCATCATCTGCGTTTCCGATACCGGGGAAGGTATAGACAGGGAGTACAGGGATAAGATCTTCGAACCGTTCTTCACGACAAAGGTTTCGGGAAAAGGTACAGGGCTCGGACTTGCCATAGTTAAAAATATCGTCCAGGAGCTTGATGGAGACATCTTGGTCGACAGCGAAAAGGGCGCAGGCGCAGCGTTTACGGTAAAACTCCCATCGGTCTGAATCATAAATCTACGCCGTTCAGAGAAGTCACCATTCAGAAATAATGTGTAACGGCGAATGGCGGAACAGCCATTCGCCGTTATTTGGTCACGGCAAAAGGCTCTTGCGGATTGCGGTTATCTTTTCGAACAGTTCCTGCCGTGTCGATGTGATAACCTCTCCTGTTTTCCGTATCTTGATCTCAATGGTGCCTTCATTCTTGAACTTAGATCCTATGATAATCCTTACGGGAAAACCGAGCAGGTCCGCATCTTTGAGCTTCATACCGGGCGAGATGTCCCTGTCGTCGTATATAATGTCAAATCCCCTGCCCGACATTTCGTTGTACATAGCCTCGGCGGTATCCGTTATATCCTTGTCCTTCATATTGATGGCGATGAGCTCTATCTCATACGGGGCTATTGTCATCGGGAAGATGATCCCGTCCTTATCATTGTTTTGTTCTATCGATGCTGCCAGGGTCCTGCCGACTCCAATGCCGTAGCACCCCATAACAAAGGGCATTGACGCGCCGTTCTCATCAAGGAATTCCGCATGCATTTTTACGGAGTACTTTGTACCGAGTTTGAATATATGCCCGACCTCTATGCCCCTTGTTATACTCATGGGCTTAAAACAGTGCGGGCATGCATCTCCTGCACCTGCATTGCGTATATCCGCAAACATGCCCGGAGTAAAGTCCCTTCCGGCATGCACGTCCGTATAGTGGAAGTCGTCCTTATTTGCCCCGGTAACCATATTCTCCATATGCTTTATTTCGTTGTCCGCAACAATCTTTAGTTTTAATCCGACAGGCCCCAGTGAACCTCCATGTGCTCCGGCGAGCCTTACACAATCCGCATCTGTTGCGAGTTCAACAGTGTCTGCGTGAAGGGCATTTTTCAGTTTTATAAGGTTCAGCTCCCTGTCGCCCCTGACCAGTGCGGCTGCAAAGCCGTCATCCGTCTTTACGATCATCGTTTTAACGATTTTTGATGGAGGGACATTCAGGAAACGGGACACCTCTTCAACGGTGTGCATTCCAGGTGTTGCTGCCAAAGGAGGTGCGGGGCTTGCAGTGCGGCCTACCTCTTCGGCAGTACTGCCTGCAGCAGATCCCGATGTTTCGTATCCTATTTCTGCCTTCTCCCTGTTTGCTGCATATCCGCATGCATCGCAGGAGACAATGGCTTCTTCACCGGTATTCGCAAGCACCATGAATTCATGGGAAAATTTTCCGCCTATGGTGCCTGTATCGGCCTCAACAGCCCTGAAATTAAGACCGCATTGCTTAAAAATCCAATTGTACGCGTCGTACATTTTCTGGTATGTTTTGTTGGCATGCTCCTCATCTCTGTCAAAGCTGTATCCGTCCTTCATGATAAATTCCCTGCCGCGCATCAGGCCGAACCTCGGCCTGATCTCGTCTCTGAATTTTGGGGCAATCTGATAAAGATTAACCGGCAGTTGTTTATAGGACTGAATATCATTACGGACAAGATCGACTATCACCTCTTCATGCGTCGGTCCTACGGTAAACCATTTCTCATGCCTGTCCTGAAACCGCAGGAGTTCTTTGCCGTATGCCTGCCATCTCCCGCTCTCTTCCCAGAGGTCTTTCTGTATGACAAGCGGCAGTAAAACCTCCTGTGCACCCCCTTTGTCCATCCCCCGCCGTATAATATCAGAGATCTTTTGTATGGACCTCAGACCAAGGGGCAGATATGAGTATATGCCGGATGAGAGCTTTCTGATAAGCCCGGCCCTGAACAAAAGTTTGTGGCTTACGATCTCCGCATCCTTTGGCGCTTCCTTTAATGTCGGTATAAATGTCTGTGTAAATTTCATGCTTATTTCCCTGTGATTATTTTTAAATTTCCCAAAACCCGTTTACCGTGTTTCAAATAACGCATCAGCAGGCATGCCCGGCTTGAGGAGCATCTGCTTGTTATCGATATAAACCTTCACTGCAAACACAAGCGCAGTCCTGTCCTCCTTTGTCTGGACATCATGCGGCGTGAACTCAGCCTTATTTGCTATTTGTTCGACAGTACCGTCAAAGGTTTTATCGGGGAAACTGTCCACGCTTAAATGCACATGCTGGCCAAGCCATACCCTGCCAAGATCCATGTCGCTTATATATATTTTTATCCACGGTCTGTTCAGGTTACCGAGCGTGAATATTGTTGAACCGGGCATGATAACGTCGCCGCGTTCATAATTCTTTGTCAGGACAACGCCGGTGATCGGTGCCGCAATCATACCCTCGTCATACTGTATGTCCGCTAGCCGTAAAGCACTCTGTGCCTCTTGTTGCATTGCAACAGCCGCCTGTAACTGGGCATCGGCTGAATCTGTTTGGGAACGTACAAGGTCGAGCTGCTGCTGTGATGCGCCTCCCTTCCGGTAAAGCGCCTCGACCCTTTTCAGGTTCGAGGTTAAATAACTGAGCTGTGCCCGGGCTGATACGATCTGCGCATCCGCTGCCGTAAGACCTGCCTGCGCCCTGTTTTTCCCGGCTATTAATTCCCTCGGTGTCAGTCTTACAATAACGGTGCCCTCGGTGACCGTGTCACCCTCATCAACACCGAGCCATCCGATCCTTCCGGGGATCTTTGAAGCAACATCGTACTCCGTAACCTCTATGGTTCCGCTGCCGGTGACCGCGTTTTTATTATTGCTGGAACATGAGGAGAAAATAATAATGCCCGGTAAAAAAAACAAAAAAAATCTAACCAGCCTGTTTAACTTCATACCTTTCTCCTTTTCTGTTCGGTGGCACATAACATAAGTATATCCTGTTTCCTATACATGAACAAGTATTCAATTTATGAATTACGATTTTCAAATTTATTCATGCAGGGATAAAAGTCAAGCATTTATGCGGTATACCCCGTTAGAAAGCCTACCTTGTTTTCTCCTCCACAGGCGGACGTTCCTCCGAAGCAAGCCTTGTGAGGACTTATCATTCCAGGGCTGGCTTTCTAACGGGGTATACCGGGCTGCCTGCAGGGGGTAAGAAATATATTGTATTTTTATCCGGCCTGTGCTTTCTATGTTACAGAGACTTTACATTAAAAACATATATGCTACCATCTCAAAGAGACAAAACGGTAGGCACTGTTTTAAGATAATTCAGATGCGGATAGCATCTTAAAAATATTAAAGGAGGAGCAAATGGCTACAAAGAAAAAGGCTGCAAAATCAAAGAGGAAACCGAACCCTGAATTCATGAAGCCCATGAACATCAGCGATGAACTGGCAGAAATAGTGGGAAGCAAACCGCTGCCGAGAACCCAGGTAGTAAAGAAACTCTGGGAGTACATCAAGAAACACAAGCTGCAGGACACAAAGAACAGAAGGAACATCAACGCCGACGAAAACCTGAAAGCTGTTTTCGGAGGGAAGAAAACTGTATCAATGTTTGAAATGACAAAGCTTGTTAACAAGCACCTGAGCTAATTCATCCATCTCCGGTTTATTAATACCATATCTTAAAACAGCGGCAGAGAGTATCTGCCGCTGTAAAATTTGAATCTCCACCTGTATCAAAACAATTTTTGCACAGAACATTTGACAATTTTGTCAAGTCCGTATAGATTACTTAAACCTTGAAGTCAGAGTTATTACGTGGAGGACACAGGGGTGTTAACCCTGAGAGAGGCGTACGTCAACGGGTCTTACAACAAAGGCAGTGAATAACGTGGTATCATAAAATTTGAGGAGGTAAAAATGGCTGTAGACAAAAAATTTATTGGTAAGAAATACCCTCCGGTAGAGTATGAGGTGTGCAAGGAAAAGGTCAAGGAGTATGCAACAGCTGTAGGGGACCTGAACCCCCTATACATAGATGAACAGAAAGCAAAGCAGAGCAGTTACAAAGGCATAATAGCCCCGCCAATGTTCGCTGTTGTTTATACAAAGGACGCCGTTGCCGAGGTTATGTTTGACCGTGAACTTGCCTTGAACCTGCCCATGCTTGTACATGGAGAGCAGGAGTATGAATTTATAGGTGTTGTAATGCCGGGAGACGTAATCGTTACCGAAGCTTACGTTGCCGATATCTATGAAAAAGGAGACAAGGATTTTGTTGTTGCAGGGGGCATTTCAAAGAAAAAATCGGATGGAAGTATCGTAACAAAAGGTAAATGGACATTTGTAATAAGAAGATAAAATAAGGAGGCTATTATGACTTTAAATGCAAAGATTGGAGATGTATTTACCTTACAGAAAGAGGTGGACAAATACAGACCTATTTTTTACGCTGGAGCTTCAGGGGACTTTAATCCCATTCACATAGATGCGGAATTCGGAAAAATGGTCGGACTCGGAGGAGCCATACTGCAGGGCCTTTGTACCATGGCGTTTGTAATGCAAACCGTGTCCGAATGGTCGCATGATCCCTATAAAGTAAAGAAGCTCAAGGTGAGATTTGCCAAACCGGTCCTGCCGGAAGACACCATAACCATAACCGGAAAAATAACCAAGATCGAGAACAATAAAGCATACTGCGAACTTATTGCAAAAAAACAGACAGGCGATGAGGTTATCAATAACGCTTTTGCAGAAGTAGACCTGGGTTAATACATAAATGCATTTGCAAGAATAGGGAAGTCGGCCATAGGCTGACTTCCCTATTGCATTTTTTGGGTTCATAAGCAAAGGAGGGGGATATGAGTTTTAAGGGTACCATTACAAAAGACGGAGAGAGGTATTTTGTATCTATAAATCCAGCCACCCTTGAATCGATCGGAGAGCTGCGTATCATGAACGGGGATGAAATCAGCCGTGCAGTGGAAAGGGCGGATAAGGCATTCCCGGTGTGGTCCGGCATTTCGCTTGAGGACAGGGCTGCGTACCTGAATGCCGTAAAAGATCAGATTATAAAAAATTTTGACGCAATTGCCGAGATCGTTTCCAGGGAAATGGGCAAACCCCGTATCGAGGCAGTAATAGCGGAAATAATGGTTGCAGTTGATCTGATAGATTACTTTGTGAAGCGATCCTCCAGCCTGTTGGCTGACGAGCCCATACCCATGCACCTTGCAAAGGTAATAAAATCGAGCAAACTGACCTATAGGCCGTACGGACCCGTAGCCGTGATATCACCGTGGAACTATCCCTTCGCAATACCCATGGGCTCGATTATCATGGCATTGCTTGCAGGGAATACCGTGCTTTTCAAGCCGGCTTCGGATGCGATCTTCATCGGGAAGAAGATAGAAGAGTTGTTCAATGCCGTTAACCTGCCCGATGGTGTATTTAATTTTATTGCAGCGCCGGGCAGTGCTGTCGGGAAAAGCCTGATAGGTCCGAAGATAAGGAAGATCGTTTTTACCGGAAGTGTTCAGGTTGGAAAACAGGTTATGGAGGCGGCATCAAAATACCTCATACCCGTGGTGCTCGAGCTCGGGGGAAAAGACCCGATGATCGTGTGCAAAGATGCCAATATCGAACTTGCCGCCAACGGTGCCGTCTGGGGTGCTTTCACCAATGCAGGCCAGGTCTGTGCCTCTGTAGAACGGGTGTATGTCATGAAAGAGGTTGCAGAAGAGTTTACAAAGAAGGTTGTGGAAAAGACCCAAAAATTAAGGATCGGCCGGGACACGGATTTTAACGTGGAGGTTGGTCCCATGGTGAACGAGGGACAGCTGCATATCGTTGAAGACCATATCGCAGACGCGCGGCAAAAGGGTGCCGTGATACTGACCGGCGGTGAACGGCTGAAAGAGTTCCGGGGATTTTTCTTTCCTCCAACCGTCCTTACCGGGGTTAGTCATTCCATGAAGTGTATGACGGAAGAGACCTTTGGTCCGCTTCTGCCGATCATGGTTGTAAAGGATGAGAAAGAGGCCGTGGAATTTGCCAATGATACGATCTACGGCCTGACCGCCTCTGTTTGGACAAAGGACAGGGAAAAGGGTGAAGCTCTTGCACGGCAGATCAACGCGGGCACTGTTACGATAAATGAACATGCCTATACCTACGGCTTGCCGGAAACACCGTGGGGAGGGATCAAAGACAGCGGTATGGGAAGGACACATTCAAAGATCGGTTTTATGGAGATGGTTGTTCCCTACCATATAAACATGGATCACTTCCCGGATTCTCTGAACAGCAGGCCTTGGTTCTATCCTTATTCCCGTGAGAAGTATGAATTGTTTAAAGGGTTGATATCCGTATTTGGGACCGGTGCGGGTGCGAAGATAAAAAACCTTGCATATTCCGCAAAATTGTTGTTAAGCTCTAAGACCCGCAAGAAAATATTTTAGGAGGCAAGTATGCTTATACCATCAACCGCGATAAGAGTCGGTATGATTATAGAGTTTAACAAAGATCTTTTCAGAGTTTTAAGTATCAACCACGTGACGCCTGGAAACTGGCGCGGCATGGTTCAGACAAAACTCAAGAATATTAAGACAGGGTCGAACCTTGAAAACAGATTCAGACCTGAAGATAAGGTGGAAAAGGTTACGTTCGACGAAAAAGAGATGGAATACCTTTACAAAGAAGACGATCACTATGTGTTCATGGACACGGAAAACTACGAGCAGTACACCCTCGGGGAAGATATGGTGGGCGAAGCCATACAATACATAGTGCCGAATTCGAAGATTGCCATCTCGTTCTATGAAGGCAAACCATTAAACGTAGACCTGCCCATGACCGTTGAACTGGAGGTTGTCGAAACAGAGCCGAACCTCCGCACCGCAACCATTACGAACTCGACGAAGCCCGCAAAGCTTGAAACAGGTCTTGTTGTCCAGGTGCCCCAGTTCATAGAGGTCGGGACGAGGATTAAGGTAGACACTGCGGAAGGCAAGTACATAGAGAGAGTACAGACAAAAAAATAGCGCACGGTTGTCCAAAAAGCTGCATCTCTCATTCACGGGTTTTTCCATAGGTGCTGTTGTTTCGTTTCAGGATAATGGAGGATTTACATGGATGACAGGATAACACAGGAAGCGAGGCATTTTTTAGAGGGTATAATCAGGTTCGTTAAGGACGAATGTCTCCCGGTAGAGGACTCTATAGAAGATACCGGCAGGCTGCCGGAGCCGCTTGTCCGTAAGATGAAGGACCTTGGTTTGTTTGGTCTGCGCATACCGGCTGCTTACGGAGGATCGGGGATGAACCTGTTGGATTACTGTTATGCGCTCAAGGAATTGTCAAAGTCCCACGATGCCATTAGGGCAATCATGAGTGTCAATAACGGTATCGGTTCAATGTCCATGGTCAATGACGGTACCGAAGAGCAAAAGAACCATTACCTCCCACTGCTTGCAAGCGGAGAGTATATCTCCGCGTTCGCACTCACAGAACCGGGTGCCGGGTCGGATGCATCAGCCATAGCAACGTCAGCGGCGAAGACGTCCGGGGGATGGGTGCTCAACGGCATGAAGCACTTTATTACCAATGCACCGATCGCAGATATTTTCACCGTTATTGCAGTAACGGACAAGGAAAAAAGGGCAAAGGGCGGGATCACCGCGTTCCTCGTAGAAAAAGGAACAAAAGGTTTGAGCATCGGGAACATACACAACACCATGGGCGGCAAGGGCTGGCTGCAGGCGGAGGTGATCTTCGAGGACTGTTTTGTACCGGATAAAAATCTTATCGGCAGCATCGGCGGCGGGTTTAAGATAGCGATGAAAACCCTGAACGAGGGACGGCTTTCTGCGGCGGCCTCGGCAATCGGCATCGGTGAACGGCTGCTTTCCATGGGTGTTGAATATGCAAAGCTCAGAAAGCAGTTCGGAAAGCCCATTGCGGAGTTTGAGGCCATACAATGGATGCTTGCCGACAGCGCTACCGAGCTTTATGCCGCTGACCGGATGCTTGCAGATACAGCGTACCGGTTTGACCATGGAGAGGATATCCGCACACAATCGAGTATGACGAAGCTGTTTGCGACAGAATCGGCGTTCAAGGTCGCCGACAGAGTACTGCAGGTGCATGGAGGCATGGGGTTTATGAAGGAAACAAAAGTGGAACGGATGTTCAGGGACATACGGGCATACAGGATTTTTGAAGGCACCTCTGAGATCCAGAGGTTTATGATTGCACGTGAGCTGTTGAAAGATTGACCGGTCTGTCCTGCCACAGTGGCGTTTTTTTAAATTTTCTGGTAAGCTGCCGTTATGTTCGGGGACTTTCTTGTAAAACAAAAAGCTATAACAAATGATCAGCTCACCGAGGCTATGAATGCCCAGGTAATCTTTGGAGGCAGGCTTGGGACAAATCTTATAGAATCCGGTGTGCTGAGCGAAGATGGCCTTGAGAAATATCTGGCGCGGTATCATCATGTGGCGTCGGTGCCTATGGAAACCCTGAACAATATCCACACAAACACCTTAAAACTCATACCGGTTAAGTTTGTCAAAAAGCTCAAGGCGATCCCCTTTGATTATAAAGACAAGCAGTTGTATGTAATCATGATGGATCCGGGCAGGCTTGATGCCATAGACGAATTGTCATTTGTCACGGGCCTGAATATAAAACCACATGCGATTCCCGAGATACGCTTTCTCCTTCTCCTGGAAAAATATTATGGTATTAAAAGGGATATACGTTATATTACCATGTCAAAACAAGACACCGCCCATTATTTATCCAGCGGGTTAAATAAAAAGCCGGTTCCGCCGGAACACAAGCCCGAAGAGAAAACCGAAGAACAACAGAAAAAGCAGACCACAGACGATGCGCCGATGAAACCTCTTTCCAACAATGAAGAGCTTACAACCGAGGAGGATTTTCAGAAGTCGCTGAGAGAAAGGCCGTCTGGAGTTGAAGCGGCTAAGACGACAGTAGAGCTTTCCCATGAGATGGAGATCGAAGAAACGCTCAAGCTGAAATATCCTGCAAATCTACAGGATGCAATTGCCCTGATTCTGGATTCAGAGTCGAGGGATGATATCGCCGCGGTTGTCCTCGGCTATGCGTTATCCGTCTTCAAAAGGACTGCACTGTTTATGATCCAGAAAGGCCTTGCAATAGGGTGGGAGGGGGCAGGAGAGGGTGTAAACCGCTTTAACATAAAACAGCTCGTAATTCCCCTGGATCAACCCTCTATTTTTAAATTCGTTCATGACACCGGGGCGCATTTTATCGGGCCGCCTCAGCCTACAGAATTGAATAAGGACTTTTTCCTTTTACTGGGCGGGAAGCCGCCCAGAACGGTTATCATCATTCCTGTGCATTTCATGGGGAGGGTTGTGCAGATGCTGTACGGTGACAATGGAGAAGGTGAATTCGCCTCAACGAATATCGGGGAGCTCTTGATATTGCTGCAGAAAGTACCGGAGGTTATAGAGACTCTTGTTCTGAAAAAAAGGAGTATGTCATGATTGTATTCAATATCCTTGCATGGATTTTCATCATTGTTCTTCTGTTTATCGTCAACCAGTTCGCGATCGTGATCTATGATGCCCTGAATGCGCATAAAAAGTCCATAGGGCACAGTGCAGCGATTGCTCTCGAGGTTATACTGGAAGCTGTCGTTACCTTTATTTCACTCATAACCTACGTCCTTGGTTTTATAAACTATGATGCTCTTTTCCTGAAAAAGGATAACAAGGAATACCCGCCCGTGCTTCTGGTGCATGGATACATGATGAACAGGGCTTGTTTTTTTTATATACACCTGCGGCTTGTGCTTGATGGGTTCAGGGTATTTACCGTTAATCTTTACCCCCCGGTATTGTCCATTACGGATCTGGCTGAACGCGTGGCGGACAAGATGGACGAGATGGCGGATAAAACAGGGGAGAAGGAGGCATACCTCGTCGGCCACAGCATGGGTGGGCTCGTGTCGAGGTATTACAGCAGTTCACCGCGCGGTAAAGGCAGGGTGAAACGGATTATAACCATAGCAAGCCCGCACAAAGGCACCCGCATCGCGGTACTGGGCATCGGCAAGGATGCACGTGAAATGATACCCGGGAGCGAGTTTATACATGAACTCAACAAAAAACCAATGCCCCCGCTCTATGCTCTATGGTCAACGCTGGACAACCTTATCGTACCCCCTGAAAACGCCTTCATGGAAGGCATGCCGAACGATTCACTGCCATTGAAGGGACACATTGCAATGTTATTTTCAAATACCGTTTACCGGCATATCGTAAGTCACTTAAAAGAAGATACCAGCGATACGAAATGAAAAGAAAGATACACGCCTCTTTTCGTTCCGATATTATGACCCCTTGAACATCTGCTGTATTTTGTCGATGTGCTCTTTTTTGACGATCGCTATGACCTCGTCGTTTTGCTGAAAGCTTGTTTCACCCTTTGGAATGAGCGTTTTATCGCCCCGGTAGATAGAGACAATGATGATGCCTTCGGGGAGTCCGAGATCTTTTATCTTTTTATCGATGATATGCGACCCCTTGGGAACGTCCACCTGCACAAGCTCGACATCCCCGCCTTTCAGGGGGAATAAAGGAACAACAACATCACCTGCCTGTACCTGTTCTTCGATAAGGTAATTCAGAATTCTTGTGGAGTTGATGGTCGCATCCACACCAATACTCTGGAATATTTCCTCGTTTGCCGGGTCCGAAACCCTTGATATTGTCCGCGGCGTCATAAACATCAATTTCGTAAGCTGACAGATAACAAGGTTTGTCGCATCATCACCTGTAAGTGCAGCTACGACATCTGCCCTGTTGGCACCGGCCACCTTTAAAACAGATGCATTGGCGCCGTTGCCGAGCATAATGTTATCCCCAAAGGTTTCGGATAGCAATGTTACCTTCGGCTTATCCTGGTCAATAACGGTTACCTCGTGACCCCCTGATAACAGCGTTTTTGCGAGATTGACCCCTGCCTTACTGGCTCCAACGATTATGATATACATAGTTCCCCCTTATGATAATCCCGGCATTTTAAGAAGTGCATCGATGGTAAGACTGGTAGGACATACGACTTCGATGCCGAGTTCCGTATACACGGTAACAAGGTTCACATCAAACAACCGCATGATGACCTTAATTGTCTTATCTATGATTTTAATTTTCTGCGCTATCATGATGTTTGTGTAATCGTTTCCCGTAGCCACCAGCACGAGGTCCGCGGGCTTCTTTAATGCCTGTCGAATAATCTTCTCGTCCGTACTATCGCCGACAAGGAATTCGACCCCCTGTTTGTCCTCAAT
>VFSW01003021.1_pt1 | contig 25225 bp, 31 predicted proteins | sample 5358111 | NCBI WGS metagenome assembly VFSW01 (sample SAMN11554181, study PRJNA540505) | mine drainage metagenome | isolation source: sediment from site ElyBrook_90M | place: USA: Ely Copper Mine, Vershire, VT | collected 2017
GCAGCTTGATCGGCGGCTCGGCCGCGCTCGCGGGTGGCCGCGTCGATTCCATGGTGATGCGCTTCGTCGACATCATCCTCGCGTTCCCGGGTTTCCTGCTCGCGATTGCGCTCGCGGCGATTCTTGGCCCCGGCTTGCCGGATCTCGTGATCGCGCTGACCGCGATGGGATGGACCGGCTACGCGCGGCTGGTGCGTGGCGAGGTTCTGTCGCTTCGCGAGCGCGAGTACGTGCAGGCGGCGAACACGCTGGGCGCCCCGCCGTCGCGCATCCTGATGCGCCATCTCTTGCCAGGAATCGCGGGACCGGTTGCGGTGCAAGCCACATTCGGCATCGGCGGAATCATCGTCGCCGAGGCATCGCTTTCGTTTCTCGGCCTCGGCGTGATGCCGCCGACTCCCAGTTGGGGCAACATGCTCGATGCGGGCCGTGCATTTCTCCTCGTCGCGCCACATCTTACGACTGCGCCCGGAATCGCGATTGGGCTTTCGGTGCTCGCGTTCAATCTGCTTGGCGATGGCCTCGCGCAGCTCGCCGGCCGCCGCGGGTAAGAAAGGTAGGACCGATTTTCTGGCCGGAGTCATACAGCCGCCGTTTCTTCGCGCACCGGGCATCTGCTAGCTTCCAGCCTGCGAGTTTTCCAGATGCCTACTGCCAGCCGCCCGTCTCCGACCCTGCCTCGGACATTTTGCTACATGTTGTTTCCCATAACCTTCCTGGTCTTCATTTCAGCCAGAGTTCAGAACGCTACCTCCGACTCCCAGTACACAATCCTCACCGCGGAAAGCCTGCTGTTGAATCACACCACCGCCCTCAACGCCTTTCCTATTCGGGGGCTCGAGCCGGGTACTCTGGCCGCGCGCTCGAATTTCGACGGTGGTCGCTTCTATCAGCTTGAGAACATTGATGGTCGAATTACCTATGCCTTTCCGAATGGCGGAGCCCTGTTTTCGTTACCAATGGTCGCGTTGCTGAACACGATGGGGATTTCCGCGGTCGATCATGGTCGGTACTACTTGGTCGGAGAAGTCGAAAGCCAGCGCATAATCGCTTCGTGCTTGATGGCGGTGCTAAGCTGTGTGCTTTTCGCGACTGCCGCATTACAACTCCCAGTCAACTATAGCGCCTTCCTCGCTCTCGCAGCGAGCTTCGGAACCCAAATTCTGAGTACTGCGGTATTAGGCCTGTGGGGGGGCACACCTGGGAGATTTTCTTTGACGGCTGGATAGTCTGGTTGCTTTTGGATGCCGAGGTTAAGGATCATCCATTGCGTCCGATTTTGCTCGCGAGCCTGTTGTCATGGACCTATTTCGTTCGTCCCGACAGCGCGATCGTCATTGCCGCCGTTACAGTCTACGTGTGGAGATACTATCGGTCCCAGTTTTTTAGTTTTGCGACGGCGGGCGCGGCCTGGTTTGCGGGCTTCTGCGCCTACTCGTGGTCTGTCTTCGGGCAACTGCTGCCCGATTACTATCAACAAGGCGCAGATTTGAGCCTCGCAAATCTCTATGCTGGCCTGCCCGCCAATCTTATCAGTCCCTCTCGCGGTCTGTTGATCTTCGTACCGATGCTGGTCTCGCTGGTAGTTCTGGTAGTCGCCGAATGGCGCGAACTTGAACATCGGAGGCTGGTATGGATGGCGTTATTCATAATAGCAATGCGCCTCGTCCCCGCGTCGGCTTACCGGAAATGGTGGGGAGGCGGATCGTACGGCCCCCGTCTTATGATGCCGGTGATTCCATGGGCCTTTTTGTTGGCGGTGCTTGCCTCGCGCGCCTGGTTAGCGGGCCCGCGAAGGAGACTCATGGTGGCCTTCGGATTAGTCACCGTGGCGCTAAGTGTCGGGATCAATTTTCGGGGTGCGTTCAGTCAGTCGACGGCTGATTGGAATGGCAAGTTCCAGATCGACAAGAATCCGGCTGTCGTTTGGGATATCCGGCATCCTCAGTTCCTGGCCCACTAACGCTCGGACGCTCACGGCGAGAGGATTCGCTTGTCACAATAGTGATAATTTCATGCTAGGGATCACGCGATGGAAGTTTCGGAACTTGAGGAGCGCCTGCGCGTCTTCATCCGCGAGCAGGGCAACTTTACCGATGTAACAATCGCGAACCTGCACAAGATGCCTGGCGGGGCCTCGCGCGAGATCTGGTCGTTCGATTGCACGATGCAAGGCGCACGCGGCACCGAGACGCGCGGGATGGTGTTGCGGGCGACCCGGCCGCGCAACGCATCGAGAGCAATCGGCGTCACGAGTTTCTGATTCTTCGCGCCGCGTTCGAAGAAGGCGTTCCGGTTCCGGAAGTTTTTTGGCTCTCCGATGATCCCGCGGTGCTGGGCGCGGACTTCTTCATCATGGAGCGCGTCGAGGGCGAGACCATCGCGCGCCGACTGCTGCGCGACGAGCAATATGCCAACGCGCGCAAAGTGATGCCGGCGCAGCTCGCGGAAATCGCCGCGCGCATCCATCGCATCAATCCGGACAAGCATAAGCTCGATTTCCTGGCTCAGCCCGGACCGAACGCCGCGTTGACCGAGGTGCAGCGCTACGAGGAAAATTTCCGCACCCTCGCGCTGCAGCCGTATCCGGCCTTTGAGCTGGCGTTTCGATGGCTCTATCAGCGGGTGCCGACGTCGCCGCGCAAGATGCTGGTGCATGGCGACTATCGCATCGGCAATGTCATCTTCGGTCCCGAGGGCGTGCGTTCAATTCTGGATTGGGAGCTGCCGCATCTCGGCGACCCCCTCGAAGACCTCGGCTGGATGTGCACCCGCGCATGGCGTTTCGGTGCCGACGAGAATCCGGTCGGCGGTCTCGGCCGGCGCGAGGATTTCTGGGCCGCCTACGAAAAAGCTAGCGGCATCCACGTCGATCCGGAAGCCGCACGATGGTGGGAAGTCTTCGGCAACCTCAAATGGGGCATCATCACTATCAGTCAGGCGCGCACGCATATGGATGGCCTCGTGAGTTCGGTCGAACTCGCGAGCATCGGGCGGCGCACGGTCGAGAACGAGCTGGAATTGCTGAATCTCATCGAGCAATAGGGGCGAGCGAAAATGCAGGACAGGCCAACCTCGATCGAGCTGTTGCAGGCGGCGGCGGATTTCGTCGAGCGCGAGATCGTTCCGGTCACGCAGGGGCAGAAGCAGTTTCAATCGCGCGTGGTGGCGAACGTGATGCGGATCGTCGCGCGCGAAATCGAAATCGGTGAACCGCTGCTCCGCGCCGAGGTCGATGCGCTCGCGACGTTGCTGGGCGCGCAGAAGCCGCATCTGCACACGACGAGCGACGTCCTCGCGGCGGCGCGCAAATTCAACGAGGAGCTAAGCGCGCGGATTCGCGCGGGCGAGGCCGATGATGGCGAGTTCCGCGCTCTGGTTCTGAAGGTGACGCGCCGGATCGTCGAGGACAAGCTGAGAATCGCGAATCCTCGCTACCTCGAAGCCGATTTGAAGATGCGAGGGAAGTCCTGACGGGTCGCGCCGAGTTCGACTCGCTATACAAACTTTTATATACTCGAGCGCGCGAATGCTGAAGCCTTTGTCGTGGCTTGGAAGTTCTCGGATGGACGTCCGGCGATTCCCGGACGCTGCTCGGGCACGCGCTGGATACGAACTTCATCTTGTGCAGAGCGGTTTACCACCCTCTGATTGGAAACCGATGTCATCGATAGGTCTGGGGGTTCGGGAGATCAGAGTGCGCACGGAACTGGAGCATCGGGTGCTCTACGTCGCCAAGTTTGAAGAGTCGGTGTATGTGTTGCACGCCTTTGAGAAGAAGAGTCAAAAAACCGCGCGGCATGATTTGGAAGTGGCCCGGATGCGATTGAACGGGCTGCTCCAGAGACGGCGCGTACCTTAAAGATTGAGAAGAGTTATGCCTTTCAAAATTGAAAAGTCGAGCGGGAATGTTTTCCGCGACTTGGGGTTTAGTCCCAAGGAGGCGGAGAGCCTACGCATACGCGCGGAGCTTATGGTTGAGGTCGGGCGGGTTATCAAGGCGCGGAAACTGACGCAAAGCGCCGCGGCAAAACTTTTCGGCGTGACCCAGCCAAGGATTAGCGATCTTGTCCGCGGCAAGATTGATCTGTTCAGCATCGACTCGCTGGTCAGCATGCTTGGGCGAGCCGGGATGCGGGTCGAATTAAGCCTCGCTCGTGTTAGTCGCGGTCGTAGATCCCAAGCCGCCTGAACAGCCATCAAGAGTACCGCGTGACGATGCCTCGGTTGGACCGGTGCGACGGGGAGCGATAGAAGTCAGGGTCGAGAATCATTCAGGAGATTAATTATGGCCGAGCGCAAAGTGGTGCTTCTCGAAACCGATGACCTGATGCATGACAACAGCGGGGAATCGAATTTCAACGAAAGCGCCTATTACAATTTTTACGATCGCAATAATCGCGTCGGCGGCTTCGTCCGGATGGGCAATCGGCCCAACGAGGGCAACGCCGAAATGACGGTATGCGTCTATCTGCCGGACGGTAGCGTCGGCTTCATGTTCAAGCGCCCCGAGATTACCAGCAACGATGCGCACAATGCGGGCGGCCTGAAGTTCGAAGTGGTCAAGCCGTTCGAGCATCATCGAGTGAGCTACCAGGGCAAACTCTGCATGCTGAAGAATCCGCTCGAGATGGCGGAGCCGACCGTCGCCTTCAAGAACAATCCCTATGCGGTGTGCGAGCTGCGCCTCGATTACCGCGGCACCGCGCCCGGATGGGGCGGCGAGCTGCGCGAGAAGACTGCGAGTGGATGGGAGGGTCTGAAGCCTTCGGGCGACGCGACTCAGCAATTCGCCAAGGGACACCTCGAACAGCTAGGTCATGCGACCGGAACGTTGAAGATCGACGGCACGGCGCATGAGTTCAAATTCGACGGCCTCGGGCTGCGCGATCATAGCTGGGGGCCGCGCTATTGGCAGGCGCCGAAGTTCTATCGATGGCTCACGATGAACTTCGACGAGGGCACCGGCGGGATGGCATCGATCACGGTGAATCGCGATGGCAGCGAGCATCCGGGCGGCTTGATGGTCCGTAAGGGGCAGCCGACCGTGAACATCGGTAAGGTCGATATCGAGACCGAGTTTGCCAGCGAGCAGCAGCTGCACGATCGCATCAAGGTGACTTGCGCGACCTCCGACGGCGGCCAGCCAATAGTCATTACCGGGAAAGTTCTCTCGATGATTCCGCTACGCAATCGTCGCGCGGGAATAGTCACCCGTATAGCGGAAGGCATGACCGAATGGCGATGGGGCGACAAGGTCGGCTACGGCCTCGCCGAGTACCTCGATCATCTGCAGGAGTAACTGACTGACTAATAGATCCGGCTAATGAAGGAGCGCGTCGTCAGGCGTGCTCCTTCAGTTTTTTGAGGCTTTCGGTGTAGGGCGGATACGCGATGCCACGCTCGGTGATGATCGCGGTCACGAGGTCATGCGGGGTCACATCGAAGGCGGGGTTGAATGTCGCGATGCCTTTCGGCGTGATCTGCTTGCCCTTGAACTCGGTGAGCTCGAGGCCCGACCGCTCCTCGATCGGAATCTGCTCGCCGGTCGCGCAGTTGAGATCGATCGAGGAGAGCGGCGCGGCGACATAGAACGGCACCTTGTGGCGGCGCGCCATCACCGCGAGTGGATAGGTCCCGATTTTATTCGCGACATCGCCATTGGCGGCGGTGCGATCGGTCCCGACGATTACGCAATCGATGCTGCCCCTGCGCAGCACCGTGGCCGCCATGTTGTCGGCAATCACTGTGACGGGAATCTTGTCTTTATGTAGTTCCCACGCCGTCAGGCGCGAGCCCTGGAGGAAAGGACGAGTCTCATCGGCGAAGACGGCGACTTTCTTTCCTGCTTCCTTCGCGGCGCGGATGACTCCCAATGCGGTACCGTATCCGGCGGTGGCGAGAGCGCCGGCGTTGCAATGAGTGAGGACGGTACTCGATTGCGAAAGCAACTCGGCGCCGAAACGTCCCATCGCGCGATTCACCGCGAGGTCTTCTTTGAAGACGGCGATGGCTTCGGCGCGCATCCGGCGGAACAATTTCGGCGCATCGAGCGATAGATTTGCCTCGAGCACATGCCCCATCCGATCGACGGCCCACGCGAGGTTTACCGCGGTCGGGCGCGTCGCCTTGAGCGCCTTCGCAACGATATCAAAGCGGGCCTGCGCGCGCGCACCGGCATAGCCACGAAGACCCAGCGCCACGCCCATCGCGGCCGCGACCCCGATGGCCGGCGCACCGCGAATCACCATCGTGCGGATTGCCTCGCCGACGCCGCGGTAATCTTTGTAGACGCGAATCGTTTCCTGCGACGGGAGCAGGCGCTGATCGATCATGCGAACGGCGTCATCGCGCCATTCGATAGTTTTAACTGCCACGATGCCCTTCCTGAATTCCGGAATCTGCGATGCCGCAAACGAACTTATCATCAACGGCCTAAGACGAAAGTACTTCCCGGCCCTGAAGCAACGAGGGATCGCCCGGTTCAAGGTCGCTTTGCGTGGGTTTTATGACTCCATCTGTTTCTTACTGAGCCTCATCGGCAGTTTAGTCCGACACAGAATCGATGTTGGAATGATAGTCACCTCGAATAGCCACTCGAAGGCGCGAACCCACTATGCTTGCAAATGGCGCGATGGTATAAAAATGCGCAACGTAGTTAACAGATGCACGCCGCCAGCCTCCTTTCTTCTCGTTTGATTGCCTCCAATCAGCTTGGGCAATTACTCACCACGATGCGGTGCTACCGCATGAGGCAAATGTCTGCGTTGTGCGACGGGAGACGGTAATGGGTCGACGACTGTACGTTGGTAATCTGGCTTGGACGGTCACGGATCAGGATCTGCAGGATGCGTTCTCGGAGGCGGGCAAGGTCGATAGTTCGCAGGTCATCATGGATCGGGCGACCAATCGATCGCGCGGCTTCGGCTTCGTGGAAATGGCATCCGACGAGGCTGCGGACGCGGCTATCAAGAAGTTGAATGGACGCGATATCAAGGGGCGTCCGATCCGCGTCAACGAAGCGCAGGCGCGAAGCAACAATCGCGCGAGCGCTCGCGGCTAGCTAGCCTTCGATTCGTACCGCGGCTGGCGTTCGCGATGTGATTCGCCTGCCGCGGATGCGCACCATCCAATCTCCGCGCCATCCCGGGCGCCGGAGCATCAGGCTCCTCACCAGAGTCCGGCCTTCCCCATGTTCCATCGAGTTAAGCTGTAGTCTGTCTCGCTTCCCGTGTTAGCGATGCGATACGATCCGATGCACGCGAGGAAGTCATCGGTGGATTTTGTAACTATCGAAGCGCAGGCGGAACGCGCGGTCATTGTTCCGGAAGCTGGATTTCAGTGTCGCAGCTACCAGGTCGGTTCGCTCGACATCATCGCGGGGCCGCACGATCCCGAGGCCGACTGGAAGGCGCATCCGTTTCGCTCCGGCATCCCGATTCTGTTTCCATGGCCGGGTAGAATCGCCGACGGACGCTTCACTTATCGAGGCCGCGAAATCCAGCTGCCCATCAACGACCCCTCGCACAATTGCGCGATCCACGGCCTCATCTACAATCGCGTCTTCGAGGTCACGCGCCGAGGACCCTACTTCGTCGCCGCGCGCCTCGACTCCCGTGCCGACGCCGATCTCTCCGCACTGTGGCCGTTCCCATTTGTGCTCGACCTCGATTACGAAATCGGTAACGGACTAAGGTTTCATGCCGCACTGGAAAATGTCGGTGCCGGTCCGATGCCATTCGGTATCGGAGCACATCCGTATTTTCATGCGCCGTTGGATCCACGCGGCGCTCGCGATGCGATGCAGGTGCAGGGCAACATCGATCGCCATTGGCAACTCGATGCGCGCCTGCTGCCGAGCCTCGCTAAATTGGATGCGCCGATCGGAAGGTTTGATGTTCGCCATCCGGTGACTCTTGGTGGAGACACTTACGACGATGCGTACAGCCTCGATCCGAAGCGCGGAGAATGCGCGGCGCGACTGATCGATCCGCAACTCAAGATGGCGCTGGAACTGCGCGCGGCGCCGATCTTCCGCACCCTGGTGGTATACGCGCCGCCTGCGCCACAAGTTGTGGCGCTCGAGCCTTACACCTGCGGTCCCGATGCGTTCAATCTCGCCGCCCGCGGCATCGACGCCGGAATGCTGGAGTTGCAGCCCGGCGCCCGCTTCGAGGCTGCGTTCGAGATTCGGCTCGGTGCGTATGGGCCTACAGTTCCATGAGGTTTAGGCTGTCTTCGAGCTGTACCCCGACCCCAGGTTCATTCCGAAGGGCGCCTCCCATTCGTAGGGGAGATCGATCATCTCACCGCCGCGCTTGATCGAATCGAGCGCCCGCAACGCATCGAGCAGAATCGTGCGCTGCTGATCCTTGGCGAACGGCTTGCCGAAGGTATTCCCCATCGGAAAGTTGACGAACACGGTGCGCGGCGGCCTGACCTGCGCGCTCAGGTCGCGCCCCGTCGATACCACCACGGTCGGGATGCCGGCTTCCTCCACCACTCGCGCCACCAGACCGACGGTCTGGTGATCGAGCGGTCAGGCAGGCACCAGCACGAACGCATCGACGCTCTCATCACGAAGCCGGCGCACCAGCGCGGGCGCGGCCTCATTGGTCACGGCGCTGCGGATATAGGTGCGTCCCATGAAGCCGCTGTAATGATGCGGTGCGACCTCGCCGATGACGTGCTCGGCGGCCAGCTCGCGCAGGCGCTCCAACGGGAAGATGCAATTGATATCGCGCTCGGCGTCGGCGTGGTTGTAGTAGTCATCGTGGATGACGAAGAAGTCGGCGGCGGTGTCCCTCGGAACCGCGTCGACGCGCAGGTCATTGCGCGCCTGCGGGTTGAAGGGCGGGTCGGGCTTGCGCGACACGCCACCCGAGGTGAGCATCGCGATGCGGCACTCGCGCAGCGGCTTGGTCATCGGCGTCAGCGGCGCGGTGTCATTGACCGTCCACTTGTAGGCGGGAAATCCCTGGCTCCGATAGAACTCGTTGAGTTGGGTAACGTAAGCGATGGGTTCCATGAGCCTTCACATACCACAGGCGGTCGAATCGCGGTATGTGGGATTACTGACGCTGTGTCAGTAGAGCATCGTGCCGCTGACGCGGTTGATCGGATGCGCAGGAAAATGTTGCCTGGTTTCCTCGCTAATTTGGCTTCGTTTGGTAAAACGCCATCGCGGGCATTCGCGCAGTGGGTTTGTTTCTTGCAATTCCGATCTTGTCCCTTCTCTCGCTCTTTTTTGCGAGAGAAGGTGGATGGCGCGGTTCTCGCGCTGGTTGCGAAGCGAGAACCGTGACAGCCGGATGAGAGCCGGTCGCGCTTTCGCGACCGGTGGTGGAGTGCCATCGATCTTTCCCGAACTCCAGCATTTGCCTGATGTTTTTGGCTTCGTTTTGCAAATTGCCAGTCGATGCGCAGCCTCGTGAGCTGACCCGGTGGGTTTGTTCTTGCAGTTTGTGCACCTTGTAATTCGTATGGATCTCCCGCGAGCGAAATATCGTAGGGGCGGTTCGCGAACCGCCCCTACGAAGAGGTGCCTGCCGATGCCTTTGTAGAGCCAAAATCGAAAATCCTTTGTTTTCAATCACTTGGTGGGTTCGTTTATGCAAAATGACATTTGCTCCGCCGCTCCCTAAAAACGGAAGCGGCACCCTCTCGGATGCCGCAACCTCAGCATGATAGCAGATGTCGACCGCCGGTGCCTACTTGCGATTCAGCGCCGTCAGCGCTTCCTGCATCTCGCCGATGCCCTTCTTCACCGACGGGCGCGTATTCACGTGCGTCCACCATGCCGCCAGCTTGGGCCGCCCTTCCATCGGGGGTTTCGCCCCGAACATCGGCAGCAACGCGGTACAGAAGAAAATCGTCGGCGCGACCGCGCAGTCAGCCAGCGTAAAATCCGCTCCCGCCGCGAACCCGGTTTCACCGAGCATCTTCTCCAGCTCATCGAGGCGCTTGTTCAGCTCAGTCAGCTTCTCGTTGACGACTTTGTCGTCGCGGGTCTTGGGATTCATCTGGCCGAACAGCGCGCGCAGTGGTGGCTCCAGGTAGAGGTCGTGGAAGCGGCCGAAGAGGCGGACCTTGGCGCGCGCCTCCGGTGACTTCGGCAGCAACGGCTTCTCGGGGAATTTCTCCTCGAAGTACTCGTTGATGATTTCCGACTCCGGGATGATTAGGCCGTCGACCTCGAGGCAGGGAATTTTGTCGAGCGGATTGATTTTCTGATACTCGGCCGAATGCAGCCCGCCGGGCGGGTCCACGAAATCGACCTGCAGTCCTTTGTCGTAGATCGCGATTCGGTTCTTGGTTGCGTAGTTGGAAAGAAAGCTTTGATAAAGTTTCATCGATGCTCCTGGTTGTGTAATCGCTTATCTCAAAACGCGGGCCGCAACTGCAAGCTCGCCTGAGAACGCGGCTTGAGGTCAAACGCCTTGGCGAGCAGCTCGTAGGAGCGCATCCGCGCGCGATGGTCGTGCACGATCGTCACGATCATCAACTCCTCAACATGAAGCTGGCTCGCCATGTCGACCAGCTTGTCGCGCAATTCCTCGGGCGCGCCGACGTGATAGCGCGGAAACTCCGTCGTCATCGGTGGCTCCGGATCCGGGTTGGCCGCGAGTTCCTTCAGTGCGTCTTCAGGTGTCGGCACCAGACGCGGATCGCCGCGCCGAATGTGTCGAATCAAAACGCGCGAGCTGGCGGCGAGGCGTTGCGCCTCCTCGTTGGTATCCGCGCAAATCGCACCGAGCGCGACAATGGCTTGCGGCGCCTTCAGATAATCCGAGGGCGTGAAGTGCGAGCGATAGTACTCAATCGCCGATCGGGTCGGATGCTGATCGATGAAATGCGCGAAGGCGTACGGCAAGCCGAATTGCGCGGCCGCCGACGCACTCCACATGCTGGAGCCGAGCAGCCAGACCTCGGGGCCGCCGGGCATCGCGGGCGTCAGCTTGATGCGGCTGAACGGATGATCGCTGGGGAAGCCGCGATTCAGGAACGCGAGCAGCTCCGCCATCTGCTGCGGAAAATCCTCGGAGACCTCGTGGCGCTTGCGATCGCGCATCAGCGCGAAGGTCTCCAGCCCGGTTCCTCCCGGTGCGCGCCCGACCCCGAGGTCGATGCGGTTGGGCGTCAGCGCGTGCAGCATCCTGAACGTCTCCGCAACCTTCATCGGGCTGTAGTGCGGCAGCATCACGCCGCCGGAGCCGACCCGGATGTGCGAGGTTTCCGCCGCAACTCGAGTGATGAGAATCTCCGGTGCGGGGCTCGCGAGCGTCACCATCCCATGATGCTCTGCGATCCAGTAGCGCTCGTAGCCGAGCCGGTCGGCGAGCTTCGCCAGCTCGATGGTGTTGTGCAGCGCGTCGGCGGGCGTCGAACCCTCGGAAACCGGCGACTGATCTATGACGGAAAGTTTCACTGCTCAATATTTTGAACCACGCGAGGCCGCCGCACTAGCGCCGCGCCGGGGTGCCTATTCACGCCAGAGCGCTCCCATCGCCTTCTCGAGTTCCGCCTCCGGCATTTCGTTGCGGCATAGTTTCGCGAGATCGCGATGCACCTCGCGCATTGCAGCGACGCTGGCGGCAAGTACCGATGCGTCGCCGCCGATCGCGCCGAGGATTTTGCCGATCCGCTCATGCAGATGCGGCGGTCGAATCGCGAATCCGGCACTTTGCGGGAAGGCGCTCTTCTCGTTCATGAAAAATTGCCGATTGAGCGCGTACATCACCAGCGTCATGAACCCGGCGGCGGTGGCGAGGCATTGTGCGACGTATGCGATGTCACCGCGCGCGGCGGGTTTGTCGGCGATCTCGAGGTGAAACGCGGAGTCAAACAAATGCTTGCGGACGAGCGCTGTACGCATCGGCTCGGGATACTTGGCAACCATCGCTTTCAGGTGCGCCAGTTTGCCGTCGCGATCGAAAATCGGCCGGCAGAAATGGGTCTCGCCGACATAGATCTGATTCTGAAAACCCATCGGATGGCCGAGCTGATAAACCGCGTCGGGCTGACCGGCGACGCATCGTTCGACGACCTCGAGCACGCGGTTCAGATCGCGATAGAGGAAATCGACGTGGTTGCCCTCGATGAGCAGCCATCCGCCGCCATTCACCGCGGCGCCCCACGCACCGATCGGCGTCACCAATCCATCGAGATGGCGATCGTCGAGTTCACGCGCGGCCTCGGCCAGTTCGGCAATCGAAAACGGATGTTCGCCGTCGTAGGCCAGGCCGAGATCGATGTCGGAATCGGCGCGCGCGGTGCCGCGCGACCAGGAGCCACCAAGCGCAACCGCTTCGATGCCAGCGATCCGGCTGACCCGTGTCGCCACGCGCTCGCAGATGCCGGATATATGCGAGGGAACGTCCTTCACATCACAAGCTTAGCGAGGCGCGGGAAGAACTGCACGGAGTCTTGTCAGAGACGAAAACTAATGCTATTAGTCATTTCACTATGAATACTAGCTTAACTGGTTGGATCCCGTTGGCGGTCTTTTCGATGGCGATGAGCGCCGCGACCGCGGTAGCCGCAACGCCCAGCTTCCTCAAAATCGACGATGGCTCGATCGCATACGAGGACTCGGGCGGCAGTGGTCCGCTGGTTGTATGCGTCCCCGGACTGGGCGACGTGCGCCAGCAATATCGATTCCTCGCACCTGCGCTGGAGCGCGCGGGATACCGCGTCGTTACCATGGATCTGCGCGGGATGGGCGAGTCGAGCATCGAGTGGCCCGACTATTCCGCCGCCGCGGTCGGCTCAGACATCGTCGCCCTGATCGATCATCTTGGCGCGCGGCGCGCATTCGTTATCGGCAACTCCATGGCAGCCGCTTCGGCGGTTTGGGTCGCTGCCCAGATTCCTGATCGCATCAGCGGGATCGTGCTGATCGATCCATTCGTGCGCGATATGCCGATCTCATGGACGACTGCGGCGCTGCTGAAAGTCGCTTTCATGCGGCCATGGGGCATCGCGGCGTGGTCCGCCCACTACGGAAGTCTCTATCCCACCTCGAAGCCGGCCGATTTCGGGGAATACCGCGCGGCGCTGCGCCGCAATCTGTCGGAGCCCGGAAGGCTAGACGCGCTGCATGCGCAACTTGACGCGTCCAAAGCGCCGTGCGAAGCGCGCATTCCCGAAGTGAAGGCGCCGGTGCTCGTCGTGATGGGCGCCAAGGATTCTGACTTCGGCGATCCCGCGGCGGAAGCTAACCTGGTTGCGACGCGATTGCACGGGCAGTTGGTGATGATCGATGGGGCAGGGCACTATCCGCATGCCGAGATGCCGAGTGAAGTGGAACCCGCCATCATCAAATTTCTGGGAGGCACGAATGGCGGCGAAAAAACCGGCGCCTAAACGGCCGGGCCTGAGTCCCAAGGTGGTTCTCGCCGAGGCCGCGAAACTGGCCGATGCGAGCGGCTTCGATCAGCTCTCGCTCGCGGACCTCGCGGCCCGCTTCCACATCAAGCCGCCGTCGCTCTACAACCACATCGAGAGCCTCGAGGCGCTGAGGCGCGGACTGGCGTTGATGGCGATGCGCGAGCTGGCCGACTCCCTCGGCAAGGCGGCCATCGGCAGATCCAAGGATGATGCGGTACGCAATCTGGCCGGTGCGTATCGAGACTTCGTGAAAAGGCGTCCGGGACTGTACCAGTCGATGCAGCGCGCGCCATCGGAAGCGGATGCTGAACTCAAACGCGCGAGTGACGAGGTCGTCAACGTATGCCTCGCGGTGCTGGGAGGTTATGGACTCGACCGCCGCGCGTCGCTGCATGCGATCCGCGGATTACGCAGCGCCGTGCATGGATTCGCGACGCTCGAGGCGATCGGAGGATTTGGCATCCCGCTCAGCATCGATGAGAGTTTCGCGTGGCTGGTTGAATGTTTCGTCACCGGACTGAACGCGGCGGCCGCGTCGCGCGAGGATCGCGAGGAGCCGAGAAAGTCTGTTCGCGCGCGCGCGAGGGAACTAGAGCAGTAGCTTGCGCGCCTCGTCAACATGTTTGCGAACGCCGCGGTGCGCGACCTTGCCGAAGCGGCTCACCACCGACGCGAACACCTTCTGCGCCTCGTTGCCGCGATTCATCGCATCGAGGCGCCGCGCCTTGTTGACCAACGCGCGCGCGACCTCCTGCTGAATCTGCGGCTCCTGGCTTTTGCCGAAACGCTGCTCGACTGCATCGAGGGCCTCCAGCGCCTGCGCGGTGCGATTGAGCGTCGCGAGGTTTGAGGCCTTGTTCACCATCGCGCGCGCGACCCGCTCGAGCAGGCTGGGGTCGGTGGATTCTCCGAAGCGCGTGACGACCTCATTATATGTAGCGACCGCTTCCTGATGGCGTCCCAACTTCCCGAGGCGCGCCGCTTTGTTGACCAGCGCCATCCCGACTTCCTTCTGGATGCCCGGATGCGTGGTATCACTGAAGCGATTCACCAACTGGCTGTATGCCGTAATCGCTTCCGCGTTGCGCTCCATCTCGCCGAAACGCACGCCGCGCTCGAACAATGCGCGCGCGACCTGCGCCTGAACTTCCTGCGCCGAATCCTCGTCGAAGCTTTTGACGACGTGCTCGCAGGTCTTCAGCGCCTCATCATGGCGGCCGAGCACTGCGAGTCGCACCGATTTGTTCACCAGCGCGGCCGCCGCTGATCCGCGCAGCTCCGCCTCTTCGGCATCGGCAAACTTTTTCGCGAGCTCTTCGTAAATCTCGATCGCTTCTTCATTGCGACTCAGGCGGCCCAGCTCGGCGCCCTTGTTCAGCATCGAGCGCGCAACCGCGACCCGAAGTTCGAAGCCATCATCATCCGCATAGCGATCGATGACGAGATTGTAGGTGGCGCACGCCTCCTCGATGCGGTTGAGCATCGCGAGGTCAATCCCGGTGTGGAACAGCGCGGTCGCGACTCGGATGCGAAAGCGCGGGTCCTCCTCGGCCTGATAGCGGCTGACCACGTCATCGAAGACCACGGTCGATTCCTCGCGCCGGCGCAACCTCGAAAGCAGCTGGCCTTTGCGAATCAACGCGATCGCGACCAGGTCGGCGATCGCGGGATCGGTTTCAGAGCCGAAGCGCGCGTCGACCTCGGTGTAAGCCGCGATCGATTCGTCATAGTGACCGAGCATTTCGAGCGTCGCGCCCGCCTCGATCAGCTCGCGAATGATGGCATCCGGTTCAGTAAGATTTTCCGTACTTTCAGGCATGCTAAATCCACCCCTCAGGTGGATGACACAGAATACCGTCTGCACCGTGGTCGAAGCGATACGGTAGCCGCGAATTTTCTTGCCCGAAGTTGACTAAGCCTTTCAGGTCCGATCTGAAGCCGCGGCGGTGGTCGCCGGCGCGCTAAGCATGGCCTGCAGGCGTTCGATGCGTTTGCGCAGGGGCGGATGCGTCGATAACAACCTGGCGAAAAAGCCGCCTTCATCGTCGGCATTGGCCGCGAGCGGGTTCACGATGAACAGGTGCGCGGTGCCACGCACGCCTTCCTTCAGCGGCGATTCCGTCTCCGCGATGCGTTGCAATGCCCGCAGTAACGCGCGCGGATTGCGCGTGAACTCGACCGAGGATGCGTCGGCGAGATACTCGCGCTCGCGCGACACCGCCATCGCGATCAGCTGCGATAGAAACGGCGCGACGACCGCCAGCAAAATCATCAGAATCGCGGCGAGACCCTGGTCCTTGCGGTCCGAGTCGCGGTCCATGCTGCTGAAGAAACTCGCGCGGATCATGAAATCCGCCAGCATCGCGATACCGCCGACCAGCACCGCGACCATCATCATGGTGCGGATGTCGTAATCCGCGATGTGCGACATTTCGTGCCCGATCACGCCCTGCAATTCCTCGCGATCCATATTGTCGATGAGACCCTGCGTCACGCAGATGATCGAATGCTCGGGATTGCGCCCGGTCGCGAATGCGTTGGGGGCGGGATCGGGAATGAAGTACGCCTTCGGCACCGGCAGCCGCGCCGCGACCGCCATTTCCTGGATGACGTTGAGGACCATCTGATGCTTCGGGGTGTCGGGCGTGAGCGGTTGCCCATGCACCGAACCCAGGATCAGCGGCGCGCCCGCGAAGTAGGAAACCATCGACTGCACCGACGCGAAAATGAGCGCGAGGCCCATGAAAATCGGCGCGCCATAAAGGTGGCCGTTGCGGATCTGGATGGTGCCGGCGAAAAGATCGAACGCGGCCCCGATGAGCAGGAAGATCAGAATGAACGCGCCGACCAGCACCACGGTATCGCGGCGATTCTGGCGCTCGAGCGCGCGAAAATCTGAGGCAGCCGGCATCGAGGCCTCAGGCGCGCGGCGTCAGCCCCAGGTCGACCTTCGGTACCGCGGAATCTTCCGGAGCGGCCTTGAAATATTCGGCGCTCTTGAATCCGAAGTTGGTCGCGATGATGTTGCCAGGGAACTTTTCCGTCTTCGTGTTCAGCGTCAGGACGGCATCATTGTAAGCCTGGCGCGAGAAGGCGATCTGATTTTCAGTCGTCGTGAGCTCTTCCTGAAGTTGCATCACGCTCTGGTCGGATTTGAGCTGCGGATAATTCTCCATCACCGCGAGCAGCTTCCCCATCCCAGTGGTGATCTGATTTTCCGCGGCCATCCGCGAGGCCTGGTCGGGCGCGCTGACGGCTTTCGATCGCGCCTCGACGACTTGGGTCAGGGTGTCGCGCTCGAAATTCATGTAGCCCTTGACCGCTTCCACCAGGTTGGGGATCAGGTCGTGACGCCGCTTGAGCTGGACGTCGATCTGACGCCACGAATTGTCGACCTGGTTTTTCGCACTGACCAGCGAGTTGTAAGCGGCGATCAGATAAACGGCCAGCGCCGCGATCACGATGAGCAGGATTGTCATAGCCTTTGCCCCTCCGTTGCGGCTTCAAGTATATCAGCACAGCCCATGGCAAATGATGCAGCGGGAATTCTGCATGGAGAAGCTGAAACGATAACGCCGGCATCTTTCGATGCCGGCGTCGCTCGTCTTAACCACGTCAGTTCGGAGGAGGAACGGATCGCGTTAGTTAGTCGGTCAGTTAGTCGGCATTCACCTTGATCCGCAGCGGCTTGGTCTCGGGCTTCTTGGGAACGCGCACCTCCAGAATTCCGTCGCGATAGGTCGCAGCGATTCCGTCGGTCAGCGCGTCTTCGGGCATCTTGAAGGTGCGCCGGATCGGTCCATAGGTGCGCTCGCTCAGGTGAATCTGCGCTTCCTTGGGCAGCTCGGGACGGACCCGCTCAGCCTCGACGATGAGATGACCATCTTCAACGCGAACGTCGACCGAGTCTTTCTTGAGCCCCGCCATCTCGAATGAGAACTGATAGCTCTCAGTGCCCTCGACGATGTCGGCTGCGGGCGCGTAGTGCACCTTTTCAGTGTGCCCATCGAGATCGCGGGCAAGGTCCTTCCAGATACCGGTAAGCTGACCCGCCAACCATCCGTTGGGAATGTGATTGGTGTTTAACAGCGTGACTTCCATTTTTCTTTTGACCCCTGGTGGAGAATGTTCTTACGCAGATCAACTTAAGTACGAACACGAACCACTCTCCGTCAAGGGTTTTTGGAGCGTCTGAACGATTGTTTCGAGGCCTTGAAATTTGTGAAATCGTGGCTAATTTTCGCGCGTTGACGAGAGGTCGCCGCTATGTTAGTTAACGTTCACTTCCATGGAAATTCTCAACAAGAAGCCCGACACAAAATATCCGGTGATTGTCGCCGCCGCGACCTCCCTATTCGCGGGCAACGGAATTGATGCGACCAGCATGAGAGACGTTGCGGAAGCGGCGGGCGTTCGCGAAGCAGCGATATACCGCCATTTTCGCGGTAAAGATGAAATGGCGCGAGAGATTTTCGTGAGCTGGTACGGGTGGTACAGCCGCCAGTTGCGAGACATCGTTCGGAGCGCCGGCAGCATTCGTGAAAAAGTCGGGGTGATGAGCCGGCTGGAACTTTCCGTCGCAGCCGAGCATACAGAAGCGTTCATTTATTTCTGCGAGAACGAGATCCGCTTTTTGCAGTCGCTCCCCGCTGATGTGCCCCGCGTCCATGAGCTGCTCATCAAGCTGGTGAAGGACGGCCAGAAGTCCGGTGACGTAAAACCTGGGGACGCGATCCTGCTTGCGGACATGCTCGGGGGTGCGTTGTGCACAGTGGCGACTGCAGCGATCCGAAGGCGTCGCAAGAGAGACATCGATTTGGAATTGATCGCCAGCTCGTGCTGGGCGTTGATTGCGGCATAAACCCAAAGCGGAGGTAAGAGCGGATGACCCGTGAGGAAGAGCTAATCAAACGTTACTTTGATGCGTTCAACCGGCATGACGTCGAGGGTGTGATGGCGTGCTACCACGACGAACCTGTCCTGATTGCTCCCGACGGCAAGCGGTGCGAGGGCCGCGCCGCGGTGCGCAAATCGTACGCGACCGAGTTCGCGATGTTCCCGGATGCTAACTGCGAGTTGCGCACCTGCACCGGAAACACCGGCAAGGGCCTCGCCGAGTCATTCTTTACCGGAACGCGCATCGGGCACGGGCGAGTGGAGGCGATTGGCGCGGAAGTGCTGGAAATCGTGGATGGCAAAATAAAGGAAATCCGCGACTATCATCATCAACTGCCGGCTAAGGCCGCCTAGAAACTGAATCGATGTCAGTGTTTCGTTGGCGCGGTCGAAATCTATGACCGCGGCTTCACTTCAGCGAAGTGTGGCTTTGCGACGTAACTCCAAAACGACGGGAGGATCAGTTCATGAGCAGCGCAAACGAGCAGTTTGAAGGTGGCTGCCTGTGCGGTGCGGTACGGTTTATCGCGACTGGCCAACCGAAGGGTGTGTATTGGTGCCACTGCCAGAGCTGCCGAAAGCATACCGGCGCTCCGGTGTCTGTCTTTGTGGCATTCGAGCCTGAGGCTTACAGGGTAACCAAGGGGGAGATATCCAAGTTCGATTCTACTCCGGGCAGAACACGGCGCGGATTCTGCGCGAGGTGCGGGTCAACATTGACTTGCGAAACTCTCCCCCAAATCAGAGAAACCCATTTCCATGTTGGCGCGTTCGATCAGGCCGCGCAGCTGCACCCTACGAAACACTACTTTACCGAAGAACGGCTACCGTGGTTACACACCAAGGACGCTTGAGGCGTCGCTGGTTTTGGAATTTGGTCAGCGGGGGAGTTCTGTTTGTCGAGATCGAAGGTTCGAGATGAAACCATCATGCCCATCAACGAAGCGGTTGCGAGGCTCGCGGCCTTCATAGGCGTGTTTATCGTAGTGGCGCTGTGGGAGATCGCGTCGCCGCGCCGATTGCGCTCGCACTCGCGATTGCGCCGCTGGCCGAGCAACTTGTCGATCACCGCGCTCAACACCGCTTTCTTGAAAATCGCGTTTGGGGCTACGGCGGTTGGTCTGGCGGTGGCCGGGCAGCGGGAGCATTGGGGCTTGTTCAATAACATCCCTGTCCCGCCGTGGCTTGCGGTGTTTGCATCGCTGGTCTTGCTCGACCTCAGAATCTATCTGCAACACGTCATGTTCCACGCCGTGCCGGCCTTATGGCGGGTACATCGGATGCATCACGCGGACCTGGATTTCGACGTGACCACCGGCGTGCGCTTCCACCCCATCGAGATCGTCGTCTCGATGCTGATCAAGTTCGCTCTGGTGGTAACGCTGGGAACCCCTGCGGCGTCGGTACTGATTTTTGAGATCGCCTTGAATGCAACATCGATGTTTAACCACGCCAACCTGCATCTGCCGACGCGGCTCGATCGTTTCCTCCGCTGGGCGGTGGTCACGCCTGATATGCATCGCGTCCATCATTCGACCTCGTGGCCGAAACCAACAGCAACTTCGGCTTCAATCTGCCGTGGTGGGATTGGCTACTCGGGACCTATCGTGATCACCCTGCCGAAGGTCATGAGGCGATGACTATCGGTATCGCGCAATTCCGAGATCCGCGGGAACTGGGGCTTGACCGGATGCTGCTGCAACCGTTCCGGGGCTGCGCTGGCCGGTATCCGATCACCTGTCGGAGCGGGGCATGACCAGAGGCGGTGCCATCTATCATCTCGTCGTCGTCACGGCACTGATCGTTGCAATCGGCTTCGTCGCGCTCCATCGTGGCTTCGTCGATCCCTCATCGTTGGAACGGATGCTCGGCCGATTCGGTCGTCTGGCGCCGATTCTTTTTGTGCTTATCTATGCGCGACTAAATCGTGCCTACTTTCCGGTGTTTTCAGAACCGGACTGCGCGCGGTCGATTTCGGCCCCGAAACGCTCGGCCATCCGCGAGTCGCCGAGCGAGTTGGCCAGCTCGATGCCCTCCTTAAACACTTCGACCGCACGAGCTATGTTGCCCTTGCCGAGGAAGGTCCCGGCTTTGCGGAAGATGCGAGCGTAGCGCTCACCTTTTTCGGCGGCATCCATGAAGACTACCGAAAGTAGCGAAACCTGCGACGCGATCCTAGGCGGTCGCATCCGCATCATTCAACCGCGGCGAGGCTATCGCTTCTCGGTCGACTCCGTCCTCCTCGCGCGGTTCGTGATGGTACGAAAGAGCGATCGCGTGCTCGAACTCGGCGCGGGTACCGGCGTCATCTCATTGGCGATTGATGCGCTCTATCAGCCGCGCGAGATCGTCGCGCTGGAAATCCAGGCCGAGTTGGTCACGATGCTTCGTCGCAACGCGGAATTGAATCGCGCTAATTCGATCCATGCGATCGCAGCGGACCTCCGCCAAATGGACGAGGCAACATTACCGCGCGAAAGTTTCGACCTCGTGGTGGCGAATCCACCTTATCGCGCGAGCAAAACCGGCCGTCTCAGCCCGCAGGAGGGACGTCGTATCGCCAGGTCCGAAAGCTCCGCGACCCTCGAGGATTTCGTCGCGGCGGCATCGCGCTGTGCGCGCCGGGGCGGAAAAGCCGCCTTGGTGTTTGCCGCCGATCGATCGGCGGAGCTGATCTCGATGTTGCGTGAGCATCGCCTCGAACCGAAGCGGATGCGTTTCGTGCATCCATATGCGACTGCGCCAGCGGCGGCCATTCTGATCGAGGCGCGCAAGGACGGCGGCATCGAGGTGGCAATCGAACCGCCGCTGATCCTGTTCGATGGGCCCGGCGTCTATTCGAGCGGCGCACGCGAGATCCTCGGCGAAGTTGCCTCGCACGTGTCGGCTGAGTAGCTTCGTCGTTCCTACACATCGCCAGAAAAGTTCGGAGGCCATCGATGGCGGAAGTTAAAACATTCGGCGTGATGCTGTTCGAAGGCTTCGAAGTCCTCGATGTGTTCGGTCCGCTCGAAGCGTTTGGGATCCTCGCCTACGAGGGCAAGTGCCGCGTCGTAACTGTCGCGGAGCGCGCCGGCGCGGTGACCAGCGCGCAGGGGACCAAGGTGATCGCGGACTTCGGCTTCACCGAATCGGGCTTCAACGACTGCCCGCCCATCGACATCCTGCTGGTGCCGGGCGGCATCGGCACGCGCAAAGAGGTGACCAATCACACCGCCCTGGAATGGTTGATCGCGCACGCCGAGAAGGCGGAAATCGTCGCGTCGGTCTGTACCGGTTCCGCGCTGCTGGCGAAAGCGGGACTGCTCGACGGACGCCGCGCGACCAGCAACAAGCTGTCGTTCAAGTGGGTGATGGAGCAAGGGCCGAAGGTCAAATGGGTGCACGAGGCGCGCTGGGTTGACGACGGAAAGTTCTCAACCTCGTCGGGAGTGTCGGCCGGAATCGACATGGCGCTGGCGATCATCGCGCGCATTACCGATCTCAAAACCGCCGAGAATATCGCGGTGCGGATGGAATACGAATGGCATCGCGACGCGGGATGGGACCCGTTCGCGAAGCTTCATCCGCTGAAATAATTCGCCATTATTTCGGCCTAGTCGACGGCTGATTCCGCAGATGCGGTATCGGCGCCATTCGCATCGGAGAGGCGTTCATGCGCTTCCTGCGCGGCGGCGAACATCTTCAGTTTGGTCAGCAGGAAACATCCGCAGAAAAGCGAGAACATCGAGCATATGACCACCGCGATGCGCGGGCTCAAATGGTCGCCGAGGAATCCAACTTCGAGGCTTCCCAGTGGCGCGGTTCCGATGAACGACAACGTGTAGAGGCTCATCACGCGGCCGCGCAATTCGTCGGAAACGAACAACTGCAGCATGGTGTTGGTGGTGACCATGTGATGCATCAGGCCCGCGCCGATGAACATCTGTGCGAGAAACGAGATCGGCATCGAGGGCGAAACCCCGAAGGCAAAAATCGCGGCTGCGGTGCAGAACATCCCGAACACCAAATTCTGGCGCAATGCCCGCGGCGTCGAGGCGCGCGAGTTCATCACGATGGCGCCCGCCACCGCGCCGAGACCCTGCGCCGCCATCAGGAAGCCGTATCCGCTCGCTCCGCTATGCAGGAGATTCTTCGCGAAGACCGGGATCAACACCGTGTACTGCATCCCGAAGCCGCTGCTGATCGCGACGAAAATCATCAGGTAGAGCGACGGCGGATGGTGCCATACATAATGTAGGCCCTCGCGCACGCGTCGGAACATCGAGCCGCCCGCCTCGCTGATGACGCGGCGCGGCAGCTCCATTTCGAGCAGGCTCCAGATCACGGCGAGGTAGCTGATGCCGTTGAGCAAGAAGCAGCCGGACACGCCGATGATGGCGATCAGGATTCCCGCGACTGCGGGACCGACCATCCGCGCGCCGTTGAAGATCATCGAGTTCATCGCGATGGCATTGGGCAAGTCTTCGCGCCCGACCATCTCGACCACGAATGCTTGCCGGCCCGGCATATCGAATGAACTTACCAAGCCGTTGAACGCGGCCAGAAAAATGACGTACTCGACCTTCACCGTGCCGGCCCACGTCAGCGCCGCGAGCACGAATGCGCTGAGCATCAACAGGGTTTGCGCGACGACGATCAGGCGGCGTCGATCGACGCGGTCGACTACCGCGCCGGCAAACAGCCCGACCATGATCATCGGAAAGTAGGACGAGAATGCGACCAGCCCCAGCGCCATCGCGGAATTGGTGAGCTTCAGCACCAGCCACGCCTGTGCGACCGACTGCATCCAGGTGCCGATGAGCGAGATTAGTTGACCGACGAAGAAGAGCTGGAAGTTGCGATGACGCAGCGCGCGGAAAGCCGCCAGCCTTCCGTCCCACACACTCTCGACCGACGCATCAGTGGATTGCTCATCCGCCTCAGCCGCTTCGATTTCCGGTACCGTGTCGATGATCAAACTCCGGAGGAACTTCCAGTTTGCCAGACCGCGAATCGCTAATCGAGCCGCATTGCGATTTCGCGCGATGCGCGGATAGGTTTAGACCAGATGGCGAGCGACAAAATCGAATTGCGATATCGCGATGGCAACGGTTCGACGCGGACGTTGCAACTAAGCCTCGGGGAGCCTCGCGTTGAAAATGATGGCGTCACGCTCTCTGCGCACGTCGACCTGCAGGACGGGCGATCGATCGTGCAAGTGTCGGTTTCGAATCGCAGCGGGAGCCCGATCCATCTGGAGTCGGTGCGTTTTCACATCGCGACCGGATTTCCCGCCGATGCGCCCGCGCGATTTTTCAAGCACGGCTACCAATCGTGGAGCGCGTCGCATCCGGTGGGGGTCGGCGTCTATACCCATCGGCGCGACGATCTGAGCCGCATCGCGAGAGTCAATCACCAGAGCGAGGTAGTGCGTCCGCAGGATGCGCCCGAGGGTGCGACCTCGGAGCAGTTCACCATCATCCAAAGCGAATCGTCGGCGCGGCGGTTCCTCGCGGGATTCATCGATGCGGCGCATCAGCTCACGACCATCACGGTGCGGACACCGAATCAGGTCATGGCGCGGGCTCTGCTCGACGACGTGCTGCTGCCATCAGGTGAGGAGCGCGAAATCGAAGCGCTCGCATTTTGGCATTCGGAGGAGAGCTCCGCGCGGATAGCGGTGCGCTTCGCCGACCTGCTCGGTGACAAGATGCGCGCGAGGACGAGCGCCGCGTATCAGCGCGGATGGTGTTCCTGGTACCACTATTTTCATGCCATCACCGAGGACGCGATGCGCGCCAACCTGCACGCACTCAGGGAGTTGCGCTCGCAATTTCCCATCGAGGTGATGCAACTCGATGATGGTTATCAGGCGGCGCTCGGCGATTGGGATCGCACCAACGCGAAATTTCCGAGCGGCCTGAAAAAGCTGGCCGATGAAATTCGCGAGGCCGGTTTCATCGCGGGAATCTGGACGGCGCCGTTTTTTGCCGCGCGCGATTCGGTCCTCATGCGCGAGCACGGCGATTGGTTCATCAAGCATCATGCAAATGGTGAACCGCTACGTGCCGGCTACAATCCCAACTGGGCCACCGGCGAGGACAAGTACGCCTACGCACTCGATCCGAGCTATCCGGAGTTCGCCGAGCATCTGGAACGGTTGTTCAGGAAAATCGTCGAGGATTTTGGCTACGATTACCTGAAGCTGGATTTCCTATATGCGGCCGCCGCTGAGGGAGTTCGCCACGATCCGAAGACGACGCGCGCGGAAACACTGCGCCACGGCCTCGAGGCGATTCGCCGCGGCGCCGGCGAGCGCACCTTTATCCTCGGATGCGGATGCCCGCTCGGCGCGGCAGTCGGCCTCGTCGACGGCATGCGCATCGGACCCGATGTTGCGCCGTATTGGGGCAGTAGTGCGGGGGACACCGGCGAGCCTGGCACCGCACTCGCGATCGACGCGATCCTCGCGCGCAGCTTCATGCATCGACGCTGGTGGCTGAATGATCCTGACTGCCTGATGCTGCGTGCGAAAGAAACCAGGCTTAACAATGACGAGCGGGAAGCGTTGGCGAGGACGATCGCGGCCTCGGGCGGGATGCTTTTGATCTCGGACGACATGCGCCTCCTCGACGAGGAGAGCGGGCGGCTCTATCGCGAGGTTGCGCGCATCGGCGCGGAAATCGACAAGGTTGCGAAAATTGAGCCGCCGACGGTCGCGGATCTGATGAACGATTCGCCGGTGAAGTCTCTTTCGAACGGAACGCTCAGTCTGCTTCTGAACATGAGTGACGAGCCACAACGCGTCGGGACCGAGTCAATCGATCTCGCTCCCCATTCAGCCCGCATCATAAGAAGTTCAAAGGCATAGGCGCCGCGCGCCCCGCGCTGGCCGGGGACGCGGGCGGGCGGGCCGCCCGCGGGGATACGTAGAGGAGGGGGACAGGGCGGAAAGGTG
>VFSW01003022.1_pt1 | contig 25225 bp, 31 predicted proteins | sample 5358111 | NCBI WGS metagenome assembly VFSW01 (sample SAMN11554181, study PRJNA540505) | mine drainage metagenome | isolation source: sediment from site ElyBrook_90M | place: USA: Ely Copper Mine, Vershire, VT | collected 2017
CGATAGGGAGGGCGGGAACGCTCTCTTGATGATTCTCGCCGTCGTCGGCATCGTGCTCGCACCGGTGGCCGCGAAGCTCATCCAGCTCGCCGTCTCGCGCCGGCGCGAGTATCTCGCCGACGCTTCCGGCGCTCTACTCACGCGCTATCCCGAAGCGCTCGCCTCGGCGCTCCGGAAGATCGGTAGCTACGGTGCGCCGATGCGAAGCGCGAATCTCGCGACCGCGCACCTCTTCATCGGCGACCCGTTCGGGGCGAAGTGGGAGGGCAGTAGTAATTTCATAGAGAAGATGTTCTCCACGCATCCGCCCATCCCCGATCGCATCAGGGCCCTGCTTGCTCCGCAGGCATAAGGGGGAAATGCGAGTTCAGGACTATTGACAAATAGTCAATATATGTAGTATACTTGCGGCAGATTTGGGAAGTCGGCTTTATAGCCGGCTGTTGAAAATCGCATTGCAACAGGAGAAGAACGATGAAAAAGGAAAGCAGATATACGCTGCTCGATGTGTACTACGCACATCAATTGCGCCTGGAGCGGTTCTTTCACCGCCCAGGTACTTGCTACGGCGATTTGCGTCGTATGCAACTCATGGCGGCGCAAATGATGGAAAGCACGATGCAGATGTACCAAGCCATGACGCACGCAAGCATCACTGTCTCGACATCGGGCGAGTCGCTCATTCTGGCGTATTTCGATCACGCTAACCCGCTGCCCGAGCTGTATTCGGAGGGCGACGAACCGCACTTCTGCGGCGGACCGCTCGAGAAGGCGCGGCTCTCGGAGTGCCAAGAGCGCGACAAGTGGCACCGCACGGAAGAGAACATCCGTGCGCGGAATGCGAAAAGACGTCGCGACCGTTCCTTCAGGATATCGCCGCGGACGTGCGGCCGGTGTTCAGTCTAATCTCTCCTCATGGAGAAGCCCCGATGCGTACGCACCGGGGTTTTGTTTTCCCGCTAGAGGCGTGGAATAAGATTTTCTGCTATAACAGAGCACATACGGAGGCGTCGCATAGCGGTCTAGTGCGCACGCTTGGAAAGCGTGTGAGGGGCAACCCTCCGAGAGTTCGAATCTCTCCGCCTCCGCCACGATTATTTGTTATCGGAAGACCCGAGTACCTCAAGTTTCCTGGAAGCGTAGCCTCCCGCATCCACACTGTTCGGTGTAGAGTACAGGTAATGTCGTCAGAAATTGGAAGTCCAGATTCAGTACTAAAGGAGCAGAAGGGCTACGATACTGCTGGCACAGTATTTAGCGATCGCCAAAAGGCCCTGGCCCTTCTAGAAATAATCGAGGATGATGTTGTATTTTTGGGAGCAGTTTTCGAAAAAATCTACCGCAAGAATAAATCGTCACGTAATGCTCAGAGCATGATTAATGGAGCGATTTTCGCCGTCACATCCCGCAACAACGGCAATCCCGAATGGAGAGAGCATTGCGCTGGCTCCCTGCGCGAACTCTTAGACGAGTGCAGTGACCCAGGAAAGATGTCGACGTGGTTCTGTGACACTTTCAACAACCATGGAGGTAGGACGGCAGGTTTCCCGAGCTATACATCGAACCCTGATGCCTATAAAAAACTTGGAAAATTTTATGACTATTTTTCCGAGATTCACCACCATAGCGCACGCGAGATTTTAGAACGATTGCAAGACATATACGGAAGAGAAAATATAAAAACGGGGTCAGATTCCGAAGAAACGTTCACCCGCGCGGCAAAGGACTACATCAAAGAGTTACTCACCATGTTCCGAGGGCGCGTATCAGACGTATGAACCAAGTTAAACTTCACGAAAAAATAAGGGCCTTTTTAATGACGGCGCCACATACGGCGGACGTAAAAACCGCACGCGCCATGATAAGTGCGAACGTCGACGCGAAGAAATATTTTTTTGCGGTCGCCACGGGGGTCTGGATCGATTGGCTAGATAAGAATGGGTTCTTGAATGACGTTAGAAAACCCGCACATGATACGAGTCAGATACGGTACACGTTACCGGAATTGGATTACCTCGTACGCGTAGTTAGAGACGTACCAGAGAAGGTAACTGAGATCGCATTATCGGTTAAGTTCACGGCGGATAAATTCAATCCTGAGGTGATGGATCGACTCATTTGGCTTACCGCGGATTTGCCAACACCGTGCATTGCACGCCTAGTTGAGAAGATGCGCGATGACAAGTGGATATACATCATGCGTCGGTTCATAAATTCCGGCTTTACTTATGAACGCATAATCACCAAACTATCTGAATCAGGCGACCAGAAATCCTTGCTCACTATCGCCGAGGCATTGCTATTAGTTAGGACAAGCAAGGAGGATGCGGGTGCTAGCAACGCATTCGGTACATTAAAACCCTTCTATGTCAGCGATATGTCGGATACGAGTATATTTGAGCACCTAGCACAAACAGACGGCGAATACGCAGAAGCAGCATTGGCCCTTGTAACGCGCGCTATGAGCCAAATCGTATTGGCAGGTGGAGCCACATCGAAAAAAGATGGATCCGTATTCAAAGTCGAGGACTCTTTCTACCTGTTAGACGTCGATTTCTTCAATCTCGAGGTGGGGGGACGACACTCGTCGGATCGCGACGATGTGCGAAATCTCGCAGCTGTCATTACGACGTTAGCGAACAAAACGATAGGTCAATATTGCGGCGACGATAAAAAAGTAAGGCGACTTTTCGATGCCCACATAGATTCATTGCCGGACAGTCGTTCAATGTGGCGGCTGCGTCTCTTCGTATTGAGCCTATGCCCATCCACATTTGAGGATCAGCTCAAGAGGGCCTTTTTCAGACTGTTCACAACGGAGCGGTATTTTGAGATAGATACCGGCGCGGAGTATAAGAAGGCCCTCAAACTGTCGTTCGGAGTACTTTCCAAAACCGATCAGCGAAAGTATGTTGCTGATGTCTTTAAATTTTTCAGCAAGCAAATGGAAAACCACACGGATCAGCCGTGGCATAAGCGTAATGGATGGGAAATACTTTCAAGCATCGCTACACACTTGGCTCCTGATGAGAAGAAAAAATGCAAAGAAGTCTTTGGTCGTGAGTGTGACGAGAACTTTGAGCCAGAGCCGGAAATTGGTCGAACGAGGAGTGGGTTTGTGAATGAGCGCTCCCCTGAAAGTCTTAAGGACTATAGTATCGAAACCATTATCGGAAAACTTACGACCGATTGGGCACCCGCAGCACTGAAGGCGAAATACAAGAATGATGATTTCCTCAACCCCAGAGGTGCAGAGGGGTTAGGCAATGAGTTAAAGGAGGACTTAAAAACGCGCATTTCCGAATATACAGAAAAATCGACAGCGTTCTTTGATCGAGAGCGTATTTCTTCCTATTACACTTATTCCTTTATACGAGCCATCGAGGAGATGCTCCGTGACGGGAAGACAGAGGGTATTAACTGGGATCAGGTGTATACACTTTTTGGAAACATCGTCGCTTCGGGAGAAGAGAAACCTTTTGAACGCGAGGAGAAGGACACGTGGCGTGCCAATTGGATCTCTGTACACGACGCAATTGCAGATGTCCTACTTCAAACAACCGGCCGGGGTGACAAAAAGGCACCCTATGATTTTACGTTGTACCGTGACAGGACATTCGGGATTTTACGGTATCTTTTCACCATAGATGATCCGAATTCCGAAAATGAGAAGCCCGAACATGGAGACCTCTTTCACATCGCGATAAATTCCGTACGCGGGCGTGCATTTCAAGTGCTGGTACAGTTTATCTATCCAGATGGAGAGGATTTTGCGAATGATGCCCCAGTAAAGATACACGACGATGTAAAGGGGTTGTATCAGAAAATTGTGCAAGATGATACTGGTTTATCTATAAGGTTCGTGCTCGGCCATTACCTGGCAAGCTTCTACTTCCGGGACAAGGCATGGATTCGCACTTTATTGCCGCACATATTCCCATCAGATGCTGACAAAAAAGATAGGTATCTAGCGGCTCTTGAAGGATATCTAGCGAGTACGTTATACGGCGGCCTGTTTGAAGAATTAGTAAAATATTACGCGCGTGCAATAGAAACAAGGCGTGAAGACTACACCGAAAGAAAATATACGAAGGATACAGACGAGGCGCTTGGAACGCATATCGCGCTTGCATTCATGCACTTCTCTGACTTTGGTTTTGAAAGCCCGCTTTTTAAGCAATTTTGGAAAGTACCAAATGTAACCAGACAAAAAGAATTTGTATCATTCGTCGGACGTTACAGCATTTCTCGTGGGGAGGCTGGGGATGAATGGTTCAAAGAGAAAGAAATAAGTAAAGAAAAACTCATGCAATTTTGGGATTGGGCGCTTAGGCAAGACGGCATGGAACCCGAGGTGTTCTCTGGCTTTGGTTTTTGGATCAATCCCGATAAAAAGATTTTTGATGTGTCTTGGCTGGCAAGTCACGTTGCTGAAACATTGCGACGTTCAGGAGGCGATATTGACTGGAATCACGCACTTGCAAAGCAGTTAGTAAATTTCGCCGAGGTAGCGCCAGGAGAAACGTTGAAAATCGTTACGCGATACTTTTTGGATGCAAAGGGCGAAGCGCTCAACCTCCATAGAAAGTCTTGGTTCCAGGTTGATCGAGATATGAAGGAGGTACTAACGATCTTATACAGAAATCCGAGTACCAAGTCAGGTGTATACGGCCTGGTAAACAAATTAATAGAGGTAGGGAGTACTCCGTTTTGGGGACTAGAGGAAATTCTAATTTAGTCTGTCCGAGGCAGTACTATACCAAATAAAAATGTTATAATCACGGTGCTTAATGGCTAACCAAAACAGCTATGAAAGCAATATTGAGTGCGTAAGCGCGAGTCAGGAACCCTCTTCGGTCATCCGCATATAAACCGCGTTGCCCGAGACAAAAAGTAAAACGCCCGTGCACGGGCGTTTTACATTATTTGGTCACTCTCGTAACTGAAGAGTAGTCCCCGTTATTCTATTGTCACAACCCCACTCGTAATCTTGATTTTCGATTTAAGAAATCCCATGAGCTCCCGTTTCTCTTCGTTGGTACCCTCTTTGAGGACGTATCTGGCATAAGTCTTTGAGTCAATATCGTCATGCTTGGCTTTCGGGTCAGAGAAGCCGAGTACACCACGCTGAAATTTGTTGAAGCGTTTGAGCTCCTCTTCAAACTTATGTTGTACGCCTAAAGCGTTGAAATCAATCTGGCCAAGGACTTTTATTAATTGATCAACCAACTCCTCCTCGCGGAGATACCCACCCTTGCAGTGGCGATCCTTCGATCGGCCGCAGCCGTAATAGATGTACTTGGCGGTCGTGCCGTCTTTGAGCTGTTTGTATTTCTCCTCCGCCGATATCATCGAGCCGCAAAGGCCGCAGACCATGAGCTTGGTAAAGGCGAACTCGTGCGACGTGCGCTGGATGTTGTCGCGTTTCAGTTGTATCTGCACCTTGTCGAAGAGTTCTTTGTCGATGATCGGTTCGTGCTTGCCTTGGTACCAGTTACCCGAGCCCTTCGGATACTCGAAGGTTCCATAGTAGAAGGGATTCTGGAGGGCGCGATAGAGGTTGCCGAGCGCGAGATGGTGATTGCCCACTGTCTTGAAGTTGAGGTCGAAGCGCAACCAGTGATAGATCTTCCTGCCGGACAATTTCTCGTACGCCATCTTCTCAAACATCTGCTTCACGATGCGTCCGCGCTCCGGGTCGACGATAACCTGGCACTTCTTATCCATGTGTTTCTGATTGAGATACCCGACTGGCGCAACACCGGGCCACAATCCCATCTCTACGCGCGTCCGCAGTCCGCGCTTCACGTTGATGCCGCGATTGTCATTTTCGAGCTTCGCTTGGCCTCCCAATATGGTGAGCAAGAATTTTTCATTCGGATTATTCCTGAAGTTCTGACTGAATGTGCGTATATCATGGAGCATCCCTGCGTCCATGAGGTCAACGATTCTGCCGAGGTCCCCGGCATTTCTGCTGATGCGATCCGGTGCCCACGTCAGGATACCGTTGTATTTTCCGGTCTTAATTTCTTCTACGATCTCGTTAAAGATAGGCCGCTGGAAGGTCTCTTTAGCAGAATGTGACTCTCGCTTCATGGCGACCACCTCGAGCCCCTCCCGTTCCGCTAGTTGAAGCATCTCCTTTACCTGGCTCTCGATGCTCAAAACCTGACGTTCCTCCGATTCACTACTTTTGCGAGCATACAGACAGTACCTGACCTTCACGGGGACTTGTGTCTGCTTGGACGGAAACCCAACTGGTGCTTGTATTGTGTTCATATAACAAGGAATGACGCCGATGCCCCTAGGAGTCCAGAGCGCCTCGGAGGCCCTAGGAGTTGATAACTAGTCGAGGCCAAAACGTCTCAGATTTTCTTCTCACGACGCCATAGCTCGCGTAGGTAAATCTGCCGAATGCGCTCTGGTGTCACATCAAATAACTCTGCAATTTCTTTGTATGTTTTACCCTCCTCCCGCAGTTCGACAATTTTGCGAGCGCGATTCTCGTTCTTCCGCATAGACCTCTAGAATCCACCTTTTTAGCTCGGTTGGCAATATTCGGATACTGTCGCAATCGGGCACTGCCCATTGCTCTTCGACCGCCGGTCGGCGATCAATCACAAATAAGTATGAAAACTACCAATGTATTGACCCACACAGAATATCAGGAACGTCTTAAAAATCTCCGCACGCCCGAGGATGCCGCCGCCTTCGCTCAAGAGCTGCTCGCTCCCATGCTTGCCGGATTGCCACATACTCCTGAGCCGGAGGAGCGGCTTGAGATAGCAGAAGAGAAGCCCCACACCCGTCAAGGTCGTCGCCCGACCGTCCCCGAACTCGCAAGCAGACAGAATCCCGCAGCAAGCCCGTGGTACGAGGTTGCATCCAACGATAAGGAGGCAATGGTCATCTCTCTGTACGCGAAAGGCCTCACCACCCGTGACATCGCCTCGTACATGAAGATGCACCAGGGCATCGAGATGTCACAACCCGGAGTATCTACGATCACGGACAAAGTGTTTCCGCTCGTCAAAGAGTGGCAGAGTCGTCCTCTCTCATCGTGCTATCCGGTCATGTACCTCGACGGTTTACACTTCAAAGTGCGCGATGGGGGCAAGATCGTATCGAAGGTCGCGTACATCGCTCTCGGCGTCAATCAGTACGGCACGTAGGAAGTCATCGGAATATGGATTAGCGACAGTGAGTCGGCCAAGTTCTGGCTCGGCGTGCTGAACGACATGAAGACGCGCGGTGTCGACGATATCTTTATCGTCTGCGTCGACGGCCTCAATGGATTCCCCGAAGCCATCAAGTCAATCTACCCGCAAGCCGATGTACAGGTGTGCGTCGTACACATGATTCGCCACACAGTTATGTTCATTCCGCACAAAGACCGCGAGGCGTTCTGCAAGGACTTGCAGCTCGTCTATACCGCGCCTTCGGAAGAGGCGGGGCGTGAAGCATTGCACGAAGTCAGCGAACGCTGGACACAGTATAAAGCGTATCTAAAGAACTGGGAGAATCGTTGGGAAGACATCGCGCCGTTCTTCAGCTATCCCGCTGCGATACGCCGCATGATATACACGACCAACGCAATCGAAAATCTCAACCGCCAATTTCGCAAAGTCACCAAGACGACCACTGTGTTTCCGCACGACGAGTCGCTGATGAAACTCCTGTGGCTCGCGCAGGCTGACCTTACTCAGGGCACGAGATTCGCGGTACGCAACTGGAACGAGATTATGGCACAGCTGTCAATCGTGTTTCCGGATCGCGTGCAGTTCTAGCGCTTAAAAAAATCACTAATCATCGCCGACCGATGGCCGGGATGTCAAAGCTGTGCCCGCAAAAGCCGCATATATGCGGCTTTTGCTTGCATCATGTTCATACTCCAAGGAATACAAGCTCTCTAGGAGTCCACGGCACCAAAGAGACCTCAGAAGTTGATAACTTAATTGTGAGCAACTCACGGTTATATAATGTGAATAATATGCAACAAGAAGAACAAATTGCAGCACAGCATCTGCAACAGAACATCATAGCGAGCGCGATCATAGCGATTGGGTTTATCTCTGCCGCGGCTGTTCTTGCGTATCTCCCCAGAACTTCTTCCGCGCATGCGCAGGCCGTGGATGCCAGGACACTCGTAAACAATCCAGTATATATCAACGCTGACGGTAAATGCTGAACGCGATTCACAACTCCTTCAGAGTATAAACAGTTATCCACAATGGGTTCTTTACAAATAGTCCCTAGGGGTATAGGGTATTTGTATGCTAAACAAGAAACTGAAGGACAGGTCGCTTCATCGGGCGAAAATAATCCGCGGGCAGCTCGACGGGCTGATCGAGGCGATAGATAAAGAAACATACTGCGTCGAACTTCTTATGCAATCCCGATCTATTCAATCGGGTCTAAAAAGCCTCGATGCCTTTCTGCTTGAGAATCATCTGCGGACGCACGTAAAGCACCAGATGCAGAGTAAGGGCGAGGAGGAGAAGGCCATTAAAGAACTGGTCAGGGTGTACACGTTATCAAACAAATAATGTATGAAAAACAAACTTCTATTCGGTATTATCACCGTGCTCCTCGTTTCGGCTTCATTGCCGGGTATAACCCGAGCCCAAATGATGGGGAACATCGTGAGTTCAACAACAAACAGTCAGACCATACAGGATGAAGCCGCCGGTAAAGCGATTCTCGGGAAGCTGCAGTCCAATCAAACGAGCTGCTCAAACTTAACTGATGATGATTTCGATAAGTTGGGCGATTACTACATGGGCCAGATGATGGGAAGCTCCCATGCCGCGATGGACGTGCTCATGACCCAGAGAATTGGTGCGGATAATGAACGCCTCATGCATGTCGCCCTCGGCAAGAGGCTTTCCGGGTGCGATGTATCGGCAGTATTCCCTGCACAAGGCGCGGGGTTCCTGCCGATGATGGGCATGATGGGAGGGTGGTCGACTTCCTATGACGGTTATCAACCTAATTATCTCAACTCTATGATGGGGAATTATTTTGGTTATCCAAACGGTTATTCGATGATGGGCTACGGCGGTTTTTCGTCCGAGTGGGTAGGGATCCTTTGGTGGGTGCTGATTATCGTTGGCGCTGTCCTGCTCATACGTTGGGCAATCGGCCAGTCACGCGGACATGCAGGACATAGAAGCGAAACTGCACTGGATGTTTTGAAGGGTCGGTACGCGAAGGGAGATATTGATCGGAAAGAATTCGAAGAGAAGAAAAAAGACCTGACCGACTAGATGAAAGAGCAAATGTCTATGGAGTACAGCATCAAAAAACAGGTCAATCATTCCTTCGCAGACGCGGTAGCGAGAGTCAAAACTGAATTGTCCAAGCAGGGCTTCGGTGTTTTGACCGAGATTGATGTGAAGAAAACCCTGAAAGACAAGCTCCACGTCGAATGGGGCAACTACGTGATTCTCGGTGCCTGCAATCCACCGTTCGCCTTTCAGGCACTCCAGGCAGAAAAGGAAATCGGACTATTCCTCCCCTGCAATGTGATTGTGTACGAGGACGGCGAAACCGTATATGCCTCGGCAATTCGGCCGACAGTAGCGATGGAAATGATAGAGAACCCGGCCTTAGTCGGTATAGCCAAAAAGGTGGAGGAGAAATTACTAAAGGTCATTAACGATCTGTAATTATGGAAAACACCGAACACCCATCAAGAAAAGTATTTGACGTTGTGTGCGGGATGGAACTTGATATGGAAAATGTCAGGCATTCGTTTGAGCACAACGGGATTGAATATTATTTCTGCTCTGATAATTGCAAAGGCCATTTCGTTGAAGATCCGGATAGATACACCGGAGAAAATTAACCAAAGAATATGAAACTATCAAAATTAATTCATGTTATCAGCGTCGTGATGGGAATCGCCGGCGTAGTTATGTCGGCATGGGTCGTTCTTTTCTGGCCAGACGGAGTGGTTTGGTTTGGAGTAACCAAGGGGGTGATGATGTTCTGTTCCGTCACATCCCTTCTTGCCGCTATCTGGCTTCAAATCGCAACGATTCATCACATGATGCTTGAGAAGCGCGGTGAAATCATTTAATCGATTACTAGCAACTAATTCCTAATATCTTTATGGAAAAACTCGCATTAAGACCCTACGGCTGGAAGTGCGTGCTCGGGGCTGAAGTAGCGTACGTCATCTGCGTAGCGGGCGGATTTCTGCCACTACGCAGTGCCGCGGGCATTGAACTGCATCACCGTCTCTTTGAGACGCTGCCCGGGTTTACATGGATTACGCCCGGGAGCTTCATACTCGGCGCGTTCTATATGTTTATCTTCGCTTGGATTTTCGGCGCTTATTACGTCTGGATGCACAATTCAAGTCTCGTTAGTAAATAATTATTGAACGGTTATGCACAATCACGGCGATAACGACGGAGGAATGAAGTCAATGATGTGGATGATGGTGATCTGCTGTGCGGTGCCGCTTCTCCTCATCTTCGTCCTTGGTGCCGGGGGCGCGGCGGCAGGTGGTCCGTCATGGCTCATTATCGGAGGCGTCGTAGTAATGCTCCTCGCTCACTTCTTCATGATGGGGAAATCACATACGCCCCATAGACCTTCTGACGAAGAAAAGACTAATGTCGGTGAAGAAGACAAGGATGAAAAGAAGAAGGATAGTTCTGGTCACGGGTGTTGCCACTGATAATGTCGCGTAGTACCGCAACATCAGCGCTGTACGGAATTCTTGCAAGCACGATTCTGCTGGCGGTTTATTTCGCGGTACTTACATTCGTCTCTGGATGGAGCTTTGCTCAAGACCAGTTCGCAACCTATTGGTACTTCATCGTCAGTCTCGCCGTTGGCTTCGGCATTCAGATCGCACTCTACCAATACCTCAAAAACTTGGTGCATAGCGGGCAAGGTATGGGCGGGGTGGTCGGCGTATCCGGTACCACGTCTACTGCGGCGATGATTTCCTGCTGTGCGCACTACTTGGTAAACCTGTTGCCCATTCTCGGAGCAACCGGACTTGTTACATTCGCTACGCAATATCAGGTAAAGATATTCTGGGTTGGCCTCGCCTTCAACGTATTTGGCATCTGGTTTATCGGCAACAGGATTGCCGCATTCAAAAAACACCTATGAACAAAACGCTACTTGCAGTTCTATCAATAATTGCTTTCATCGCAGGATTCTTCCTCTTCTACCAGAATCGCTCTCCGGAGCAGAAGTCGCCAACGCCGGAAACGGTCCAGCAAACAGGCACCTCGCAGAAATGGGAGACGAAGATCGATGACCAAGCAAACGTCAATGTAGTAATCACTCCTCTTGACCTCTCACCGCAATCCGCGGAGTGGGCATTCGACGTCGGCATGAACACACATTCGGTCGAATTGGATCAAGACATGACCAAGATTGCCGTTCTTGTTGATGATCAGGGGAAAGAATACAAACCGCTTGTGTGGGCGGGGCCGACAGGCGGGCATCATCGAGAAGGTACGCTTACCTTTGCTCGGATAACGCCAACGCCGAAATCAGTTGAACTGAAGATAACGGGGATAGCTGACGTGGTCAGGAGCTTTGTATGGCAACCTTAGGACTATGCACTACGCGTGGCTGATCTGGAGTCTATTATCGCTCGTCCCGTGGGGCATTATTTATTTCTCTCTATCGCGCAAAGAAAAGAGATGTGAAATGCTCGTCGCCAGTTTTTGGACAGCGATCATCGGTATTACCGAGCCGTTCTTTGTCCCTCTCTATTGGAATCCTCCGTCCCTGTTCGATCTGGCCTTGCGTACTGGATTCGATATAGAAAGCTTCATCTTCTCATTCGGCATCGGTGGCATCGCTATCGTCGCCTATGATCGCATCTTCCACCTGCGAGACAAGGAAGTTCCTTCTCACGAAAGAATGTCATCGCGTCATCGGTACCATCTTCTCGCGCTCATCTCCGCGCCGATCATCTTCGTGATTTTATTCATCACGACGACGCTCAACCCGATATATTCTGCCATCGTCGCCATGATTCTCGGAGGCATTGCGACCTGGTATTGCCGTCCAGACCTGAAAAATAAGATGCTTACGAGCGCGCTTATATTCCTCGGCATCTATTTCGTTTATTTCCAAGCCCTCATCGCTTTGTATCCGGGCTATGTAGAACAGGTCTGGAATCTGAAAGCTCTTTCCGGAGTTCTCGTCGTCGGCATTCCTCTGGAAGAGCTTTTGTTCGCCACGAGTTTCGGATTTCTCTGGTCGAGTGTCTACGAACATTTTACGTGGCATAGATTAAAACAAACATGAACAAATACCTACAACATAATTTTCTGATTCGCCTCGGGCTGGGCATCATATTCATTGCGAATTCTCTGGCGGCGTTCTTTGCTCCCGCCGAATTCAGCGAACTTGTAAGAAGTTCTTTTATCGCAAATCTCTTGCCAGTCAGTCCGGAAACATTCGTAGGAGTTGTTATTAGCTTTAACGATCTTATCGTCGGTCTGCTTCTCATCTTCGGTATCGCCACACGCCGCGTCGCCATCTGGGCAACGCTATGGCTAATCGCAGCAATGGCCACGATTGGAATTCATCTGAATGCGCTGGAAGATTTTGGACTTCTAATCATGTCAGTCGCTTTGGCATTGGGCGATATATAAAAATATGAATCACGATCACAGTCACATGCATTCTGCTGAATCGTCAAAGTCCAATGGAAGTATTGTATACACCTGCCCGATGCATCCGGAGGTGCGTAAAACTGAACCGGGCAAATGCCCTGGATGCGGCATGGACCTGATTCCCGAAGAGAAATCCGCGGCCGTGCACACGGGCCATGATATGCAGGCGATGAGCCACATGGATCACGAAGCGGCAATGACGAATCCGCAAATGGCGAAGAAAATGGAAGCAGATATGCGCCAGAGGTTCTTCGTTTCGCTTCTACTCTCCATTCCTATTTTCCTGTACTCGCCGGTAGGAGCGAATATATTTAAGTTGCATCTGCCGACGCCGATTCCTGTCGACTGGCTCTTACTTATCCTCACGACCCCGATCGTATTCTGGACGGGTTCTATTTTCATCACGGGCACTTACTATTCTCTTCGCGCCAAGAAGCTCAACATGGCGGTTCTCATCGCCACGGGCGTCTTGGCGGCCTATCTGTTTAGCGTACTGCTCACTATCATCCGTCCGGGTTCAGAGACATTTTATGAAGCAGCTGCGCTTCTGGTCACTTTTGTCCTCTTTGGGCATTGGATGGAAATGAAATCTCGCCGCGGCACGTCCGACGCGCTCCGCGCCCTCTTTGATCTTGTACCGCCGAAAGCGAATGTTATTCGAGACGGTATTGAGATAAGCATCTCAAGCGCCGAAATTGTTCATGACGACATCGTCATTTTGCGGCCGGGAGACAAAGTCCCTGTTGACGGTGTAATTGTTGAAGGAGAAACTTCCATTGATGAATCGCTCGTGACCGGCGAATCTATGCCGGTTACTAAGACGGTCGGTGCAAAGGTAATCGGCGGGTCGGTGAATCAGACCGGGACGATAAAGTTCAAAACTACACAAATCGGCTCGGAGACGGTATTGGCACAGATTATCAAGATGGTCGAGACAGCACAGAACTCGAAAGCTCCGGGTCAGCGCATTGCTGATCGAGCGGCTGGCTGGCTGGTCGTACTTGCAATCGGCTCCGGTGTCGCCGCTTTTCTCGGGTGGTACTTCTTCGCGGGCGCCGGACTTCTTGTCGCTCTCACGTTCGCAGTCTCAACTGTCGTCATTGCGTGCCCAGATGCCCTTGGTTTAGCGACACCGACCGCAGTCGCTGTAGGGACAGGCATTGGTGCGAAGCACAATATCCTTATCAAAGATGCCGCGACGCTTGAGAACACCTCGCGATTAACTGCGATTGTACTCGATAAAACGGGGACGCTCACAGAAGGAAAACCAATCGTTACCGATGTAGTTGCGTTCAACGGTTTTACGGAGCAGGAAATCCTTCGCTATGAAGCGAGCGTTGAGGCCGGGTCAAACCATCCTTTGGCAAAAGCCATTATGGAAGAAGCGACGAAGAAGGGGGCGACTCCGCTCGAGCCGATTGAGAAATTTGAATCGGTCGCAGGGCACGGGCTTAAGGCGCTCATCAAAGGGCAAATAGTACTCGCTGGCACCGAGAAATTGCTGAGGGACAATAACATCGCTGTCGACGCCGCCAGAACCATTCTGGATCGTCTCGCGGGTGAAAGCAAAACATTGAGCTTGCTCGCCGTTGACGGCACTCTCGCTGGCGTTGTTGCCGCCGCTGATACCATCAAACCGAGCGCGAAGAAGGCCATAGCCGCCCTCAAAGCGCTTGGTATTGAAGTGGCTATGATCACCGGCGATCATAAGAAGGTGGCTGAATCAGTCGGCAACAGTCTCGGCATGGACAGAATCTTCGCGGAAGTGTTGCCCGAGGATAAGGCAAAATATGTGAAGAAACTGCAAGATGAGGGGAAATTCGTCGCGATGGTGGGAGATGGCATTAATGATGCGCCGGCCCTCGCGCAGGCGGATATTGGCATCGCGATCGGCGCGGGCACTGATGTGGCCATCGAGACTGCCAATATCGTGCTCATGAAATCAGACCCGTACGATATCGTGGCGGCCATACGGCTTTCAAAAGCCACGGTAACAAAAATGAAGCAAAACCTCTTCTGGGCGGCGATTTACAACGTCCTCGCCATTCCGGTGGCGGCCGGAGTGTTCTACAACTCGCTCGGCTGGTCGCTCCGTCCAGAAATTTCGGCCCTGCTCATGTCGGCTTCCTCGATTATCGTCGCGACAAATGCCGTTCTTCTGAAGCGAGTGGAACCGAAATTACAGGCGTAATTATGCTATACTTACGCCTAATGAAAGTCTCGACGTATGCATGGCTCATCGGCATTGCGTTTTTCGTTTTCCTTGGCAGTTTCGGAATAACAGGGGGAGCGTTGTCATCGAACGCAAACGGAGCAATGTCCGGCTGCCCCCTTTCAGGAGCGCCCGCGCTTTGTCATATGAGTCCGATTGAACATGCATACACACTTCAGACGATGCTGACAGCGGTCCCCTCGTTCAGCCTTTTCGCACTCCTGACCGCACTTCTCATTTCATTGACTCTTGTATTTATTTCGCCCTTCTTGTGGTCAGTACTTATCGTCTTCTTCGAATCCATTGTCGGGCCACCACGTGCAGCAAATAGAGCAATCCCTCGACATGCTCTGCAAGAAGCCTACGCGTCAGGCATCCTAAACTCCAAGGCATTTTAAATACCATCTGCTTCGTTTATCGGCGTATTTCGCCGTCTTTATTCGTTTATAGAGAAAGCAGATATGAAACTCAAAATATCTATCCTCGTAGTCGTTGTGGGACTGATTGCTTTCGCCATCTGGGCATCAGTCAAGGCTGACGAGAGCCGTCCCGGCGACTCGTTCGCTAGTCTAGGTGGAGAGCATATTCCAGTCGGAGCAACGCATCCAGCATATAACTCCAATCCGCCAACATCGGGCTGGCATTACGCACAAGAGGCGTCCTGGGGAGTGCATTCAGAAGAATTGCCCGATGAGCAGGTACTCCACAATCTGGAGCATGGCGGCATCTGGATCTCATATACCGGCATAGATCAAGACACGCGGAACAAAATTGAAGATCTCGTCAAAAGATATCCTGACAAACTCATCATAACGCCGCGTGCGAAAGATGATGCAAAGATTGTAGTCGCATCGTGGACCCGACTATTGAAGCTTGATCAATACGACGAGACAAAAATAGTCGAGTTTATCAGCGGGAACAAGAACAAATCGCCTGAGCCGAATGCTCAATAACGTATGACCACAACCTCAGACTACGGACTGTGGTGGCTCGTGATACTGAACACGGCGATTTTCCTCATATTCGCTTTCAGCTTCACGCGCCCCAAAACCAAGAGAGATTGGCGATCGTTCGGCGCGTTCTCGGCATTCATCGTCGCGCTCTTTACCGAGATGTACGGATTCCCGCTGACCATCTATCTCTTCTCCGGCTGGCTCTCGCAACGGCTTCCGGGCGTTGATCTCTTTGCCCACAATTCCGGGCATCTTCTGGAAGATCTTATCGGCTGGGGAGGAGATCCACACTTCAGTCCGTTCCATCTAGCGAGCAATATCCTAATCCTCATAGGATTCATTCTCCTCGCCAATGCATGGCGCGTGCTCTATAGAGCACAAAAAGAGCACACGCTTGCCACAGAAGGTCCCTACGCGCGTACTCGCCATCCGCAATACCTCGGGTTCATTATCATCATGTTCGGCTTTCTCCTGCAGTGGCCGACCATTCTTACCTTGATCATGTTCCCGATCCTCGTCTTCATGTATACGAGGCTCGCAAGAACAGAAGAGAATGAGGCCAAGAAAGAGTTCGGACAAACATGGGAAGAGTATGCACGAAGCACACCTGCTTTTATTCCTCGATTGGCAGGGTCGAGACCTAACAACGATGTATGGAAGCGCTCGTAGGGACATCGCTCATAGCGGCATTCGTAGCGGGCGTTGCTGCGCTCTTCGCGCCCTGCTGCATCACGGTCCTGCTCCCGTCGTATCTGGGGAATATCTTCAGGGAAAAATACAAGATATTCTTCATGACCTTTGTCTTCTTCCTAGGAGTCGCGACCGTGTTTTTGCCCATCGGGCTGGGGGCGTCCTTCCTCGCGCAAGCGTTCAGTAAATACCACAACATTATCTTTACCGTTGGTGGTATCTTTCTGATTCTGCTCGGCGTATTGATGCTGTTTGGCAAGAAGTTCGCCACCCCGACCTCCGTGCGCGATGGAATGAAGCGGCATGTGTCGTCTATCTATCTTCTGGGCATCTTCTCGGCGATAGCCACAACCTGCTGTGCTCCAGTACTTGCGGGAGTGCTCACGCTCTCGGTAGCGAGCGGCACAGTCATCTGGGGTGTGCTGTATACCCTGGCCTATGTTATCGGCATGACTCTGCCGTTGTTCATCATCGCGGCATTCCTCGACAAGGTGAATCTGACCGAAAGGTTCACGAATGCAAAAAAGACAATCGGTATGAGGATCGGCAACTTCAGCTGGCGCATTACCGTATCGGAACTGATATCCGGATTGATATTCCTCTTGATGGGCGGTTACATCACCTATCTGGCGTTCAGCAATAAACTGTTCGTGCATTCCGAATATCAGGTGGATATGAACATCTTGAACGCAAAGTTCTTGCAATCCATCAATGGATTCGTGACGCTCATTCCCGAATACATCTGGGCGCTTCTGTTCATCGGGGTAATCGTCTATGTGTCCACTGTATTTATCAAGCAGTATAAGAATAAAGACCATGAATAACGTATCTCTCAAAGCTGTTGCCATAACAGCAGTTATCACGCTCGGTATTGGTTACTTTCTCTTTAGGACCGCTCCTCCGCAAAATGCGAATCAGGCGTCTGCGGGTGATCCTATGCACAGCGGGTCCGCAGTAGCCGTCAACAGCGCACAACTAGATGCACTCGTCGGGAAACCTATGCCCGCCATCCAGCTCATTGATAAGGACGGGAAAACATTCAGTCCTGCAGACGCCAAAGGCAAATACACGGTTCTATTCTTCAACGAAGGTCTTATGTGCTATCCGGCCTGTTGGAATCAGATTTCCGCGTTCGGCAGCGATCCGAGGTTCAATGGCGATCAGATCCAGGCTATATCAGTCGTCACTGATCCAGCAAGCGAATGGCAGAAGGCCATAACGAAGATGCCGGAACTCGCTAAGGCAGACACAATGTTCGACACCGGTGCCAATGCTTCCAAACAGTTGGGAATGTTAACGACAGCGTCCTCTATGCACAAAGGATCATTGCCTGGACACACGTATATCGTCATCGACAAAGAGGGGGTCGTTCGATATGTATTCGATGATCCAAACATGGCGATAGCGAACGACATGCTGTTCGGTAAGATCGGAGAATTAAAGTAATCTACGAATATGGAACAACCGACAATGGAGGAGCTTATCGAAAAAGTGCAGAAGCTCAAATCGACCGGTGAACTGGATCTCTCGATGGAGGAAGATTTGAGCATTGCCGTCATGAATCTCATCAGCCTAGAAGAGCACTTCTATTTCACCGGTGCCAAAACCGGTAAGAACGATTATTTCACTCTGCTTGAGCAGACACGGGAGATCAGGAAACAGCTCTTAGCGAAGATGATTGACGTGCACGAGGGCGAGACTTGGTGTATCGCTAAGCACTTGCTTGCCGCGACAATGCGGATGATAGAAGTGGGCACCAAGCTCCAGTCCTCGGGCAAGAAAGAGGAATCGCAGGATATGTTCAAGAAAGCTTATGAGATATTCTCGCTCTTTTGGGCGCTTCGTCTGAACTTGATACAAGTCTCGGATGTCAAAAAAATCGGAGACAGTCAACTAAATGTACATGACAAGTCCGATAAGCCGATGACGACAGGGGATATTATTAACAAACTAGTCGATTGTTGTAAGGAATAAAATATGGAAACTGAAACACACCCGCATCAGAAAAAGAGAACTCTTGAGGAGTTCGTCCAAGCGTATTCGACACCCTTAAGTATCTTCGCCGCAGGAGCACTTATTGCAATGTCGTTGTATTACGGACCGTCCGGCACCAACCGGAACGCAACGGCTACAGCGGGTAGTCCTGCCCAGCTCCAAGAATCAGTTATACCAGCCGCTGGAATCACCTTGCCGATAACGTGGGGAGATCTCGGCGCAAAATTGGTGGAGACTGGAACGATTGATCCTGCTAAATTAGAAGCCTTATATAAAGATCGTGGAGGATTCCCACCTGAACTCCAGAAGATGCTCGAAAAGAATGTGAACGAAAAAATCGTCATCACGAACAAGAACGCCGGGTACTTTCTCAACTTGCTCTGGGCACTCGGCCTCGCGAACAAAAATCAAATCCTTGAGGATAAAAACGAGATGATGAATCCTGCTTACAAAGGGGCAGGCAATTTCGCCTCTACCGGCGGCTGGACACTTTCAACTGGCAAGCCGATGGATCACTACAACATGCACGCGCTCATCGTGCTCACACCTGACCAGCAAGCAATCGTGGACCGTGTATCGCGGAATATCTATCGGCCCTGTTGTGGGAACTCCACGCACTTCCCGGACTGCAATCACGGCATGGCGATGCTCGGGCTTCTTGAACTCATGGCATCGCAAGGTGTCAGCGAACAGGATATGTACAAGACCGCGCTCGCAGTGAATTCCTTCTGGTTCCCAGAAACGTATCTTACGATAGCGACCTATATGCAGCAGAAAGGTATTGCGTGGAAGGATGTATCACCTCAGGAAATGTTGAGCGCACCGTATTCAAGCTCGTCCGGTTACCAGAATATTTCTTCCAAGGTGACGAAACTGCCAGAAGTCCAGAGTGGGGGTGGTTGCTCAGCTTAAACAGCCCTGTTGGTAACTCCACTTCGCAAACCCCTAGATCTAAGCTAGGGTCTACGGTGATAGCCCAAAATGAGCTATCATAAGTAGGTTCGACAATTGAATAGAAATGGCCTAAACCATCGATTCCCGGTGGCATGGTCGCAAATCGTAGGAGATAGCAACCCCGTCATCAGGGCGTCTCCTACGTTATAGGGGGAAACTCCTATAGGCCCGCAAGGGCTCCTGGTGGCGGGTTTTCTGTACCCGCTTCCTGGGATTTATTAATCTCCCATGAAGTATGGAAAATGAAGATAACGTCCCAATAAAAAAGCGCAACAAAGGGCTTGTCAAAACTCTCCTTTGGATAGCGGGCATTGGCATTCTGTTTTCAATCATCCTTTCACCAAGCAATAATCGGAGCTCTACCGCACCAGTTGAAGCTCCTACCAACACTGCGAGCAGTCAAGTTCAAAATGGTCCCGCGTCGTCATTCGGCGACGGTACGTTCGTAATCGGTACGGACATACAGTCGGGTACATACAGAAATAGCGGCGGCGAGAACTGTTACTACGCGAGATTGAGCGGTTTCGGCGGAACAAATAATGACATCACCGCCAATGACAATACGAATTCTTCCGCGATCGTGACTATCCAATCGACCGACAAAGGATTCACTTCTCAGAGATGTGGTACATGGACAAAAATATCTACCCCGCCTAAGGCGTCTGCGACTTCAAAGACAACCGCCCATGCACCGAGCACATCTTCGTCTCAGCCGAATCAACAGACCAGTTCCGTAGCTACGCCTCCCGCTCCTGCGGCAACGTGGCACACGGTCACGACTCTCAGTGGCCAAACACAAAAGAACAGTCCGCCGTTTACGATCAAGGGATCGCAATGGCGCATCTCCTGGCAGGAAACGGGGGACGGCTATTTCGGCGCAACTGCCGAGAGTCCCGATAACAGCGGCAGTTATTGCGCCATCGCCAACCTCGTTGGAAATGGCTCCGACTCAACTTATTGCTATGACCCGGGGACATATTATGTCTCGGTAAACACCGCGAACTCATGGACGATTACCGTTGAAGATTATTACTAATCTTGTCTTGCTAACAACTAACTCGCCATGTTAACCGCCACACAAATTGCCGCCATCATTATGCTTCTTCAGGCATTCGGCGTTGACGCGCAAACTATCGCTGTCGTGCGGGCTGATCTTGAACCGACAGCACCGACGATGATACCATCTCCTGTCGCGATCACTCCGACACCAACGGTCTCTTCCTATTCGTCGTACGCGCCCGTCTCGATTGCACAATACGTGGCGAATCCGCCTGACTATCTCGGGAAACAGGTCGTCATCACCGGCATGGTGAATGCACTCATGCCGCGTACCGGGAACAGCGGATCGACGAATTACATCCAGATCATCAATCCATTCGACCCGGCCCAACCGAAAGTTCAACTGGAGATAGACGATAATTCCACGTACAGCGCGGCCGCGAACTCGTTTCAAGACAAGAGCAGTCCGATATTGCAGTTTATGCAGACATACGGCACTGCGGTCTCTAGCCAAGCATTCACCATGACAACACTCTTCGGGAGTCAGACCGTCATGCTTCCAGTTGTGAACGTGACTCGCATCGACAAATGCCTGCACGGTTCGATGAACACGACGATACTCACGGGATCAAGCTTCAGCGATAACTTCACGTGTACTGCGTGGACGACAATCGTTGGTCAGTAGCGGCACATCATTTTAGCGAAAACAGCTCGCTCTTCCTTTCCGCTACTCATGTAGCTACGCGCCTGCCGTTCCGCCGCTTGTGCCCTTGCAAGAAGGGCTTGCGCGGGATCCCAGCCGCTGCGTGCCACCTCCTGCTTCGCGATAAGTTCCCGGTCGGCGTCTCTCTCGTCTATGGGATATGGGGGCGGAGGTGTATAGGGGCCTTCCGGAATGCGTATCTTGCCCGCCAGGCGATCGCGCATCTCGGAGAACGCGAACCAGAGCGCCATGAGTGAGTCGCCCGTATGACCATCAGGGAATGCTCGCATCTCGTTCACAAGCTGGGCGACAAGCTGACGCGTCCGCGCATCCCCCGGATTGTTCGGGAGTATGAATTTACCTTGCTCGAAGAGGACCGCCAAACTATTCACGCCGATCGCCGGATCGTTCTTCTCCGCACCCGTCTTGTAACTCGTGACCACCGCACCGGAGTCGGCGAGGTCGCGATACATCATCTCTTGGAACCCGTTTGTCTCAACGCGTGTCGCCACCGGCCTCACTACCGCGTCGTTACGAATGATCATCTCGCGAATTTGGTTTGGCGAGAACTTCCCGCGCCGTATGTTGCGGAGCACGTAATCACCGGTCTTGATAATCCCGTCACTCGAACCGTGTAGGACTCGGTCGATATCGAGAAGAACGACGTCATCGTTCCATGCTTCTGGGGAAATGGCGAGATCGAGACCGGCAGTCGTCATCTCTGCGTCATACTCGATGCGTAGCTCGTCTTGTAGGAGTAGGTTCCTGCCTTTGGCGAGCGCCGCTTCAATATCCTTCTCAAAGAATTTCTGATTGGGACGGATCGACGGATCGCACATGTACATACGAGCGAAAGAGAAGGGGTCCGCAATACGCTTCAGATAGAGGTCCTCATACGGAAACCGCTCCGGCCAGAGTACCTCGATGCCTTCATCCATGTCTGCCTTGTGCTCGGCACGATACGCGTTCGCCCGTACCATCTGCTCCTCAGGGGAGATTGATTCGTCAAGATGAATATTCGCCCATTCTTGCCAGAGATCTTGGCGGCTCGCCTCACGCAGTATCGACGGCACGCGCTTCTTCACTTGGAACTGCGGGTCCTTGAGCAGCTCGTTCATGAGGTCGTCCATGTGCCATGTGTTCCCGAGACAGATGACACGCCCGCCGGGAACGAGTACCGGGAGGAGCGTAGTACGGAACCACTCTTTCACTTTCCGGCGCTGTTCCTCGGTCGCAGAATTCTCCTGCGTACATACATCGTCAACGATGATGATATCCGCGCGGCGCGAAATAATGGAACCGAAGAGCCCGACTGCCTGAATGGTCGGGTCGCGCATGGCAATCTCATTGCGTGCGATCACAATCGATTCCGCCGACCAATGCTCGTTGCGGTTCTGGCGCACACGGCGGCGCGGAACCACACCGATGCGATTCCCGTCGAGTACCCTTGCCCAAGTGCGATACCGGTCGTTCCGATCGATATGGTCGGTAATCGCAGAAAGAGATTTCCTTGATAGGTCTGCCGTGCTTGAAACTAGCAGTATCCGCAAGCTGTGGTTACGCGCGATTTCCCAAAGCGGGTAGGCGATCGCGAGATGATACGTCTTGCCGAAGCCGCGCGGCAACGCGATTGCAAGGTTCCGCATGTATGGATTCGAGAGATAGTCATCGAGCTCTTCATGGAACGGTGCATTGTCGTATCCGGTGATTTCTGACGTGAAGAGGCGGAAGTTCTCGGCGACGAGGCCGCAAAAGGCGAGCATTTCTTCCAGTTGCTGTTTTTTCTTTTGGCTAAGCTTTGCCATAGTGTTTGGTCTTAGATGGCTTTTTAAGGTACGGGGCGAGCATACCGCGCGTTTGCGGCTTGAGCTCGGCGAAGATTTTGAAGATGGCATCGCCGTCGTCGTCTTTGGCAAGGGCAATACCAGCTTCGAGAAGCTGGTTCTTGAATTCGGGATGACGATGCTTGAGCCAAAACTTAGAGGCATCGACATCGCGTAGCTTAATCGCACCGATGATGACCCCTTCGGCCGCGTCGTTCACCAACTCGACGCCTTCCTTGACCGCTTCATCGGCTTTCTTTGCGAACCTCGGGTCGCTTTTGCGAAGACGATAGTACGTACTCTTGCCGATGCCGACCTTTCGGCAGGCGGCAAGCGCAATGTGATTCTCGCGGAGCGCTTCGAGCAGGCGCTTCTTGTTTTCAGTGGCGGTCATACCTTCTTCGGTGAGAGGCCGGTAACTTTCTCAAGGCGCTTCAGAATAACCGCGGTATAGATCGGTGACTTCTCCATGAGGAAGAAGCGCCGACCAAGCTTCCACGCCGCCACAGCGGTTGATCCGCTACCGCCGAAGGGTTCGAGCACCACATCGCCTCGCTTCGTAAGGACTTTGATATACGGTATGAGCAGCTCTATCGGCTTCGTGCCGAAGATGATGCTCTGACCCGAGGACTTGGCGTCGGCTGCGACATGGGTGATGTGGTCTGTGGGACAAATTTTCTTTCCTTTTTCGTAGGACTCGAACTGCGGCTTGCCGGAGGTGGCGTAGATCGCATTCTCATACTCGTTCTGGAACAGCTCGTCCTCCGACTCGAGATTGAGTGATATCTCGCCATCGGTGCCGACGAGCGCGATGTCCTGTTTGTTGAAGAATTTGTATTTTGCGGCGAAGCCTTGCACGCGATTCGGAACGTGCCATGTGATGGTGTTGCGGTACCTCCACCCCTGCTTCTCGAGCGCAGTCCAGATTGTCTTGAGGTTCTTCGGGTGTTCGAAGATGAGGATGGAGAAGTCGGGTTTTTGCACCTTCGATACCGCGTTCATCCACAGGTCGCTGAAATTATCGGGGAGCGACGTGGTGCCGAGGTAGATGCGGTCGCGTTTCAATCCGAACCCCTCGGTTACTTTGCCGTTTGTCTTCTTCTTGCCTTTTAAATAATCCAGCAGATATGGTGGGTCGGTGCAGACCATGTCTGCCTGCTCGCCACCCATGAGGGCAATCATGTCGGCTTCGCTCATACTGTCGCCGCACTGCACGAATGAGTCGCCGAGCGCGAACTTGTCGCCGGGCTTGATGTCGATGTCTTTAATGCCCAACTTAGCGAGTTCCTTTTTGAGATCGAACGTCTCGGGATTCTCATCTGTCGGGAAGATGCTATCGAGCTCCTCGCTCGAAAACCCGATTCCCGAAAGTAGCGACTGGTCATACTCAGCGAGAAGATTCAGGTCCCAGTCACCCGTATTTTTGTTGAGACGGATGATAAGAGAAGCTTCTTTTTTCAGATCTTGGATATGTATTCGCACGATTGGCACCATCTCGCACCCCATTTCTTTCAGTATCTCTGCGCGAAAATTTCCTCCCAGAATCACCCCTTCTCGTCCTGGCGCGCTATTCACCAGAAGAGGATCAACGACACCGTACTCTTCAATACTTGCGCGCAGCTGTTCGCAGGCCTCCTTCGACCACACACGAGGGTTTTTCTCGGGGTGGCGGAGGGAGGAAAGCGGCACGTATTCAACTTTCATGTTTTGACTGGTCATAAGCCAAGAAGCTAATGAATAAGAACAGCCGGGCTTTACCCGGCTGTTCTTTGCTGAGAGATACCAAAAAAGAAGAGCCGGTGGTAAAACCACCGCACTCCACTTTCAAGATGGTATCTGATACACCCGAGCAAGCGTTCCCGCGAGGTCTCTCAGGCGCACCAGCAAATCAAAATGTGGACGAACGTATTCAGCTGTATAAAGAAACTATATCCGAGAGTGTACTAACGCCTTCGCACTCTCCGATATAGTTAGTATAGCATACCGTGTAGTTTTTTATTATCGTTGCGCGGGATGGTTTCTGGGACGGTCAAAACTCGCGTTTTCCATCCCACCAGTCCCATCTTCCGAAAAGGCACTTGCGACCCGAGTGCCCCAACGACTTGACAGAAATCGCGCTAGAATACCCTTATGATTCCTCACCACGTGGGTACTTAACCCGAGTGTCCCGCAAAAAGAAACTTCAGAATCCGAAAGGTGGGAAGAAGCCCGCGCCGAAGGCGCGGGAGTGGGCAAAAGAG
>VFSW01003023.1_pt1 | contig 25215 bp, 25 predicted proteins | sample 5358111 | NCBI WGS metagenome assembly VFSW01 (sample SAMN11554181, study PRJNA540505) | mine drainage metagenome | isolation source: sediment from site ElyBrook_90M | place: USA: Ely Copper Mine, Vershire, VT | collected 2017
AGAAAGGGGATTGAGTATGTCCGCAGCACACGGTAGCTACTATCTGCCCAACCCGAGTCCGTGGCCGATCATCACATCAAGCGGCCTGTTCACCCTGGCACTAGGCGCAGTTCTGACCATCAACAGTCTTGGCGCCGGACCATGGATCATGCTGGCCGGAGCCGCGATTATCATCTACATGATGATCCGCTGGTTTGGACAGGTGGTCGGGGAAAGCGAGGGAGACGTTTACAACCCGCAGGTGGACATGTCGTTTCGCATGGGCATGGCGTGGTTCATTTTTTCGGAAGTCATGTTCTTCGCAGCCTTCTTTGGCGCGCTCTTTTACGCGCGTCAACTCTCAGTGCCGTGGATCGCCCAGGACCACATCCTGTGGCCTGGCTTCCAGGCTGTCTGGCCAACCAGCGGTCCCAAGGGTCCGGCGTTTACGCCCATGTCAGCCTGGGGCATTCCGGCAATCAATACGCTCATTCTGCTGACCTCGGGAGCCACCGTGACCTGGGCGCACTGGGGATTGCTCAAGGATAACCGCGCGCAGCTCATCGTAGGCCTGTTTCTCACGGTGGCGCTTGGCATCAGCTTTCTCACGCTTCAGGCGCATGAGTATATTCATGCCTATACCGAGCTCGGTATGACGCTACAGACCGGCGTCTACGGGGCGACATTTTTCATGCTGACCGGGTTCCATGGACTCCACGTGACTATCGGCACGATCATGCTCATTGTGATCCTGATCCGCAGCATAAAAGGGCATTTCCGGCCTGACCACCACTTCGCATTCGAGGCAGTGTCCTGGTACTGGCACTTCGTCGATGTGGTATGGCTCGGCCTGTTTATCTTCGTATACTGGCTCTAAACGCCCACACGGCGCAAAAAAAGGGCGCTGGCGGTTCGCCAGCGCCCTTTTTCGTCAGTTAAGGACAGGTGAGCCGATCGAAAATGCACGGCATCGCGCTGTGCATATCAATTCTCAGCGAATTCCGTGCGGGGACAGCAGGCCAAAGTAGTAACCGATCATAATCAGAAAGAAAAGGGCCAGCGACAGTGCGATGCGTACCGTCAGAAGCTTGGCTGTACGTGTACCCTGTCCCTTGTCCTTGTACAGGAAAGCAAGCGCGGAAAAGAGGCTGCTGATGATTAATATCAGCATGACAATAATAAGAATCCGGAAGATATACGCTGTTGACATGGAAGCGCCTGGCGTTGGAATGAAAAGAATGAAGTATAATTGCAGCTAGTGTAACCCGATTATCCCGAATATTTGCAAACTTAAGCCCCATCGCGATGGCAAGATCCCAAATTCGATTTCGGCCGGGTTTAGTTCCTACGCTCGCAACCCTGCTGCTATTCCCTCTGCTCCTTTGGCTTGGCGTCTGGCAGCTCCATCGTGCTAGGGAAAAAACACAACTCCAGACCGAGCTCGATGCACGCAATCGAATCAATCCGATCGTCCTCGGCGCCTCGCTACAGCGGGCCCAGGATCTGCAGTATTTCCGGGTTACTGCGCAGGGCTACTACGATCCCAAGTACCAGATCCTGCTCGATAACCAGACCCACGATGGCTACGTAGGCTATGATGTCATTACGCCTTTGCGAATCGCCGGCAGCGACATGAGCGTGCTGGTGAACCGGGGTTGGGTACCACTTGGCGTTGATCGCCAGCATTTGCCGAAAATCGAAACGCCGGATGGCATGCAGCGGATTTCGGGCATCGCGACGATACCCAATCCGCACTACTTTGCGCTGGCCCGCCCCGGCCCGCTCACCGGCCCCTGGCAAACTGTTTGGGAAGACATGGATATGAATCGATACGGGAAGGCAGTGCCGTTTCCGCTGCAAAAAGTCGTAATCCTGCTCGATCCGGACAGCAAGGCAGGTGGCTTTTTGCGGGAATGGCGGCGACCTGATACCGGTATCGCAATGCATCAGTCCTATGCCTTCCAGTGGTTCGCGCTGGCAACCGCACTCGTGATTATCTATCTATGGGTTAACCTTGAGCGTATCAGCGAAGACGCCGGGGACTCAGGCAAGGACAAAAAATGAGCGAGACCGTTACCTCAGCGTCACCCCGCACCAGTGTCGGCGCGAATCGATTCAAGCTTCTGCTCGTCGCGGCACTTTTCTTCCTGCCGATGATATCGGCGACACTGCTGTATTACGGCGGATGGCGTCCGCACACCCGGGTCAACCACGGCGATCTGGTCCAGCCGGCCCGGCCGATCCAGGATGTGGCCCTGCAGACTCTGGAAGGCAATGCGCTTCATTTCAGCGATCTGCACGGAAAATGGCTGATGGTCTATTTCGGGTCTTCGTCCTGCGAAACAGCTTGTGTCCAAAACCTGTACAAGATGCGCCAGGTCCAGATCGCCCAGGGCAAGGACGCAGACAGGATTTTGCGCGTTTTCATCGTGACCGACGCTCTGGCGCTCAATCGGATGCGCACGACTCTCGAGGACTACCCGGGTATGAAGGTCATTACGGGGCCGGCCGGAGCGATCACTTCGATGGCAAAACAGTTCAAGCTGCCCGCGGGGTCGCCGCTTGATGCAATCAACCGTGTCTATATTGTCGATCCCATCGGCAATCTGATGATGAGCTACCCGCCGGATGCTGATCCAAGCGGCATGCGCAAGGACCTTGTGCGTCTGCTAAAGGTATCCCAGGTGGGATAGATCATGCTGAACAAAAGCATGTCGGCGAAATTCTTCCGCTTGGCCCTTTTTTCGGCCGTGTTTGCCTATATGCTGGTTTTGCTTGGCGCCTATACCCGTGTGACGGATGCAAATCTCGGATGCCCGGCATGGCCCGGTTGCTACGGAAAGGCCTTTGCGCCGCTGACAGCGCGCGAGATCTATGACGCAAGGCGCAATCAACCACCACCGCCCGATGCTGAGGAGCAACAGGAATGGAAAGATACGCTGCACCGCTATCTTTCAGGTAGTCTCGGATTGCTGATGTTCCGGCTCGTTTACCTCGGCTGGCAACTCAAAAAGCGCTACCGCAAGCAGCAGGTGCTCATCCCCGGCGCAGTCTTCCTTCTGGTGTTCCTGCAGACGGGGCTCGGTGTTATCACCGTGAAGCTGCATCTGAAGCCGCTCGTGGTCATGATGAATCTCGCCTTCGGACTTACTATCCTCGGGCTATTGTGGTGGGTCATGCTGCGAGAGCAGCGATTCTGGAAACCGGTGACATTAACACCACGCACCCAGCATCTGCGCATTCGTGCACTCATCGCACTGCTGCTGGTGGTCGCCACAATTCTGCTCGGTGGCTGGACCGCAGGCAACGACGCTGCCCTTGCCTGTCCAGATTTCCCGACCTGCCAGGGAAGCTGGTGGCCGCACATGGATTTCCTCACTGGGTTCACCCTGTGGCGGAATGTCGGACTTAATTACGAGGGCGGCATGCTCGATCTGACAGCGATCACTGCCATCAACATGGCGCACCGGATCGGAACGCTGATTACCCTGTTATATGTGGGCTGGCTTGCACTGCACACCATACGGGTAGGATTTGATAGCAACCTGTGCCGCTACGGAATGCTGGTTTTGGTGCTTGTGCTTGGACAGACGGTACTCGGCGTCATGGATGTCGTGTTGCGGATGCCGCTGCTTGTGGCTGTTGCCCATAGCGCTGTTGCAGCATTGCTTATGATGAGCCTCATCGCGTTCAATCACGTGCTGCGACCGCGAAAGAATTCAGCATAAAGATGCCCGCAGCATGCGTTAATCATCGCTCGAGCCGGCTCACGGGCCGGGAAACGCTTGACATTAATGTCCCGGACCGCTGCAATCCGCCCCGGACACAGACAGGCAGGGTGCATCGGACCACTCAACGGGTTGCCGGGACTTTGGAGTTTGAATGAATACGCCGACTGAAATCGAAATCACAACGCTGCGCCGGCAGAGGTTCCTGAACCTCGCCCGGGAGTATCTAGAGCTCGGAAAGCCGCGTGTAGTAATGTTGATAGTGTTTACCGCAATTGTCGGCATGTTTCTCGCCTTGCCGGGCATGGTGCCGTGGAGCACGCTCATGTTCGCTACTTTCGGAATCGGGTTGGCGGCCAGTTCCGCGGCGAGCATTAACCATCTCCTCGACCAGAAGGCCGACTCCGTCATGGCGCGTACCCGTGCGCGACCGTTACCCACCGGGCAGCTCACGTCGCATCAGGCACTCGGCTTTGCGCTCGTTCTGGCAACGATATCGATGGCGATCCTGGTGCTGTACGTAAACCTGCTAACAGCAGTCCTGACATTCGCCTCTCTCATCGGTTATGCGGTCATCTACACGGTCTTCCTCAAGCATGTTACGCCCCAGAATATCGTGATTGGCGGCGCAGCATGGGGTGCGCCGCCAGTGGTCGGGTGGGCAGCCGGAACCGGGCACGTAACAAGCGATGCACTGCTGCTTTTCCTGATCATCTTCGCGTGGACGCCGCCGCACTTCTGGGCGCTCGCGCTTTACCGCGAGACGGAATATGCCCGTGTGGGCATACCGATGCTGCCCGTGACCCACGGGAGCAAATTCACGCGCCTGCACATACTGCTGTACACGATATTGCTGTGCGCAATCACGGTCATGCCATTTGCCACGAATATGAGCGGCTGGTTCTATTTAATCGGTGTGCTTGTCCTTGATGCAAGATTTCTGTATCTCGCATGGAGGCTGTACCGCTGCTACAGCGATGAACTCTCGCGCCGGATTTTCGTGTTTTCGATCCAGTATCTGTCAGCGCTGTTCGCGCTGCTGCTGATCGATCACTATCGTCTGTCCATAGCCGCGTTGCTGCGCCCGATCCTGTCCTGAACAGTTCCTGTTCAGGGCGCGTGATTTTGTCTCGCTGCACAGGCGGACTTTGCCCCGGGGTAGAAAATCAGCCGTGCCGAATCAGCGCATTTTCGAATTCGATTGCGACATACAGACGACCCGATACTCCATGGCTCAGAACAATCTTCGCGGCGGTTAGTCGCCGGGTATGTTACAGCATCAGCGGATGCTGTGTGATGAAGTCACGTAGCGACGGTGAATTCGTTCACTAGCTGCAAAAAAGGAAGACATGAGCATCGAGTACAGAGTAAACGCGCCGATAACATCAGATCAATTCATCGAACTTTTGCGAGAATCGACCCTTGGCGAGCGCAGACCAATTGATGATCGGGACTGCATGGACGGGATGGTGAAAAATTCCAATCTGATGGTAACTGCCTGGAATGCCGGAAAACTGATAGGCATAGCGCGCTCGATGACGGATTTTCATTATGCCTGTTATCTTTCCGATCTTGCAGTTCACAGGGATTATCAGAAAAGAGGCATCGGTAAGAGGCTTCAAATCATTACTCAAGAAAAATTGGGTCCAAAATGCAAACTGATATTAGTTGCAGCTCCGGCCGCCAATTCATACTACGATCACATTGGATTTAAGAACAATCCTGGATGTTGGGTGCTAGATCGTGAGCAAAAAATCAGCAGCTAGCAAGACGTTCCGACCGACCACTCAGACCCCGGCGATTCATATCATCTCGGCGACACTATGGATGGGCGCAGATGCGGCGTTCGTTACCCCTGGCTAGCGCCGCTCCCCCCCCAACGGCGCGCTCATCCCGGGGTGAATACGCGTCGGGCGGTGCAGGGAGTGCCGGTGCCAACGTCAAAGAACGGATTTGGCCGGACCGACCGGCGCTGGACCAGGCGAGCATCTTCGATATGCGCCAGAGGATGATCCCGACCGACGGTGGCGGGGCGCAGTTGGCGGAAGTTTTCCAATGGCTGAGTTCTCAAAAATTCGGCACAGCGGTGGGCCCAGCACTGCATTTTGGGAACGACCATCCGCCTGGTGATCCATGCAACAATGAATGAATCCAATCACAGGAATTTGCAGTCCGGCGGTGTTGCCAATTGGAGTTTGGCAACATTCGCTATACCAGCGGCAGACGTTCCGGTCACTAAGGCGCAGACATCGCACGGCGTCTGCGCCCGCAGTGATCTTCAAGTATCCGAGCGGCATCTCATCACAGCACCTCGCACTTGCCCGCACTGACAGCGCAATGGGAGACCCCATACAGCATTACCCATGGGTCATTCTACCTTTCGTTTGAATATCCCCCTATGCCGGTTCCCGATCTGTCGGCGCCATGACGTTCGCATGACCGACAACGGTTCATCGCGACCTGCGCCGAGAACGCCACCGCGCAAGACATGCGGTTACGAACGGTGATGAATGTTTTTCCCGCGCAGCGTCGAGCCGCCGGATATCTTCAGCCGCGCCGGTTGTCATCTCCGGCCCTTGGCGCCGCTGGCTGGTGGATAGAGACGCAGGAAGGCGGCTGCGGCTTCCTCGGCGCGCCGTTTGGTTTCTCGCGGGTTCAGTGGATCGGCTACGCGCAGCAGCAGATTCACCATCAGGTCGCCCCAGAGCAGTGCCATGAATCGATCAGTCATTTCGGCCGGGTCACCATCGAGGAGTCGGGACGAGAGCCCCTGTATGAATATCTCCATGAGGGCAGCGCGGCTAGTCCTGCGTCCCATGGAATCGAGGGTGCGCGCGACTTCCGGCGCGTGTTCCGCTTCGGCGATTGCGAGCCGGAACACAGCGACGACTGTAGGGTTGCTTACCTCGCGCAGGAGCTGTGCCCCGAAACCGGCGAGTGTGTGGGAGAGTGTATCGCGATCGCGTGACGGTGGCAGGCCCACCGGCAACCGCAGTCTCTCGGCACGTTCCTTGATGCAGGCTACCAGCATGTCCTGCTTCTTGCCCACCACGGCGTAGAGATCCCGCTTCGACACCCGGGCGCGAGAGGCAATCTGAAGTGTGCTGGACTGCGCGTAGCCGTGTTTTGTGAAAACTTCGAGCGCCGCGTCGAGAATGCGTTTGCGGATCGGGCCTTCGTCAGTGCCCTCCGGAAGCTCTGCTGTAGTCGATCTGGATTCCGCCATTTTCCCCTTGACATGGTACCTACTAGTACCGTAATCTGAACGAAACGGTACCGTAAAGTACCACTTCTCAACCACGCTGTAAAAGGAAACCTGATCATGCCGGATCAATTGGTTCTCGTCAGCGCTGCAGCCGGCGGCCACCAGGGAAGGACCGGCCGGCGGGTAGCGGAAATGCTGCTTGAGCGCGGAAACATTGTTCGCGCATTTGTCCATCGCATAGACGATCGTTCGGATCGCTTGCGCGCCTTGGGTGCCGAGGTGTTTGTGGGTGATCTGCTCGATAGCCGGTCCATTGAGCGGGCAGTGCGTGACGTCGGCGCCATCTATTTCTCCTATCCGGTCCAGCTCGGACTGATGAAAGCCACGGCCATCATGGCCGTCGCCGTGCGTCATGCTGGCGTCAGGCGGTTAATCAACCTTGTGATGCTGCGGTCGTCCCCGGATGCCCTGACAGCGCGTATGCGGCAGAATTACCTCGTTGAGCAGATCCTCAAGAGGACGTGGTGTGTGTCGCAACCCTTCTCGTGGCCAGCGCCGACCTGCGCGCCGGGTCCAGCTATCCGATGATCGGGGCAGGGCTTACGCCACAGGAAATCACCGCAACGCTCAGTTGCGTCCTTGGCATCGAGGTGCGCTATGAAGATATTTCGGACGAGGAATGGCGGGGCGATGCTGTGGCACTTGGGCTCAACCCACACGCGGTCGAGCATCTCTCCGCACTTTGGCAATCCTTCCGCGCTCACAGGTTCAGCCTGGAGCCTGTCACTTTCGAAGTCACGGAAACCACGGAAAAACTGATCGGCACCAAACCCAAAACATTCGAGCAGTTCGTACGCGAAGAACGGAGCGACTTGATGATGACGCCAAGCTTGTCCGCCGAACTGAAAATACGCAATCCCGTGTTCAACGCGTGAATGAGGAGCTGATATGTTCAAGATGCGAATTCCCCCTCCGCTCTATACCCTGGCGGCTGCCCTGATGATGCTGGGGCTGCACCGGTACCTGCCGGGGACGCCTGTCGTTGGCGACGAAACCCGACGTTGGGCGTGGCTGGCTGCGTTGCCGGGCGGTATTCTCGTCACCTGGGCGGTGGCACTCTTCCGGCACGCGCAGACTACGCTCGATCCCATAACTCCATCGAAGGCGAGCCGGCTCGTGACGCACGGGCCTTTTCGGTTTACGCGCAACCCGATCTATCTCGCTTTAGTGTTCGCTTTGTTCGGGTGGGCCGTATGGCTTGGGAGTCTGTCGGGCTTCTTGGTTCTGCCCTTGTTCATTGTATTGATCACCTGGCGGCAGATCTTGCCCGAAGAAAAGGCACTCGAAACATTGTTTGGCGACGAGTACATCCGTTACCGGAAACAGTTGCATAGGTGGTTTGGGCGCGGCCGGTGTGGCCGCGCCGCGCCTCTACAGCCCCGAAGCCCGGCGGTTTGACAGTTTCCACGGCCTGCGTTTTCCTAACACTGACAGGAGGAGGTATTCCTATGCCCATTGAATTGCTCGGGTCCATCGATATTACCGCCAGTGCCGCGGTGCTTATCTCGGTACTGGCCATCGCCTTCGGAGAAAACGGTCTTGCCCGTGTCCGCATCGCGGGCGGCCTTGGCGCGTGGTTTGTCCTGGTGACAGTCCTCGCGTCCACCGGCGCGTTCAACTACCCCGACGGGCTTGGCGCACCGGGACTTGGGTTCGCGGTCGGCGTCCCCATCATCGTGCTGACAGTGGGCGTGATCCGAACCCCGAGGCTGCGGCGCGCGTTCCATGGCATTCCTCTTGCGGTGCTCATTGGTGTGCACGCCATCCGGGTTCTCGGTGTCCTGTTCCTGATCCTGTGGGGTCTCGGGCGCTTGTCCGCGCCGTTTGCCCCGGCCGCGGGCTGGGGGGATGTCTTCACCGGCATCGCCGCCGCTCCGTTAGCCTGGCTCGTGTACCGCAGGGGAGTATCCATGGTTCCCCTGGTCTGGATCTGGAACGCTTTTGGTCTACTCGATCTGGTTTCGGCGATCGGGTTAGGTGTAATTTCCACGCCTGGACCGACGCACCTTCTCCTGGCCGAGCCCGGGACGGCCATCATGACGTCGCTCCCATGGCTGCTCATTCCGGCGTTCCTGGTGCCATTGCTGGCGTCCATCCATGTCGGGCTGTTTTATCGTCTGGGCAGTGCGACCCCGATGATGGCAAAGGAATGGACAGGTAATCGTAAAGCAATCTGAACGATGCTCGTGTTGAACGCGACCTGCTAAGACGCTGTTTGGAGAAGAAAGGGAATGTGTCGTGGTGGTGATCAGCAGCGCGGCAGCCGAAGCATGGCGCGAAGCGAACGAGCAGACTGCTCCCACTCTATGAGACGTTATTGCGGGTACCGGCAAGGTATTTCGATCATGGCGCCGATTCCGGTATCCCATCGGGTTTGAACCGAGGCTCCGCGTGCGCCGGGTACTGAAGCTCGTCAATCGGCACGGGTTTGCCAAACAAGTAACCCTGAAACAGATGACAGCCACTGCTTTTCAGGAAGTCGTACTGCTGTTCCGTTTCCACTCCTTCCGCAATGATATCGAGACCCAGGCTCTCGGCCATGGTGATAATCGCCTGAATGATTGCCGCCACCGCATCATTGGAATCGGTGCCAGTGGCAATGTCCCGCACGAAACTTTGGTCAATCTTGATTTCATCTACTGGCAAACGCCAGAGACGCGTCAACGATGATTGCCCGGTACCGAAGTCATCGAGCGAAAGGCGTACGCCTGCGAGACGTAAGGCCCGCATTTTGTCGATGTTTTCCGTTGTGTTATCAAGCATCAGGCTCTCGGTGAGTTCAAGCGTGAGACCGCCGGGTTCCACGTCCGCCGCTGCCAGTGCATCCAGCACCTGATTGACGAAATCCGGCAGCCGGAACTGACTGGCACTGATGTTGACCGACAGCCCTAAGTGACGTGTGCGCGGGTCTGCATGCCATGCCTTGAGCTGGAAGCATGCCTTTTGTAGTACCCATTGGCCTAACGGCACGATGAGGCCGGTGTCTTCGGCGAGCGAAATAAAGTCCACGGGAAGAATCAGCCCGTGCTCGGGATGCTGCCAGCGCACCAGGACTTCGGCGCCGACAATATCCCGGTCCTTGCTGACCTGCGCCTGGTAGAAAAGCTTCAGTTGCTGCTGCGGTAGTGCTCGGCGCAGGTCGGCCTCCAATGCGACACGATTTTCCAGGGCCGCTTGTATGACAGGATCGAAGAAGCGCAGGCTGTTGCCACCGGCAGACTTGGCATGATACATCGCGGCGTCAGCGCGCTTCAGAAGGTCTTCTCTGGAGATTTCGTCACCCCGAAACAGACTGATTCCTATGCTGGCAGAGCCGAAGTGCTCCCATCCCTGGAGGCTATAGGGTTGGTTGAGGGCCGCCAGCAGCTTCTTGCCGACAGCTTGGGCCTCGGTGACCGCACGTTGCGCATCTTCGTTGAGATCCACGAGAACGGCGACGAACTCGTCGCCACCGAGGCGCGCAGCTGTATCGCTGCGGCGCAGGCCTTCCTGGAGACGCCTGGCAACCTCGATCAGCAGCAGATCACCGATATGGTGACCCTTGGTGTCGTTGAGCATCTTGAAGTTATCCAGGTCGATGAACAGGAGCGCCGCATGGAATTTGTAGCGCGCATTGTAGACCTGCGTCTGACGCAGGCGGTCCCAAAAGAGATTTCGGTTGGGAAGTTTCGTTAATGGGTCAAAAAAGGCCAGCTGATGGATCTCTTCTTCGGCCTTTTTACGCAGTGTGATATCAGAGCAAATCGCCACATAATGGGTCACTTGCCGATTGGCGTCAGTGACGGCGGTGATGGTCAGCCATTGCGGATAGATCTCTCTATTCTTGCGCTGATTCCAGACTTCCCCCTGCCAGTAACCGTCGCGGATCAGGATCTCCCACAGGCTTCGGTAGAACTCGGCATCGTGTCTCCCGGACTTAAGCATGGCAGGCGTCTCGCCAATCAGCTCCGCGGCGCTGTAGCCCGTCAGCTGCGCAAAGGCGTGGTTAATTCTGATAATGCGGGCATCGCGATCAGAAATAAGGATACCTTCCCCGGTCTCGAACGCGGTCGCGGCGATCCGCAGTTCCTGCTCGGCTCGGCGGCGTCCGGTGATATCCCGGACCGCTGCGATAAACAGACGCGCCGTATTGCTCCGCAGTTCGCTCACTTTGAGTTCTATGGGGAATTCGGTACCATTCTTGCGCACACCGACCACTTCCCTCTCCCTATTGAGAATGGCGGCCGTTCCTGTTTCCAGGTAGTGGCGCAGATAACCATCGTGCTGGCTGCGCTCCGGTTCCGGCATCAGCAGGCGCACATTCTTGCCGATCACTTCGCTCCCTGCATAGCCAAACATCCGCTCGGATGCCGGGTTGAAGAGGCTGATATTACCGTCTTCATGAATGGCGATGATGGCATCCCCCACGCTTTCCAGCAGCGCACGGGTATGCATTTCACTTTCGCGCAACCGGGTATTGGCCGATCGCATTTTCTGTTCCGAATCGACCAGTTTGCGTACCAGGGGGCTTACCATCGCGCGCAACAACAGTATCCCGACCAGAAGCAGGGACGCCAACAGCGGTCCAAGAATCTTGAGCAGATCGGTGAACGGACTGTTGAATTCTCTCTCGCGGAGCGTCAATACCGTTCCGAGACCCAGCTGCCCGATAGGCGCATAGGCCGCAACCACTCTGTGGTGCCGGAAGTTTCGCGCAAGAATCACACCGGTCCTTCCCGCAAAAGCATAGGTGATCGGTAACAGGCTGCCGTCAATCGCAGGCGAAATATGTGTAAACACCCGACCAGAGCGCATGCCGGTCTTATCTTGCGTGCTGGCCACACATTCGATTTCCTTACCCAAAGGCGCGCAGACGGCGAAGGCAGCGGTTCTGCCGATGGGTTGGAGATCGATCAGTGAGCGAGTGAGAAACGACAGCGGCAATTCGGTCACCACCCAGCCCACGCGCCGTCCGTGACCGTCAGTAACCGGCACGCGCATGCGTAAAAAGAATTGTCCCTTCCACAACAGAGTTGCCGGCTGGGGGGTATGGAGTGGAATTTCTAACTCAGGAGCGGGCTGGAAACTTCCAGCGCGGGCAACCTCGACATCCGATAAGACATAGAAGGATACCCCGGTAAAACCGTACGCCAGAAAGGATTGGGCCACAGTTTGCAGGAAAGACCGACTCGCGACTGTCCTGGGTGCGTTATCGAGCTGCGCAAGCGCGGCAATTGCAGCGGGCCGGGTGGCGATTATTTGGGATTTGATAAGGGATTGGCTGATCTCGCTATTGAACAGATAAACACGACTCCCAAGGGAAGCGGCGAGACTCCTTTTGAGGAGATCCTCCAGTTCGCGCTGCATTACCAAAAAGACAGAAACGCTTGCCACCACCGTCAGCGCAACGAGCAGTAAGCCGCCGATAACGACGATGATGTTCTGGCGAACATGGCGGGACCCAGTCATTATTATAGTGGGCAGCATCCGTTCCCCCAAAATTAAATGCCTTGTATCGGCTAAACACAGTGGAATTCCCGCAGTATTATGGGCAACGGCTTGAGAATGATCACTATGTCTGCCCGATCACCGATCAAACCCGGGATCACAGCTGCAGCGATCTAGCACGAAAAACATGAAGTCTGCGAATTGATCTGCCAGCATGCGCACAGCCACTTGCTGCCGACCCTCCGGAATCTCGTTTTTCCCGAGCGCCCGCATGCGAATCGTCCAGGCTATATTGCGCGCTCAAATTACGTTGCGCAATCATCGGCACTGTGCACCTGCCATGTTTCTTGCCAGTCGGTCGATTCTGGCAACTTGAAATTCATGCCAAGCCAGGCGCGCCAGGACTCGCACATTTTTTCAACCCCGGGCCGCAACGACAAGACCGCGGAGCGCAAAGCGAGATTCCACGCGGCGGCAATTACCTGTGTGCAATTGTGGCTGGCGGCCACACCGTTCAGTTTTTGTCATGCAGGCAGAGCGATTAACTTTACACCTTCGTTCTGCAAGATCTGTATCGTATCAGGACGGGTGATCGCGACGTGCTGCGCCAGTCATGCTGGCGGGCGTAGGTTTTCGGGGTCGGTTGCGCATGTGGTGTTGTTTCGTCAATTCCACCAATCAGGCGCTGTTCAAATCGCGGAGGAAATGCCGATCGGCCGTGCGCGGCGGCGAAAGCGCCGTGCCGGTCGCCGGCAGGCAGCTAGACCGCAACATCCTCGGCATCGAGCGCCTGCTTCATGTGAGTGAGCGCCTTTTTTTCAATCTGGCGAATGCGTTCGGCCGAGACTCCGTACTCGCGCGCCAGGTCGTGCAGCGTGGGCTTGTTCTCGTCAAGCCAGCGACGCTGGACAATTGCGCGACTGCGCGGATCAAGATCCGAAAGTGCTGCTGATAACTGCAGCTCGCGCTCAGTTTCCCCAGTGGACTCGGAATAGAGCCTTTCCGGATTGAAGCGCATGTCCTTGAGGTATCCGGCCGGAGATGCGCGAAACTCGTCATCATCCGCATCGTCCTGGGCGTCAAACGGCACGTCCGTGTTCGACATGCGTGACTCCATCTCCTTGACCGTTTCCGCGGGCACGTCAAGGCTGGCCGCAAGATTGTCCACCTCGTCGCGATTCATCCAGCCGATGCGGCTGCGTGATTTGCGCAGGTTGAAAAACAGCTTACGCTGTGCCTTGGTGGTAGCAACCTTCACAATGCGCCAGTTGCGTAACACAAAGTCATAGATCTCGGCACGAATCCAGTGCACGGCGAAGGACAAGAGCCGCACCCCATGGGCCGGATCAAAATGTCTGACTGCCTTCATGAGGCCGATGTTGCCCTCCTGAATCAGATCTGCCTGGGGCAGACCATAGCCGCTGAAACCGCGCGCTACCCGCACCACGTAACGCAGGTGAGAGACTACCAGCTGACGTGCCGCATCGAGATCCCCGTCCTGCTGCAGGCGCTTGGCAAGCTGGCGCTCTTCTTCTGCGCTTAGAACCGGCGCTGAGTTGACGGCGCGAACATAGGCGGAAAGGCCGCCTTCGGCGCTGAGGTTAAATCCAATTGGCAGTGGCAGTGGAAGTGTCTGTGTCATGGTTCGGCCCCCTATCAGGAATTCGGTTGCCCATCGCTGCGGGTTAGTTTAGCACTCGCCAAATGAGAGTGCCAACAGGGGGGAAAAGTTCACAAAATCCTGACCTGGCTCTATGGTATGAAACCGCAGTCCGGTTCCTGCCGATCCATATCTTATTGTTTTTTCGTTTAATTCCTAGTTACCAGCGATGTCAGCGCCAAGCTTACCCGAAAACCGCGCGGCAATGACTGCAATCCGCCCTGAAGTCAGCCGCCGGCTTCGTTCCAGACGCAGCCAGCCCAAAAGCAGCGGCTCAGGCCCCGTAACGGCCTAGGCCGGTTCGATCGCGCGCAGATGCCGCCCTACTGCCAATCGTGAGCCGAGCCACCCCAGAATCGCCCCTCCGAGGAGAAGTCCGGTCCCGGACCGAAATCCCAGCCCAACGAGCTCGAATCGGCTGCCATAAAGACCCGCCAGATCCTGAACTGGCCCTTTAAGCAGAATCAGGCTGGCAAACACCAGAAACCAGGCGAGCAGGGCGCCAAGCAGACCCTGGAACAGACCGGCATAAAGAAACGGCCGACGAATGAAGGCATCGGTCCCGCCAATGAGTTTGATTACCTCGATTTCGGTGCGCCGATTGAGGATTGCCAGGCGTATGGTGTTGCCGACGACCAGGAGCACCGCAACGGCGAGCAGCGAGGCCAGGATCAGCACACCGCGCTGGGCGAGCCGCAACATCGCATCGAGCCGCTTAACCCACTCAAGGTCAAGCTGGGCAAGATCCACCCCGGGAAGTCTGCCCAGAGTCTGCACGAGTTGTTCCACCGCCACCGCGCTGCCATGGCCGGGCGTCGGACGCACCAGCAGAACTGCAGGCAGGGGATTGGTATCGAGGACGTCCAAGGCGTCGCCAAAACCCGAAAGACGTTTGAATTCGGCAAGCGCGGCGTCACGCGAGATATAGTGCACGCTCGCTACCCCGGCCATGGCGCGAACCTGGGTGGCGAGGGCGCGGGCCGCGGTTTCGCGGGTATCGAGCTTCAGGAAAAGCGATATCTGCGCACCTTCGTCCCAGCCTGTTCCGGCGCGCTGCAGATTCCCGAGGAGAACGTACAGGGCGGCCGGCAGGGCCAGGGTAATTCCGATAACTGCAATCGTCGTAAAGGCCGCAAACGGCGCGCGCGCCAGTTCGCCAATGCTGTAGAAGAATACCTGCAGATGCCGCAATACGTAGCTTTTCATAGCGGTCGAATCGCGCTGTCCAGGGCCAGCTCTCCGTCCTTGAGTGCGAGCACGCGCTTGCGCAGGCGCTTGATCTGGCGCAGATCATGGGTCGCAATCAGTACGCTGACACCGTGCTGATTGAAGTCATGGAACAGATCAATGATCTGATCGGCGAGCTCCGCGTCCAGGTTTCCGGTCGGCTCGTCCGCCAGTAACAGAGCCGGCTTGTTCACCACTGCGCGTGCAATGCCGACGCGTTGCTGTTCACCGCCGGACAGCGTAATCGGGAACATTTTCTCCTTGCCAAGCAGTCCTACCTTGTCGAGCGCTGCACGCGTGCGCCTGCCGATTTCCTGATGTGAAACGCCGGCGACAACAAGCGGCAGAGCGACATTGTCGAAGACCGTGCGATCGTTCAGGAGCTTGTTGTCCTGGAAGACCATGCCGATCTCGCGGCGGTAGTACGGAATACGGCGGCGCGGCATACGCGCGAGATTCTTGTTGTTTACCACGACCTGGCCACGCGAGGCGTGCTCGATCAGCGTGATGATCTTGAGCACCGTGCTCTTGCCTGCGCCGGAATGGCCGGTTATGAAGACCATCTCCTGATCGCCGATTTCAAAACTGATATTGCGCAGAGCATCGAAGCCGCCGGGATAGCGTTTTGAGACGTTGTTAAGTTGAATCATATAGTCAAGGGAAGCGGCAATGAGTTAATCAACCGGCCATCCGGAAGAGTCGGAAACATAATGTGCAGCCATCGGTTCTCCGACCGGAATCATTCGTTACCCGGATTGCGGCAGTATCGCGTCGACGAATTCCCCGGCGTCAAATGTGCGCAGGTCTTCCACGTCCTCGCCCACACCGATGAAGCGGATCGGGATACCTGCCTTCTTGGCCATTGCGAACAGTATGCCGCCTTTTGCGGTGCCGTCGAGTTTGGTGACGCAAAGCCCGGTTACACCGACTGCCTCGTTAAAATGTGACGCCTGGGCAAGCGCATTCTGACCTATGCCGGCATCCAGAACCAGCAGAACCTCGTGCGGTGCCTGCGCATCGAAACGCGTAATGACGCGCCGGATTTTTCCGAGTTCATCCATCAGGCTCGTCTGGGTGTGCAGCCGTCCTGCGGTATCGATAATCAGGACGTCGACGTCGCGCGCAGCGGCTGCCTGCATTGCGTCGTGCGCCACGGCCGCCGCATCGGCGCCGCCAGCCTGGGCGATGACCGGAACCGCGTTGCGCTCGCCCCAGGACTGAAGCTGTTCGACCGCTGCAGCCCGAAAGGTATCTCCGGCCGCAAGCATCAGCTTGTAGCCTTCGGATTTGAGCCGGTGCGCAAGTTTGCCGATGGTCGTTGTCTTTCCGGCCCCGTTGACCCCCACCACCATGATTACATAGGGCCGCATGCCCGCAGGAATCGCAAGCGGCCGTGCGCACGGTTCGACGATGGCGAGCATGGCTGAGCGCAGTTGTGCATGCAGTTCGGCCGGCAGGCGCGCCGAAGGCTTGCCGATTGCAGCTACGATATCGCGCGTGGCCTCAATGCCGACGTCGGCGCTGAGCAAAAGAGTCTCAATGTCTTCGACGCGCGTGGTGTCAGTCGCAGACTGGCTGCCGATCAGCCCGGCGAGGCGCTGGCCAAGTTCGCGGCGTGTTGCGGCGAGACGATCGCCGATTCGCGCCAGCATCCCGCTGTTTCCCCCGTTGCGTGTACTCTTATCTGACAGACCCATTGGCGTTACATGCATCAAAGCGATGCGCTATCCTATCATTCGTCTCCCCCCGGGTTAAAGGACAGGTAATGTTTTCGAGACCACTGATCGCGACGGCTTGCGTCGCGTTTTCGCAGGTGCGGTGTGCCGCCACGTGCGATGTGTCGCATGGCAATACCGCGGCATTGCAGGCGATGACCCTGGACAACGCGCTTAAGGTTCTGGTGAAGAAGGGCAATCGTTCTCCGGCCGTGGTCTCACCGCTTTGGTACTGCAGCAACGCCAAGATCGCCGAGAACCCGGCGATAATCGGTCTCTCCGATTGCCACTCAATTATCTCGATCAATGCGTGCCAAAGGTGGAGGCAATGAGCGCAACGCAGATCTGCGGCGCCATCACCGGCATGTGCATCCCGGACGCATGCCAACGGTGATAATCGGCCAAGATGGCAAGTAAGCGCCCGCGTACGAATGCGGCTGCGCCGCCCGGATGGCTTCGCATTATCGGCGGAACCTGGCGCAGCAGACGGCTGCGTCTGCCGCAAAGCGCGGGTTTGCGCCCGACACCGGACCGCGTGCGCGAAACCGTCTTTAACTGGCTGCAGCCGTGGATCGCAGCTGCCGAGTGTCTGGATTTGTTTGCCGGGAGTGGTGCCTTCGGACTGGAGGCGCTGTCGCGCGGTGCCGCGCGCGCGGTACTGGTTGAACGCGAGCCGGCAGTGGTCAGTGCACTTCGGGCGAACGCAGCGGACCTGAATGCGATTGGTGCCGAGGTTGTTCCCGACGACGCGATCCGGTATTTGCAGCGTCCGGCACAAGCGTTCGATATCGTGTTTCTGGATCCACCCTATCGAAGCGGGCTTCTCGAGACCGGTTGCGCCATGCTGGCGGAGCGCGGCTGGATCAAGGCAGGCGGCCTGATCTATCTGGAAACCCCGGCCGACCAGGAACCGCCGATGCCCGAATCCTGGACCCTCTTGCGCAGCAAGCGGGCCGGGCAGGTGGGCTATCATCTGGCGCAAAGCGGTGCGTGAAGTACCGCGAATTTGATGTATCAAAATAACCACTTCAGCAAAGGAGACTCCATGCACGTGATCGCCCTTTATCCCGGCACCTTCGACCCGGTCACGACTGGCCATAGCGATCTGGTGCGGCGTGCGACCCGGGTATTTGACGAGGTGATTGTGGCTATTGCCGCAAATCCGGCGAAAAAGCCGCTGTTCAGCCTTGCGGAGCGCGTTGAACTCGCGCGCGAGGTGCTTTCAGGCTTGTCGGGGGTGTCGGTGATTGGATTTGACACGCTCCTGATCGAGTGCGTGCGTCAGCACAAGGCGCAGGTGATCCTGCGCGGCCTGCGTGCGGTATCGGATTTCGAGTTCGAGTTCCAGCTGGCTGGGATGAACCGGCGCCTGGGTCCGGAAGTAGAAACTGTTTTCATGACACCCTCGGAACGGGAAATGTTTGTTTCGGCCTCCCTGGTGAAGGAGATCGCCTCCCTGGGCGGTGACGTGACCGAATTCGTGCATCCCCGGGTCAAGGCTGCGCTTGCCGGCAAAATGCGCTAAAATTGCCAAAGTGATCTCCCGAATTAATTAGGGTCTTTCCCATGTCTCTGCTCATTACGGACGAGTGTATCAACTGCGATGTCTGCGAGCCTGAGTGCCCGAATGGCGCCATTTCCCAGGGCGAGGAAATCTATGTCATCGACTCGAAGTTGTGCACGGAATGTGTCGGCCACTATGAGACTTCGCAGTGCGTGGAAGTCTGCCCGGTAGACTGCATCCTTCACGACCCGGATATCGTCGAGAGCCGTGACCAGCTTTACGCCAAGTATATTGACCTCACGCGCAAGACCGGGTCGGCCGGTTAACGAACTTCATTATTATTTAGTTGATCGCGCCTTTCCTGTCAGAGGCATTGCGCGACATCTGATTACTCCCCGCAGCGGCCTGACAGTTTTTGGGCCCGCACCGGATTGGTGAAAGCCGGCAACACATTTTTGATGCTTCGGGCAGGTGGATTGCCTGCACCCCTGACCGCGCCACCCATCGCGCGGGCTTTGAGCCGCACGCTCGCGTGTCGGCATTTCGCGCATTGAGCGGCTGTACATTGTGGCGGGCCCTGAGTATCTTCTACGCATGAGCCGCGCGGCGCGTCTGTTGTTGCTGTGCATCACCCTGTTGCCACTTACTGCGCTTCCGGCGCATCCGCCCGGGGCAGCCATCGCAAGCGCGGCCCCATTGGCAACTGCGGCGGGTGCCGAGATCCTGAAGGAAGGTGGCAATGCCTTCGATGCGGCCGTGGCGATCGCTGCCGCACTGGCGGTCGTCGAACCATACAGCTCCGGTCTTGGCGGTGGCGGGTTCTGGCTGTTGCACCGTGCCTCGGATGGTTTCGAAACGATGCTGGATGGTCGCGAGCGCGCTCCGTTGGCGGCGAGCGCCGATATGTACCTCGACCGGCACGGTGAAGTCGTAGCCCGCCTGTCCCTCGACGGGCCGCTCGCCGCGGCGATACCTGGCACCCCTGCGGCGCTGGTGCACATCGCGCGCAAGTACGGCCGCCTGCCTCTTGCGCGCAGTCTCGCGCCGGCCATCCGGCTCGCAACCGAAGGCTTTGCAGTGACGCCGCGCTATCAGACCATGGCGCGGCTGCGCGCGCCGGTGCTTCTGGAATCGCCAGCCGCCGCCAGGGTATTTCTCGACCGCAATGTGCCGCCTGTGCCCGGCACAGTCATTCGCCAGCCGGATCTTGCTGCGACGCTCGAACTCCTCGCGCGTGACGGCCGCGCCGGATTCTATGCCGGCGCAGTGGCTGACAGGCTGGTGCGCGCGGTGCGGGAAGCAGGCGGCATATGGTCGCAGCGTGATCTTTCGGAATATCAAGTGGTAGAACGCCAGCCGCTGCAAAGTACCTACGGCGGCGTGCGTGTAACTTCGGCGCCGCTGCCCTCCTCCGGCGGCGTTGTATTGATCGAGATGCTGAATATTCTGGGTCACTACAATCTTGATCATATGGACCGCACCCAGCGCGATCACACCATCATCGAGGCTATGCGCCTCGCTTACCGCGATCGCGCGCGCTATCTCGGTGACCCGGACTTTGTCCGCGTCGATACCGGGCACCTGCTGAGTTCAGACTACGCCGCGGAACTTAGCCACGAAATCGGTGCGCGCGCCGGGGTCAGCACGCCGGGGCCGATGGCGCCTGCGGGACTTCATACCACGCATTTTTCGGTCATTGACAAGGAAGGCAACCGCGTCGCTGCGACGCTCACCCTCAATACCCTGTTCGGTTCGGCCTTCATGCCACCCGGCACCGGCGTGGTCCTGAACAATGAGATGGACGACTTTGTTGCCAAACCCGGTGTGCCGAATACCTACGGTCTGGTAGGCACCAGCGCCAATGCGATTGCCCCGGGCAAGCGTCCGCTGTCGAGTATGACGCCTACGTTTCTTGAAACGCCGGACGCGGTCGTGATCCTCGGTACCCCCGGTGGCAGCCGAATTATCAGCATGGTCCTGCTTGCGACCCTTGAGGTCGCCGAACACCGCGGCAGCGTCAAGGACTGGGTCGCGCTCAAGCGCTTCCATCATCAGTACCTGCCGGACCAGGTGGAGTACGAGCCTGGCGCCTTCAGTGCGAGCGAGATCCACGGCCTTGAGGATATGGGCTACAGGCTCAAACCAGTCGAATCCGGTTACGGCAATATGCAGGCGCTCGTATGGTACAAGAAAAGAAACCGCCTCGAGGCGGCCAGTGATCCGCGCGGCGAGGGACAGGCCTGGGTTCATTAGGGCGTCTGACCGTGCCACCATTCTTCCGGAGCCACTGGATAATTGGCTTCCGCGAGCATTTTTGTAGGGGGACGCGGACAGGATCCTTCGCCGAGGGAAGGTCCGGCCTGTGCATATTTCGACTTGCCTGCAGCGAATCGTGCCAAGTAATCCTGCGCATCCGGACACTTTCGGGCCGGTCCCTTGATTCACCGACTTGAGACGGCTGGAAAACAAGATGTCCTCGTGTACACTTCGCGCGATCCGGATATCCGGCACTGACATACCGGGCAATTCCAGGGGAGGTTAATGTCATGACTGATCAAGAGTTCCACGTACACGGCGCGCACGAACATGAAGTCGAGCACCTGGCGCAGCACGGCCCAGGGCTTGCTCAATACGTTGCAATCTTCACTGCTCTGCTTGCGACTTTGGGTGCGGTCGTAGGCTATAACGTATCGACCACCTTGAACGAGGCCATGCTCTATAAGAACGAGGCAGTGCTCAAGAAAACCGAGGCCTCGGATCAGTGGAATTTCTACCAGGCCAAGAGCAGCAAGGGTCATTTGATGAATCTCGCAGCGGATCTTACGAGTGGCGCCAAGGCCGCGCACTACAGGCAGCAGGTCGCGAAGTACGACGCCGAGAAAAGTGAGATCAAGACCAAGGCAGAGACACTGGAGGAGCAGTCGCGCAGCGCGAACGAAACGAGTGCGCATCTGATGAACCCCTTGCATCGCCTGGAGCAGGCAATGACCCTGATCCAGATCGCGATATCGCTCGCCTCCATCACCGCGCTAACGCGCAAGAAGTGGCTGTTTGCTGTGGCCGGCATCGCCGCCGCCGCCGGCATTGGTCTCGCTGCCGGAGCTTTGATTTTCTGACGGCGGGCATCCATTTGAAGGCGATATTTTACGACTGGGGCGGGGCGAACGTCTGGCTGTTTCATGCCATCAACGGCGTGCGCGGTGACTTTATCGACCACTTCATGTGGCTAGGTACTGTCATCGGCGCACACGGGAATTTTCCTTATTATCTTGCCGCGATCGCGCTCATCAGTTTAGCGCGTGCGACCCGCACCGAAGTCGACGTTGCCCATACCGGCTCGCACCCTGCACTTGTCTGGCTCGGTGTTATAGCAGTATTCGCTCTGGCCTACGCAATGGACGGTTTCCTCATCGGATGGCTCAAGACGGCGCTGGACTTCCCGCGTCCGCTTCTGGTGCTGCCAGCGGGTACCGTGCACGTCATCGGCAGGCCGCTTTATCGTTACAGCCTGCCGAGCGGGCACTCCGCCTTTGCGGCAACCGTTGCCGCGAGCCTGTGGCCCGTGGCGGGACGGCGTATGCGCATGGGTCTCGTCTTGTTTGTGCTCTGGGTCGGCCTGGCGCGCGTGAGTGTCGGGGCACATTTTCCGGCAGACGTGCTCGCCGGTATCGTGCTTGGCTTTGTGGTCGTGCTGACGCTGCGCTTTATCGTGCGACGCACGATCAGACCAAGCCAGCCCGGCTGAAGCTGGGCGCAACTCCTTTAGTGGCAGGCATCGCACATTTCCGGTTCCCGGGAAGCTTGTCAAAATGCTCCAGGCATTACCCGGCTGTTCCGGTGGCCTGGCCTGTTGTGGCAAGCATCGGGCATCAGTGATTGAAGAAAATTGATTGCGTGAAATATCGCCGCATTTTTAGCAAAGCCGATCTTTTTGCCAGCCTGTGCCAGTGCCCCATTGCACACTGTCTGATCCGTAGTGATTCCGGCGAGCGCGAATGGGCCAGGGGTGTTGTTGATACTGGATTATCTGGATTTGTCAAAAACGGCCCATGGCTTCAGGTCTGTGTAACGGTGTGCCATTCATTCGGGCGCCGCGGGAAAAAGCTTTGCCAGTCGGCGCAACGCGCAATACCGGAGCAAAGACACGCACAGATCCATAATTGCGTGTATGCGTGGCCGAAAAGGCCTTCTGTGCGGCATTTGTCCGGCGTTGGGAACGACCTCGGCGTGATGCGGCTCCAGATCTTGCCGTATTTCGTACGCCTCGCGCACTACATGATAACCACTGATCCGGTGATTCAGCGCGTTCGGCGTTTCACTACTGGTCAGGACGGAGGAGGGTGGTAGGGTAATCCCCTAGAGAGATGCCGCTTCGGCGGCTATAAACGTGATAACCAGAGGCAGGGTGGGGTCAGGGCAGCAGGCGCAGAGATTGGTAGCGCCTCGAGACCGAGTTGGCAGCGCAGAGCTTTACAGGAGGCGTCATCATGGTGTGGTTTTTTCTCATCAGCTGGTTGATCGTGGCGTTCATTGTCGCTGTCGTTTTTGGGCACGCGGCATGCAGGGACGATAGTTCGATAGAGATGGGTAGCTCGGTCGAGGCTTCGACTGAAGAGCAGATCCGGCCCGTGATGCACTAGCGCAGCTCGCGCATCGCATAGTTCATCTTTTGCGGTCCGAACCGCAGTCGGGGGATGTATTTCTCCGTTAAGCAGCCGGATTCGGTTCCGCACCGCTTCCGTTCCTCGTCTGGCACTGGTACTTGGCGGTATTGCGTATTCCCGCCATTCCTGCCTCATGACAATGGTTATGGTTTCTGTCCATTTACCTCGAGGTTGTGGGTGGCGTCAGCGCTGCCGTTGTGTGCGGCGATTCTCCACCAACGGAACGCCTGTTCGGAATCCTTCGTTACTCCTTCGCCTTTCCAGTAGTGAATACCGAGCATGTCTTGCGCCCAGGCGTCGCCCAGTTTAGCCGCCCTTTGGTAATCCGACACTGCCTGGACACATTGCTTTTCTGCGTCATAGATGAAGCCGCGATTGGCCCAGGACATGTCATCGTCCGGGTTCAGTTCCAGGGCCCGGGTAAGGTCAGCAAGTGCCTTGTCATACTGACCCAGATTGCGTAGCGCCACGCCACGATAGGAGTAAGCGAGCATATATGGCGGTGACAGCGAAAGCGCTCGTGTATAGTCATCCACGGCCTTGTGGTATTCCCCAAGGTGGTCGTATACATTTCCGCGGTTGAAGAAGAGGCCAGCGCTGCGATCGTACAGGCCGATGGCTCTGGAATAGTTTAGCGCGGCCATGTGGTAGTTATTGTCGAGCTTGCTTTGACGTGCCCGTGCCCGCCATATGTCCGACTCGAGCTGATTTTTGTCCTGCCGGGACAGAGGATACCGGTCCGAGTCTTTTACAAACGCAATCATCTCTTCCATGCTGCCGCCCCATTGCGGGCGCAAACTAAGCAGAAAAACCCGCTTTGCCAGCACGTTTGCCGGATCGATCATGTTGGCGGCCGCGAGCCATTGGCGGTTCTGGAATTCCCAGCCAAAGGCGGATCCTATTGTGATTAGATAATAGTAGGTAATAAGGGGTTTTTTTGTGAGGGTCAGGGATTTTCTAAGGTCGGGCAATGCCTTTTTGTGGAAAAGGCGGCCCATGTTTTCTATTTGAGCGGGCGCGGTTTCATTTATATACCCGTCGCCGCGGGCTTTCCAGCCGAGGTGTGTGTAATAAATGCCGCGCGCAAGATATGCGGCATATGAGCGCGGGTATTTTTCGACCCATTCATCCAGAACCAGTTCCAGGGAAGAATCGGATGTTGCAAAGGACTCAAATGCTTCGCGCAGGGATTCGGCACGATTCGGATCGGTTTCGTAGGCATGCTGGAGCCTCTCAAGGATTTTTTCGACGTCGGCGAAGCGTTTTTGCCTGATGAGCGGAGCCAGAACCGGAGCGCCTGACCACACTGGCATTGCAGACCCCGCCGCAGCCAGAGGTATTGCGAAAAGCATCGACGCGAGAAGAGCCGGTAACAGGACGCGAACCGTCGAAATCCCGAAGTCTTTTTGCAACCGGGTCATATCGGTTCCTTGAGTCCCGGGGCACCGGAACCAGCGTCCCGCATCAAGCCAAACGCAGTCATGTTTTCATGAAGATATGCAAGGCAAGGCGTGAACAAGGCACACTAGAAGCCGGAGGGAACAAGAGGGACTCGCGAGCAGCCTACCGGCCAGTCGACTCACGGCAAACGGACGGGTAGCGGGTTCCGGCAGATCCGTCTGCCGGCAGTATCGTGCCAAGCTCAAGCCGAGAGGTCGATATCAAGTGCTGGTGCTTTGCCAGCGGCCGGTTCTTCCGAGGTATTGAGAATGCGGGTGATAGTCTCGATCTGCGTCTCAAGAGACTTCTCCTGGTCGCGCATGCCGTCGCGCACATGTTTCAGTTCATTCAGACGGTCTTCCAGCGTGTCGCTCGCCTTGTGGATGCGCTTGATACTCTCAAGGCGCCGGCGCAGCTGCACCTGATGCTCACGTACCTGTGACTCCATGGGCGACATGATGGTCTTGAGCCAGTTGTCGGCGTCCCGATTGGCGGTGGCGAAGATGGCGCGGATGCGCGCCACCGCTGACTCGTAGAACTTCTTGGTTACCGATTTCTGCTCGGTCACGAACATCGACATGCCGTTGATGAACTGCATGTGCTTGT
>VFSW01003024.1_pt1 | contig 25211 bp, 27 predicted proteins | sample 5358111 | NCBI WGS metagenome assembly VFSW01 (sample SAMN11554181, study PRJNA540505) | mine drainage metagenome | isolation source: sediment from site ElyBrook_90M | place: USA: Ely Copper Mine, Vershire, VT | collected 2017
GTGGGGGCCCGCGCCCTCCGGCGCGGCCGTAGTACGGCCGGGACCGTCCGCGGGCGGGTCGGGCTCCGGAGCGGCGCCGGACTCGGGGGACGGTCCCCGCGAAGGGAGCCGCGTCGTGCGCACCCAGGCGACCGACTCCCCCTTGCCGAGCAGAACGACCGCGTGTCCGCGCGGCAGGGCCACGACCGCCTCGGGCGAGACCGCCCGGCTCATCCGCCCGAGCTCCCGCGCCTCCTCGGGAGAGCCGCGGAAAGCGACGAAGTCGGCGACGTTCGTCCAGACCGCCTGGGCGACGGCGGGCGGGAGCGACGCGAGCGCCTGGGTGGCGAGAACGACATGCACGTTCGCCCGGCGGCCCAGCCGGAGCATCTCGGCGAGGCTCTCGTGGGAGAACCACTGCGCCTCGTCCAGCACCACGAACACCTTCGCGCCCGGGGGACGCGCGAGGAGCTCGGACCAGAGCAACGCGAGGTAGACGGAGAGGAGGTACCGCGCGTTCGACTCCCCGATCCACGCCGCGTCTCCCGAGACGATGACGATGCGGTTCGGAGCGACCAGGTCGCGGGTCGCGAGGTCCGGGTCGCGCGCGCAGAGCATCCGTTCGAGCACCGGGCTTCGCACGACCTCGTTCAGCAGGCGTCGGGCGCCCTCGCCGTCCTCCGGCCTCTCCCGGACCCGGTCGGCGAGCTCGCGCACGGCGGGGGACGCCCGGGGCGGAACCTCGCGGTGGAGCCGCGCGCCGGTCGCGAGCAGGGTGTGCGCGTCGACGAGCGTGCCGTTCGGCCACGCGGCCGCGGCGCGCAGCGCGCGGTAGAGCATCTCCTCGAGACGCGGCCCCCAGAACCCCGATTCGGCGTACCGACCCGCCCGGACCCGTCGCAGCGCGAACACCAGGTCGTTCAGACGGCGTTCGGCGCGCACCGGGTCCTCGTCGGGGCCGACGCCCGCCCCCTCGAGGGCGTTCACCCCGACCCGACAGCGTTCGGGCGAAATGCGGACCGTCCGCCCGAGGGCGGCCGTGTCGAGCTCCTCCTCGAGGGCCCGAGCCGTTTCGCCGAGGGGGTCGAGCAGCAGCAGGCCGTGCCGCTCACTCACCCGGCGCGAGAGTGCGACGAGGAGGGAGCTCTTTCCCATTCCCGTTTCCCCGAGGACCACCAGATGCCGGCCTTGGGCGCGCTCGATCGGCGGACCGACGACCCGGCCCGAGGCGGTGCGCCCGACGGGGAGGGTGGCGCCGCTCCGCCACTCGGCGGCGCGGGCCCCGGCCCCGGGCGAGTCGGGACCTGGTAGGAGGGCGAGCAACTCCTCTTCGGAAACGACGAAGCGGGTCGGGGCCCACGGCGCCCAGCGGAGCGGCCGCCGGAACCGAAGGCCCCCGCCGCCCGTCCCGCGCGAGGCCCGCTCGAGGGCTCGCGCGACCTCGGGGAGGTGGGCGTCCGGCCGGCCGCTCGCCGGCTCCTCGAAGAGGGCGACCCCCGCGGTCCAGAACAAAGGCCTCGGGATCGGAGCCGGTGGCTGGGTCGTCGGCGGGACCCCCGAGGCTCCACGGCCCGGGATCCGGGGCCGGGAACCGGTGGAGAGTTCGCCGACGGTCGGGGTCGTGGACTCCCACCATGAAGGGCGCGGGACCGGCGCGGGCGCGAATCCCGCCTCCAGCACGACGCCCGGGCGCACCGCCGTGAACGTAAGGGCGAAGAGGTCCAGGAGCGACACGGCCTCGGTCGGAGCGCGGAGGGCCGACGGCCACGGGCGGACCCGACAACCCCACCACGCGGAGGGCGGAACGACCGAGGGGGCGACCGCGGCTCTACGCCATCGGTCCTCCCCGTACGCCCGGAAGAGCACCCGGTCCGCCCATCGACGGGCGTCGCGGCCGAGGACGTTGAGGTAGAGGGCCGGTTCGCTACCGCCCTCGAGGCGAAGACCGAACGCCGCGTCGAGACCGTGGCCCACCCTCACGGCGGAGGCGAGACCCGAGCGGAACGCGAGCGCCTCGTCGGCCCGAAAGGTCGCGAAGGACCGGGGACGATACGCCCAGCGGCCGGCGTCGACGTCGCCGAGCAGCGGGGGCCGACCGTCGCCCGACACAGTGGCTGCGACGGAGGTGGAGTTTAGGAGCTTCGCACGCCCCGTGGGAGGTGAAGGGTGGTCTCGCGTCACGCTCAAGTAATCGATACGCCCCGGGACGTCCGGCCGGTCCCCTCCGATGTCGTCTCTCGAAGAACAGATCGTGGCGGTCGAGGAGGAGATCCGCAACACCTCCTACAACAAGGCGACCCAGCTGCACATCGGTCGGCTCAAGGCCAAGCTCGCGGTCCTCCGCCTCGAACGCGAAGCCCGAGCGAAGAGCCGGGGGGGCGGGGTCGGCTACGGCGTCCGCAAGAGCGGTCACGCGACCGTCGGCCTCGTGGGCTACCCCTCGGTCGGGAAGTCGACCCTCCTCAACCGTCTGACCGCCGCCGACAGCGAGACCGGCGCCTACGACTTCACGACCGTCTCGATCATCCCCGGCATGATGCGCTGGGGGGGCGCGTCGATCCAGATCCTCGACATGCCCGGGTTGGTTCCGGGCGCGTCGAAGGGCCGGGGTCGGGGCCGCGAGGTGCTCTCCGTCGTCCGGTCGGTCGACCTCGTCCTCTTCCTAATCGACCCCGAGCACCCCAACCAGCGGGCGCTCGAGAACGAGCTCGAGGGCGCCGGGGTCCGGATCAACCAGCGCCCCCCCCGGATCGTCCTCCAGCGGACCGACCGCGGCGGGCTCACGGTCTCGAGCACCGTTCGCCTGACGCACCTCGCGGGTGGGGTGGCGGCGCAGATCGCGCGCGAGTTCGGGTTCCACAACGGGTCGATCGTCCTCCGGGAGGACGCGACGGTCGACCAGCTGATCGACGCGCTGGCGGGAAACCGAGTCTACCTGCCGGCGCTCCTCGCGGTCAACAAGGCCGAACTGCTGACGCCGACGGAGCGTGCCAAGCTCGTCGCGCAGCTGAAGCCGGCGCAACCAATCTTCGTCTCGGCGCGCCACCAGACGGGGCTCGGGGTCCTGGTCGATCGCGTCGGCGCCGCGCTCCGGTTCGTCCGTGTCTTTCTCAAGCCCCCGGGCCGTCCCGCGGACATGGACGAGCCGGTGATCCTCCGGTATGGCGATACCGTGGAGGCGCTCCTCCGACGCCTACCGAGCGATCTCGACCGGTCGTTCCGGGCGGCCCAAGTCTGGGGCAAGAGCGCCCGCTTTCCGGGCCAGACCGTCGGACGCGACCACGTCCTCGCCGATGGAGACGTCGTTACGGTCGTGATCGCCCGCGGGGCCGCGCGGGCGGCGGCGTGACGTCCGGCGCGCTACGCCCGCCGAACAGTGCGGGCTCGGCGCGTCCCCCGAGGAGATAGTGCGCCCGATGGAACGGGTCGAGCTTCACCGACGGCGCCAGGTCGAAGAACGGCTCGAGCGCCGACTCGCTCCGGGCGAGGTGCTCCGAAGGAGGGCGTTCCCGGCCCATGCTCGCGGTCTTGAGCGCGACGAGGACCCGCGCGCCGGGGCCGCGCAGAAAAAGCTCGGCGTTCGCCCGGACGATCTCGAGCTGGTCCGGTTGCGCCAGATCGGCGTAGACCCCGTCCACCGGGGGAACGAGGCCCGCGTACGACCGTACCTCGCGAGCGTCCGCGAGTATCGGCAATAGGTTCGGCCATCGCTCCGAGAGCGCCAAGAGTCGGGCGAACGGTCGAGGACTCCGCTCGAGCGCGTAGAGCCGACCCGCCGGCCCGACCAGGTCGGCGACGTGCGACGCCGTGGTCCCGCTCGCCGCGCCGAGGTAGAGCCATCGCTCGCCCGGCGCGGGGAGGGGGCCGGACCAGTCGCGGTGCATCGCCGCGCTCAACTTCGAGCGTCCCGGCTCGAAGAGCCGGTAGGTCCGCCCCTCGGCCTCGGCCCACCGCTCCCCGTAGACGGGAGGCGGCGCGCCGACCGTCTCGGTCCAGAGCTCGATGCGCTCGCCCGAGCGCGACCGGACGAGTCGCGGGCTCGTCGGGTTCGGACGCATCCGGCGGCCGGGCCTCATCGTCGCCTCCGCGCGAGTTCGGAGACCCGGCGGTCGCGTCGGGGGACGAGCCGGTCCGTGAGGTCGCGGTGGGTCGTCGCGTCCGCGCGCGCGGCGATTGCGGTGAGTGCGGCGAGGCTCCGCGCGTAGGCGCCGCGCCGGCCGAGGGGGACGTCGGCCATCCGTTCGGAAAGGTACAGGACGCCGTAGCGGGGTCCGCGCTCGGCGGACGGTCGGCGGCGCGAACCGAGGAGCTGGATCCGGGAGGCGCGCATCCGCCCGAGCCCTTCGACGCCTCCCGCCGCCGCGACCAGCCGGGCGGCCACGCGCGGGCCCACGAGCGCCGAGACGTTCGGTACGAGGGCGCGGGCTTCCCGCTCGATCAACTCGAGCAGGTGGGCGCGGTGGGCGACGAGGCCCCGGCGGGCGACCGACCACGTCCCCTCGAGGTCGGTGAGCGCGGAGCCGGGGACGACGAGGAGCGACTCGCTCGCGCGTTCCTCGCGACCGAGCGCCCGCGCGACCCGCTCCTCCTCGCGGGCGAGGGTCGTCAGGACCTCGCCCGGGTCCCGGAGCGCCCGCTCGAGGCGCAGCCGGGCGAGGGCCCGGAGGAACGCTCGTTCCGCGGAGGGCTCGCCGTACGCAGCCGAGGCGCGGGCCCGGCGGAGCTCGAAGACCGTCGGTGCGCCCACGGCGCGCCGCGTGCGCGCCGCGATCGCCGTGCTCCACGCCGGATCCTCGGCGAGCAGCCGGACGTCGGGCGGAAGGGATTCGACCGCGCGCACGAGCCCGGCCGGGACATCTTCGGGCCGAGGGTCGACCGACCGTCGCGCGGCCCGCTCGGGGTCCACATCGACCGGGACGCCCCCTCCGCCGGGGGTCACACCCCTCTCGAGGTAGAGACTCGGTCCGCGCGCGACCACGACCGCGGCAGGCACGCCTTAGAACTCCGCGAGCGACTTCTGGAAGCGGTGCCGCTCCTCGGGGACCTCGACGGGGTACTTGCCCGTCAGACAACCGAGGCATAGCTCCTCGGCGCGAAGCCCGATCGACTCGACGAGCCCCAGGATCGACAGGTAGTGGACGCTGTCGGCCCCGACGATCGACGCGATCTCCTCCTCCGTCCGGTTGTGGGCCACGAGCTCTTTGCGCTCCTTCATGTCGATGCCGAAGTAGCAGGGGGCCCGGATCGGGGGGCACCCGATCCGCACATCGACCCGCGTCGCCCCCGCGACGCGGACCATCTGGACGATCTCCCGAAGGGTGGTCCCCCGCACGATCGAGTCGTCGAGGAGCACGACGCGCTTTCCTTTCAAGAGACCCGGCACGGGGTGGAGCTTCACGCGGACCTCGAACTCCCGCCGTTTCTGGTCCGGGAGGATGAACGTCCGTTCGACGAACCGGTTCTTGATCAGCGCTTCGGCGTACGGGATCCCCACGACCTCCGAGAATCCGAGCGCCTGCGGCCGCGCCGAATCCGGCACGGGCACCACGAGGTCGGCTTCGACCGGGGCCTCGCGCGCGAGCCGCATCCCGATCCGGTGACGGACGTCGTAGACCGGTTGCGTCTCGACGATCGAGTCGGGTCGAGAGAAGTAGACCCATTCGAACATGCAGTGGGCGCGGTCGCCCGAGTTCGGGATCCGGGACGTCCGGACGATCTGCCCCTTCTCGAGAACGAGGACCTCACCCGGAGCGACGTCCCGGAGCGATTTGCCGCCCATCAGTTCGATCGCGACCGATTCGCTCGCGACCGCCACCCCGCCCTCCAGAGTGCCGACGACGAGAGGTCGGATTCCGAGCGGGTCGCGGAACGCGAAGACCCGGTTGCCCACCAGGAGGACGACCGCGTAGCCTCCGACGATCTCGGTGCACGCCCGGCGGATCGCCGCGTCGAGGTCGCGGGTGCGCCCGTACTCGACCGCGATCGTCTGGGCCATCGTCTCGGTGTCGGCGTTGCCGAGAAGGTCGATCCCCTGCGCTTCGAGGCGCCGGCGGATGCGACCGAAGTTCACGATGTCGCCGTTGTGCGCGATCGCGGCGTCCTCGTCGTGCAGCTTTACGACGATCGGCTGTGCGTTCTCGAGGTCGCTCGTTCCCGTCGTCGAGTAGCGGACGTGGCCGATCCCGACCGACCCGCGCAGGGAGTCCAGCAGCTCCTGGGTGAAGATCTCGTGGACGAGCCCCATCCCCTTGCGGTGGTAGAGCGTCCCGTGGCTCGTGGTCGCAAGGCCGGCCGATTCCTGGCCACGGTGCTGGAGGGCCCGGAGGCCCCGGAAGAGGAACGGCGCGGCCCCCTTTCCCTGAAGCGAGACCCCGACCACGCCGCAGAACTCTCGGACCACCATCGGCTCGAGGGAGGGCTCCCGAGCTCCCTCACGGGAGCCACCCGGCATCGGGTCTTAAGGGGTGCGGGGTCGCGTGCGGGCGCCGACGCCACTTGGGGGCGGCGAGGCCACCTCTCGTTGGTCCCCCGACGGCGGTCGACAGCGCGCCGCATCGCCCGATCGGTCCGGTCGCGCCGTCCCTGGAATCGCACAGGGCCCAGAGCGCGGACCCCTGCCCGATCGCCGCGACGGCGAGCCGTGACTGACCCGAGGGACCTCCGGGGTCGGAGAGGGTGGGGAGTCCCGTGGGGAACGAGCCCGTGGACGGGACCCCGCGTGAGGGGTTGCGGAGCCGACCGGCGCGGCCGGTGGCCCCGCCAGGAGGGCGGTGGTTACCCGAAGAGGGCGGAGAGACCCTCGGCGGCTTCCTCTTCGGAAACGCCCTTCTCCTCCTTCTTCTCCTCTTCCTTCTTTTCGCCCTTGCCGTCCTTCTTCTCGGGCGCCGCAGCGGCGGGCGCGGGGGCGGCGAACGTCTCGGCCTTCGCCAAGACCTCGGCGAGGTTGACGCCTTCGAGCGAGGCGAGCAATGCCTTGACCCGGGCCGTGTCGGGAGCGACCCCGGCCGCGGTCAGGATCCCGTTGAGGGCCTTGTCGTCGATCGGCTTTCCGGCGGCGTTGAGCAGCAGCGCACCATACACGTACTCCATCGTTCTCACTCCGTGGACTGTGGGGGACCCTCAGTTGCCTGTCAGCTGACCGAGCGCGGCGGCCTCGCGCATCGCCTTCGCGAAGAGCGGGCCGATCGTCTCGGGAGTCGGGTAACCGGCCGCGAGGGCGAGCCCGAGGGCGCGCCGGTGGGCCTTCGCGAGCAGGAGGGGAACGGTCTCGGGCGTAAAGTAGTTCAGTTCGACCGCAAGGCCGAGCGCGGAACGCGCGGCCCGGACGAGATCGGCCCGCCGCGCATCGAGGTCGACCGCAAGGACCTCGGGCGCGTAGAACGTCTCGCCGTCCACCGCCGCGCGGAGCGACAGGCCGACCTCGAGCGGGAAGATCTCGAGGCGGGTGAGCATCGTGGCGACCTCGCGCGAGATCGTTTCGCCGGCCTTCACGATCACGGTGTCCTTCTTCAGGACGACCTTCCCCTTCTCGATCGCCGCGGGGAACCCGGCGTGCTGGAGCTCCCCGACGATCGGGCCCGGCTTGAAGCTGGTCGTTCCCGCCGGGACGAAGATGTCCCGCGGCGCGACCTCACCGCCGCGTGCCGGGGTCGGCGAACGCGTGAGCAGGAACTCCTGGTAGAGCGCGAACGGATTCCCCTCCGTGGAGAGGATCGCGGTCTGGTCGGTGACCTGGTCGAGGAGAGGACGCAGGGCCGGGCGCTTCGCGGCCGCTCGCTCGAGGGCGTGGCGGATCGCGCTGTTCGTCGCGACCAGAATCGGGTGGTCGCGCTCCCGCAATTCGCGGCGCATCCCTTGGAGCGCGGACGCTGGGATCCCCCGGACGCCGACGACGGCGGTGACGGACCGGGCCAGTACGCGCTCTTCGAGCGCGGCGACCGCCGCGAGCTTCTCGGGTCGGACAGAATCGCGGCCGGGCATCGTCGTTCTCCCGCTTACCAGAGCCGGACCGACGGCCCCATCGTGGTCTTGACGTAGACCGATTCGATGTTCGTGCGGCCCCGCTCGAGCTTCCCGACAATCCGGTTCAGCACCGCGTCGAGGTTCTGAGCGAGCTCCTCGGGTTTCATGCTCCGAGTGCCGACCGGTGCGTGGAACGTGCGGTTCCCCTTGGAACGGACTCGGATCGACCGCTTGAGCGCGTTGACGAGGTTCGTGGGGTCGCTGCCCGGCGGTACGGGCCGCGGCATCTTGCCGCGCGGGCCCAGGACGACCCCGAGACGCTTACCGATCGCCGGCATCAGAGGCGCTTCGGCGAGGAAGAAATCGACTTCGGAGACCATCCGCTTGGCGGCTTTCGCGTCCTTCGCGAGGTCGTCGAGCTCGTTGGCGGGGACGACGACGTCGGCGACGCCGCGGATCTTCTGGCAGAGCTCGGGAGAACCGAAGACGGCGACCCTCACGCTCTTGCCGCGCCCGTTCGGGAGCGGGATCTCGTCCTCGAGGCGGTTCTTGGGAACCGTCAGGTCGAGGTCCTTCAGGTTCACGGAGACCTCGACGCTCTCGCCGAACTTGCGCTCGGGAGCCTTCCCGAGGAGCTCGACGACGGCTTCGAGAGAGGAGCGGTCCGGCATGTGCGTTCGCCTATCGACAGTAGGGCGGCGGCGGCGAAAAGGCTTCCCTACATAAGTCTTGGCTTTGCCGTCTACCGCCGGAGCCTTGGGAGGCGTATCGCCGGCGCTCGAACGACGCGAATCGCGCTCCCCCGGATCGCGGGCCGGGCGGACGGGCGTCGACCCCTTCCAAAGCGCCGGCGCGTCCCCCGCCGAGACGCGCCCCCAACCCTAAATAGGGCGTGAGTTTCGGCGGCCGCCGATGCATTATCCGAAGGTCGTGTCGACCTACTGCCCGAAGTGCCGCGTCCACACGCAGCACGACGTGGAGAAGGTCCGCAAGCGCCCCGCCTCCGAGCTCAAGTGGGGTCAGCGAAGGTTCCGCCGGGCCACCCGAGGCTACGGTGGGTTCCCGCGACCGAAGCCCGAAGGACGCGCGAAAGCCGTTCGCCGCGTCCACCTGAAGTATCGCTGCAAGAAGTGCCAGTACACCGTCCAGCCGAAGAGCTGGCGCGCGAGCCAGCTCGAGCTCGTGGAGCACCACTAGGGGGGAGTCCATGCGCGGACCGTCGCCGTTCTGGGTCGTGAAGTGCCCGGACTGTTCCACCGAACAGACGATCTTCAGCCGACCCGCGACCGTCGTCAACTGCACCGTGTGCGGTGCGACGCTTGCCACGCCGACCGGGGGCCAGGCCAAGCTCCGCGGCGAGCTCGTTCGCGCCGTGACGGCCTGAGCGGGGGCGTCCGGGTCGCATGCCGCTCCGTGCGGAACTGCCCGAAGAGGGCGAGCTCGTCATCGGGACGGTGACGAGCATCCGCAACTTCGGGGCGTTCGTCACGCTCGACGAGTACGCGAACCGCGAGGCGTTCATTCACCTCTCGGAGGTCGCGACCGGGTGGGTCAAGTACATCCGGGACCACATCCGTGAGGGCCAGAAGATCGTCGCGAGGGTCCTGCGGGTCGACCCCTCGAAGAACCAGATCGACCTTTCGCTCAAACGGATCAACGACCACCAGCGCCGGGAGAAGGTCCAGGCGTGGAAGAACGAGCAGCGCGCGATGCGGCTCGTCCAGCAGGTCGGAGCGGCGCTCAAACTGAGCTCCGACGAGGCGATCGACCTCTTCGGCGCGGGGCTCGTCGACCGGTACGGCTCGATCTTCCAAGCGTTCGAGGTCGCTTCCGCGGACCCGAATCGGTTCCAGAGGGAGAACGCGAAGGTCCCGTGGGCGGCGGCGTTCCTCAAGGTCGCTCAGGAGAACATCGTACCGCCGCACGTCACGATCCTCGGCACTCTCGAAGTGACGGCCCCCTCCCCGGACGGGATCGACCGCGTCCGCGCGGCGCTCCTCGCCGCGGAGGCCGTCGACCCCGAGTCGGTCGACGTCCAGTACGTCGGCGCCCCGCGCTACCGCATCCGAGTGGAATCCTCCCAGTACAAGCTCGCCGAGGAGACGCTCAAGAAGGCGACGGACGCCGCCCTGCGGTCGATCAAGGCCGCGGGCGGGGAGGGGACGTTCGTCCGGGCATGACCGAATCGATCCTGCGCGTGTGCCGCGCGTGCGACCGCTACACCTTCCGCACGACCTGTCCCCAGTGTGGGGGTTCGACGCGGACGCCCCACCCGGCCCGATTCGACCCCGGGGACCGGTACGGGAAGTACCGGCGCATGCTGACCGCGAGCGGGTCCCCGTCCCGGGATCCGCGCTGAGGAACGACGATGGTCGCCGGAATCCACCGCATCAAGGTCGTGAACGACGTGAGCGACCTCGTGCCGATCCTGCGCGCGGTGGACTCGTCGGTGAAGCTGAAGCTCGTCCAGCGGCTCGGGGAGAGCTGGCTGACGCTCGACGACGTCGTGCAGGAGTTCGGCGAGGAGGGCGAGAAAGCGCTCGCGTTCTTCGAAAAGCTCCGCCTCATCGATACCCGGTGGGTCGCGCGCGAAGGGCGCCGCCAGCCCGACAAGAGCTACCACTTCTACTACTCGACGATCAACATCGCCACGACCTCTCCGCTCGCCGAGATCTCCGAGGTCCTCGCGATCGCGATGATGCCGCCGAAGGAGTACGCGCGGCTCGAGGAGCGGGTCTTCAAGGCGGTCGGCGAGGACGGCCGGTTCTTCTCCGACGTCGCCGAGGACCTCGAGATGTCGCCGACGCGCCTCAAAGGGATCGTCAAGCGCTCGGAGAAGCTGGAGTACCGTGGCCACCGGATCGAGCGGTTCCAAGGCGACGGCGCGACCTAGACGTGCCCCCGAGGTCTCCGTCCTTCGCGTCGGGCATCGGGCGGGCCGGGACCCTCGACTCACCACCCACCTCGCCCTCGCCGCGCGCGCGTTCGGGGCCCGGCGGATGTTCCTTCATCCGCCGGACCGGGAGCTGGCGGTTCGGGTCGACGGGGTGGTACGCGGCTGGGGGGGCGCGTTCGAGATCGTGCCGGCCGAAGAGTGGAAGAAGGTCGTTCGCTCCTTCGACGGCCCGGTCGTCCATCTGACGATGTACGGGCTCCCTCTCTCCCGCGTGCTCCCGAAGATCTCGCGGGCCGCGCGCGTACTCTTCGTGGTCGGAGGGGCGAAGGTCCCTCCCGACCTCTACCGGCTCGCGACGTACAACGTCGCCGTCGGCCACCAGCCGCACAGCGAGGTCGCGGCCCTCGCGGTGGCGCTCGAGCGTCTGCTCGGCGTCCCGAGGCCGGGCCCGTGGCCGAACGCCCGGCGCACGATCGTTCCGCGCGCGCGAGGAAAGAAGGTCCTCGAGCGGCCGGGGGTCCCGTGAGCGATCCGCTCCTTCCGATCCCCTCCCGCGAGCTTCCGGTTTCGGTCCGGTCCCCCGGCAAGTGCATCGTCTTCGGCGAACACGCCATCGTCCACGGCGCTCCCGAACTCGTCTTCGCCATCGACCTCTACACCCAGGTCTTCGTCCTTCCCGCGTCGGTGACCCGTCTCAACGGGGACGCCGAGGCGACGCACCGGAACCCCTACTTCGCGAGCGCGCTGGCCCGCGCCTGGAACCCGGACGCCCCGGTCGACGTTCGCGCGGTGTCGCGCATCCCCCGAGCGGCCGGCCTCGGGTCGTCGGCCGCATTCTCCGCCGCGCTCGCGGCGGCGTTCGGCGCCGCCCGCGGGGGGGTCGACCGGGCGACGCTCGCCCGGACGAGCTTCGAGATCGAGCGGAGCGCCCAGGGCGTGGGCAGCCCCGGGGACACGACGGCCGTGGTCGGAGGCGGCTATCTCGCCATCAACGGCGGCGACGGCGCCCCGCTCTGGACGGTGCCCGGCAACGGTCACGTTTGGGAAGTACGCCGCGTGACCGACCCGGGTTGGGTGTGGGTCGTCGCCCACAGCGGGATCCCCCGGTCGACCGGAGACGCCGTCCGAGCGGTCGGCCGTCGGCTTTCCGCTTCGGACGGCCCCGCGCTTCTCGCGGAGTTCGCGAGGGTAGCACGGGACGGCATCCGGGCCGTCGGCACGGGGGACCGCCGCTCGGTCGCTGAGCTGATCCGGCGCAATCAGGAGCTCCTGAGAGAGGTGGGCGTTTCTCACCCGCGGCTCGAAGCGCTGATCGAGGCGGCCGCTCCCGCGAGCGAGGCCGCAAAGCTCACCGGGGCCGGAGCGGGAGGATCGATCGTCGCGCTGCCGGTCCCGGGCAAGGAAGCCGAGCTCGTCCGTCGCCTCGCGCGGGCGGGCGGGCTACCGTTCGTCGTACGCCCCGTCGGCGGCACGGAGGTCGTCGACGCTCCGCCCGAGTGACGCCGGCCGCGGATCACTTGCGGGCGACGATCCGGATCACGGCGTTCGGTCCGACCGGCTGCTCGGCGCCGAGGGCCCGATGCGTTCGCCCGTCGATCGCACGGATGAAGTTCTCGCCGAGGTCCGTGTGGACCCGGTAGGCGACGGCGCGGGCCGTCGTCTGGGCGGGAACGAGGAGCGCGTCGGGGAGCACGCGGCCCTGTCCGTCGGTCCAGCGGGTCTCGTCCTCGACCGGGTAGACGACGATGCGTCCGAGCCGGTCGTAGACCACGCGTTCGAGCGCGGGTTGCACACCGGTGGAACCCCAGCGCGCGAGCACCGCGCGCACGTCCTCGAGGGCTTTCGCCTGCGCCCCCGAGAGCCGCGTTGGGTCGCCGACCTCGAAGGTCGGGTCCCCGGGCCGGTAGGTGATAAGGCCGGCCCGGGCCGCCCGTCGCAGGAGGAGCTCCGCGTCCGACGCGGTCGGAACCACGGGAATCGGGTCGATCGCGGCGGCGAGGGCCGTCGCGGCCTCGGGGAGGGCGCGGTCGGACTTGTTCGCCGCGACGAGCCGGGGCTTGGACGATCGCAGGAGCTCGAGCGCGATCCGCTTTCGGTCCGACTCGGACCAGTGCGCGGGGTGGCCGCGGTCGGCCGGCAGGTGGCGCAGCGCGGCGGTGATCGCGGAGGGGGAGATCGACAACCCCGTGAGCCGTTCGGCGAGGAACTCTTCGACCTTCCGTCCTTCGATCTCCGTTCCGCGGGCGTGGCGGGCAAAATCGCGGCCGAGGATCTCCGCGACCCACGCGACCAGCTCGTCTTCGAGCCAGCGAACCTCGTCGGCGGGGTTGTGGCGGCCCGGCGCGTCGATACGGCCTTCGGCGTCGGTCGCCCCGGAAAGGTCGACGACCTGGACGAACCCGTCCGCCGCCCGGAGGTCGTCGAGGAACTTATGCCCGAGGCCCTTGCCCGAGCTGGCGCCCGGTACGAGTCCCGGCACGTCCACGAGGTTCACCGGAACCCAGCGCGTTCCGTTCAGGCACTTCGCGTTGCCCGGAGTGCAGGCGATCCCCTTCTCGACATGCGGACAGGGAGCTCTCACGGCCCCGACCCCGCGGTTCGGCGTGATCGTCGTGAACGGGTACGGGGCCATCGCGACGTCGAGCAGCGTGAGCGCGTTGAAGAACGTCGACTTCCCGACGTTCGGCTTTCCGACGACCCCAACCTCCACACGGCCTCCGAACGGATCTCGCTCTACGCCGAATAGTCGGGAGGGATCTCGGAGACGCCCTTCTTCGCGTTCGCGGCCAGCGCGAGGGCAAAGAAGAGGTCGCTCAGACGGTTCGTCCACGCGAGCAGTTCGGGACGGACCGGTTCCGAGCGGTGGAGGCTCCAGAGTTCGCGTTCCGCCCGGCGGGCGATCGTCCGGCAGACGTGGAGCTCCGCCGCCGTCCGCGACCCTCCCGGGAGTACGAACGAATGTAGGGCGGGGTGAGCCGCGTCGAAGCGGTCGATGTCCGCCTCGAGCCGACGCACGTGGCGCTCCTCGATCCGGTGAGCGGGAGCGGGGGCCGATGCCCCCCGAGCCAGTTCGGCCTGGCCGACGTAGAGCTCGTGTTCGAGCCTGCGCAAGACCTCACGGAACTCGGAGAGCCCCTCGGGGAGGTCGGCGAGGGTGAGCCCGAGGTGGGCCCCGAGCTCGTCCAGCGTCCCGTACGCGCGGATGCGGGGGGAATCCTTGTCTACGCGCGGACCACCGGAGAGACCGGTCGTTCCTCGATCGCCCGTGCGGGTGTAGAGACGCGGGATGCTCTCGCCTCCGGCCGCCACTGCAACTGGTCCAGGGGAGAACTCAGGCCGTGGACGGGACAGAACGAGATGTGCAGCACCTCATTATGCTTCGCGTCCTGTCGGCACAGTCGGCAGATGAACCCGCTCCGTTCGCTCCAGGCAATCCCCATCGGTTCCATGTTGCAATCCTTCCCCAGTCCCGGAAGCTAGCGCCGGAGGAGCCCCCGACCCTCCCGTGCCGCTCGGCGTCGCCCTTCGCGTCGTTCGTGGGCCGACCTCGCGCGATCGCGCAGGGCCGGCACGTGTTCCGCGTGGGTGAGCGCGAGCTCCCGGATGCCCAACGTCAATGCGAGCGCCACCGCGCTCTCGATGTCGCGAGCATAGCCGTCCTCGACCATTTCCTCGAGCTCGGCCCGCAGGGTCGCGGGTAGCTCTACGCCAGAGGGAGCCGACTCTTCGGCCCCCTCCCGCACGAGCTCGCGGATCGCTTGGGAACGGTTCGCGAGATTGCGTTGCGTCTGGAACCTCTCGAGGAGCGACTCTTCCTCGGACGTGAGGCGCACCCCGAGAAAGTGGGTCGCGGGAGCGTTGGCTCGAGCGGTCCGCACGTGTTTTACATAAATTTAACAGGTATTTAGACATTCCTCACCCATTGTTTTACGAGCGGGGGCATAGTGTCTTCCAACCCTGGGAACCGTTTCCGGTAGGCACGGGTGGGACTCCCGGTGCGGGGTGAAGCCCCTCGGTCGTGGAGCCATCGGAGAACCGAGTCGAGGATCCGTTCCTACGACATCGTGGGCCGCGAGCCCCGGGGAGGGTTCGTCACCTTCCCCGCGCCCCGTTGGTTGGCCGATAGGGGCGCGGCCCTCGGTCCGTTGATTCTCGTGCGCCGTTAGCTCGGAATCCGTTGATTCAGGTCAGTTTGGAGGAAGCCGGAGTGTTGGTCGGCTCGAAGCTCTCGGTCGCCCTCTCGCGGAAGCCGGGCGGGTACCCGGGGTGAGACTGCAGGGCGTCCACACTCAGGCGTCGGCCCAGCGGGCCTCCAGGGCGACCGGGGTGCGAGGCGCTCCGCGTTCTTCGGAAACGGGGTGAGGGCAACTACGTGCCTCCCCATGGCGACAGCGAGGGAGCGCAGGGAGATCGACGGGTCAGCGCTGTCGCGGCTACGAAGGTAGGTCCTTAATTCGGCCCGCCGCGTGGCCCCAGGTGATCCAGCTGACGACCGGCACGTCGGCGTTGATCTGCCAGAGTAGTGCATTGAGCTCTCCGCGATGCTGGAGCTCCTCCTCGACCAGATGCCAAAGGACCTCGCGCACCGGAATGTGGCAGTCGTGGTCTTGGCGGCCCCCCTTCTCCCGAGCTATCGTACGCGAGAGGTTAGCCGGGGTCAATTCCGCCATGACCCGCTGGATCTGGGTCTGAACGTACGTCTCGTCTTTCCTCAACCCATCGATTGAGGGGGGAGCATCGGGGTCCCCCTCCTGCGGCGGGAATGGGAACGTCGCGCACATCTTCATCCAGAAGTAGAGGGCGCCTTGAGAGTGGGCGAAAATGTCGAGAAGTGTGGGATACGATGCACCTCGGTCGCGTGTCAGCTCGGCCGCTGGGAGCTTCGCCATCGCCTCGAGGTAACCCCGGCGCGTGTCGGCGAGGTACGCGAACCATGCACGAAAGGTCTCGACCTCAGGATCCATCCTACACCCTGGAGGTCCGATAGCGACGGTCCCATATGACGGCACGGCGCTGCCCCGACGCGAAGCGGAGGGCCCCCTTCTTCGTTGGTGCGATGGCCCTCGCGTAGTGAGGGCGGCGCGCTTCTCCCCCGGGAACAAGGTTCCTCCGGCCCCGCCGGGAGCGGGTCTCCCGTCAGAGGGCAAAGGTTTGGCCGATCGTGCCGCCACCGGACTCGCCCGCCGCTCCCCCGAAACCCGGACCGGAACTCGACCCGGCCGGGGTTGGCACGGGCCGGGGGATCGAGCGGGGAGCTCGGCCGGGGAGCTCGGCCGGGGTCGATCGTGGCTCGGCGAGCGGACGGGTGCCCCGTCGACCTCTTTAGCGGACGACCTCTGGGGTCGGAACCGAGCGCAGTATGACGGAAGTAATCGAAGGCATGGAGGCGGTGTCGGTCCACATTCGGAACATCGAGCGCGCGCGGAAGTTCTATTCTGGGGTGTTGGGCCTCCGGGAGGTCTCCTTCATTCCCGCGGCCTCTCGCGCCGCTTTCGCGATTCCTGGGACGACCACGCTGCTGACAATGCACATCATGGGGGAGGGCGAGGGTGGCCGCGAGCCCGGAACGGTCTCGGGGGTTGTCTTCTCGCACCACGACCCCAAGTCTGCCTGTGAGGAGATTCGGAAGCGTGGCGGATCGATTGTCGATGAACCCGCAACGTTCGAAACCCCGCTGGGAACGCAAACTCGCGGTGTGTTCGCCGATCCGGACGGGAACCAGTTCGTGATCCGGCACATCGAGAAGGGACCGCAACCTGCCCGCTCGTAGGTCGTTCCGGTGTGGGGAAGCGTCCTTGCGTGTTAGAATCGCGGCCTTCTCCTCAGGAAAGAGGTTGCTTATGGCCCACGAAGCTACCGGTTCCGCGCCCACGGAGAGCGGTTCGGATCGGGCGTCCCTTGAGGAAGGGGTGGTGCTCCCGTTCCCGGGGCGGACCTTCCCGCTGCGCTCCGAAGTTCCGACGAACCCCGAGTCGCGCTAGGCGCGGAACCCCCGAACGCTTTCGTAGTGCAGGAGCAACTCTCCGTCTTCCATGGTCCTGGCCGAGAGAAGCTTGAGGGTCGCCTGCGTCCGCATCGGACCCCAGTACCGCGGACCCTTCCCGTAGACCACGGGCTGCACGACGAGCCAGTAGTCGTCCGCGAGGCCCCGCCGGAGGAACTCGAGGATAAGTCGCGGGCCCCCTTCCGCGATGATGTTCCCGCCCTTCTCTCGCTTCAGCTTCGCAACGATCCTGGAAAGGTCGCCTTTCAGGATGCGGGAGTTCTCCCAACCCGGCGACTTCAAGCGGTTCGACAGACAGACCTTGTCGACGCGGTCGAGCCACCGAGAGTAATCGATCAGGTACTTCGGATCCGTCGACTTTCTCGCTTTCTCGGTCCAAACGCGTCGGTGACCCAGGAACGATCTCCGACCCATGATGACGGTCGTCACATCGTCAAACCGATTCAACCACATCTCGCGCCACATTTCGTTGGCTTCCGTCGTCACCCGGTCGGAGCCCGGGTACTTCGGAAACGCGCCGCGGCCGTCCAGCGTCATGTATAGGCTCGCGGTGATCTTTCGGATTTTGACCCCCCCTTCGGGGAGGCCAGAACGGCTCGCGCTTCATATAGGCCGAGTCTCGGCATCGGGCGTTCGGCCGTCCGGAGCCGATTCCCGGATGGGACCCGACAGGGTCGAGCCGCCCCGGCGCGTCCTCCGATCCGAGACCGAAGTGTAACGGCGGCGGGGGGTTAGACTCGCGCGCGTTCCCCCATGGAGGACTCTGCCCCGGGGATCGTCGCGGGGGGGTTTCCCACCCGAGAAAGGTCCTTCGGCCGGGAGGGACTGCGAATCAAACGGATCTCGAAAGGGGTGCGACGTTCCGCGAGGAACGCGAGGCACGATTCGGGAGGGCGTTATCCGAGCGCGAATCGAAGGCCCAGACGGGTCCAAGAGCCCGCGTCCACTTACAAAGCGGCCGACCGCCCCCGTCGTGCCGGGCCCGGTGTTCCGGCTCCGTGGCGGGAGGTTCAGACTCGCGCCGACGGAATCAACCGGGGCAGCAGAATCACCCCGACGGCCGAGCGGGCAGCGTAGCTACGGGCCGGGCCTCCGGTCCTACGCACTCTGTTCGAGAAGACCCGCGCGCCGAGCTTCGGCGAAGAGCGAGTACGACCTCGGGATCGATCGAACCATGGAGCGTCTCCGGGCCACCTTGTAGCCGGCCTCCGATGTCCTCCCCCGCTTCGCTCGGCAGACGGCGGGGTGGCCGACCGCCCACATCCGGAGATGGTCCAGTCTCGGGACGTCGTCGGCGGGGGCCGACCGCTCGATGCCGCACTTCGGGCAGGATCGGACGATGAACCTGGTGGGTCCGTCGAGCTGCTCGCGGCCATCCAGGGTCCAGAAGGAGCCGCCCATCGTTTTCCCCATGAGATTGTATGCAACGACGGGGATAAACCCGTCTTCCGCCGGAAAGGACGAATCGCGGACCGGGCCCGCTCATTGTCGCCTTCGTTCAGTCGAGCAGGACGAAGGGCACTCTTTTGATTCGGCGCGCCTGTACCCCCTCACTCCCCACCACGAGCCCCATGAATCGCCTCGACCTTGCGATAGTCCGCGAGTTGCATCGAGTCAAAGCGGACCCCACCCTGGGTCTCGATCCCCTGCTCTCGGCCGCCAGCTTGGCCGAACGAATCGGGGTTAGCCGGAACACCGTCTACTCCCGAATGGACTCCTGGCGCGAAGAAGGTTTCCTGGTCCGCATGGTCACGATGCCGAACCCGGATCTCTTTGGAGCAAAGCTCACGGGTGTGATGGTCTCGGTTGAAGACCCGGACGTGAAGACTCGGCTTCTTCAAGCGCTGGATGTCGCCGACGGCATCTTCTGTTCAACGGAGATGGGATTACTGCTTTGGATCGTCTACTTCGTACGATACGCCACGACCGTAGACAGGTGGTCCCGCTATCTCACAACGTTGGATGGGGTCGAGGTCGTCAGTCCGTTCACCACGATTCCGCTCCCCCCTTGTTCTCGGGGCCTTACGCCGTTCGACTGGCGGATGATCGCGGCGATGCGGTCCGCCGATCGCCCACGGCCGGGGGTGCTGGCCCGCCATCTGCGCGTCAACCCCCGCACGGTGACCCGGCACTTCGGGGACCTCATCCGGGCGAACGCCCTGTTCGTCTACCCGATCTGGGACTTTTCCCGCACCTCCGGGGCGATCCCGTTCGTCGGGGTGCGAACCGATCGCGAAAGCGACCCCGAGAAAGTCCGCCAGTCCGTCGTCCAACTGTTCCCCGCCCAGGTCCCGGCGTCTCCGGCGTTCCCGGCGTTCGTCGGGTCGGCCCGTGCCGTCCGAGAAGGGGCTCCGACCGAGTTCGGCTTCCTGCTGTACCTCGATTCGGCCGCCAAAGTCGGCGAAGTGACGACGATCGTCCAGAAGATCCGGGGCGTTGACAAGGTCACCATCGGGTTTCCAAGCCTCACCCGAGATTATCCTCAGTGCTTCGACTCCCTAATGGCCAGCGTTCAGGGCCTTTCTCGTTCCGAGAGAGGCAGTTAGCGACATCGGCGCCGGACGGAGGACCCTGCGCGGGCGACCCGGGTCCGGGTCCGGCGGCGGGGAACCTGGCTCCAAGATTTCTCGTGCCCGTCGAGATGGGTCCCGCCCGTCTACCGGATCGACCCCGGTCGCACGTCGTCTCTCCGTCCCGGGGACTCCACGCTCGTAGTCCTCGCAGAACCGAACGTCGGGGGACCGGGTCCGACAGGGACCCTTCGTTCGTGGGGGAGTCGCGCCCTTCCACCTGAATCCCACTTGAGGAGTCCCTTAACCCACTTCAGAAGATCGATGGCCCCGGAAGCGGGGCGTGGATCCATTGAAGTGTGAGGATTGTGGTGCGGTGTTCGAGGGCGATCGAGACGGGTGTCCCGTCTGCGGCACGAGGGGCAAGGTTCTGCCGGGCCTCGTCGGGGCGCCGGGAACGGTGGGGCCCGCGAGCGCGAACGGGTCGGATGAAGTGCGCAACTCCGATACGCCGAAACCCGAGCGGGTCGTGTCGGGCCTGGCCAACCCGGGGCGCCCGGCGGGTCAGATAATCGAGGGCACCGGAGGGTAGTTCCTCCGCGTCCTGAAACGAGGACACTGACCGGACGAGCCGCTGATCGGCCCCGAAGGCCGGATCGGGCGACGTCGAGCGACACGTGGCGATCGAACGGAGCTCGCTCGGGCACGGGGAGCACGCCGCCAGCGAATCGGACGCCGACCATCCGTCGTCCATCCTGCGTCTGCTCTCGACACCGGAGGACGCTCGGCGGAGCTAGCCCGAACTCCGATGAGGCTTCGGCCATCGCACGGACTTCCTGGCGCCACGAGATGAGTCCCCGAACCGCGACCGCCTTCCCGACGAGCTCGAGACCCACGATCGTCACGCCGATGGCAGCCGGGCCTCCGTGCGTCCGTCCGATCGACCACCACTCCGTACAGGGAACGGGACCCACGGGAAGATGCACGTCGAGCAGTCCGGCGACCGCGAGGTACGCCCGAAGGACAGCGAGGGAAAAGATCGCGAGCGGGAGGGAGATCCGCGTATCGAATCGTTCTAGGGTGCGTCGCGGGCACGAGACTCCCCACTCGGGCGATTCGCGCGAAGGAGCCGAGGCAGACCCGTGCCGGATCGACGCCTCCATCCCCACGGTCGCGCCACGTCGGGGGAATCGAGTTGCGGACTACATCTCATCGGCGCGGAGCCGGTTGGAACGGATCGGAGGATTCCGCCTCGGCGTGCGTCCTGTCGGAGACGACAAGGGTCTGGGACGCTGAGCCGACGGGCCGCCCGGCGCCGCCAAGAAAGAATAGCGAAGCGCGATTCAGTCGCCCCCCTCGGGCACAACATTCGGGGGACGTGGCGCGCTTGAGGGGACGCAATCCGCGGTCGACCTTTCAAGGATCCCGGTAGTTCTTGGGAGGTGGTTTCCGGGCCAGACCGACGACCCCTCGAGATTCGCCCGGGCCGTGGCCGGACTCCCGGTTTCTTCTGCGGTGCGCGGGGAGAGGGCGAGCCGGCGGTCGGGGGCGATCAAAGCGCTGGAGGTCGGAAGGCAAGGGAGCGACCTCACAACGGTCCTGGACCCCCTGCTGGATCTCATCGAGGCGATCGAGCAGTTGGTCGGGCGGGCCAAGGTAGAGATCGAAGGTGACGAGGAGTCGACGGCCTTCGCGGGCCGTCGGGCGGGGACTGTGGTCGACGGCGTCGGAGGGGAACATCCCTTCCCCGAGGAAGGCCGCGAGCGAGGACCGGATTCTATCCCAGCCCGGGAACGCCGAGACCGCACCCTCGGCGCCCGTCTCCGCTCGAATCGGCCAGTCGGCCGTGAGCTGTAGCCGGGATCATTGGGTTGTCACTTTGCCCCAACCCGGGTCAGAACCCGGAGAGCCTTCAACGTGATCCACTTGCTGGGCTGACCCGGCTCCTCGATCACGAGCGGCTGGATCCTCTTCTTGTCGGGATGGACGGTCACTCCCGGTCCCACATCCGGGTGCAACCGGTCCATAAGCCAACGGCCGTCGCCCCGGCGCTTGTCGACCAGAATCTCTAGGGCCGGGCGGAGCCGCCGATCGTCCCCGAACCCGAGCTGGGTCAGCACATCGAGCCCGACCAGAATGTCGTAGAAGTAGTGGTTCGGATAATGGAGTCGGAGCCAGGGGGCGTAGGGCCGGCCTTCCCGGAACAGCTTCCGCTCGAGATAGAATTCCGCGCCCTTCGAGATCGCCCGCTCCATCTTGGGGGGTCGTTTCGCCTTCGGAAGCGCTGCGAAAGCGGCGAGGGGTTCCCACACGTCGAGCGTGCCCGGCGTGTTCTGGGAACAATTCCAGCCGCCGTCCTCCCGCTGGTCCTCGAGCAACCAGTCGTAGAGCTTTCGGACCCGGAGGTCGTCCGCGTACCCAAACCGGGTCATCATTCGCGCGGTGTTCGCCGAGATGCACGCTTCCTCGTAGTAGAAGTTGAACGGTGAGCCGCGCCGAAGCTTGTATTCGAAGATGAGCTCCGCGATCTTCTCGATCCGGGGGTTCGTCCGGTCGAGACCAAAGTCCGCGAGGACCAGGGCTCTCCAATTCGTGGAACGGAAGGGGGGCAAGTAGAGGAAGTCGACCCATTCCCGGACGTTCCTGGGTTCGTGCCCCTCCCAGAATCCTTTGGATCCCTGGGTCCTCAGCTGGTCGCCCGCCCAACCTACGCGGCCGATTCTAGAGCGGGTCGATCGGACCTCGGGATCGTCCTCCTTACGCCCCAAGAGATCGACCAGCGCGTAGTATCTCACGGCCGGCTGGTTCCCTTCCAGAAGCCATCGGATCACCTCGGTGTCTTCGGCGGGAGGGGTGAACTCGGAGTATTCGCTCATCGCCCGGTACGCTCCGGGTCGTCAATGCTTCCCTCGGTATATCAGCCGGGCACGGTGGTCGTGGAACGGCCGAAGCGGTCGGCGCGACCTCGAAACCCGACGCGGCGCCCGCGGCCGCCCGGACCGGACCGGTGGGGCACCGTGCGCGCCCGGCCGCTATCCGGCGGGTCTCGGGCAGGTAGGGCGACCCTTTTACGGGCGTTGGTCTAGGTCGGTGCGGACATGACCGGCATAGCCACTCTCCGGGCGGACCAGAATGCGACGATCGAGGCGACCATCACTGCGATCTCCGCAGTGCGCGACGTGACCACTTCTCGCGGTGCCTCCCAGGTGGCGGATGCCACGCTGCAGGACGAGACGGGAACGATCACCCTGACCCTGTGGGGCGAGGACACGAAGCGCTACACCGTCGGCCAGAAGCTCAAGATCACCGACGGCTGGGTCCGGGACTTCCGAGGGAAGCTCCAGATCTCTCAGGGCCGGTCGGGGAAGATCACCGTCCTGCCATAACCAACCACCGCGCGAGCCGCCACCCCCCCGGTGCCGTCGGGGGACATCGGGGCGCTCCCGGCAAGGTAAGGGCACCGTCCCACCCTCCCCCCGGAGCGCCGGGCGGGCGGTCCACCACCGGGGCGACGGGTCGTTCGCGAGGACGTCGACCGGCTCGGGCGATGACCCCCGGTCGGTCGGCTCAGCCGGGGATCGCCCCGGGGGGCCTCCCGAACATCACGCGCAGCTGGTAGTTGCCGGCCGTCACCACCGTTTCGACGGGGTAGCCGAGCCGGTGGAGGACCTTCATCGCCGGCGAGTTGTCGGGTAGGACCTCCGCGTCGAACCCCGCGACGCCGTTCTCCCGCGCGATCCGCGCGAGGTAGCGGACGAGGAACGACCCGATCCCTCGATGCTGGTAGTCGTCACGCACCAGGTAGGAGACCTCGGCGATGTTCGTCGCCCGGTTCACGAAGTAGCGTCCGATGCAGACGATCTCCTCGTGTTCGGGCTTCTCGGGGTCCTCTACGATCCCGACAACGCCCATTTCGTTCGTGAAGTCGATGTGTACGAAGTGCACGAGGTCGCGGTGCGGGAGCGACTTGAGCGAGCGGAAGAACCGCTGGTAGATCGTCTGCTCGGAGAGGCGGTAGAAGAGGTCCCGCATCATCTCCTCGTCGGTCGGCTTCGCCGGCCGGAAGATCACCCGCGTGCCGTCGTCGAACGTGTGGGTCGTCTCCCACTGGCTCGGATAGACCATCCCAAGCTCGGAGATCTCGGGGACGTCCTCGGGGACGAACTTGAGCCGCTTCGCCTCCCGGATGAGGCCGGGGCGGAACTTCGGGTGGGCGATCGAGATCAGGGCGAGCGCGCGGTCCTGGATCGTCCGGCCGTGCAGGTAGGCGACGCCCCACTCGGTGATCACGTAGTGGACGTCGCCGCGGCTGGTGACGACCCCGGCTCCGGGCTTTAATTGGGCGGTGATGCGAGAGACCTTTCCGCCCTCGGCCGTCGACGGGAGCGCGATGATCGGCTTGCCGCCTTTCGAGCGGGCCGCGCCCCGGACGAAGTCGACCTGGCCCCCGATCCCCGAGTAGAAGTATTCGCCGAGGCTGTCGGCGCAGACCTGCCCCGTCAGGTCGACCTCGAGGGCGCTGTTGATCGAGACCATCCGGTCGTTCTGCGCGATCACGAACGGGTCGTTCGTGTACGACACCGGGTGGAACTCGATGAACGGGTTATTGTCGACGAACTCGTAGAGCCGCTTCGACCCCATGCAGAAGGCCGCGACCACCTTACCCTTGTGGAGCGTCTTCTTCATGTTCGTGATCACCCCGCGTTCGACCAGGTGCATCATCCCATCGGAGAACATCTCCGTGTGGACCCCGAGGTTCTTCTTCTCCCGCAGGAACTCGAGCACGCTGTCCGGGATCGTGCCGATCCCCATCTGGATCGTCGAGCCGTCCTCGATCAGGTTCGCGATGTACCGTCCGATGCTCCGCGCGGTCTCGTCCGGCACACCGATCATCGCCTCGAGGATCGGGTAGTCCACGGGGACGAGGAAATCGACCTCGTCGACGTGGACGAACGAGTCGCCGAGCGTGCGGGGCATCCGAGCGTTGACTTCCGCGATGACCAGCCGCGCCGCCTCTGTCGCCGGCTTCACGATGTCCGTACTGACGCCGTAGGAACAGTATCCGTGAGGGTCCGGTGGGCTCACCTCGATCAGGGCGACGTCGATCGGTACGCGTCCCGTTTCGAACAGTCGGGGGATCTCACTGAGGAAGATCGGTGTGTAGTCGGCACGGCCCTGGGCCACGGCCTCCCGGACGTTGGGGCCGATGAAGAGCGCGTTGTGACGGAAGTTCTCTCCCCACTTCGGCTCGACGTACGGCGCGAGGCCGAGCGTCATGATGTGGACGATCTCGGTGCCGAACACCGCCCCCGCGTGCTTCACCAGCGCCGCGACGAGCTCCTGGGGTTCGGCGGCCCCGGAACCGATGAAGATGTGGTCCCCGCTCGCTACCGCCGTGACGGCGGACTCGGCGGTGCGGACTTTGGCGGCGTACCGCGAGACCCAGTCGACCGAACCCGCTGGCCCCACATCCATCGGCGACCGGCGCACCTCCGACCCGGGGGGCCCGGACGCGGGCGTCGGCTCCGCTCCCGAGGCCCGGTCGCCGGACGCGGGCGGTTCGGCCGGGTCGCTCATGGCCGGCGCATCGGCCCATCGTCTTATCCGTCTTTGGTCAACTGGCCCTTCCCCGGTCCTCCGGGAGCCGGGCCGCGGTAGGCTCCGCTCCCCGCCGGCAGGGTTTAACTCGGGAACCCGTTCGCCGGCCGGGAGCCGGTCGGAGATGCCGCAGGCGAGCTATCGGATGTTCATTGACGGGGAGTGGTGCGACGCGGCGAGCGGGGCGACCTTCGACGTGCGAAGCCCGGTCACGGGCGAGGCACGGGCGACGCTGCCCGAGGCCGGGCGCGAGGACGGGCGA
>VFSW01003025.1_pt1 | contig 25204 bp, 22 predicted proteins | sample 5358111 | NCBI WGS metagenome assembly VFSW01 (sample SAMN11554181, study PRJNA540505) | mine drainage metagenome | isolation source: sediment from site ElyBrook_90M | place: USA: Ely Copper Mine, Vershire, VT | collected 2017
CGGGGATTTCTTTCGAAGTCGCGCGCAACGAGATCGTCGGTCTGCTCGGGCCAAACGGGGCCGGCAAAACTACGACCATCAACATGATCCTTGGCGTGCTTGAACCGACTACCGGGACAATCCGCATCGAAGGCCGGGACGTAACCACCGACCGCTCGCGGGCGCTTGCGTGTACGAATTTCACCGCGGTCTACGCGACCCTGCCTGGAAACCTCACCGTTTACCAGAACCTGCGCTTTCTCGGTATGATCTACGACGTCAAACAGTTGTCCTCCCGTATCGAGGAACTGCTTGCGCAGTTCGACCTTAAAGTGTTCCGGAACGTGAAATGCGGGCTGCTTTCCTCCGGCGAGCAAACACGGGTACAGCTGGCGAAGGCGCTGATCAACCGCCCGCACCTGCTGCTGCTGGACGAACCGACCGCATCACTGGATCCTTCTGCGGCGCGCGAGATCCGTGCCACCATCCGCGCGTTCACAATGCGCGACGGCGTTGGCGTGCTCTGGACCTCGCATAACATGTACGAAGTACAGGATGTGTGTGATCGGGCGCTGTTTCTCTCACACGGGAAGATTTTGCTCGAGGGCGACCCGAAGACCCTGCCGCAGGAACACGGGAAAACCTCTCTGGAGGAGCTTTTCATCACTATTGCGCGCGAACCACTCACACTTGGAGCCGAATGAAGACCTTTCACATCAAACGCGCGGCCGCCATCGTTCTGCGCCAGTACTACCTCATGCGTGGCAGTCCGGCGCGCGTGCTGCCGCTGTTCGTGTGGGTGGCAGTCGACATAGTGCTGTGGGGATTCATCACAAAATACCTCAACAGCATCGCTTCGCCAGGCTTCAATTTCGCCTATACGCTACTCGGGGCGGTACTGCTTTGGGACTTCTTCGGCCGGGTCATGCTCGGCGTGACCACGGCATTCCTGGAGGACGTGTGGTCACGCAATTTCATCAATATCTTCGCCACACCGCTTTCTATCTCCGAGTACGTTTTTGGTCTCGTACTGACGAGCGTCAGCACGAGTCTGATCGGGCTTGCCGTGATGATGGCGCTGGCGATGATAGTTTTCGGCCTGTCCTTTTTCGTCTATGGATTGATGCTTGTGCCCTTTCTGCTGGTGCTGTTTTTGTTCGGCATCGCGCTCGGAATTTTTGCAAGCGCTGTGGTGCTGCGGCTTGGTCCGGCGTCGGAATGGCTCATCTGGCCGGTGCCGGCACTGCTTTCCCCCTTCGTCGGTGTCTTCTATCCCCTATCGACCCTGCCGTCATGGATGCGGATCATTTCCCATCTGTTGCCGCCGTCATATGTGTTCACGGGCATGCGCACGATCGTCCTAGGAGGCAAGTTTTCGGGAATTACACTGCTCTGGGGAGGTTGTCTGGCGGCGCTGTACATCGTGCTGGCCGGCGGTTTCTTCGTACGTGTCTACCGCTATGCCGCCCGAACCGGACTGCTCGCGCGCTACAGCGCCGAGGGTGTGAGTTGAAACATTACGTATTCTACGTCCTTTTCGGGTAGCGGCCGCCGATAACCGGGGCCGGGTGAAATTCAATTGCCTCGCTTTTTGTCCAGCTCGCGCAGATGCGCAAGCCGCTCGGCTATCTTCTGCTCCAGCCCGCGAGCCACCGGGTGATAATAGCGCCGGCCCGCCAGCTCCTCGGGAAAATAGTCCTCGCCGGCGGCATAGGCTTCCGGTTCGTCATGCGCATAGCGGTAGTACCCGCCATAACCAAGTTCCTTCATCAGGCCGGTCGGCGCATTGCGTAGCTGTAGTGGAACTTCGAGCGAACCACCAGTCCGCACGTCTTCACGGGCAGCACCATACGCGGTGTATACGGCGTTACTCTTAGGCGCGCACGCAAGGTAAACAATGGCCTGGGCAATGGCAAGTTCCCCTTCCGGGCTTCCCAGTCGCTCCTGCACGTCCCAGGCGTTGAGCGCGATCTGCAGGCCACGCGGATCGGCGTTGCCGATGTCCTCACTCGCCATACGCACAACCCGGCGCGCGACATACAGCGGATCGCAGCCGCCATCCAGCATGCGTACCAGCCAGTAGAGCGCCGCATCCGGGGACGAGCCCCGCACTGACTTGTGCAGCGCAGAGATCTGGTCGTAGAACACCTCGCCACCCTTGTCGAAACGGCGCACGCCGCCGCTGACCAGCTCCTGCACGCTCGCCTCGGTGACAATAAGCCGGCCATCGCACGGATCGGCCAGGTCGGCGGCAAGCTCGAGAAGATTCAAGGCGCGGCGCGCGTCGCCATCAGCGGCCGCACTCAGGATATCCCGCAATGCCTCTGGCATTTCCAGGTTGAGATCGCCCAATCCACATTTGCGGTCACCCAGCGCGCGGTCGATGAGCCGGCGGATGTCCACGGCCTGGAGTGCCTTGAGCACGTACACCCGGGCGCGCGACAGCAAAGCCTTGTTGAGCTCGAACGACGGGTTCTCGGTGGTGGCACCGATGAAGGTCAGGGTGCCGTCCTCTACATAAGGCAAAAATCCATCCTGCTGCGCCTTGTTGAAACGGTGCACCTCGTCGACAAACAATACCGTGCTGCGATGCGCTTCGCGCCGCAGCCGCGTGGCCTCTTCGACCGCAGCACGGATGTCCTTGACCCCGGCGAACACCGCCGACAGACCGATAAAATGCGCCCCGCTATGGGCTGCTATCATCCGCGCCAGCGTAGTCTTGCCGGTGCCCGGGGGCCCCCACAGAATCATGGAGTGCGGGCTTTCCGATTCGATCGCGCGCCGAAGCGGCTTGCCCGGGTCGAGGATGTGGGGCTGTCCTACGAAATCGTCGAGGCGCGTGGGACGCATGCGATCAGCCAGCGGCGGGTCCACGCGCCCACCAGCATGGCGATCATCGGCGTTCTGTGCGATGCTCATTCGCCAACCACGTCGACACCCTTCGGAGGCGTGAACCGGAAACGTGCGGGATTGATGTGCGCGTTCTCACGCACATGGGTCAGCGTGATGCGCGTGGTCTGTCCGAAGCTGTCCACCATGACCAGCGAACGCACCTGGTTTCCGCTGAACCCAATGCGGATGTCCTGAAAGCCACCGTCGTGCACCTTTGGCTTCATCCGCACCCAGTCGAGCCTGCCCTGGCGTCCCATGTTTTCGACCACGAAATTCGCCGTCAGACTGCCCGTGCCTGCCAGAAGGATGGCCGGCGTATTGCCGAGGCTGCCGGCCATGCGGCGTACTGTAACCTGCTGCAGTTCCTTGTCGTACACCCAGATCCTGCTGCCGTCACCGACAATTATCTGTTTGTACGGGACATCATAGTCCCAGCGGAACCTTCCTGGACGCTCGATCCACAGCGTTCCGGAAGATTCCTGGATCGGGTTGAGCGCCTCGTCCAGCACCACCTGATCGAACCGGGCGCTGTATGTGTGCACATCGTGATAAAAGCGATTGAGGCTCGATATCGCCGAGGCATGGGCAACCGCAACCAAACCCATCGAACCGGCAAGCACAGCCGCCAGCCGCAGCCGGCACAGAAAACGGAACAGAAAATCAGGCTTCATTTGGAATCTCGTGCAGTGTGGCTCTACTCACGTGGTGGTGGCGGGGGCGCAATCACCTCGCGGCTGCCATTGGGTTGAAGCGGGCCCACTACTCCCGACTTCTCCATATCCTCGATCAGGCGCGCAGCCCGGTTGTATCCGATACGCAGCCGCCGTTGCACCCCGGAAATGGACGCGCGCCGGCTTTCGGTGACGATCTTGAGTGCCTCATCATACAGTGGGTCTTCCTCTCCGCCTGCATTTCCCGGCTCTCCACCGAACGTCCCCACCTCAGTGGCGTCAATTCCGTGGACCTCACCTCTCAGGATGGTTTCATCGTAGTTCGGCCTGCCGCTCTTCTTGAGGAAGCTGGCGACCTTGTGGACCTCATTGTCCGCGACGAATGCGCCGTGCACGCGCATTGGCACTCCGGTACCCGGCTGCAGAAACAGCATGTCGCCCTGACCGAGCAGCTGCTCGGCGCCCATCTGATCGAGAATCGTGCGCGAGTCGACCCGAGCCGACACTTGGAACGCGATGCGCGTCGGGATGTTGGCCTTGATAAGCCCAGTGATGACATCCACCGATGGTCTCTGCGTTGCCAGAATCAGGTGTATGCCGGCGGCACGCGCTTTCTGCGCGAGACGCGCAATGAGCTCTTCGACCTTCTTGCCAACCACCATCATCAGGTCGGCAAGCTCGTCGATCACGATCACAATGTAATACAGGTTGCCGAGAGTCGCTGGCTCTTCTCCGTCCACGGGTTCGGCAAACGGATCCAGGATCGGCTTTCCGGCCTTGATTGCCTCTCTGACCTTATGATTATGGCCGGCGATGTTGCGCACACCCAGTGAGGCCATCAGGCGGTAACGGCGCTCCATTTCGGCGAGCGCCCAGCGCAGAACGTTGGCGGCTTCTTTCATGTCCGTGACCACGGGCGCGAGCAGATGCGGTATACCTTCGTACACGGCAAGCTCCAGCATCTTCGGATCCACCATGATCATCCGCACCTGGTCAGGTGTGGACTTGTAAACCAGGCTGAGGATCAGGGCATTGATGCACACTGATTTGCCCGAGCCGGTAGTTCCGGCAATCAGCAAGTGCGGCATCTTTCCGAGGTCGGTGATCACCGGATTGCCACCTATGTCCTTTCCCAATGCCAGGGCGAGCGGGGAATTGACATCCTCGTACGCCTGGGAGGACAGGCCTTCGCTCAGACGCACGATTTCGCGGTTCTCGTTCGGGACTTCGATGCCGATGACCGATTTGCCGGGAATGTTCTCGACCACCCGCAGACTGACAACCGACAGTGAGCGCGCGAGGTCCTTGGCGAGATTGGTAATCTGGCTGGCCTTCACGCCCGGCGCCGGATCGATCTCGAAGCGCGTGATCACTGGACCGGGATGTACCGCCACCACCTGTACGGTGATATTGAAGTCACTGAGTTTCTTCACGACCAGCTGCGACATCATTGCCAGCGTCTGGTCGGAGAACGACACTTTCACCGCATCCGGCGGATCGAGCAGAGAAAGCGGAGGCAGCTCGCTGTTGGCTGGAAGATCGGTGAACAGCGGCACCTGCTTCTCGCGCTCCACGCGCACGCTCTGCGGCGGCGCCTTGATTACCGGTTCAATGCGTGGCGGCGGGTGTTTTTCCAGCGTCTTCTTTTCCACAGCCACCGTTTCGTGGCGGACACGCTTGGCACGCAGACCTATGACATAGTCCGATAAAGCCGCGAAACCGTAGCGGGCGCGCTCCGACAGCACAATCGCCCATTTGCCCACGAGGTCCATCGCCCGCAGCCAGGAAAGACCAGTAAACAGCGTGACGCCCGAAAGAAAAAGCGCCAGAAGAAAGATCGTTGCGCCAACGAAACTGAAGATCGCCGCCAAGCCGCCACCGAATGCCTGCCCCAGGGCGCCACCACTGTTGAACGGCAAGCTGGCCGCAGTGTGCGTGAAATTCAGACTGGCAAGCCCGCAGGCGCCGAGGATGGTCAGGCCGAATCCGACCCAGAAAAGAACCCGGTGACGGACATCCTGTGGAGCGGAATCCCTCAGACTCATGAACTGACGCCAGATGGCGGCCAGCCCCAAGATCGGAAATAGGTAGGCGACAAAACCAAACAGGTTGAAAAAAATGTCCGATATCCAGGCCCCTGCCCGTCCACCGGCGTTCACCACTTTGTTTCCGAACCCGCTATGGAACCAGCCCGGGTCGTTCGGGCTGTAAGTCCAAAGCGAGATCAGCAGATAAACCACTACCGCGACCAGGGCGTAAAGTCTCGCTTCCCGGATAAGGCGGGTGATTTTCGGGGAAAGCGGCGCCCTTTGGGTCTTTTTCCAGGTCGCTTGAGCCACAACGGTCCTCATGTGCGGGAAACTTGGCCGGTATTTTCTCTTTTTGCCGGAATTAAGCCAAGGATAATCGTCGCCCGGTCATCGGCGACCCGGGGAACCCACAGCCAGCGGGTCTGCGCCGGGCCCAGGACTTCCCGGTCCCTGCCCGTTTTGTCTTCAGACCTAGCCAGTCATGGGGGGGCTTTTTTTTCGGTGAGCCAACCCCATTCTCAAACAGGTTTGTCTTGGATCCGGACTCTGGTTAGAGTACCGCCGTTCATTTCGCTGGGTCGCCCAGAACTATTGGAGTATCTAAACATGGCTGAGGTCAAACATGCCCGTCTGCTCATACTCGGATCGGGCCCCGCTGGTTACACGGCCGCAGTCTATGGCGCGCGCGCCAATCTCAAGCCCGTGCTGATCACAGGGCTGGAACAGGGAGGCCAGCTCATGACTACGACCGACGTCGACAACTGGCCCGGTGACGTTGAAGGCCTGCAGGGGCCTGATCTGATGGATCGCATGCGCCGGCACGCCGAGCGCTTCGGGACGGAAATCATCTTTGATCACATTCACAAGGCCGAGATCAACACCCGGCCCTTCCGACTGAGCGGCGATGCCGGCGTATACACCTGCGATGCGCTGATCATTGCCACCGGGGCCTCGGCGAAATACCTCGGCATTCCCTCGGAGGATCAGTACCGCGGAAAAGGCGTGTCAGGCTGTGCCACCTGCGACGGGTTCTTTTTCAAAAACCAGCCGGTGGCCGTGGTCGGCGGGGGAAACACGGCTGTGGAGGAGGCGTTGTATTTGTCGAACATTGCTTCCCATGTCACAGTCGTGCATCGCCGCGACCAGCTTCGCGCCGAAGCGATCCTCGTGGACCAGCTAAAAGCCAAGAACCAAGCCGGCAATGTCGCCATGGAATGGAATCACGAGGTTGATGAAGTTCTCGGAGACGGCAAAAGCGTGACCGGTCTGCGCATCAAGAGCAAGGACGGCAGCCCCAAGGATCTCGCGGTCCAGGGCGTATTCATCGCCATTGGCCACGCGCCGAACACCGGGCTCTTCGAAGGCCAGCTCGACATGACTAACGGTTATATCCGCACCCAGGCAGGCAACCAGGGCAACGCCACGGCCACCAGCATTCCGGGCGTGTTCGCTGCCGGCGATGTACAGGATCATGTCTACCGTCAGGCGGTTACCTCTGCCGGCAGTGGCTGTATGGCGGCGCTGGATGCGGAACGCTACCTGGCTAGTGTAAAATAGAACATGAATCAGAACTTTCATTCCACTTAGCGGACCCGGAAATGACATTATGAAGATGCTGCACAAACCTATCGGAATCATGGCATTTATTCTTCTCGGCATGTCGGCGTTCGCTCCGCCGGCCGCGCTGGCGCACGTGACGATCAGCATTGAGGCGGCGCTGCCAGGGATCTTTCTGCCGCTGCCCCCGCCGCCGCCCATGGTGTGGCTGCCCAACCTCGGCATCTACGTTGCGCGCGGCTCGCGTCGGCCGATGTTCTACCGCGAGGGACGCTATTACGTTCGCCACAATGACCGCTGGTATGCGTCGCGGTTCTACGGCGGTCCATGGGCGACGATCCGCTTCGGCGCGCTGCCGCCTCCGTTGCGCAGGTACCGCAATGAGGACTGGGGCCGATATGAACGCGACGCCGACGAGCATTACCGACGGGATCGGGGTCCAGACAGGCCTGCGCCGTTCTACCCGCGATTCCACGACCGCGGAGAGCACCGTGGCTGGGACCGCCATCAGGAGGACTCGCGCCGGCGCGGTCCTGATGAATACCACGGCCGAGGCGATGATCGTGGCGACCGCGGCGGCGAATATCGCCATCACCACGACGACAACTGATCACCTGTCCGGAATCAGGCACGCACCACCGGTCGTGCTTGTGAGATCCGCGCGGGGGAGAGCCTATGCCGGCCAAGAAACTCTCGTCCGAGGACCGGAACCTGTTCCGCCGCGTGGCCAGCAGCGCACGTCCGCTCGAACAGGACCGTATCGTGCGGCGCGGGGCACGCCGCCCGCCAGTGGCAGACCAGACCCGCAAGGATCAGCAGGCGGTCTTGGAAAGTCTTCTGTCTGACGACTACGATCCGGCCGAAATAGAAACTGGCGAAGAACTTACGTTCGTACGCTCCGGGGTGCCGCTGCGAGTATGGCGCAAGTTCCGCCGCGGACAATATGCCATCCAAGCACAACTGGATCTGCATGGGCGTGTCGTCGCCGAGGCGCGCGAACTGGTCGCCGGCTTTCTGCATGATGCCCGTGCGAGCGGCAAGCGCTGCGTGCGCATCATCCACGGGAAGGGTTTGAGTTCACACGGGAAGCTGCCGATACTGAAGGGAAAGGTCAATTCCTGGCTTCGCCAGAAGGACGAAGTGCTGGCCTTCTGCTCAGCGCCACCGAGGGACGGCGGTACCGGGGCAGTGTACGTGCTCCTCAAGCGTGGTTAGCATACCCTCCCCCTTTTTCCGGCAGGATCATTGATCCAAACGCCTGAGCAGGCGGGCGAATTGCATCGAGGGGAAAACGGATCGTCTGTAGTCGTCGTACGTCCTTATGCCCGCCGCAGATCTAACGGGATTCAATCAGCTTGGCTTCGGCGATTCCGCGGGCCCAATACCCACGAGCAGCACCAGGGCGTGCGCCGCGATCCCTTCCTCGCGGCCGGCGAACCCCAGTTTCTCCGTGGTGGTGGCCTTGATATTGACCTGCCCGATGCTGATTTCAAGATCCATCGCAATATTCTCGCGCATGGCGGAAACATGTGGCGCAAGTCTCGGGGCCTGGGCTACCACTGTACTGTCGAGGTTCCCCACACGCCAACCGTGCTGCCTGAGGATCGCGCATACCCTGCGTAACAGCTCGCGACTGTCTATGCCGCGATAGCGCGGATCGGAATCCGGGAAATGATGGCCAATGTCGCCCAGACCGGCGGCACCCAGGCAGGCGTCACAGATCGCGTGGATCAGTACGTCGGCGTCAGAATGGCCATCCAGGCCCTTGGGATGCGGGATTTTTACCCCGCCCAGAATCAGGTCGCGCCCCGCTTTGAGCGGATGGACGTCGTAACCATGTCCGATGCGCATCAGTCCGCCTCCGCCGCCTGGCGCTGCAGGTAAAGCTCGGCCAGCGCGAGATCACCCGGCATCGTGATTTTGATGTTATCTGCGTGCCCCGCGACAATACGCGGTCGACCTCCGGCATGTTCCACAGCCGAGGCTTCATCGGTCACCTCGACACCTTCGGCGAGCGCGCGTTGCAGCGCGGCGCGCAGGACGCCGATCGGAAAAATCTGCGGTGTCAGCGCCCGCCACAGTCCGTGGCGAGGCACAGTGGCCATGATGCGGCCGTCTACATCGGTTCGCTTTACCGTATCTGCGAGCGGCAACCCAAGCAGCCCCCCATCCGGATCATTGCCTGCGGCATCCACGAGCTTGTGCATATCGGCATGACGCACACACGGGCGCACCGCATCATGCACCAGCACCCAATCGTGGTCCGGGGCGATCGCGGCAAGAGCCTGCAGGCCATTAAGCACAGTATGCGCCCGCTCCGCGCCACCAAGAAAACTGCCGAGCAGCTTGGGTATTTGCCTAGGGAGGGTCGGCCAGTACGGATCGTCGGGTGCAATGCCGACAAGAATACCGCTGAGTGGTGCGAAGCCGTCCAGGCGCTCGAGAGTATGCTGCAGCACGGCGCGGTCGATGAGCCGCAAGTACTGCTTGGGACACTCAGCCCCCATACGCCTGCCTAGACCCGCAGCCGGAACCAGAGCCCACAGGCCACGGATCAGCATCGAACGTGCGCCCTCACGCGGGGCTCGATATCAGCAACGCACTATGATGCCCGCTGCGGTGTCAGGCCACCGCGCCGGCATCCAGGCCGATTTGTTGCTGAATCCTGTCAAATGCGTCGTCCGATGAAATGCCCTCCACGGCCGCGATCTCCTGGCACAGATACTTGGAGGCCGTCTCAAGCAACCTCAATTCGTCGAACGAAAGCCCGGTTTCCGACTTCCAGTGGGTCAGGTCCCGAACTACCACGCCCAAGTCGAACGGTGAACCGCCCTGCACCTTCTGCCCCAGTTCCCGGCAACGCTCGATCAGATTGCCGCTGGCGCGACGCTGACACCGGCCTGCCAAAATCTTGAACAATTCCTTGAGCTCCTTGTTCGCCAACAGCGGCCGGATGCCGTTGCGCGCCATGTTCACCTGGGGAACCTTGATCGTCACGTTGCTTTCATGGATGCGAATCACAAAACAGCGTTCGCGCTGCCCGGTCAGGAACAGATCTTCGACTGCTTCGATCACGCCCACGCCAGCAGCCGGGTAAAACACCGTATCGCCAACCTTGAAGCGGGGATTTTGGTTCATCAGTCTGCGCGGGGGCCCCGGTATTCACTCCGGGGAGGGATAGCGCGTCCCTCTTCCCACACCTCCATTGCGCTATGGTTAATTTTTTTCGCTGCTGGTCTTTCCTGGATGCCAATCCCGCACCGACCCGGCAACACACAGCCTTGCTGTGCGTCCGCCGCTGCCGATATCGGATGCTTTCCCCGGATCCTTCCGTAAACGCAAACCAGGACAGAACCTAGCAACGAGCCGAGCGCCAACCGCATCTCCAGCTAGGGGAAATGCCAGCCCGCACCCTCGAGCCTCCGTACGACACAGAGTTTTCCCTACCGACGTTCCGTCGCCTTGCCAGACCTGCCGACCCCGGGGACTTAACCGATCCCGAAAATCTCCTGACTCGGACGGTCGCCAGCCCATGCAAGCCTTTTTTGCTGTAGAAAGACAACGTAACATATTGAGCAATATTATTTTCTATTTGTCAAATATGCCAGATAACTTTTTTGGCCGTGACCGCACAGACGTTTCAGCTGGTCAGCCTTGGAGTACAATGCGCGCCGGAATGAACCCAAAAGCATTTCCCGGAATCCTACCTCGATGAGCGAGACCCAGGACAGCAATAGCGGCGGCCTGCTGCACCCTGCGTTGCCGCAAAGCCCCAGGGAATGCCTCGGGTGGACGCAGATCCACGGCAGCGCCCTAGGGCTAGCGATCGCCGAAAGTGCCGACCGGCACGACGGCCCACTGCTAGTGGTCACCCACGACACACGTGCAGCACAGCGTCTCGAGGAAGAAATTCGCTTCTATGCGGAGGAATCCCTGCCGGTACTGCCGTTTCCGGATTGGGAAAGCCTGCCGTACGACGCGTTCTCACCGCACCCGGACATCATTTCCCAGCGCCTGCTGACGCTGTCTTTGCTGCCCGACCTGCGCCGGGGCGTCGTGCTTCTATCGGCATCGACCCTGATGCACCGCCTGCCCCCGCGCGGCTACATCCAGTCGCATAGTCTGGTACTCGATGTGGGCGAGCGGCTGGAGCCGGAGATATTCCGCGCACGCCTGTTGCACAGTGCCTACCAGGCAGTCACCCAGGTGATGGACCCGGGGGAATATGCAGTGCGTGGAGGTCTGATCGACATCTTTCCCATGGGCAGCGACAGCCCCTACCGCATCGACCTGTTCGGCGATCGGATCGACTCGATCCGCCGATTCGACCCGGAGACCCAACGTTCAGGGGACAGGCTCACCGAGGTCCGCCTGCTGCCTGCGCGCGAATACCCGATGACCCCAGTGGCAATCCAGCGCTTCCGCCAGGAATTCCGCGCGCGCTTCGAAGGCGATCCCCAGAAAGTATCGATCTATCGTGACCTGAGCAAAGGGCTCAGTCCCGCCGGGATCGAATATTACCTCCCGCTGTTCTACGAACAGACGGCAAGCCTGTTCGAGTATCTGCCACCCTCGCCTCTGTGGCTGTTGGAAGAGGGAGTCGAAACCGCCGCAACCACGTTTCGGGCTGAGGCAGACGAACGCTATGCACTGCTGCGTCATAACACGGAACGACCGGTCCTGCCTCCCGACCTGCTGTTTCTCGCCCCGGTCCGGCTGGCGGAGGAGCTTCAGCGCCATTCCCGTATCCGGCTTCACACCACCGCAACCACTGTCCAGGACACGGTCGCGGCAGTCACCACGGTTTTTCCCGCTGAGATTCCACCGAGACTGCCAGTTGACCACCGCGCCGAGAATCCGCACGCGGCGCTGTTCGACTGGATGCACGGCTTCAGCGGGCGCCTCCTGATGGTGGCCGAGACCGCCGGCCGGCGCGAAGTTCTGCGCGCCCTACTCGAGGACCACGGGTTTCGTCCCGACGTTTGCGCTGGCTGGCAGGCATTCCTGTCTGCAGACTTTGTCCTCGGCATCGCTGTCGCAAATCTCGAAAAAGGCCTGCTGCTGGACACACCGCGCCTGGCAGTTATCACCGAAGCCCAGCTTTACGGTGAGCGCGCCGCTCAGCGCCGTCGTCGTGCCCAGGCCGCGCGTGATCCAGAGGCGATAATCCGCAATCTCGCCGAGCTGCGCCTCGGCGACCCAGTGGTCCATGAAGATCATGGCGTGGGGCGTTATCTCGGCCTGCTGACCCTGGATGTCGGGGACGGACCGACGGAGTTCCTGGCACTTGAGTATGCCGGCGGCGACAAGCTCTATACGCCCGTAACCGACCTGCAGCGCGTCAGCCGCTATACGGGTGCCGACCCCGAGCACGCACCACTGCACAAACTCGGCAACGATGCCTGGGAGAAGGCAAAAAAGCGGGCGCGCCAGAAAGCACACGATGCCGCCGTGGAGCTGTTGGAGGTGCAGGCACTGCGCCTGAGCCGGCCTGGTCACGCGTTCCGGGCACGTGACGAACACTATGCGGCATTTGCTGCCGCCTTCCCGTTCGAAGAAACACCGGACCAGGCGCGTGCGATCGAGGAGACGATCCATGACATGGAGTCCGCCTGCCCCATGGACCGTCTGGTCTGTGGCGATGTCGGGTTCGGCAAGACCGAAGTCGCACTGCGCGCCGCCTTCCTCGCAGTGCAGGATCGACGCCAAGTCGCAGTACTGGTACCGACCACACTCCTCGCCCAGCAGCATTACCAGAATTTCTCGGACCGCTTCGCCGACGTAAAAAAGTATCCGGCGCAAAAAGCCACTGCTGTGGAGCTCCCTGGCGAGGCGCCGACGGACGGCTCTCATGGCGAGAGCGGAAAACCGATAAGGATCGAGCTGCTTTCGCGCTTCCGCACCAAAGTCGAGCAGGAAAGGTCGCTAGTACTGATCGCCGCCGGAGATGTGGACATCGTCATTGGAACGCACCGGCTGCTGCAAGACGACGTCCGCTTCAAGTGGCTCGGACTCCTGATCATCGACGAGGAGCACCGCTTTGGTGTGCGTCAGAAGGAACGTCTGAAAAAGCTGCGCAGCGAGGTTGACATTCTCACCCTGACGGCGACACCGGTGCCTCGAACCCTCAACATGGCGCTGTCCGGACTGCGCGACGTAACGATGATCGCAACCGCGCCGGAGGCCCGTCTGTCAGTGAAGACCTTCGTGTCTGAATGGAACGATGCGCTTATACGCGAAGCGTGCCTGCGAGAAATCCGCCGCGGCGGGCAAGTTTACTTCCTGCACAACGACGTCAAGACCATGGACAAGGCTCTACGCCAGCTCCAGGCTCTGGTGCCGGAAGCCGAGATCCGCATTGCGCACGGCCAGATGCCGGAACGGGAACTGGAACGCGTCATGGTCGATTTTTACCACCAGCGTTTCAACGTGTTGCTGTGCAGCACCATCATCGAGACTGGCATCGATGTACCGAGCGCCAACACCATCATCATCGAGCGTGCGGACAAGTTCGGCCTCGCACAGCTGCATCAGCTGCGGGGCCGTGTCGGACGCTCCCACCATCGCGCCTACGCCTACCTGCTGATCCCGCCCCGCAGCGCGATCACGGGCGACGGTCTGAAGCGACTGGAAGCCATCGCCTCTCTTGAAGACCTGGGCGCCGGTTTTACGCTAGCGTCCCACGACCTGGAGATCCGCGGCGCCGGCGAGCTGCTGGGCGAGGCGCAAAGCGGTCAGATTGACGAAGTCGGCTTCACGCTTTACTCAGAACTGCTCAACCGCGCTGTCGCCTCGCTCAAGGCCGGCCGCAAGGTCGACCTGGACGCGCCGGTCGAAGGCGGCGCCGAAATCAATCTGCACATCCCCGCGCTTCTGCCCGAGGACTATATTTCCGACGTGCACATGCGCCTGATGCTGTACAAGCGCATCGCCGGCACTACCGGGCGCCAGGAGCTCTCGGATCTGGAAGCCGAACTGATAGACCGCTTCGGTCTGCTGCCGGATGCGGCCAAAGTGCTGTTCAAGGTCATGGAGCTCAAAATGCGCGCCAACTCCATCGGCATCCGCAAGATCGAAGCCGGACCCAAGGGTGCCCGCATCGAGTTTTGCGCGACCCCGAACCTCGATCCGGGCGCGCTCATCAATTTGTTGCAGACTTCCCCGAAAGCCTACCGGCTGGACGGCCCCACCCGCCTGCGGATCATCGGCGAGCTGCCGCAGGCGGCGGACCGGATCCAAGCGCTGCAGAGGCTTTTCGACGCGATCGAACCGGCGCGGGAGACAACCGCGCAGGCGAGCGGCGCGTAAAAAAAAGGGGGGGGGAAGGAAACGGAATCCTTGACGGCGTTCGACGAATTCCTACACATCCTTCCAATCCGCACGCGGTGCCACTAGAGCGTCAGGTGCGCAATGCCGCTGTTTGGGTTGCGTCGCCAGGAAAAATGCAAAATATTGCTGTCAAGAGTTTTTTTCTGCCGTATGCTTCAACAACCGAAAAGCGTAAGACTTTGTCATTCCCATGCGCCACCGCCATCTGACGCACCAGAATTTCACTCTCGCCGCTATCGATGACATGATCGGACGCGGCAAGCGGCAGGATTGGGCTGAACTGCGCCGAGCGGCGCTGCAAGACCGACTCGTCCTTGAGAAGGTGATGCAAGTGTGCATGGCTCATGAGGCGGACCCCTACGCCCAGCGGTATCACTTCTGGAAGCGCTATGCCGAACGACACCTTGCCTGAGTGGGAACGGGTCTTATCCTCCGCTGCCCGCCTGCAGCGCCTCCTGCCGGAGGCGGTCCTCGTGGGCGGCACGGCATCAGCCGTGTACGCAGGCCACCGGTTGTCCACCGACGCGGACCACGTGCTGACCGACCTGCGGGAACGGTTCGACCAGGTCCTCGCCCAATTGGAATCCGTGGCAGGCTGGAAAACAGCCCGTGTCCAGCGCCCGGTGCAGATACTCGGCAACCTCGACGGCATCGAAACCGGTGTGCGGCAGCTGATCCGGGACGAGCCGCTGGAAACTACCCAGATCGAACTCCTCGGGCAGAAACTCACTGTTCCAACTGAAGCGGAAATCCTGCGCATCAAGGGCGCGCTGATCCTCAAGCGCAATGCCACCCGCGACTACCTGGATTTCGTCGCGCTAGCCGATCGCATGGGCAGGGGGAAAACTATCGAAGCCCTGCGTTCTTTCGACAGGATCTACCCGCAGCCGAACGACGAATCGGCCTTGCATCAGCTACAGATTCAGCTCGCAAACCCGCTGCCCTACGACCTTGAAGAAATGAATCTGGCCGAATACAAGCACCTCAATGCCCGCTGGCACGACTGGCAGACCGTCAAGGCAGTGTGCGCCGACTGCGCCACGCTGATCTTCGATCACATCGTTGGACTAGAGGATGCCCGGGAGCAATAGACTGTCCAGCAACCGGAACCAGAGAGGTCTGGAGCGGCACTGACTTGCACGCTGGGCCGGGAATTTACCCGAGAACAGAACGGGCATGCGGGATGAAGGAAGGCTTCCAGGAAATCTTTCGCCAGGACGGCCTCAACGGTGACTTCGCGTGGCTAGCGGTACAGCGCATTCAATACATCGACGAGATCGTCAAAATCCTCTGCCGGCGCATGCTGCTCTTTCAGCCATCGCTTGAAGCTCTTGACATTATCCAGGGACTGCCGTTGCTTTCGCAGCTGGTGAATGTCGTACTCCAGCTGCTGCGTGCGGCTGCGCAGCAGCTGCATGAGCTTGCCGGGGGATACGCGCTCGTAGGGGTCCCGACCAAGCTGCGCCTTGATCGCGTGTTCCAGACCGCGGATCTCGTTTTGCAGATCGGACAGTTGCTGCGCCAGCACCCTACTGTAGTGCTTTAGGCGGTCTGCGGCCATGTTGTCAAGGGATCCCTGGTCGACCTGCTCGATTTCGAGCTGCACCTGCAGCATGCTGAGCAGATCCTCGGCGGCGTAGGCCTGGTTGACGCGCTGCATCAGCGCCGTCTTGCGTTCCCGTTCGCGAGGATCTGGCTCCCGATCCGGATGCAGCGCGCTGGCGAGCTTGCGGTAGACCTCCCGCATCGAGCGGCTGGCATGTTGGGCTTCGGCCTGCTGCTGGGTTGGTCCGGCGACGACTTTGCGCTTGCCCCGGCGGCGCCCTTTGGTCTGAGCGGCGTGCTCCTGTTGCGTCCGCGCTGCCTCTTCCATCCGTTGCATCGCCGCCTCGGGAGCGTCCATGTCGACATCGCCGCCCAGGTCAATCCCGAACGCATCCTCCACCATCGACTTGAGGGCGCCCTTGACCATCATCTCTTCGGTATCGAAAGCGGTGGCGCTGTGCTTGGCATAGAGCGCCTTCATTTCGTCATGATCCTCCCCGTACATCATCCGCGTCGCCAGGTCGCAGATGAGTTCCTGCATGGTGTGGCGCTCGGCCTGGTTGAATCCCTTTTGACTGACGCGCCCATCGAGAAACCGTACCAGATCGAGCGTCAGGCTGTACCAGATCTCAAGCAGCGGTTCGAACTCGCGCGTGTGTCTTTCCTGGAACAGGGGGATAGCCTCCTTCCACGCGCCCAGAAGCCGGCGCTGGGCCTCGATTCTCTTGACGAGACTGTTGAATTTCTTCTGTTCCGCGGATAGCGGGCGGGCCGCCCCGGCGTGGGCAATTCTGATGGTCTTGGTCGTTGTCATGGATAAACCTCAATTGCTCGACTGGCCAGTGGTTCCAGATGGTAGTAGTTCCGGTCACACGCGATCAGCAAAAGCCGGAGTTTCTGCAGCGTCCGGCGCAGAGTCCTGACACCCACCGACGAAACGGAGTCGACCGGCCGCCGTATGTCCGGCACCCTGGCGCGGACCCGCACGGGGTCGCCCGAATCGCCGCCCTACAGGTCCTGAAACAGAGCGTCTTCGTAACCGAACAGGCGCATGTCCCTCAACCGCATTGGATACAGGATGCCGTCCAGATGGTCACACTCGTGCTGTACGACCCGCGCATGGAAATGTGTCGCCACACGCTCAATCCGGTTGCCGGGCTGATCGAATCCCGAGTAACGCAATTCCGTCGCGCGCCTGACAAGCCCGCGCATCCCGGGTACACTAAGGCACCCCTCCCAGCCATCCTCGGTATCCGAAGACAGGATCTCAATGGTGGGATTGATCAATACGGTGGTCGGCACTGGCTCCACGTCCGGGTAACGCGGATTAGCCTCCACTCCGAAAATCACCACGCGCCGGGATACCCCGATCTGCGGCGCTGCAAGCCCAGCACCATTGAGCGCCGTCATGGTGTCGAACATGTCGGCGAGCAATGCATCCAATTCGGGGGTGTTGAATTCCCCCACCGGGTCCGCAACCCGAAAAAGCACAGGGTCGCCCATCTTCAATACACGCCTGACCGCCATCTCGCCTCCTGACCGGCCATCGAACCGACCGGCGCCACTCGCCAAAGCCATGGTTCTTGAGACATACTATCGTGCCGACCGGACTCGAGAAAGAACCTCGCGCCGCTGCGGGAGCCATGACGTGATCCGGTCTGTACTTACTTGTTAAAAACTCGACATTTCTCTGGCCAGCAAAGGAAATTCAGGTGTCCCGAATCATCTTCATCGCACTATCTCTCTTTGCTGTCGCCACTGCCCAGGCAGCATCCAACGATCAGGGCAACAGCTATGAAGTGGAAGTGATGGTGTTTCGCAACCTGATGCCCAACCTTGTCGGCAATGAGCTATGGACGCAGGATACGGTAAACCCGGCTATCAGCGATCTCGGCAGCGCAATTTTGCCGGCTCTGGCTCCGCCTGCCGATCCAGTACTGTCCGATGCCGCCATTGCCTTGAGCGCTAACCCGCACTACCGCCTGCTGGTCCATGACAGCTGGATCCAGACCGCGGCGACGCGGTTCGCCAGCAAGCCGATCCGTATTACCGCGTCAGAGCCAGGCAACCCTCAGGAACTGGATGGTACCGTACGTTTCTACTTGAATCAGTACCTGCACGTGGTGTTACACCTGTTGCTTCAGGAACCGGCACCGAATACCGGTTTGGCGGTATTCAATGCGCCGGCTGCTCCCATCCTGTATCGCATGGACGAACAGCGCCGCATCCGTCTCAATCAGGTAAATTACTTCGATCACCCCATGTTCGGCGTGTTGCTGAGAGTGACCAGCGTGAAACCGGACGCGCCTGTAGCGTCACCCGCTCAGCCCACAACATCAGGAAACACGAAGAATTAGAGCGCAAGATGGCAACGTCGTGTGGCATGTTTCCATGCCTCCCTTGACCTTCATACGGCGAAACATCGTCGCTAAAGACGGAAAACGATACAACATCAACGCAGCAACGGGACAACCTGCTCGAGGAGTGCGCGCACTTTCTCCATCCCGGCGTCAAGTGCCTGCTCAATCTCCTTCAGACTGATGACGCCCCCTGCCCGCCCGGCGGCAGGGTTGGCAATCACCGCGATGGATGCATAACACAGCGCCAGCTCTCGGGCGAGACCGGCTTCCGGCATCCCGGTCATCCCGACAATATGGGCGCCGTCCCGCTCCAAACGGTCGATCTCGGCGATCGTCTCGAATCTCGGGCCCTGTGTGGCCGCATACGTAGCATGGTCCGTAACCTCGAGACCCGACTCGCGTGCGACCTCGATCAACGCGTGGCGCAGGGCTTCGCAATAAGGAAAGGTGAAATCCGTGTGTGTAACTGGCTTTTGATCATTGCCGAAGAACGTGTGCTCGCGCCCGTAGGTATAGTCAATGATCTGATCAGGGAACGCGAGGGATCCGGAGACGAGGCCCGGCGCGATCGCGCCCACCGCATTGACTGCGATCACGTGGGTCGCGCCGGCCTCCTTCAATGCCCAGATGTTGGCACGATAATTCACCGAATGCGGCGGTATGGTATGACCATGACCGTGACGCGGAAGGAACACGGCGTCCTGGCCGCCGATCTGTCCATGAATAAGTGGCGCGGACGGTTCCCCGTAAGGCGTACGCATCACCTCGCGCCGGATGATTTCGAGATTCTTCAGCGCGGTGAGTCCGCTGCCCCCGATTATGGCAACAAGCGTCATAGACTGCCGCTGGGCTGCGTGGCCGATGCCTCGGCGACGGCATAGATGCCAGCGGCATTGCGCAGGTATCCCTGGTAGTCCATTCCGTACCCAAAGACATATCGATCCGGGATTTCAAGCCCGACGAAATCCGCGTCGACCGGCACGCTGCGCGGACGGTCCTTACGCACCAGCACCGCCTTGTAGATCGCTGCAGCTCCGTCAGCCTGGTAGCGACGCTCTATGGCTGCGAGTGTCGCCCCCTCGTCCAGGATGTCATCCACCAACAGCACCGTGCGCTGGCGGGCGGAAACAAACGGACCGGCGAGCCAATGAAGATCCCCACCCGTCAGGCGTTGGCGGTAGCGGGTGGCATGAACATAGTCGACCTGAAGCGGGAACTGCAGTTTGGGAAGGAGCTTTCCGAACGGCACGACACCCCCATTCATCAGGCATACCAGAAGCGGATTCTTGTCATGAAGTGCCTGCGTGATACGCAAAGCCATGGCGTCCAGCGCAGCCTCGACCTGAGACTGCGTACACAGGCAGTCCGCCTGCTGCAGGACCGTCCAAGCCTGTTGGGCAGAAATTGGATCCAAGCTCGACTGTGTCCGCGCAGGAGTTGGCGAGGAAGATCGGGTCAGTAGGTGAAGGTGACGGTATCTTCGTCCATCGCCTCGCTGATGACATAGGCGCCGCCGACCGTCTCCTCGATTTCCGGAATCAGGTCCCGCCCCCACAGTTCCAGCGTCGGAGTACAGACCTTGAAGTGTACTCCGGCCTCGTGCGCCTCCTTGATAAAGTCGTATACGCTCTTGGGGCTACCTTTCTGGACATGCAGTTTCTCGGCCACACCCTTTATCGCCAATTCGCCGGACAGCGCAGTGAGAATGACTTCCACTTCGTACTCCATCGCGGCAGCTACTGTGGCCTGGAAAAAGGGCGCCCCCAGCTCGGCACCGTTGGCAGGATTTGTATTCACCATCACGATCAGCAGTTTGTGCGGCATTTTCGAGTCTCCATAATTCCCGCGCGTTGCGCGGCGACGGGTGCGGCACGGTCTAAACAGGGTTGGTCGACTGGAAGAAGACTAAATACGTATTATATCGAGCTCCCAGGAAGAGAATACAGTATCTACTAATATAGAGATATATCGGGTAACCCTTTTCCTCAGCGGGCGCAATCAGCGCGCCGATTCACTTATAGAAAGTAAACGATCTACAATTTAAGGTTCCGAAGGTATTCCCGGAATGGGCCCTCCAGCTCCGGATGCATGAGCGTATATTCTACCGTCGCCTGCAGATAACCCAGTTTACTGCCACAATCATAGCGCTTGCCTTGAAATTCATAGGCTAACACCGGCTCATTATCCAGTAAACGCGCAATCGCGTCGGTAAGCTGGATCTCCCCGCCTGCTCCCGGCTGCACCGCTTCCAGACAGGAAAATATCCCGGGCGTCAGGATGTAGCGGCCCACCACGGCAAGGGTCGAGGGAGCAACCTCGGGAAGCGGCTTCTCCACGATTCGTTCCACTCGGCTGACCCGCCCGCCGAGCGGGCGCGTCTTCACAATTCCGTATTGGCGCGTGTCCTCGCGCGCCACCTGCTGCACCGCGACAATTGAGCATTGCCGCTGCTCAAATTCATCCGCCATCTGGCGCAGCGCCGGCACCTCGCCGCTGATCAGATCATCGGCAAGAATGACCGCAAAGGGATCATTCCCCACCACCAGTTTCGCGCACAAAACCGCGTGCCCGAGGCCGAGCGCCTGAGGCTGACGCAGATAGACGCAGGATACCTGGTCGGGAAGCACTGAACGCGCCATCTTGAGCAGTTCAGCCTTTCCCTTGAGTTCGAGCTCGTTCTCAAGCTCATATGCCTTATCGAAATGGTCTTCGATCGCGCGCTTGTTGCGCCCGGTGACGAATATGAGCTCGGTGATACCGGCCGCGACTGCCTCCTCCACCGCATACTGGATGAGAGGCTTGTCCACGATCGGCAACATCTCTTTGGGGCTCGCTTTGGTCGCAGGCAGAAACCGCGTACCCATGCCGGCTACCGGAAATACTGCTTTCGTTAGTCGCGTCATAATTCGGTCTCAAATCTCGCGATCAGCGGCCGACGCCAGTATATTCGAACCCGGCAGCACGCAAATGGGTTGGATCGTACTGATTGCGGCCATCGAAGATCACCGGCGCCTTCATGATTTCCTTGATGCGGCCGAAATCAGGATGACGGAACGGCTTCCACTCTGTCACCAGAATCAACGCATCAACGCCATCAATCGCAGCATACTGCTCCTCTTCGAGTTGCAACAGCCCCCTTTCGAACCACGCCCTCGGCAATTCGCGTCGGGCCGATTCCATGGCCACGGGATCATACGCCCGCACACGCGCTCCGGCCACGAGCAGCTCGGAAAGCAGCACGCGCGACGGGGCTTCGCGCATATCATCCGTACCCGGCTTGAATGCGAGTCCCCAGATACCAAAGGTGAGCCCGCTCAGGTCGGCGCCATAGCGCTGCAGAATTTTCCTGACGAGGTAATGCTTCTGGCTTTCATTGCGCGCTTCCACTGCGTGCAGCACCAGCGGCTCGAAATCGTGTTCGGCCGCCATATGAACCAACGCCTTGACGTCCTTGGGAAAGCACGAGCCGCCGTAGCCTACGCCCGGATAGATGAAAGAATGCCCGATGCGGCTGTCCGAGCCGATGCCATGCCGCACGCTCTCCACGTCCACCCCCATCAGGTCGCACAGGTTTGCGATCTCGTTCATGAACGAGATCTTTGTGGCGAGCATCGCGTTGGCCGCGTACTTTGTCATTTCCGCCTCGCGCACGCCCATGAACAGCGTGCGCTCGTGGCTGCGGTTGAACGGCGCATAGAGCTCACGCATGGTGTCTTGGGCGCGCTCGCTGGCGCAACCGACCACAATCCGGTCCGGGCGCATGAAATCATCGACCGCCGCGCCTTCTTTCAGAAATTCCGGGTTGCTCACAACATCAAACGAGATATCGGCGCCGCGTGCGGCGAGCTGTTTCGCGATCGCATTCTGGACCTTGTCGGCAGTGCCGACCGGTACGGTCGACTTGTCGACTATGACGCTGTAAGTCTCGAGATGCTTGCCGATCTCGCGTGCTACGGCGAGCACGTACTGCAGATCCGCCGAACCATCTTCACCTGGCGGCGTTCCGACGGCGATGAAATAGAGATTGGATTCTGCCATCGCCTCGGGCAGCGAAGTCGTGAAGCGCAGCCTTCCGCTGCGATGGTTGCTCTCAACCACCATCTCGAGGCCGGGCTCATAGATGGGCAGGATGCCGTCGTTGAGACGCGCGATCTTGGCGGCGTCAATGTCCACACAGGTGACGGAATTGCCCATTTCAGCGAAACAGGCACCGGTAACCAGACCCACATAACCCGTGCCGATGACAGTGAGTTTCATGAATTGCGAATCCTTCTGGAAGACAAGATCAATATATGGTGGAGCATTGTTGTGTCGTTATGTTGCGGCAACACACCTGAGGTGCTGCGCGGGCCGCATTGTACGCCAAATTCCGTGCCAACCCCAGCGGGGCACCCCGGTCGGCACAGGACGACGAACCGGCTCTACCGCGGCCTGCTTTTCGAGGTGTACGGACGACCGGGCACATCTGGCATGCGTGCATTGAGGTGGGCGTCGCCACACAAGGCCACGAACTGCTCTCGTCTACATTGGATCGGAGCTGCGATCCTTGCTGGCTTCGCGCCCCGCATTAGCCGAACCGTCACCGGATACCAGAACTTCACGCGCGCAGTGTTCAACGAAACCAAACACTTCTTCAGGCACCCGCCTTGCACGGCGCAACGCCTAATTTTTACGCGGCTGCGAGGATGAATTCTCCCAGGCACAAATCGTCGCACCCCTGGGTCCAGCCAAGCCCGTTGCGGGCGAGCCCTGCTCCAGGTGCTCGGGCACCAGAGTGCGCAGCAGCTCGCGCAGCCGCGGCTCGGAGTTGGTGTCGCAGGCCCGGGTGAGCTCCGAAAAGACCCCCTCCATGTCAGCGACATCGATAGGACGACTGTGGGCTAGCATGATTTTGGGGTGTCCCGTATCGATAAGCTGCTCCGCCTCGTGGAACAGTTCTTCATAGAGCTTCTCCCCAGGACGCAGACCAGTGTAGACGATCTCGATATCGACGCCTGGCCTTTTGCCGGACAGAAGAATCAACTGCTCGGCAAGATAGGCGATATTGACCGGCTCTCCCATGTCGAGCACAAAAATCTCGCCTCCCTGCCCGATCACGCTGGCCTGCAATATCAGCTGGGCTGCCTCCGGAATAGTCATGAAATAGCGTGTGATCTGAGGATGGGTGACCGTGACCGGACCCCCGGCCGCGATCTGTTTCTGGAACAGCGGAATCACGCTGCCCGCAGATCCTAGAACATTACCGAACCGCACCGTTATGAAACGGGTGTTCGAACACGCATTGAGCCCCTGGCAGTAGATTTCGGCTACACGCTTGGTCGCCCCCATCACGTTGCTGGGATTCACCGCCTTGTCGGTCGAAATCATGACGAACGTCTCACAGTCGTACTTGTCTGCGAGCGACGCGAGGCAGCGGGTCCCCAGCACATTGTTCGCCACGGCGGCCCGCACCTGCCCTTCCAGCATCGGAACATGCTTGTACGCCGCTGCGTGAAAGACGATGTTCGGCCGATGTGCCTCAAGTACCTGCTCCACCGCCACCGCGTCGGCCACACTGCCCAAAAAAACAACGAGCGGCAGGTCCGGAAACTCACGCCGGAGCTCAAGCTCGATTGCGTACAGATTGAATTCGCTTTGCTCCAGGATAATGAGTCGCGCCGGATCGAGGCGCGCAATCTGCCGGCAAAGCTCGGATCCGATGGACCCTCCGCCTCCGCTCACCAGAACGATCTTGCCTTGCGTGCCACGTGTGATGGCTTGCCAGTCGAGCGAAACCGCCTCGCGCCCGAGCAGGTCGTCGAGCTTGACCTCGCGCAATTCTCGGATACTGATCTGTCCGGTAACCAGATCCTCCATTCGTGGCAGCATGCGAAACGGTATGCCCGTCGACTCGCATACGCCGACGATGCGACGCATCTGCGCGGAGATAGCCGATGGCAGTGCAATAAGGATCAATTCGACATCGATATCTGCCGCAATCGCCGGCATTTCATCCACCGTCCCAGCCACGGGAATGCCGTGGATGTCCTTGTGGCGCTTACCGGGATCATCATCCACGAACGCGACCGGCTGGTAGCTGCGCTCAGGGTCACGCAGCAGATCGCGCACCAACATCTCTCCAGCCCGGCCCGCGCCAACAATCAGGACCTTTCTGCCGGTCGTCCCATAGAGATGGCGATCCTTGACCCAGCGGTATACAAGGCGCGGTCCACCCAGCAGCAGCACCAGCAGCAGGCCGTCCAGAACGAATACCGAGCGCGGGATCAGAATCAGCCGGGTCAACACGAAGATCGCCACGGCCGCGATGGCCACCCCGGCCACGGCCGCCTTCAGGATCCGGACAAGATCGGGAAGCGAGGCGAATCGCCACACTCCGCGATACAGACCGAAGTACCAAAGCATGCCTCCTTGCGCAATAAGAACCACGGGAAGCATCAGCAGCGCCTGGTGCAGGAATTCAGAGGGAATGCCTTGCAGATTGAAGCGCAGCCAGAAGGCGCCCAGCCACGCCAGCAAAATTGCAGCGAGGTCATGGAGCGTAACCAGCGCTCGGTTCTTCAATGGGGTAAATCGCGTCACTCAGCACCCTCTTCGATTACGGCGAAGCCGTCGCGCCACATGGCCATCGGTCGCCGAAGAACGGCGGCGCCTGCCATACGCGAGTCCACGATGCCCTGCCGGTGCCTGCAATAGCTCCCGCGTGGTTCGTTGCCGCGCACCCTCATGATGGGCTCATCCAGCCACGAATTCCTGCTTGGGCCATCTCCCTGGCGCCCCGTGGCGCTGATCTCTTTGCCTGGCCGATCAGGGCCTTTCAGTCCGGTATCATAGCCATATCGGG
>VFSW01003026.1_pt1 | contig 25202 bp, 24 predicted proteins | sample 5358111 | NCBI WGS metagenome assembly VFSW01 (sample SAMN11554181, study PRJNA540505) | mine drainage metagenome | isolation source: sediment from site ElyBrook_90M | place: USA: Ely Copper Mine, Vershire, VT | collected 2017
ATGGCAACCACAACGCAGCCGGCCGCCGGCGAAGGTACCAAACAGCTCATCAACTACCGTGTGGATGGCGGCGTCGCTGTGATCGAGATGAATGATCCGCCGGCGAATACTTACACCTACGAGATGAACCGCCAGTTTGACGAGGCCATCCTCAAGGCGCGCATGGCGAACGACGTCTACGTGATCGTGCTGACGGGCGCGGGCGAGAAATTCTTTTCCGCGGGCGCGAATATCAAGATGCTGTCGAGCGTCGATCCCACCTTCAAGTATTACTTCTGTCTGCACGCCAACGAGATGCTGTTGCGCCTGGAACACACGCCAAAACTGGTAGTTGCGGCCATCAACGGCCACTGCGTTGGCGGCGGGCTCGAGATTGCCATGGCGGCCGACATCCGCATCGCGAAAAAAGAAGCGGGCAAGATCGGCCTGCCGGAAGTGAACCTGGGCGTGCTTCCGGGTACGGGCGGCACACAACGGCTTTCGCGCCTTGTGGGAAAGAGCAAGGCGATTGAGTTGATGGTCACGGGCAATACGTTCTCGTTCGAAGAAGCGCAAGAACTCGGCATCGTGAACGACATCTTCGAGCGCGACGGCTTCATGGAGAACATCATGGAATACGCCAGGCAGTTTTGCCCGCCGAACAAAGCCGCCAAAGCCGTCGGACGTATCAAGCGCGCGGTGCAGACGGGCTGGGAAATTCCCATGGAATCGGCGCTGGCGGTGGAGCGCGAGAATCAGCAGCTGCTATTCCAGAGCGATGACGCGAAAGAAGGCCTGGCCGCGTACGTGGAGAAGCGGCCAGCAGTGTTCAAAGCAAAGTAGAGGTGTGTGTATGCCCGGCAAGGTAGCAAAGATCGGCACCTTCAGCGACTGGGAAGGGATGTTCAACGACTGGCGCAAAGACATTGGCGTCAACACGAAGGACATCGAAGCCTTCCACTTCGACACGCTTTATGGCGCGATCGATACCGAAGAAATCGAATTCGGCTCCTACAGAGGCCGTCGCAAGTGGGAGAACCTGCGCCAGATTCCCACTCAGCAGATGCGCGACGCGCTGATGAACATGATTGTTTATCAGGGCGACACCGAGTTTGCCAGCGTGGAGCAGCAGCGCAATCTGCTGGAAAACGCGCCCACGGACTGGGATCGCCGAGCCATCACCCGCGTCATGATCGAAGAGATGCGTCACGGCTGGCAGATGTGCGCCCTGCTGGTCGACCACTTCGGCTATTCCGGCAAAGTCGAGGCGCAGAAGATGCTCGAGCGCCGCGCCTTCGAGAACAAGCGTTTGCTGGGCGCGTTCAACGTGGATGTCGATAACTGGATGGATTTTTTCACCTACACGGATTTCGTCGACCGCGACGGAAAGTTCCAGCTACAGATGCTCAAATATTCCGCGTTCGCTCCCCTGGGCCGCTCGATGTCCTACATGCTTCGCGAAGAAGCGTTTCACATGGGCACCGGCAACGACGGTCTTCGCCGCATCGTGGAGGCCGGTGTGATTCCGGCGTGGCTGATTCAGAAATATCTCAACAAATGGATTTCAAGCTCTTACGACCTTTTCGGCACCGATCATTCATCGTCAGCACATTGGGCCTACGTCTGGGGCGTAAAGGGCCGGTACGACGAACCCAAGAACGAGAAGGCCCCCGACCTCGACGACCTCAACGACTACAACCGCAACCTCTACCGCGATGAAGTGGCCGGCCTGATCGAACGCTTCAACGGTTCGCTGAAGCCGGGCCAGCCCAAGCTGTATGCGCCGCACATCAAGTTCAACCGCGCCATCGGGCGTTGGGCGGGGCAGAAGTTTCACGCGGAAACGGGCGAGCCAATCGACGATCGTGCCTACGATGAGCACTTGAAGGATTACATGCCGTCGACCGAGGACAAGAAGCTGCTTCTCGAAATCATTGCGAACGAGAAGAAGTGGATTGCCGAGAAGACGGGCGCGCGCGATCCGCTGGCATCAATCGGCGAAGTGAGAAAGTCGGCGATCAACCTGTAGGTCAGGGTTGTTTCACCACCGAGGCGGACATGCGCGGAGAAAATGTTTATGAGCACCTCTGTGGAATCCAGACTCACTCGGCTCGCCGTCGACGTTAGTCCTCCAGTGGCGCGGATCGCCTTGAACCATGGGCCGCTGAACGTCATCGACATCCCGATGATGGAAGAGTTGGGGCAGGCGCTGGCGGAAATCGAATCGCGTGCGGATGTTTCCACAATAGTGTTCAGCGGTGAGGGCAAGTCATTCTCAGCGGGCGTAGACGTAGACGCACACGCTCCCGACAAAGTCGGGGGGATGTTGACGAAGTTTCACACCGTGATCCGCGCGTTGATCGCGACCAAGAAAGTTACGATCGCCGCCGTTCATGGACATTGCCTCGGCGGGGGCGCAGAACTGGCGATGGTCTGCGACGTGGTCTACACCACGGACTCCGCGCAGTGGGGCTTTCCAGAAATTACTCTGGCCTGCTATCCGCCTGTGGCCTGCACCGCCCTGACGGCGCTGGTAGGGCAGAAACGCGCCTCCGAACTGATTCTGACCGGGCGGATCATCACCGGCGAAGAGGCCTCGCAAATCGGACTGGCGAACCATGCGGTCCCGGACGAAAAGCTGGCGTTCGCGGTCGATAGCAGCGTGGCGTATCTGACAAAACTCAGTGCGGCGGCGTTAGCGGTGACCAAGAAAGCCATCTGCGCCTGGGACTCCATGCACTTCGACAAGGGCTTGACCCGCGCCGAAAAGATTTATCTGGAAGAGTTGATGAGCACGGCGGATGCCCAAGAAGGTATCCGCGCTTTCATCGAAAAGCGCGCGCCGAGGTGGACAGGAAAGTAATCACGCAAGCTGTTGGCGAGGAACCGCCGACCCGTTTGGCCATGAGCCAAGAGCTGAAAGTTAAAAGCCAAGAGCTGGAAGCCGCCTTCATGAAAAAAGAACTCATCGAACTACGCGTCAACGGCCGCACCCGCGAGCTCGCCCTCGAGCCCAACGCTCTGCTGCTCGACGCATTGCGCCTGGACCTGGGCCTCACAGGCTCCAAGCGCGGCTGCGACGATTCATCCTGTGGAGCCTGCACCGTTCTGATCGACGGAGTCGCTATGATGTCGTGCACTCTGCTGGCCGCAGGCTGCGAAGGCCAGGAAGTCACAACCATCGAAGGCGTGAGCGAGCACGGCAGCCTGGCGGCCATCCAGAAAGCCTACGGCGATTGGGGCGGTGCGCAATGCGGCTTTTGCACGCCGGGTTTCATCATGACCGTCAAGTCTCTGCTCGCGGAGAATCCCGATCCTTCGGACGCTGACGTGCGCGCGGCATTGAGCAGCAATCTCTGCCGCTGCACCGGCTACAGCCAGATGTACGAGGCGATCAGATCGGCGATCGCGGCGGAACGGGCGGCCGCACCGATTCTCAAGTAGCAATTAGCGAGGAAAATGTCCAACTTCTCCATCATCGGCAAACCCACCGCCATGATCGACGCGGCCGAGAAGACCACAGGCGCCGGCAAATACACCGACGATCTCACCGTTCCGGGCATGCTCATCGGTAAGATTCTGCATTCGCCGTATCCGCACGCGCGCATCAAGCGCATCGACGCGAGCCGCGCAGAAAACCTCGAAGGTGTAGTAACCGTCGTGATGGGCCAGGACGCCCCAAATCCTTACGGCATTCTTCCCGTTGGCCACGATGAGCATGCGCTTGCGGTCGACAAGGTCCGCTACCTGGGCGACAACGTGGCGTGCGTGGTCGCCGTGTCGGAGACCATCGCCGAGAACGCCCTCGAACTCATCGACGTCGAATACGAAGTTCTGCCCGCCTACTTCGATCCTGAAGAATCGATGAAGGCACACATCCACCTCATCCACGAAAACAAGCCGCAGAATCTGGAGAAGGACTACCACCATGTCTTCGGAGACCCCGATAAAGGGTTTGCCGAGGCCGCTCACGTGGCCGAAGCGCGCTTCATCGCCAACGAAGTCACGCACGCCGCCATGGAGCCGCATTCCACGCTAGCTTCGTTTGAACTCGATCCCCACACCGGCAAACTCGGGCGCCTCACCGTCTGGTCTTCCACCCAAGTGCCCTACTACCTGCAGCACAAGCTCTCCCTGGTGCTCGAAATGCCCATGGCGCAGATCCGCGTCATCAAGCCGCTGGTGGGCGGAGGCTTCGGCGGCAAGAGCGAAGTCATCCCGCTCGAGATCATCGCCGCGGTAGCCGCGCGCAAGGCCCAAGCCCCCGTGAAAATCACGTATACGCGCGAGGAGGTTTTCTGGGCCCATCGCGGACGGCCACGCACCATCATCGATCTAAAAACTGGGATCACCAACGAGGGCCGCATCACCGCCGTGAAAGCCCGCGTGGTACAGGATGGCGGCGCCTACTGCTCTTACGGCGTCGTCACCATTCTCTATTCCGGCGCGCTGCTCGGCGCTTTGTACGACATTCCCAACATTCTGTATGACGGCTATCGCGTGCTCACCAACAAGCCGGCCTGCGGCGCCATGCGCGGCCACGGTACCGTGAACGTGCGCTTTGCTTTCGAATCGCAACTCGACGAACTCGCCGCGACAATCGGCATGGACCCGGCGGAGATTCGTCAACGCAATCTCCTGAGCCCGCCGTGTATCACCGTCAATGGCCTACTCGGGCAGAGCTACGGCTTGCCCGAATGCATCGAGAAGACCGTCGCACGTTCCGAATGGAAGCAGCGTAAGGGCAGATTGCCCAGAGGTCGCGGCTTGGGCATCGCCTGCAGCCACTATGTGAGCGGGGCCGCCAATTCCATTATCCGCTCTGACATGCCGCACTCCACCGTGAACATCAAGATCGATCGCGATGGTGGCGTGGTGGTGTACACGGGCGCGTCTGAAATCGGCCAGGGATCGGACACCATGACCGCGCAGGTCGCCGCCGAGACGCTGGGATGCTCGTTGTCGCGGGTGCGCGTGATCGCCGCCGACACCGACCTGACTCCCATTGACATCGGGTCGTATTCCAGTCGCGTTACTTTCATGGCCGGCAACGCTACATTGCGCGCCGCGGAGGACATAAGAAGACGGATCGCAGCGGCCGCGGCCAAAAAGATGAACTGTGCCGCGGAGGATCTCGTCTTCCACGATGACGTCGTATGCAAGAAGGGAAGCGCTTCGCCAGCTGCAAAGAAAGATCAGACAAATAGAGATCAGGCAGAAGATGTAGAACTAACGCAAACCGGAGCGTCAGTGAGCGGCCGCGTAGAAGGCCAGATTCTGCGCGGATCCCTACCGCAGAAGCGCAAAGAAGAAGGCCCCAAAGACTGGATGGAGTTCGAAGAAGCCGTCGTGGCCGCCATCGATTTTCACGGCGCGCTCACTGGGACTGGCTCCTACGCACCGCCGCAAGAAGCGCGTGGCGGCAAACACAAAGGCGCGGGGGTGGGACCGTCGCCCGCATACTCGTATTCCGCGCAAGTCGCCGAAGTTAGCGTAGACGAAGAAACTGGCGAGGTCACCGTCCACAAAGTCTGGGCCGCGCACGATTGCGGCCGCGCGCTGAACCCGGTTTCGGTCGAAGGCCAGATCATCGGCTCGGTTTGGATGGGCATGGGTCAGGCCCTCACAGAAGAGATGGTCTGGAAAGATGGCATGCTGATGAATCCCGGACTGCTCGAATACCGGAGCCCATCTTCCATCGAGTCACCCGCGGTTGAGCCGATCATCGTGGAGAGCATCGATCCCGAAGGGCCTTTTGGCGCGAAAGAATGCAGCGAAGGATCGCTCGCCGCCACGATCCCAGCCATTGCAAACGCGATTTACGATGCCGTAGGCGTGCGCCTGCACGAATGTCCTTTCACGCCAGAGCGCGTGCTGGCGGCGCTGCGCGCGAAGAAGAATGCCAAAGCGATTAACTTGACCGAAGGAGTCGATCCTACTGCCCCGGACCGTTTCCGTGAGCACGGCGGCGCACTGTGTTTCAAGGGCAAGGGACCAGAGCGCCACGCACTCGATCCCGCCCGGTGCGCGCCGTCTGCGCGAGGTGCCGATTGAGCCTCCCGCAATTCAAGCTGCTGCGCCCTCGGACGATCCCAGAAGCCGTAGCGCTCCTCGCCAGGCACACGACCCATGGAGCCGGGGGCGCCTCGCCCGCGCAGTCCGGGCAAGTCCCCATCCGTATCATCGCCGGTGGCACCGACCTGATCCCCTCTATGCGCCAGAAGTTATTCGAGCCCGAATACGTACTCGATCTGCGCGGCCTTGCCGAGATGCGAGGCATTAAGCCTCATCCCGACGGCGTCGAGATCGGCGCGCTGACGCCGCTCAGCACGATCGAGAAATCTCAGTTCCTGCATCAACACTATCCGGCACTCACCGAAGCCGCAGCCACGGTCGCCTCGCCCGTGCTGCGCAACATGGGCACCATCGGCGGCAACATTTGCCTCGACACGCGTTGTCTTTGGTATAACCAGTCACTCACCTGGCGCAAAGGCTGCGGATTCTGCATCAAGAAAGATGGTGACCTCTGCCACGTGGCTCCCGGCGGAGCCAAATGCTGGGCAGTCTTCTCGGGAGATACGCCTCCAGCTCTGCTCTGTCTGGACGCACAAATAGAAATTGCCGGACCCGCGGGTGCGCGGCGCATTCCGCTACGCGAGTACTACACCGGGGACGGAGAGAATTACCGCAACTTGCAGCCGAACGAACTGGTCACGCGGGTATTCCTGCCTGAGAGTTCAGCGGACTACCGCGGCGTCTACCGCAAGCTGCGGATCCGCGGATCGATTGACTATCCGCTGGCCGGTGTCGCGATCGCCATGAAGCGTTCCGATGGCCATGTCGTCGACGCCCGCATCGCCATCACCGCTGTGAATCCTGCGCCGATGCTGATCGACGGCGTATCTGAAATGCTGGCCGGCAAAGACCTTGACACAGCGCTCGCGGAGGCCGTCGGCGATCTCGCGGCGAGAACCGCGAAGCCGCTTACCACGTCGGCGCTCACGCCCGAGTATCGGCGCGAGATGATTCGCGTCTTTACAAAGCGCGCGCTGCTGGCCGCAGCAGCCAACTGATTCGTCTGTTATCCTTCCTCACGCCGGGCGAACTGGCCACGACCAAATGTGTATGATCACCGATTGCCACATCCACATCCAGCCCATAGAGATGTTCAAGCCACAAGCGCTGGAGCTCATGAAGACGAAGCGTCCGAACTTCGAGCAGATTGCCGAGTTCTGCCGCTCGCCCCGCGCTCTCCTGCAGTATCTGGATGCTTGCGGCATTGACCGTGCCGTGCTCATCAATTACGTCGCGCCAGAGGTCATCGGTTTGACCAATGGCGTGAATCAATTCGTTGCCGATTATGTCAAGGCCAACCCGAAGCGCCTGCTCTCGTGCGGCAGCTTACACCCGCGTCACACCACCAACGTACTTGCCGACGTCGAGCAGATTCTCCGGCTTGGCATCCGCATGATCAAGATTCATCCTCCTCACCAGTTGCTTTTTCCCAACGACTATCTCAGCGGCGTGAAGGAACTCGAAATCATTTACCGCGCCGCTGAAGCCAATGGCGTCCCCGTTATGTTTCACACAGGTACATCGATATTTCCCGGCGCCCGGAACAAATACGGCGACCCCATCCACGTCGACGACGTTGCCGTTGATTTTCCCAGGCTAAAAATCCTGCTGGCGCACGGCGGCCGTCCCCTGTGGATGCAGACTGCATTCTTTCTGATCCGCCGTCATGCCAACGTTTATCTCGACATCAGCGGGATTCCACCCAAAGCGTTGCTGAAGTACTTCCCGCGTCTCGAAGAGATCGCCTCGAAGACTTTATTCGGCACAGACTGGCCCGGCCCCGGTGTGCCTGATATTAAGAAGAACCTGGAAGAATTTCGGGCCCTCCCGCTCGCTCCGGAAATTCAGCAGCAAATTCTGAGCAAGACCGCCCTGAGCATCTGGGGGGACTGATCCTCATTCATTTCGGCGCCCACAATCCGATTGTGTGCTTCTGAAGTGACGGAGCTAGGGCTTTACGATCGGCACCCGAAGGGATCTCGCGTGCATCGTCGCTGACGTCTGGAATCAAGCTGCCCCGGGTAGTGGTGCAGTTGCACCGCTACCACCCCGGTCCGCTTGGACCTTTCCCGCCATTTGGGATATAAAAAAAGGTTGCGCTCCGCGTTCCTCGTGGCGGTCTGACAACGCAAGTAAACCCGGCGCACCAAAAAGGCCAAGCATGTCCAGCGTCACTACAAATCTCGCCCCCAAAGGTCTCGAGGGCGTCGTTGCCACAAATTCCAGCATTTGCTATATCGACGGAGATCTCGGGGTTCTCGCCTACCGCGGTATTGACATTCACGAACTCGCCGATCACTCCACTTTTGAAGAGACCTGCTACCTGCTCTGGTTTGGACGTCTGCCACGTGCCAGCGAGTTGACGGAGTTTCGCCGCCGCCTCGCGGAGGAGCGCCATTTCGACCCCGCCATCATCGATTTTCTGCGCAGCGCGCCTCGCCAGGCCCTGCCCATGGACGTGCTGCGCACCGCGGTCTCCGCGCTGTCCTTCTACGATGCCGACAACGCGAAAAACGATCACGACGCCAACATTAACAAAGCCATCCGGCTCACTTCCCAGATCGCCATGATCGTTGCCGCTTACGACCGCATCCGCAAAGGCAAGAATCTGGTCGACGCCGACCCCTCGCTTTCGCATTCCGCGAATGTGTTGCTGCAGCTCACTGGTGCGAAGCCTTCAGCCACCGCCGAGCGTGCGCTCGACATTGCCCTGATCCTCCATGCCGATCACGAGCTCAACGCTTCCACTTTCGCCGCTCGCGTCGTCGCGGCTACGCTTTCCGACATGCATTCCGCCATCACCGCGGCGATCGGCGCCCTCAAAGGTCCGCTGCACGGGGGCGCGAATGAAGCTGTCTTCCGTATCCTGGAAACCGTGGACAAAGAAAAGGCAGATCCTGTCGCCTACGTCCGCAACATGCTGGCGCAAAAGAAAAAAATCCCCGGCTTCGGACACCGCGTGTATCACACCGAAGATCCCCGCGCTACGCATCTGCGCGCCATGTCCCGCGATTTGGGAAAGGCCAGCGGCCAGCCCCAGTGGTACGACATCTCGGAAAAAATCGAGGCTTTCGTCAAAGCCGAAAAAAAACTGAACGCCAACGTAGACTTCTATTCCGCCTCCACCTACCACACCCTTGGTATCGACGAAGACCTGTTCACTCCCATCTTCGCAGTCTCACGCATCAGCGGATGGGCCGCCCACGTGATCGAGCAACTCGACGACAACCCCCGGAGCCGGCCCGGCTCCGAATACCAGGGGCCCAATTACCCCAATCGCTACTTGCCAATCGTGCAACGATCTACTTCGCGGCCTTAGCGGCGGTTCTTCGCGAACTTTGCGGTTAAGAGCTGTTTGGTTGAAGCCATGGTCAAGGAAACACCCCGCGCCGCGCGTGTCCAGCGTAAAATAAAGCCGTGAGTTCAATGCGCCGCGTATACCTCGACAATAACGCCACCACACCGGTTCTGCCGCAAGTGTTCGAAGCCATGCGCCCATATTTTGCCGAGCGCTTCGGGAACGCGTCCTCCATTCACCACCACGGCCAGGAAACTCGCGCTGCGGTTGAGGCTGCTCGTGATTCTGTGGCGGCTTTGCTGGGTTGCCGCGGATCAGAAATTGTCTTCACCAGCGGCGGCACCGAGGCTGACAATCTGGCGATTGCCGGCCTCACCGCGCCTGGCGATCACATCATCACTTCGAGCATCGAGCACCACGCCGTGCTGCACGCTGCGAAGCATCAGGAACAAGTCGGCTGCGAACTGACCTGCTTGCCCGTGGATGGACGGGGTCAGGTCGATCCCGGCGACGTGCGCCGAGCCCTGCGCTCAAACACCAGGCTGATCTCGATCATGATGGCCAACAACGAGACCGGCGCGCTGCAGCCCGTCGAGGAGATTGCGAAGGTTGCCTCGGAAGCCGGCGCATTCTTCCACACCGACGCCGTGCAAGCCGCCGCCAAAGTTCGCATCGACGTCGAACGGATCGGCTGTCACGCGCTCTCCATCTCCGGCCACAAGATCCACGCGCCCCAAGGCGTCGGCGCGCTCTACGTCCGCAAGGGTACGCGCCTTCAGCCGCTGTTCCACGGTGGACGCCACGAACGCTTGCGCCGTGCCGGCACAGAGAATGTCCCCGGCATTGTGGGATTAGGCAAGGCAGCGGAGCTTGCACTGCAAGGTTTCCAACGCGGCGACGACAAAGAGTTAGCCGCCTTGCGTGATCGCCTGCAGCAGGGAATCCTCTCGCAGGTCGACGAAGCCGGCGTTAACAGCGACGGTGCGACGCGGGTCCCCAACACCACCAACATTTATTTCGACCGCATCGATGGCGAACCCCTGGTCATCGCGCTCGATCTGAAAGGTCTCGCAGTTTCCAGCGGAGCCGCATGTTCGTCGGGCGCCATTGAACCCTCGCACGTGCTCACCGCCATGGGATTGCGTCCGGACCGCGCGCGAGCCAGCATCCGCATCAGCCTGGGCAAGCAGACCACGGCGGAAGACGTCGACTTTGCCCTCGCGCTTGTGCCCGAAACAGTGGCGCGCCTCCGGGAGCTGTCGCCGGTGTATAAGAAAGAAGCTGTTAGATATTAACTTTCAGCTCATTGCTTTTTCGCAAGCGCAAGCAATGTTTGGCGACGGTGCGCCAGCAGTCTTGCCGCGCTAAAAGCGTAAGCGAGAAGTGCTAGAAGCTAGAAGCCGAAGATGCCGAATTCTGAAACCATTGCCGTAGCCATGTCCGGCGGGGTGGACTCCTCCACCGTTGCGGCCATGCTCCGCGCTGAAGGACACAACCTCATCGGCCTGACCATGCAACTCTGGAATCAGCGCCGCCTCGCCGGTCACGAAGGCATGCCCGAGTCCGTGCAGGGACGCTGCTGCTCGCTCGACGACGTTTATGACGCCCGCCGCGTCGCCGAGCACATCGGCATCCCATATTACGTGGTCAATCACGAGGAGCGCTTCGAGCGCGAAGTCGTCCGCCCGTTTGTGGCGGAATATCTTTCCGGGCGCACGCCCATCCCCTGCAGCCTCTGTAATAATCACTTGAAGTTCGATCAGCTTCTCGTGGTTGCGCGGCAGATCGGCGCCGAGCGCGTCGCCACCGGCCACTATGCCAGCGTCGCCTACGACGAAGCCCGCGGCCGCTGGCTGCTCAAGCGCCCCGCCGACAAGAGCAAGGACCAGACATATTTCCTTTTCGGGCTCACCCAGGATCAACTCAGCCGCACGCTCTTCCCGCTCGGCGACATGACCAAGGCCCAGGTCCGCGAACTGGCGCGCAAGCACGGTCTGGCCTTGGCCGAGAAGCCAGACTCGCAGGAGATCTGTTTTGTCCCCGGCGGCGACTACAAGCGCTTCATCGATGCTTATCTCGCCGACCAGGGCGAAGCTCTGTCCGATACTGCCGGCGACTTGGTCACCACCAACGGCGAAGTCATCGGCGAGCACCACGGCATTCACAACTTCACCGTCGGTCAGCGCAAGGGACTCGGTGTCGCCACTGGCTCGCCGCTCTACGTAATTCAAATCAGCGGCGCCAACAAGCAGGTAATCGTCGGCGGAGAAGAGAATCTTTATTCCCGCACCCTGCGCGCCCGCCGCACAAATCTCATCGCCGTCGACGATCTCCCGGAGCCCATGGGCGTCACCGTAAAGATTCGCCATCGCCACGAACCGGCAGCGGCCACGATCGAAAGAGTGACGGCCGGGCGAGCGGGCGAGGACGAAATCCTCGTCACCTTCGACGAGCCCCAGCGCGCCATTACCCCCGGCCAAGCAGCCGTCTTCTACGACGGGGACATCGTAGTCGGCGGCGGCTGGATCGCCTAGCCGCTCTCTTGAAGCTTGAGACGTTGTACTCGATTTTGGGTGGCGTAGCGCTTCCAGCGCTGCGATTACAGCAATGCATCGAATCCGGCTTTAGCAGCTGAGGTCGGTCATCTCGCAAAATGCTAGCCACTTATTTCTCGGTACAACGGGGCATTTTTGCGTTCCAAATGGAGCGAGGTGTTTAGGCTGGGGGGAAGATCCGTTTTCGCTTTGTTCCGGTGTTTCGGGAGACGGCACGAAACCCATGCTGCTAGCGAATACGTTACGGTTCGGGCAGCGCTAATCGTGAATATTAAGAAATCTCGACACTCAGTTGGGTCGTTCAAGCACTTCGGAGCAATAAAGTGCTCCGAAAGGCTACGGTCAACCAAAACGCTGCTGGTCCCTGTCGTCCAGTACAACAAAACCCTGAATGCGAAACACGCGACCGGCAATACCCAAACCCACATCGCGCCTTTAGTGGGCCAGCGCCGACAAATAAAGAATCCCAATGTAGCCGCAACTATGACGCTCAGGAGCCAGGCCCTTGCTTCTACCGCAGAAACCGAACTTGCGCGGCCAATTTGCGACCAAATCGACGACGAGATCATTGCCGTCCCGAAGAGCGCGATGGCAAGGTTCAGCAAAAACGCGCCCACCGCGCGGAAGAACGTCCCGACCGGCGTGTTCCAAAAACCAGAAGTTTGAGGCTCGATCACAATCGGAGCAGGCGGAACGGCGAGGTTTCGGCGGTGGAGCTCGTCGGCAAGGACGTGGCGCGCTTCTTCGACAAGCGAGTCGGGACTAGCCGCTAATGCTAACAACTCATCATCAGTCTTGAACGAATAGAGTTGTGCCAGGGAGTCGAGTCGCACGACTGAGAGGCTAGGCTGGATGATCTCGCGCTGTCAAGGACACACTTCCCGTGGCAATTGTGGCTGGATCTGTGAATCAGTCGTGAGATCGTTCGTCGTCGCCTGCCCGTAGCGATTCCAGAAACCCCGCCCCCGATTCCTTCAGCTTCCGCTCCAGCCGTGCCGTGCAATCGCAATCGCCGCAAGCCCACGGCTTGGTTCCATTTTCATCGCGGCACTTGCGGCGGTCGTGCGCGTCCTGCACCCGGGTCAGATCAAAATATTTTTCCCAGTAAGGATGCTCTTCCAGCAGCGGCGTAGGACAGTAGCAGACTTCCACCCAGCGGGCAGTTTGGTCGGCGCACAGCCGCGCCTCCTGCATGTTACGAAGATATTCCCCCTCCGCCACCGATCCCCGGCCCAAGGTTTCGTCATCAATCGCACGCAGCAGATCGCCTTCGCGTCCAGGTTTCACGCGAGCTCGCACCAGATAACGCATGAGAAGGGAATTACCGGCAGAAAAAATTGCTGATTGCTGATTATTGAGTTAGAAACCCAAGCCGGCAGCGAATGCCTTTCAATCAACAATCAACAATCAACAATGCACTTAAATAAACATCTCATCCTGCGGCACCGGACGCCGCGATTCTCCCCCGCCGCCATTCCGTCGCCTGCGGTTGCCCAGCAGAAACTCGATCCCCACCGTGATCCCTTGCAGCAATCCCGACATTTGCCGCACCGGCGAAATCACCGTGTTATGCACCAGGTCAGAAGTTTGTTCCACGCGGTCGAGCGTGCGGCTCAGCAGTTCGTCGGCGCGAATCACCTGCAACCGCGCGCGGTCCACCACGTCGGTCACTGTCGCGTCCACCCGCTGCACCTGTGCCCGCATCAGCGTGGTCGTCTCTTCCAGATTATCGGCAATCACCTGCAGCTTGGGATGGACTTCCGTCAGCACCGTCTGCATCAGTTCCATGGTCGGGATGGCTTTCACCTTCATTTCGGTCGCCAGCGCTTCGAAGTGCTCGCTGCTCTTGCGCATCGCCAGGTACATGGCCAGCAGCACGCCCGCCTGCAATGCCACTGCCAACCCGGTCAGCGCAATAAAAACTGAAGTCCAATTTTCCATAAGCCAAGCCTCCGCCAACCCATCACGTGCAACTTTCGCGGCCAGCGTGGGAGGAGAACGCGCGGGCCGTCGCCCAACCGACTAACTCTTCGGCACGCCAGTCTCCGTCGTGGCCTCGCGATACGCCTGCCGGCCAGCTTCATAAGCGGAACGGAACTGTTCTTTCTGCTGATTCACCACATCCCGGCCGCGGTCGGCCCACTCCGCCGCCTGCTCGCGCGCCTCGCGCGCTCGGCTGCGCACGTAGTCGCGCCCTTCCTCGGCCCGCGCCCGCAGAACTTCCCGCGTTTCGCTGCCCGAGCGCGGCGCGTAAAGCACTCCCACCAGCGCTCCCAAACCTAATCCCGCCAAAAACCACACAAAACTGTTACCGTCACGGTCCGACATATTGATTACCTCCCGGCTATGATGGCCTAATTCGGATGTTAGCACCCGATGTGGCGAAATACAATGAAACGAGGGCCCGCACGCGGCGTCCGCTCTTCGCACAGCGGTTTTGGGTTCCTCTTTTGGGCGGCGCAGCGCTTCAGCGCTGCGATAGCTGCATCGCCAGGAATCCGGGTTTAGCCGCTGCGGTCAAAAACTCACCGCCAGGGCCCGGTTCCGAAACAGCCTACTTCTGCGTGGGATTCGCCGGCGTGGGCGCCGGAACCACCGGCTGCGTCTTCACCGGCTGTGACTTGATGCCCTGCAGCACCGACGTCGGACCGGCCCGCCGCGAGGCATAGACAGAAAGCGTAATCGACGTAACCACGAACAGCACGGCTGACCACGTCGTGGCTTTCGAAAGCGCGCTGGCCGCGCCGCGCGGACCGAATGCCGTTTGGCTGCCCTGCCCGCCAAACGCCGCGGAAATGTCCCCGCTCTTGCCGCTCTGCAGCAGCACGACCACGATGATGAAGAAACAGACCACGATATGAATCACGGTAACGAAGTAAACCATAATTTGGACTTTCCTGGCGCCGGTGCGCAAAACCGGGGCGTTCAGCCCGCGATCTAGTTCAAGCCAAGATGATTGATAACACGTAACTTACTGATTCTGCATTCGGACGAAAGGCCCAAAATGTCCATAATCCCGCTTCAATTGTACGTTTATTGTACGGCGAACCGCATCGCCGAAGAGAAAACTACCAGAAGTGTTTCCTCGCAAGCCTGCCAGCAACAGTTTGACATCCGCCCCTCCCATCGGTCAAGACCACCGACTCCCGGAGTAGCGGGTTTGCGCCCCGCTTGACACGTACCTATATTTCTGCAATTATCGAAACATGCCAGCAGCCACAACCAGGAAAAGCACCGAGCAGGTGGCAAAGTATGCCGACATGCTTTCCGCGATGGGCACCGAACCGCGCCTCCGAATCATGCAGTTGCTGCTATCCGCGCATCCCGACGGCTTGGTAGTAGGCGATATCCAGTCAGAGCTGGACATCCCGAATTCCACGCTTTCGCACCATCTCGAGAAATTGAAGAACGAGGAGCTTGTGAACGTGCGCCGCGAAAGCACCTTCTTGCGGTACACAGCCAACACGGAAGCGCTCCAGGACCTTCTGCAATTCCTCTACGCCGAATGCTGCACTCGAAACAAGGCGGTCAAACCGCAAAACATTGTCCAGCTTTGTAAATACGAGGGGGCACCATGAGCAGTACCGACATCAGGGAAGTAGTGAAAGAAAAATATGGTCAGGCAGCCTTGCGAGTAAAGACTGGCGGAAGCAGCTGCTGCGGAGCGACCGCGGCGAGCGGGTTGAGTTGCGACCCGATCACTTCCAATCTGTACGACTCCGCCCAGGCGGGCCAGGTTCCTGAGGAGGCCATGCTCGCTTCGTTAGGCTGCGGAAATCCTACCGCATTAGCGAAATTGAATCCCGGAGAAGTGGTTCTCGATCTCGGCTCGGGCGGCGGGGTCGATGTCCTACTTTCGGCAAACCGGGTTGGGCCCACCGGCAAGGCATACGGTCTCGATATGACGGAGGAGATGCTCGCTCTGGCCCATGAGAACATGCGCAAAGCGGGCGCGGAGAATGTCGAGTTCCTAAAGGGCGAAATCGAGCATATCCCTCTGCCCGACAACTCAGTCGACGTGATTATCTCGAATTGTGTCATCAACCTCTCGGCGGACAAAGACCGTGTATTGGGAGAGGCCTTCCGAGTGCTGAAGCCGGGTGGTCGTTTTGCGGTTTCCGACGTCGTGACCCGAGGCGCAATCGCCCCAGAAATCCGCCAAAGTGTGCTTCTGTGGGTCGGCTGCGTGGCGGGGGCACTTGGAGATGACGAATATCGCAGCAAACTCTCCGCGGCAGGTTTTGAGCAAATTGACATCGAGCCGACACGAGTCTATCGGGCAGAAGATGCACGTGAGTTTCTTTCCGCGGAAGGCGTCGATGTGGACGCAATTGCGCCCCAAGTGGACGGCAAGTTCATGAGCGCTTTCGTTCGGGCCGTCAAGCCCGCAAGCGCTGCGGCAAAAGCGTGTTGCGGACCGACCTGCTGCAACTAGAAGAGAACGAGTATGCAAGGACATTACAACGCTTTATTCCTGTGCACGGGCAATTCCGCGCGGTCGATCATGGCGGAGGCAATTCTCAACTCCAAAGGCTGGCCTAATTTCACGGCCTACAGCGCCGGAAGTCATCCCTCCGGAGCGGTTCGACCGGAAGCATTAAGGCAGCTCGAAATGGCGCACTTACCCACCGAGGATTTGCGCAGCAAGGCATGGGATGAATTCTCTCGGACTGGCTCTCCAAAGCTCGACTTTGTTTTTACCGTGTGCGATAACGCCGCCAAAGAAGTCTGCCCAATCTGGCCCGGACAACCGATGACCGCCCATTGGGGCGTTCCCGATCCAGCGGCTGTTCGCGGAACCGAAGCTGAGGTGGAACGGGCTTTCCGCGAGGCGTTTTTTATTTTGGAGCGCAGAATCAGTCTATTGCTCTGTCTTCCGCTGAAGACTCTCGACAGCCTTACACTCAAGCGGGAGCTCGACCGCATCGGCCAGACGATGACACCCGTTACGAAAGAATAGCGACGGGTTTCGGCAAAGAGACTGCACTTCGGGTTTGCGGCACTACAGTGGGATTACAGAGATCGCGAATGAAGGCAACTAGTCGTCTCGGTTTTCTCGACCGCTATCTCACAGCGTGGATCTTCGCCGCTATGGTCGCGGGTGTGGTATTGGGCTGGCTTTTCCCCGGAGTCGTACCGTTTCTGAATCGCTTCAACATCGGTACCACTTCCGTTCCCATCGCGGCGGGATTGATTTTGATGATGTATCCACCCTTCACGAAGGTGCGATATGAGAACTTGCACGAAGTCTTTCGCAACAAGAAGGTCCTGGGCCTTTCACTCGTCCAGAACTGGGTTGTCGGGCCGATCCTGATGTTTGTTCTGGCCATTGTTTTTCTGCGCGGATATCCGGAATACATGGCTGGACTCATCATGATCGGTCTCGCGCGCTGCATCGCGATGGTCATCGTTTGGAACGAACTAGCGCGAGGAGATACGGAATATGCAGCTGGCCTGGTAGCCTTCAATTCTCTTTTTCAGGTTTTTTTCTACTCGCTCTACGCCTGGGTTTTCATTACGATCCTCCCCGCCAAGCTCGGCCTTCGGAGCACCATCGTCAATGTGTCGATCGCAGAGATTGCAAAGAGTGTGTTTATTTATCTGGGAATTCCGTTTCTCGCCGGATTTCTCACTCGTACCGCATTGGTTCGTTCTAAAGGGCAAGAGTGGTACAACCGGAACTTCGTACCCCGTGTCAGCCCGCTGACGCTGATTGCCCTGCTGTTCACGATTGTGGTGATGTTTTCCCTGAAAGGCGGGTACATTGTTCGGCTGCCCCTGGACGTCCTGCGCATCGCGGTGCCGCTCTTGATTTACTTCGTGCTGATGTTCTTGGTGTCCTTTTACATGGGCAAGAAATTGGGCGCGGACTATTCCAAGACTACAACGCTGGCATTTACGGCCGCCTCCAACAATTTTGAACTGGCCATCGCCGTGGCAGTCTCGGTATTTGGCCTCAACTCCGGAGCTGCATTCGCGGCGGTCATAGGGCCCTTAGTGGAAGTGCCCGTGATGGTCGCCCTAGTCAATGTGGCTTTGTACTTTCAACGCCATTATTTCCCCAATCCACAACCGATCAATATCGAGCCGGTTTGCTCGCCCGCGGCTCGATAGTGCCACGCCCCAAACCCAATTGGGCATGTTTACTTTCTCCTATCTGCCCACTCCGAGTTTACGCAGGAACGTCAACATGGGGCACCAGTTGGTGAGTCCAGACTGAAACAGACTCAGGCCAACAAAAGCCGTGAAAAAGTACCAGTACGGGCTCACGTAGTGCCCAAGTGCCAGGGACAATAGAATAAAGCTTCGTCCAGATAGCTCGAGAGCTCGAGAGCACCGTATTTTGTAGCAGAGCCAGCGCCTGTTCCAAACCAGAGGCGTCGCCCCGCTGCCCCGCTGCAGGAGTTGCACGGCTTGTTCGATCTCAGAACGCATTGCCGTCAATGTAGCATGGCAAACTTTCGGCTCGCTTGATTCTGACCGATATTTAGCGCCTGCACTGTGCGTGCAATCAACTAAGCCCGGCGGCGATAACGCTCCTTCTGTCACGCCACATCCGGCGAGCTAGGCAAACTCTGATTAAGTGCCCAGCTGTCCCCTGTAACCCCTGTGCTCTCTGTGGTTAGTTTTTCTTTGGATAATACTTAATCAGACTTTCCCTAGGCGGATCCGATGAGGCTGTAGAGCAGGATTGAGAACACGATCACGGTGAACACCACGTACATCCGGTCGCGCTCTTCCGCGAACCCAAAGATTGAAAAAGCGACTCGCGCTACCGGAGTCGCGATCAATAGCAAGAGGCCCAACTGAATGATCCCCCGGCCTCGCAATGCCAACGTGTTGCGGACGATTCCGCGGACGTCTCGAAGGTCGGCGGGTTCGCCACGGAACACGCGGAAATCCATGGGTGAGTGACCATGCCGCAGAAGATAAATGAAGCCGCCAATGGATACCACCAGCGCAGACAGTAGTACTCCCGCACGCAGCAGGTTTCCAAGAATATTTTCGATCCTTTGATCGGTCCAGCTTCGCTTTGGAAGCATCTTAGATCCTCCCCGCAAGCCCGTTGTAGAGCATCTCAATGGCTAGAAGAACAATCACCAGGCTGAACCCGAGGCGCAGCCATTTGGTGTGCACTTTGATCAGAATCCTGGCGCCCAACAAGGAACCGGCGAGAACTCCGAGCATCACCGGCATGACCAGTCCGGGATCAATGTAACCACGGCGCAGATACACCCCCGCGCTTGCTGCGGCGGTGACGCCAATCATGAAATTGCTGGTGGTGGTCGAAACTTTGAAGGGGATTTTCATTGCCTGGTCCATGGCAAGAACCTTCATCGCGCCGGAGCCGATGCCAAGAAGTCCTGACAATGCGCCGGCACCAAACATGAGTGCCCACCCGGTCGGTACCTGCTGCACGTTGTAGCTTCGAGGACCGTCCGCATCCGGGAAACTACCGTTCAAACGCAACCGGGTAGCTAGCGGATCGGGTGGGACTCCGCGTTCCGCTTGCGATCGAGATTTCCGGGAAAAATACGCGGAAAACAGCAGCACCACTCCAAAGACAATCGCAATAGCATGCGTCGATACTCGTGCCGCCAGGTTTGCGCCGAGAAGCGCCCCCAGGGTGGTCGCAATCTCGAGAAACATACCGATTCTGATGTTGGAGAAGCCCTCCTTCACGTACGCTGCCGCCGCGCCCGAGGAAGTTGCGATCACCGACACCAGCGAGGCCCCGATGGCATAACGGATGTCCACCTTAAAGAACAAGCTGAGCAGCGGTACCAGGACAACGCCTCCGCCCAATCCGGTCAATGCCCCTACGAGGCCGGCGATCAGCGAACTGCCCCATACCAGCAGGCTAAACTCCAGGATGGTCATCACGCTCCTTTAACGGCCCAGCTAACTGCCCAGATAACACAAGAACTCCAAACGTCGTACGCTGTTCCTCTGCTGCGAACCACCGCTTGCCCCAATGCCGAGCCTGAACTTTCTTAGACCTGACAATATCGGCGATTCGTCGTGTTTTCCAGAATATCTGCGGCTGCGTCTCGCACATCTTTACGAATTTACGAACTTTTCACGCTCCTCCCGGATATTCGCCTTTCGGGACGCAGAGCAACGCGCTTGAGTGTACCGGAAAAGCATTCACAATTCTGAACCTGAGCGGAATGCCGGCATCGCTTGCCCGATACCAACATCTCTCGGGCATTGTCCGAATCGTGCTCCGCTCCATCGAAGTATTGGCGAGCGCGGGAAACACGATCACAGCCCGGGCCGCGTAGAGGTGAAGCGCCGCGGTCTGAAAGTGCTCGTTGACAATGAGTTTCCCGCGCCCATCGGTATGCAAAGCAGCTACTTGAATGCTCACACTTTTGCGTCAACCATCCCCACTGTTAGGTCGACTAGTTGTCCACCAGCGCTACCACTCACAAAGTATTCTGAGTGGAACCTGCGTTCTTTAGCGGTCCCCTGAAGGACTTAAGCGAGACACATACGCGACCTCACTCCGCTTGGTAGACAAGCAGGAATCGCCGTTGCCGTCCTCCAACGCTCGGGCCTCCGGAGCATTTTGGACCTTGCGCCGACTCAGGAATACATTGCACAACAAGCCTGCCAGAGCGGCCGTCGAACAGAACAGGCAGATTCGATAACGCTCCAGATCCAGTTCCACCAGCGAAACCATCAAGAACACAAGTAGTAGCACTCTTTTCATATCGTTGCCTTCGTCAATTCTGTGCGGCCTTGGAACGCACACCCCGTCGATGACACAGTTCGTCCGGAGCGCGTGCTCCGAGCACATTGGAACAACAACGAATGGTGGGGCGAAAGCAGTCGCGTCAGCAGGAGGGCGGTGGCCGGTTGTAGAGACTCCCGTCGAGAAGCAGGCTCGGAAGTCGCTGCCACCCAATCGGCGTGCGCGGAGCGAACGCGGAGATGAGAAGTGGCGCGAACTGGCGAATCGGAGGCGCCCACTGGGCCGCGTCACGATCTAAGTGTTGACGCAGCGCCTGCGGGGAATTCGACTGCGCCGTTGTACTTTGCAAAACCTGGATCCGGAACGTACGTGTGACTAGGCTGGCGGTCAGCGCGGAAATGGCAAGGACAACGAGTAAGCAAGGAGTCAAACCACCACCCCATCGCGTGTTCTCGCTTTTCCCCATCCTCACACCGTGGTTACTACGCACGACCCCTGGGCAGCGGTGCGTACCCCTACAGATGTGCAGCGGCTCAATATGGTTTCATGAAAGGCCACTGCTGGAACACGTTTTTTGGGTGCGGCGGTGACACTTTGTCCCACTTGGTTGACTTGATGACCCGTGAAAAAAGTGGTTCTAGCCAACTCAAGTCGCAGTATAATCATCTCTACTATCGGGTGGGGTTGCATGTCACTGAACGGACATTTCCGGAGTCGCAGGTGTCACGCTCGGGCTATTCTTGCGTTTGCGGCTCTGTTAGCACTCCTGGTAATCCGGGCTGCCCCGCCGGATTTCCCTAAGCCACCCTCTCTTCACCAATCCTCGGTCAATACTGTCTCCAGCCACGATAAGAGACCACATTTTGATTCCGAGGGACTGCAGTGGAGCGCCTCTGTCGGCCATTTTCTGCCGTTCCCGCCGGCTGCGGAATCTGCACATTTAGCCTCCGCCTCTCAACTGCCGTCCGTGTTACAGACCAAGGGCTTCCACTATAACCGCCCACCTCCCGCTAGCTAACCCCTTCCATCTTGACCCTCGGTAGTGCACTGCTGCCTTAAGCATTAAGAGTCTTGAGGTTGCGTAAATGCAGGTACTGGAGGCGGCTCCTGCTTCGCCTTGCGGCGAACGCTATGTGCGACCAGCCCAACAAACTGGTCCGGCCGGCGACATCTCCAGTGAACTGCGATGCGGATTCGGGAGGTTCTCATGGCTCATCTTGTGCGCGGACAAACCATTACTTGCATTGAGAGCGGTACAAACTGGGGTGCGAGTTCAAGGGTGAAAGTGGTGTCTCTCGGAGTGGGGCTCGTCTCCTTTCTCGTGACGGAGCTCATGCATCTCCTGCTCGTTCCAGATATTGGGCGTCACTGGGAACGCCTGTTCGCCGAAGGCGTATCGGCGGTCATTGTTGCGCTCCTGACGGCAAGACTGATGCACGCCGCGAATCAACGGCGGGAAGCTGCACTGCTGCGAATGCAGGTGATTTCCGACATGAACCACCACATCCGCAATGCTCTCGCTGCCATCTGCCTAACCGCAGAGACAACCCAAAACCAACAATGCGTTCGTGTCATCTCAGAGAGCGTAGATCGCATTGAATGGGCGCTTCGCGAAATATTGCTCCGACGGAAACCCCTTCAAGAAAAAGAGCGGGACCGGCTGTGGTATTTCCAAGCGCGAAGAAAGACTCAGCAGGTATCAGAGGGCGCAAATGCAGTTCGACGTTAGACGATCGCCACGGCAATCAGATTTTGTCCCGCTCCTGACCATCATCGTCAACGGCAGGCTGGGAGGCGACTTTGGCACATCAACTATTCGCAAGCCAGGAGAATACGAATGAGTACCGTTAGAGTCCTCTGCGTTGAGAATCATGTCGAGTATCTGGATGCCCTGAAGTACATGCTGGAGACGGCGGGCTATGAGGTTGTCTCAGCAACTACCGGAAACCAGGGCCTCTCGATGCTCACCACACAACCCATCCAAGGCGTTCTCTTGGAATACGACCTGCCTGATGCCACGGGCGCGTCCGTACGGGCCGAGATGAAGCGGATCAAACCAGAAATTCCGGTGCTTTTGTTTGCCGGAGTGGGGAGCCAGACTCCATTTCTGCTTCGCTTTTTCGACTCTTATCTCCGCAACGCGGACAGACCCGAGTGGGCGTTTCAGGATCTGGATGCCTAGGAGGAAACGAACATGCAACCGCCCAACAGGCGAGATCGAAGACAAAGGATGAATCACGAAACGCAATATCTGCCCGCAGCGTCCTCTGCGTCGGCGAAAGATGGGGAAAACAACCATGGAACACCGTGATGTTAAACAATTCAAACAAAGGCTCAGTCTCCAACGTCAAGAGATCTTACAGTTCCTAAGTCGACTTGAACATGAATCGCGATCCCTGGATGCCGACTCCGGAAAGGATAGTGCAGACCGCTGCATTACCAGTATGTCGAAGGAGTCGTTGTTCGAGCGGAGCAGTCAGCGAAGGACTATGTTGCGCCTGATCGATGTGGCGCTCCGGCGGATCGCTGAAGGCTCGTTCGGAGTGTGCGTCACTTGCGGCGACGATATCCAGGGTCGGAGATTGGAAGCTTTGCCGTGGACGCAGTTCTGCCTGCGGTGTCAAGAAGCTATCGAGGAGGAAGTTGCTGCCAACATATCGTCCCGAATCCCCTCGTCCATCGCGGCAACGTGGAAGCGAACTGGATAAACCCTTTTCCTTTTGCTCTGGTGAAGATTGGTTTCATGAAGAAGAGTGTAGCTTCGATTGGCTTGCTGATATTGTCTGCGGGACTGTCTGCACAGGATGCGATCCCCACCGGTACCATCCTGCCGGTTCAGTTGAATTCTTCGCTGCGGTCGGACAAGGCCAGGCCCGGGGAGTTCATCAGTGCCCGGGTGATGCAGGACGTCCCCTTGCCGGCTGCTTCCAGGATTCGTGCTGGCGCGAGAGTCAGTGGTCATGTAGTCGCCGTCCGGCGGGCGAGCAACGCAGGCGGCGCAGAGATCTCGTTGCGCTTCGACACCTTGGCAATGGGAACGCAGCGCATCCCTGTAATGACAAATCTGAGGGCGCTCGCCACCATGATGGACGTGTCTGAAGCGCAGATCCCGGAGAGCGGGCCGGATCATGGGACCTCGGAATACAGCTGGACGACGGACCAGATTGGAGGCGAAGTCGACTATCGCGGAGGTGGTGTGATTGTTCACGACTCAGAGGTCGTTGGCCATTCTGTGCCCAACGGCGTGCTGGTTCGCGTCAGCTCGAAGCCCGGCACGAAATGCCGTGGCGCGGTCGATGGAAACGACCGGCCCCAGGCGTTGTGGGTGTTCTCTTCCGATGCCTGTGGTCTTTATGATTTTCCCGACGTTACTTTGGTTCATGCGGGTCGGACTCCTCCGCTTGGCGAGATCACACTGCAGTTGAATAAGGGTAACGTAACAATACGGGCCGGCAGCGGAATGCTGTTGCGTGTAAGCGGCATTGGCGCGGCAACTCCTCAACCACGGCACTATATATCGGCTGGCGATATGTCGCGGGCATCGTATGACCTGGTAACGTCATCTAACCCAGGAGAGAAGACTAGAAGGAGATGACATATGCGGCTGCCAAGGTTCGGAGCTATTGCGTGCTTCTTCCTGGCCGCGATTCTAACCGCGCCCGCGTGGGGTAGTGAGGCGAGTGCAAAGACAGCGGTACCAGGAACTCTCAACTATGTGGAAGGCCAAGCCTTGATCGGCGAGCAGGCCCTCAGCTCGAAGTCAATCGGTTCGGCGGAATTGCAGCCGGGCCAATCTTTAACTACAGAAAAAGGCAAGGCTGAAGTTCTGTTGACGCCCGGCGTCTTTCTGCGAATCGGCGATAACAGCTCCGTAAAGATGATTACGGCCAGCCTCACGGACATGGAGGTCGAAGTTGACCGGGGACATGCGATGGTCGAAGTTGCAGAGATCCATCCGGAAAACAGCATCCGCGTCGATGATGCTGGTACGACCACCCAACTGTTGAAGACCGGGTTATATGACTTTAACCGGAATCAGAGAGCGATGCGCGTGTTCGACGGCAAAGCCTTTGTCGAGAGCGGCCATCAACATGTCGACGTGAAGAGTGGGCGTGAGATCACGTTGGCCACCAATGATCTGTCGAAGCCCCGTAAGTTCGACAAGAAGTCCTATGAAGAAGGCGATCTGTTTCGTTGGAGCAGTCTGCGGTCAGGTTATCTGGCCGAAGCCAACGTCGATGAGGCTGGCACGTACGCGCAGAATGGATGGGGTGGCCCAGGCTGGGCGGGAGCCGATTGGTACTGGGATCCCTGGTTTGACGCCTTCACGTTCATTCCGGGCGACGGGATTTTCTATAGCCCGTTCGGCTGGGGTTTCTATTCTCCCTGGTGGGTATATCAAGCTCCATTCTTCGGGGGCGGATATGGGTACGGCGGATACGGCGGCTACAATCACTATTACCATCACTTCAATGCCGCTGCCCGTAACTTGAGCGCCGGAGGCTCGCACTATGCGACATCGCGCAGTTATTCCCATGGCCTCTATCACGGACCGGGATCGACCGGAAGGGGTTTCCATTCCGGACCCATGATGAGT
>VFSW01003027.1_pt1 | contig 25200 bp, 26 predicted proteins | sample 5358111 | NCBI WGS metagenome assembly VFSW01 (sample SAMN11554181, study PRJNA540505) | mine drainage metagenome | isolation source: sediment from site ElyBrook_90M | place: USA: Ely Copper Mine, Vershire, VT | collected 2017
GCGCCATCTCAACAATGGCCGCGGCATCGCCAGGCCGCATCGGGCGAATGGCTAGAGCGGCCGTCATGTGCCGGTAAAAATCGGCCTGCGCTTTTCCATGAAGGCGGTGCGGCCCTCGGTATAGTCGCGGCTTTTGAAGCACGCCTCCACCATCTCGGTCATCCGCGCCGGGTTGCGCTCGGTCTCGTCCTTGAGCGCTTCGGCAACCGCGAATTTGACCGCCTTGATCGTGAGCGGCGCGTTGGCGCTGATCATGTCGGTAATGCTCTTCACGGCGTTCTCCAGCTCGGCCGCCGGCACCACGCGATTGACGAGCCCCATGGCGTAAGCCTCCTGCGCGTCGAACTGGCGCGCGGTATAAAAAATCTCCTTGGCGTAGGACGGCCCGACGACATCGACCAGCCGCTTGAGCCCGGCATAGCCGTAACCCAATCCAAGCTTCGCCGCCGGAACCGCGAATTTGGAATTGTCCGAGCAGATGCGCAGATCGCAACAGACGGCGAGCGCAAGCCCGCCGCCAATGCAGTAGCCGCGGATCATCGCGATCGTCGGCTTGGGAAATTCGTAGACGCCGTTGAAAGTCGCGGCCGTCGTTACGTCATAGGCGCGGGTCGCTTCGAGCGTGGCGCGCTCGCTGCCGAACTTCGAAATGTCGGCGCCCGATACGAACGCCTTGCCGCCGGCGCCGGTCAGCACCACAACGCGCACTTCGGGATCGGCGGCAAAGCCGTCGAGCGCGCGCTTGGCCGCCTCCCACATTTCCAGCGATACAGCGTTAAGCCGCTCCGGATTGTTGAACGTTACGATGCCGACGCCCGCTTCTTTGTGCGCGAGTATCTTGTCGGTCTGAGTCATTGACAGGCCCTTTGCTGCACAGCCGTTAAACCGCCTTCGCCTTATGCAGCGCGGCGATCTGGCGCGCCGAAAAGCCGAACTCTTTGAGCACCGCGTCGGTATGTTCGCCGAGTTTGGGCGGGCGCGCCACCAGCCGCGAGCGGGTTCGCGACAGCGACACCGGCTGGCCGACGAGGCGAAGCGCCTCGCTGTTCTTGTCGTTTTTCTTGCCGCCGACTTTTTGTGCGATGCCGAGGTGCCGAACCTGCGGATCGGCAAACACCTGATCGATGGAATAGATCGGTCCGCACGGCACGCCGGCCTGGTTCAGCCGTTCGACCCATTCGTTACTGGTGCCGCTTGCCAGATAGCTCTCGATCTCGGCGTTAAGCGCATCGCGGTTCGTCGAGCGCCGGGCGTCGGTCTTGTAGTCCGGGTTTTGCAACAGAGCATCCGCCCCGATCGTGCGGCAGAGGCTTTCCCACATCTTGCCGCTGCTGGTGGCGATATTGATGTAGCCCCGGCGGGTCTTGAAGGCTCCGGTTGGAATGCTGGTCGGATGATTGTTGCCGGCCTGCTTCGCCACTTCACCCTCGACCAGATAGCGGGCGGCCTGAAAGTCGAGCATGAAAATCTGCGCTTGCAGCAACGAAGTCTCGACCGCCTGACCCTTGCCGGATTTTTCGCGTTCCAGCAGCACAACCAGAATGCCAAGCGCCGCGAACAGGCCGGCGCTGAGATCGGCGACCGGAATACCGACGCGGAACGGCCCCTGCCCGGCCGGGCCGGTGATCGACATCAGGCCGCCCATGCCTTGCGCAATCTGGTCGAAGCCGGGCCGGTCGGCGTACGGCCCGTCCTGGCCAAAGCCGGAAATGCTGGCATAGACCAGACGCGGATTGATTCGCGCCAGGGTTTTGTAATCGATGCCCAATCGCTTCTTTACGTTGGGCCGAAAATTTTCGACGATGACGTCGGCCTTCTTGACCATACGCTTGAAGGCGGCGACGCCTTCCGGCGATTTGAAGTTCAAGGTCATGCTGCGCTTGTTGCGGTGCAGGTTCTGGAAGTCCGACCGCTCGCGCGGTCCGCCCATCGACTCTTCGACCCCGGGCGGTGCCTCGATCTTGATGACGTTGGCGCCCCAGTCGGCGAGCTGGCGCACGCAGGTCGGGCCCGCGCGCACCCGCGACAGGTCGAGCACCGTAAAGCGCGCTAACGCCTTGGAGGCGCGGGGGATGGGCAATGCTCAAACTCCTGTCCATGTGCCGTCAGAAGGCCGAGAACTTCCTCGATCCAAAGTTCGTTGTCTACCGGCTCGCGCGCCCCTCCGGCCGGTCGTTCCGGTCGCCGCGATCCGATAAACTATGCGAAAGACAGCCATCTTTCCGGCACTTTCGCCCGACGATGATGAACCGAACCGTGCCGACATGCCTTCGAAAAATGGATAACTGATATGCTTGATTTTCGCTCGGCGACGGTCGCTTTTGCCGTCGCGCTCCTGACCACAGCCGCAACTGCCCAAGAGCATGCCGGCCGACCCGCCGGCGACCGGCCCGCGCACGGCGAACAAGGCCGGCCGGATACTGCCGGACCCGGCGTGCTTTCGCTGTTGCCCGCGGATTCCGTCACCGAACACAGCATCGACACCGCAGCCGGCAAGCTCTCTTACACCGCCACCGCGGGTACATTCGCGCTGTTCGATCAGTCAGGCGAACGCTCTGCCGCAGTTTTCTACACGGCCTATGTAGCGAAACCGAACGATCCCGGCCGGCCGCTGACGTTCGTGTTCAACGGCGGGCCGGGCGCGGGCTCCGCGTTCCTCAACCTTGGTCTCGTTGGGCCGCGCATCGCCACGTTCGGCAAAGGCTATGACGGCGCCAGCGTACACTTGGTTGACAACCCGGATACCTGGCTCGCCTTCACCGATCTGGTATTGATCGATCCCGTCGGCACCGGCTGGAGCAGACCGGCCAAGCCCGACGGCGGCGGCGCATTCTGGGGCGTGCATCGCGACGCCGAATCGATGGCGAAAGTGATCGCGCTCTACGTTGCCAAAAACGGCCGCGTCAGTTCGCCCAAATACATTTTGGGAGAAAGCTATGGCGGCTTCCGCGCCGCCAAGGTGGCGCGCGTGCTGCAGAACAACCAGGGCATTGTGGTTCGCGGCATCGTCATGGTCTCGCCGATGCTCGAAGGCCATTTCCAGTTCGGCGGCGAACACTTCGCGCTCGGCGCCGCGCTGGAATTGCCGTCGCTTGCGGCCGCCGAACTCGAGCGCAAAGGAACCTTCAGCGCGGCCGCGCTGGCGCAAATCGAGCATTTTGCACTCACCGATTATCTTTCGGCACTTGCCGGGCCGCCGCTCAGCGGCGACGCGGCACAGGCGTTTTACGCGCGCGTGGCGCAAATGACCGGATTGCCGAAGGATGTCATCGCCCGGTCCCGAGGTTTTATCCACGATGTCTACGTCAAGGGGCTGCGTCTCAGCGACCACAAGATCGTCAGCCATTACGATGCGACGTTCGCGGTGGACGATCCCAATCCCGAATCGGAAAGCGCGCACGGCCCCGATCCGTTTGTCGACGGCTTTATCCGCGCCTACGGCGGCGCTCTAGCCGTCTACGCCCGCGACGAACTCGGCTTCAAGACCGACATGACCTACAACCTGCTCGCCCCGGATGTTTCCGGCAAATGGGATTGGCAAGACAGCGGCGGCCGCGCGCCGCCGAGCTCGGCAGAGGATTTACGGGACTTGCTTGCACTCACCCCGTCATTCCGGCTGATGATCGCGCACGGCTATAGCGACATGGTCACGCCCTACGCGGTTTCCGGTTACGTGCTCAACCACCTGCCGGCGAGCGTAGACGGCGAGCGCGCTGAGCTTCGGCTTTATCGCGGCGGCCACATGTTTTATGTCGACCCGCAATCGCGCAAGGCCTTCACCGCCGAGGCGCGAACGATGTATTCATCGCCGTAAGCTTGTAGCGGGGAGGACGCGCGATGGCTGGGGACTATGCGGCCGATCTCGGGTGACGCCGCGCGTTTCGCAATCGAGCCGGTGGCCCGCCGGTCCGGTCGGTTCGTGCCAATTCGCAAGAGCGACATCGTCGGCGCCTTGCTCAAACAGGACGCCTTCGCCGACGACGCCGAGCGCGAGAGATTTCGTCGGCTCTGCGAGATGCTGGCCTCGATCTATCACGCCGAATACTTCCCGATTCTTCGACGGCTGCGTAACGACTACTACTATTTCAATCCGGAAATCGTGCCGCACGCCGGAATCGATCCGGCGACCATTGACCGCTCCTACACGGAACTGGTGCAGTCGCTCGACGGCGTGCTCAAGGATGCTAATTTTACCGAACTGCCGCACGCGGCGATCGATGAAGCCCACCGGCGGCGCACAGTTATGCCGGTCGAAGTGAGCGCCGAGCTCGCCGATTTTCGCGAAGTGCGGTTTTACCGGCGCGGACGGCACATCGAGCAATTCGAGAGCGCGCAATGGTTCGGCCTGCGCCGCCGCAAGATCGAGGCCGAGGTCTACGACGATGTCGTGATGCTGGCGGCCATGAAGGCCCCGACCGAGATCATGTCGCAGCGCGAGTTACGCGTGCTCGCGCGGCGTAAAATCCGGCCCGGCTCGGTGCTGCTCAAGTATTTTCGCAACATCGCCACCGGCGATCTCAATGCGCTGTTCCCCAATGCACGCGTGGTGATGAGCAATGTCGACAAGTTGTTTCTCGGCGTGCCGGCGATCGCCGGCGGCATTCCGATCCTGATCAATATCTACACCACCATCACCGTGCTGTTCCTGGTCCTCGGCTTTTATCTCGGTGTCAACGCTACCGTAGAAGACAGAGACATGAAGACGGCGTTGGCGGCGCTGAGCGGCCTGGTCGCGCTCGGCGGTTTCATCCTGCGGCAATGGATGAAATATCAGCGCCAGTCGCTCAAATATCAGATCGAGCTGACCGACAACATCTACTACCGCAACATCAACAATAACGCCGGCATTTTCGACTACGTCATTGGCGCGGCCGAGGAACAGGAATGCAAGCGGGCGCTGCTTGCCTATCATTTCCTGCGAACAGCGCCGCCCACGCTTGCGCCGGCCGATCTCGCCGGCCGGATTGATGCGTGGCTCCACACGATTTTTGGTGTCGACGTTGACTTTCAAATCGGTGACGCAATCGAGAAACTCGAACGGCTTAAGCTGATCAAACGCGAAGGCGAGCGGCTCTTTGTCTCACCGCTCGACGAAGCACTCGCCGAGCTGCGTCTCGTATGGAATGATGGTTTTCCGATCGAACAGCGACCCGCGGCGCTATGAACGGCAAACAGCGCTTTTGCGGAGAAAAAACAACCGCTTGTCCGGCCTGACGCGCCGGGTCAAAATGGCACTTATAGATATGGTTCCAGGGAGGGACGAATGAAAAAGCCATTGGGCGCCCTTGACCGGCGCATGTTTGTCCAGGCCGGTGCCGCCATCGGCCTTTCTCAATTCGCCGCCCCGTTCGTCATCGCGGCGCGCGGCGACACACCCATCAAGATCGGAGTCGACAACCCGCTGACCGGCACCTATGCCGCGCCGGGCAAGAACGAAGGAATCGGCATTCAGCTCGCCGTCGACGAACTCAACGCCAAGAACGGGATACTCGGACGCAAGATCGAGCTCTTGACCGAAGACTCGACCAGCGGCGACGCCGGCGCGGCGGTTCAGAAGGCGCGCAAACTGATCGAGCGCGACAACGTGAACTTTCTGGTCGGCAATGTGAATTCGGCGCTCGCTCAGGCAATGGCGCAAGTGTCGAACGAGAAGGGCGTCCTGCACGTCGTTCCCGGCGGCCACACCGACGGCATTACGGGCGCCAACTGCAAGTGGAACGTATTCCGCATCTGCAATACGACGCGTATGGAAGCAAATTCGATTTGCCCGTTGCTGTTCAAGACCTACGGCAAGAAGTGGCACTTCATCACGCCGGACTATGCGTTCGGCCACACGCTGTTCCAGGGCTGCGAAGCCAATCTGAAAGCTCTCGGCGGCACGGTGACCGGTAACGAGCTCACCCCGCTCGGCGTCACCGATTTTTCCGCCTACCTCATCAAAGCGCGCGCCGCCAATCCCGACGTGCTGATTGTGCTGGTGCAGGGCAACGACATGGTGAACTGTCTCAAGCAGATTTCCCAATTCGGCATCGACAAGCAAATCCATGTCGCCGGTACACAACAAGAGCTGGAAGCCGTCGAAGCGATGCCGCCCGAAGCGCGCATCGGCATTTGGATGTTCGAGTGGTACTGGAGGCAGGCGGCAGGCACACCCGGCCTCGAAACGTTCATTGCCGATATTCGCAAGCGCGCCGACGGCAAAGTGCCGACCGCGCGCACCTGGTTCGGCTACGTCACCATCCGCGCCTACGCGCAGGCCTGTGAAAAGGCCAAGACGATCGAAGCCAAGGCGGTCGCCAAGACGCTCGGCGACTTGGAATTGCCACCCGAAGTCAAGATGCAGCCGAACAAAGTCTATTTCCGCGGCGGCGACCATCAGCTTATGCTGTCGGCCTTCATCGGCGAACTGGCGCAGAAGGGCGACGGTGATCCGGAAAACCTCTTCAAAGTCAACCACATTATCGCGGGCGACGCCGTCGCCCCGCCGGTGTCGGAGACCGGCTGCACGATGCAGATGCCCGCTTGATTTCGTTCCGCCAGGCCCCTCACTGCGTTCGCCGCCGCGGCTGCAGTGAGGGGTTTTCTACTGTCTGACGCACGATGCTGCAGCTCACGTTCTTCAACGTCACCAACGGACTGATCATCGGCGCGTTCTATGCGCTGATGGCGATCGGGCTGTCGCTGATCCTCAACCTTTCCGGCGTGATCAATTTCGCCCATGGCGGCTTTCTCGTTATCGGCGGATATCTGGCCTATACGCTGCGGCCTTATGTCGGCTTCTGGGGCGCGCTGCTCGTTGCACCGTTCCTGACCGCGATCATCGGAGTTGTGGTGGAACGGCTGTTGATCCGCCGCCTATACGGCCGCGATCCGCTCTATGGTTTGCTGCTCACATTCGGCCTCGCCTTCATCATCGAAGACGGCACCCGCACAATCTGGGGCGCGCAAGGCCTCCCGGTCTCGATACCGGAGGCACTGGCGTCGCCGCTGAGCTACGAGTTCTTCTTCATCACTGGCTACCGCATGTTCATGGTGGCAGTGGTTGCGATCGTGGTCGGACTGTTGTTCGTGCTGTTGCGCTACACTCGCATCGGCGTGCGCATCCGGGCCGGTACGCTTGATCTGGAGACCGTCGCGGCTTTGGGCGTCAACGTGCGGACGATGCGCTCGCTCAATTTTGCCGTCGGCATCTTCCTTGCTGGATTGGCCGGTGTGCTCGCCGCCGGCCAAATCAGCCTTGAGCCGACCATGGGCGACGCACTGCTGATGCCGAGTTTCATCGCCATCATCGTGGGCGGCGTCGGCTCGCTCACCGGCACACTGCTCGGCGGATTGTTGATCGGCGTCGCTTCGGGCCTCACCGCAGTCATATTTCCCTCAGCGAGCGAGGCGATCATCTATGTGATGATGGCGGTCGTTCTGCTGGTGCGGCCGCGGGGCCTCCTTGGCGAAGAGGGGATGCTGACATGACGCCAGACCAGCGCCAGCGTCTGGCTGTGTTGGCGGTCATCTGGGCCGCACTCATCTTCGCCCCCCATTGGATGCCGTGGTTCGGGGGCTACACCGCGCTCGGCAGCCGCGTGCTGGTGCTCGGGCTCGGCGCCATGTCGGTCAATTTTCTGCTCGGCTTCACCGGCGTGCTGTCGTTCGGCCACGCCGCGTGGTTCGGGCTTGGCGCCTACGGCGCCGGGCTATGTCTGAAATGGGTGGCATTGAGCACGCCACTATCCCTCCTAGCGGGCACGCTGCTTGGCGGGATTGCCGGGGCCCTTCTCGGCGCGCTGCTGGTCCGCCGCCGCGGCGTCTATTTTGCCATGGTGACCATCGCCTTCGGTCAGGTGTTCTACTACATCGCGTTCCAATGGAGCACGCTGACCGGCGGCGACGACGGTTTGCGCGGGTTTGAACGCCAGCCGCTCGACTTCAGACTATTCAAGATCGATCTCCTGCACAGCGATGCTAATTTCTATTATTTCGTCCTAATATGCTTCGCCGCCGCCGTCGCCGCCATGGCGTTCATTCTGCGCTCGCCATTCGGCCGAACGATGATCGCAATCCGGGAGAACGAGCGACGCGCCCGCTTTCTCGGCATTCCGGTCGAGCTGCACATTTGGGTAGCTTTCACCCTATCCTGCTTCTTCATGGCTTTCGCTGGCGCGCTTTACGCCTTGCTCAACAATTTCGCCGACCCGCGCGCGTTCCACTACACCCTGTCGGGCGACTTCGTCATCATGGCGGTCATGGGCGGCATGCGGACGTTCTGGGGTCCGCTGCTCGGCGCGATCGTCTTCGTGGTTCTGCAGGATTACATTTCGAGCGTTACGGTCAACTGGATGTCGTTCATCGGCTCTCTGATCGTGCTCATTGTGTTGTTCTTTCCCCGCGGCATTCTTGGCCTGGCCCGGCAGCGGAAGACCGCATGAGCACGCTTGAGGTCAAGAATCTGAGCAAGCGTTTTGGCAGCCTCGTGGCAGTGCGCGATGTCTCGATGACGGTCGAGGCGGGCGAGCTGCGCGCCGTGATCGGCCCGAACGGTGCGGGCAAGACCACGTTTTTCAATCTGGTTAGCGGTTTCTTCGCCCCATCTGCGGGCACGATTTTGTTTGAAAACAGCGATGTGACCGGCATGCCCGCGTACCGGCGTGCCGTTCTCGGCATGGCGCGCACTTTCCAGGTCACGGAGATTTTTCCCGAGCTGACCGTCTTCGAGAATGTCCGCGTCGCCACCGAGGTGGCCTCCGGCTACCGCCTGCGCCCTTGGCTGAGCCGCTCCGATGCGGCCGGTCTCCGTCGCCGCATCGATGAGACCCTTGCGCTTGCCGCACTCTCCGGCAAGGCCAACCGATTGGTCGGCGAGCTTGCGCATGGCGACCAGCGCGCTGCGGAAATTGCGATGGCACTCGCGCTCCGGCCGCGCCTGCTGCTGCTCGACGAGCCGACAGCAGGTATGGGCGACCAGGAAACTTACGAGATTACACAGCTCATCCGCCGCTTGCACCGGGACTCCGGGCTCACGATTGTGTTGATCGAGCACGATATGCGCGTCGTATTCCATCTTGCCGACCACATCACCGTGCTCGATCAGGGGAGTCTTCTTGCCGAAGGCACGCCGCAAGAAATCGCCGCTAACGCTGCGGTGCAGAGTGCCTATCTAGGTCAGGCAGCATGAGCGCGGCACTCACCGCCGAAGCGCTGCAAACCTTCTATGGCAAGAGTCACATTCTGTACGGCGTCAGTCTCGAGGTCACCGAAGGCCGCGTGACCGCGCTCCTCGGCCGCAACGGCGCGGGCAAGACGACGACGCTGCGGAGCCTTATGGGGCTGACACCGCCCCGCGAAGGCCGTGTTACCGTCCTTGGCAGAGACACCACACGTTGGCCGCCGTTTCGCGTCGCCGCGCTCGGCGTCGGCTACGTCCCAGAAGGCCGCAGGATTTTTCCAAATCTCAGCGTCGACGAAAATCTCATGGTGCCACTCGAACGGCCGGGCCCGTGGACGCCGCACAGTATCTACCGGCTATTTCCGCGGCTCGCCGAGCGCCGATCAAACCGCGGCCGGCAATTGTCCGGCGGCGAGCAGGAAATGCTCGCAATCGCGCGAGCGCTCCTCATCAACCCCAAGCTCCTGATTCTCGACGAGCCCTCGCAGGGTCTCGCCCCGCTCATTACCCGCGAAGTCTTCCGCATCGTAGCGCAAATGCGCGCAGAGGGCATTTCAGTGCTGCTGGTGGAGCAGAATGTCCGCATGAGTCTCGAAATTGCCGATCACGCTTATGTGCTCGACGACGGTCACGTCGTCTTCTCCGGGCCAGCGCGGGAACTCGCCACCGACGAAGCACGCGTCCAATCGCTGGCTGGAGCCAGCGCCGAGGAATGGACGCCGCAATGAACCGGCGTCATTGCGGCGAGCGAAGCGATCACTCCCCGAGATAAGCCGCCTTAACCTTTTCATCCCTGGCCAGCGCCGCGGCGGTGTCGGCGCCGACGATGTGGCCGTTGTCGAGCAGATAGCCCCGGTCGGCGATGGCGAGGCTCTGCTTGGCGTTTTGTTCGACCAGGAAAATCCCGACGCCGGCGTCCTTGATGCGGGCGAGGGTACGGAACAGTTCGGTGCACAACAGCGGCGCCAGTCCGAGGGAGGGTTCGTCAAGCAGAAGAATGGTCGGCGCCGACATCATGGCGCGTCCGATTGCCACCATCTGCCGCTCGCCGCCGCTCATGGTGCGAACGATCTGTTTCGGACGCTGCTTTAGCTTCGGAAACAGGCTCAGCACGCGCTCCAGGTTGGCGGCCTCGAGTGGGCGCGCGCGTGCCGGGTGAGCGCCGAGCGTCAGATTTTCCTGCACGGTGAGGTCGGCGAAAATGCCGCGATCTTCGGGCACCAGCGCGATGCCGGTCTCGACGATCTCATGGGGCTGGCGGCCGGTGATGTCGGCCCCGTCCATGAGCACCGCGCTGCCCTCCACCTTGCGCGTCTGCCCGGCGATGGCGCGCAAGAACGTGCTTTTGCCGGCGCCGTTGGCGCCAAGCATGACCACGATCTCGCCTTTGGAGATGGTCGCGGAGACGTTCTCCAGCGCCCGATGGCGGCCGTAGAATACGGATACGTTGCGGGTCTCAAGCATTCTCGTCTCCGAGATAAGCCCGGATGACGCCGTGATCCGCCAGCACTTCCGCCGGGGTCCCCTCGGCGATCTTGGCGCCGGAGTTCATCACGATGCAGCGGTCGCAGAGGCTCCGAATCGCGTGCATGACATGCTCGACGATAATGATGGTGCAACCCTCAGCGCGTAATTGCTCGATCAGGGCAATACCGATCCTCAGTTCGGTCGGGTTGAGGCCGGCGAGCCATTCATCGAGCAAAAGCACCTTCGGATCGGACGCGAGCGCGCGGGCAAGCTCGACGCGCTTCTGATCAATGTAAGTCAGCGCCGACACCGGCATGCCGGCGGCGTTCGGCAGGCCGACACGCCGCAGCAGCGCGTGGGCATAGTCGTCGAGCTCCCTGCCCCAACGCCGGGCATGACCGAAGACGCCGCCGGCCGCAACGTTTTCGAGCACCGTCATTGCCGGCAGCATCCGCACGAGCTGGAAAGTGCGGGCCACGCCCTTCTTGGCGACACGGCTCGCGCCAATCCCCGCTATAAGGTCGCCGTAGAGCCTGATTTCGCCGGCACTCGGATTGAGTGCGCCGGAGATCAGATTCATCATGGTCGTCTTGCCGGAGCCGTTCGGCCCAATCAGGCCCAGGACTTCCTTCTCGACCAGATTGAAGGACATGCTCTCGACAGCGACCAGGCCGCCGAAGCGTTTGGTCACGGCGGCGGCGGTCAGGGCCTCGACGCCGGATACGCTAGGCATTGTTGCTTTTCCAGCGCTGCAGAAAATTCTTCACCGAGACCGTTGAAGTACCGACGGCACGCTGCAAGGCGTTCGGCGCCGATCCGCTGGCGGGCTTGCGGCCGTGCCACGCGTCTTCGATGAGGCCGGTGATGCCGTTCGGAATGACGTAGACGATGAGGAGAAAGCACACGCCGAGAAGCAACGTCGTCTGGTCGGGGAACGCGATCGAGATCGCTTCCCACATCAGCGTGAATGGAATGACGCCCAGGAGCGGCCCCCACAGGCGGTGCGTGCCGCCGAGAAGCGCCATGATCACGACCTGAAACGACAGGAATGGGTTGAAGGCGACGACCGGTTCGACATAGCCCCAGCGCGGCGCAATCAGCGCGCCGGCGACCGAGGCGAACATGCTGGAGATGACGAACAGGACGACCTTGGCGCGCGCAGTGTTGATGCCGCAATGGACCGCGACCAGTTCGTCGTTGCCGATGATGCGCAATGCGAAACCGAGCCGCGAGCGGCCGATCCACCAGCCGACCAGAAAAATCACCGCGGTCAGCAGCAACAGCTGCCAGTAGTACATCGGCTCGCTGCGTTCGATGGTAACGTAGAGGCCGCTCATGGTGCCGAACACGTGCTGCCCCCAGGTCATGAACTGCCGCACCAGTTCGGCGAGACCGAGAGAGAAAATCACGAAATAGACGCCGGAGACGCGCAGGGTAGCGAGGCCGACGACCGCCGCCATCGCTGCGCCGGCGACACCGGACGCGAGGATCAGCACCGGATATGGCACGAGTTCGATGCCCGCCGCCGTCACGTACATGCCGACGCCAAAGAAAGCCGCCGTCGACAATGCGATGTAGTTGGTCGGTCCGGAGAACAATAGCCACGAGGTGGCAAACGCCGTGTACATCACGATGGAAATCGTCACCTGCAGCACGTAGCCGCCGAACACCAGCGGCACAAAACCCGCGGCGACAAAGAGCAGGGCATTGACCAGCAGAGTGCGTCCTTCCCGCGCGGTGATGCCGAATCCCGCAGGCGCGGCAGGCGCTTTTTCGATCGTGGTCACGCCGTCCGCCTCCCGAACAGGCCTTCCGGCCGCAGCAACAAGACGACCATGAACAGAACGTAGGCCGCCGCCAGCGTGAGACCGGGATCGATCAGCGAAGCGACCGCGGTTTCGGCGAGGCCGAGAACGAAAGCGGCAACAATCGTCCCGCGAATGTCGCCGACACCGCCGAGAATGACGATGATCAGCGCTTTCAGGGTGAAGACCACGCCATACGAGGCGTCGAAGGTCAGGTACATGCTCAGCAGCACGCCGCCCGCCGCAGTCACCGCTCCGCCCAGGGCAAAGGCAAATGCCGAGGTGCGTATGACGTTGATCGAAACGAGCCCGGCCGCCGAGGGGTTGACCGAAACAGCGCGCAGCGCCAAGCCGGTTCGGGTCTTATGCAACCACACATACAGGCCGACGCAGAGCAGCGCTGAAGCAAGGAAGGCAACCACCCGGTTCAGACCGTAGCGCTCACCGAAAATGAAGATCGGTTCAGACAGGTAGGAATAGTCGGTGTATTGCGAGCCGAACGCCGCCACCATGATCCCGATGAAAATGAAGCTGATGCCGAATGTGGCTAGAATGCTGTCAACCTCGAGCTTGCCCTGGCTTTTGGCGCGGCGAACCAGCGGCAAGATCAGCACCCGGTAGATCGCCCAGTTCAGGACGAAGGCGAGCGGGACTACAAAAAACAAAGACAACAGCGGGCTTACTTTCGTCCCTGCATAAAACCAGAAGGCGCCGAATGCTCCGGCGATCAGGATCTCGCCATTGGCGAGGTTCATGATGCGGGCGACGCCGTACTGCAATTGCAGGCCCATCGCCATCAAGGCATAGGTGCCGCCGAGCAGCAGGCCGATGATGACGATATCCATGTCAAACGATGTAGTCGATTACGGATGCCCGGTGCGAGTACGCCCTCTGCTCAATACTCCACGGTTGGACCCGTAGAGGACCAAAGAGAAGGCAAGCCAAAGTCGACTCCTCACAGTACTCGTCCCCAGCCGCCTTAAACGGCCGGGGACGACGATCTCACGTGAGAGTCTCTAGCTCAACGACATGCGGTCAGACCGCCTTCGCGAGCTCAGGCTTTCTCATCCCCAGCTGGTCTTCAGCTTGACCGGCGAATAGCTCGCGAAGCCCTCGCCATTCACGGCCGAGAAGAAACCGCCCTGCCACTGGCCGACCGTATAGACCTTGTCGAGGATTTGGCCGGGCAACTCGACTTCGCCGACCAGCGTCTTGAACTTGCGGTTTCGGAAGTGCGCCGCAATGGCCATCCGGTCTACCGTGCCGACGGCTTCGATCGACTGCGTCAGCATTTGCAACATCGAGTAGTAGAACGGACTGCCCCAATAGTCGGCGTCGATGTTGGTGACTTCCTTGTGCCGCTTGTAGAAGTCGCGGATCTCCGGCGAGTCGACCACGCCACCGGCGCCGAGGATGTTCTCGGCGGCGGCACCGTTCTTCTGCGAGAAGCCCTGGAAGGCGCAGCCGACGGCGCAGTAGTAGGCCTTGACGTTGAGTGCTTCGATCTTCGACGCATCAGCAAGACCGAACGTGTCGGGCGGATAAGACCAGGCGACGAATGCGTCCGGATTGGCGGCCTTCGCGGCCTTGACCACTGGCGTATAGTCTTGGGTGCCGAGCGGATAGGACTTGTCGTAAACGATCTCGAAGCCGTTTTCCTTGAACAGCGGCCGGCCGGCGTTGGCGAGTTCGATGCCGAAATCGTCGCCGACGTTCACCACCGAAACCTTGTTGCCGATCTGGCCGCTATCTTTCAGCTTCTTGAGAACGCCGATCGCGCCCTTGGCGTAGGCGGTCGTCGACGACTGGAACATAAAGAAACCGGGATACTGCTTGACGAGCTTCGGTCCCTGATCGGTCACGCAGGCCTGCGTGAGCTGCGGATAGCCATGCTTGGCGAAAGTTGGCGCCGTAGCGAGATTAAAGCCGGTGGCATAGACGCCGCCGATCCAGTCGCACTTGTCTACCGTGGCAGCACGCTCGACGGCCTTAATGGCCTCCGGCGGTTGGGTGCGATCATCGTATTCGACCAACTCGATCTTGCGCTGACCATCTTTTAGCTTCAGACCGCCGCGTTCGTTGATTTCATGTGCCCAAAGTCTGTAAGGCGGGAAATGAGTAACCGCCGCGCCAGGTGCGAGCGGACCGGTCTTGGCGCCGATCACGCCGACTTTATAGACTCCGGCATCCGCACTCGCGACCCGCACGAATGGTGCGGTAACCGCCGCCGCGGCAGAATATTTCAGAAATTCGCGTCTTCGCATAAATACCTCCCTGAAGGTCTGGCTAGCTGGCAGGGGTTCTGCCCCCGTCGGTTGTTGGCACAATAATATGATAGCGGCATAAACATCCGTTGCATAGTGCTCCGCGACAGCGATGTGTTGTTTATTAACGGCAGCAAGCCTCGTCATTAACGAGCGGCTGCTGATCGAACATTTTCAATTGACGACGACGCGATCATTAATTGAAATGACTCGCTGGGCGCCTCAATGAGGCCGCACTGCTGAAACTTTGGGCGATTGCCCGCTTCGTCGCAAAAACATAAACAACAAACAAACAGGGCATCCAACCCGAGAAATAGCTTTCCCAAGCCCAACCAATCAGCCGGCGCCGCCGGGATCAAGATCGTATTTCTTGCACATCTTGCGAACGATCTCGGTGTCCTTGCCACCGGCAATAAGACCCACCACAGCCGAAGAGACTTTGCCGGCGGTGACCTGGGCTTCGACAATGTAAGCCTGCCAACCATTGTACGCGGGGTATGGACTCTTGGCATTGACCATACCGCAATAGTTGACCTGACCCTCCTCGGAAGCCGGAATCGTCGGCCAACGAAACTGCGCCGAACCCGGATCCCTGATCGAAAGGGCAACCGCATCGCTGATGACTTTCTTTTCCGGCAACGTCAGCTCGCGGCGGCCCACACCCGACGCCGTGGCGCCACTCAGTCCGAACAGGCCCTCCGCGGCGGTGTGCGAAGAAGAAGACGAACCCAACGGCATCGACCCGGTGCACCCCGCGAGCGCCAGGCCGGCGGCAAACATAGCGACTATCCCAGCCCGCATGGATGGCAGCATGCCGCAACGCATGCCCCGCGGGAGTACGGACGAACCGGACCGAATTGACAGCGACCGTGGCCGCAACCAATGACTTACAATCTTCATCGGGCTTCTGTGGATTTTGCTCGCGAACATCAGCCACTCGCCTCGATAGAGCTTCTCGGCGTCGTGGGCCAGGGTGCAACGCTAAGGCTAAAAGTAAAACATAGCTGCAACTTGCGCAGACTTCGACGCCCGAGCCGCTGCCCTCTATACTCCATCATACTTCGGACTAGACCCGCAGAACAATCGGGGTGTACCCGGCACCTACCCGGCACCGCAACTACCTCGGCCGGGAGAGCTGCGGCAGTCCGGTTTCTCCACGGCGATCGACGATTTTCCGGGGTGCGGCATATTTGCAACGCTAGAAATATACCCTTTCCTTTGCCGAGAGACATTCCATTGTCGCCATCTTCAACAACGACCAAAGTCTAGCCGGCATTGTGGCTTTTCTGCACCGGAGGGCCGGCCCCGGCGGCGCCGGGTCCAGTGTCACAGGTTTCTGGCACTTCGGTCTCTCGACGCGCCGGCCCAGACGGCATAAGACGCCTCCGCGTCGCCGGATTGGTTTGCGGCCTTGCAAAATGCCGGAGGTTCAATGCCTCGCGTCGTCGGTATCGACCACCTCGTCCTCAGTGTTGGCGATTTTGGCCGATCGAAGGAATTCTACGACAAGCTGCTTGGCTTTCTCGGCTTTAAGCGCAAGTACGATTACGAGGACATGGCCGGGTGGAGTAACGGCAAAACCCTGTTCTGGATCGCCGCCGCTGACGCGCAGGGCAGGAAGCGGAAATATCGCAAGGGCGATATCGGCTTTCACCATTACGCCTTCGAGCTGGCGAGTCGCGACGACGTCGACCGGCTCGGTCGATTCCTCGAGAAGAACGGCATGACCGTGCTCGACCCGCCCGGTGAGTATTACGGGCGGAACTACTATGCCGTTTATTTCGCCGACCCGGACGGTATGAAGCTCGAAGGTATGATCTGGGCGCCTCCCAAAGAGCCCAAGCCGGCAAAGCGCAAGGCGGAATCGCGCCAGAAAACGCGCGCGCGAAAATCCTGATCCGCGAACGAACCGCGTTGGATCTCAGACTAATTCGCCGCTCTTGGCCGCAGCCGAAAGATGCGTCATCACCGTGTTGCGGCCACCGCGCTTGGCGATATACAGCGCCCGATCCGCGGCTTCGACCAGCTCTGCCGCCGGCTGATCCTGCTTCGGTACCAGTGACTCCACGCCGATGCTGATCGTGACAAGTCCGCAAGGCGCTTCAGCATGGGCAATAAGGAGATCTTCGATCGCTCTGCGTCCCTCTTCGGCAAGCGCGTTCGCACGCTGGAGCCCGAGGCCCGGCAGTAGCAAGGCAAATTCCTCGCCGCCATAACGGGCAACAAGGACTGCTTCCTCCAGAGTAACCAATGACAGAGTCTCGCCGACCGCACGCAGGCAGGCGTCGCCTTGCACGTGGCCATAGCGGTCGTTGAACAACTTGAAATGATCGATATCGATCATCATCAGAGCGAGCGGTTGGCCATGTTCGGCCGCTCGCTGCCACTCGACGCCCAGCTGGCGATCAAAGCCGCGCCGATTGGCCAAACCGGTAAGGCCGTCGAGGCTTGCCAGCTCCTCAAGGTGCTGGTTGGCGATCTGCAGTTCCTCTTCGCGCACGGCGAGTTTGCGCGCCATGTCGTTGAGCGCGACCGCCAGCGGTTCGAATTCGGCGATCCAGGGCTTCTCCGTTGTGCGTACCCGCAAGTCGCCGCGCCCAAAGCGCGTCGCCGTCCGCACCAATTGCCTGATCGGCCGCAGAATCAGTCGTTCACCGCCGAACCACGCCGTCAGCAGAACGAGCATGCCGAATACCGCTAGCTGCGCATATGCGATACGGATCTCGCGATCGATGCCGCTGTGCACCACGCTCTCGTCAAGCCCGACCGCAAGCCGCGCTCTCGTCCACGGCACGCGAACATAAGCGAAAATACGCCGGACCCCGTCGAAGCCCGCGGCGGTCATGCTACCTTCGTCATTGGCCAACATGTCGTGCGCGAGCGCATGGCCGGTGAAGTTTTTGCCGATCAATGATTCCTCTTCCGACGATGCGGCGATGAGCGTGCCATTGCCATCGACCAAGGCGACTGAAGTGCCGGAGCGCTGCGCAGCATTCGTCGCGAGATCGTCAATCCATTGCAAATTGATCGATCCAAGGATCACACCGCCGACCAAGCCGTCATCCTTGACGATTGGATAGGTGGCGATCAGTGCGGGTATCTGGCTGATCCGTGTCACCAGATAGTCGCTAAGCGAAAAATCCCGCGAATGCAGCGCGTTCTGAAAATAGGCGCGGTCCGAAACGTTCAGGCCGACGATACGCGGGTCGGTCGCACATTTTATTCGGCCGCCGGCGCCGGCAATGTATACGCCGTGAAGCCAGGGGATTTTGCCCGTCAGTTCGGCGAGTGTCCGATTGCAGTCGGCTGGATCGAGCGGCATTTTCGCATAAATGCGGGCGACGACCTGGAGCAGAGCGCGCACGGAATAAATGACCTCGCGCTGGGCTTCGGCACCGCCGCGTGCCAGATCGGCCATTCTGGCGAGCGCGAGTTCAACGCGTTCGGCACGGGTTCGTTCGAGAGCGCGCACACGTTCGACCATGAGGGGGGCGATAGCCAAAAGAGCAACGACAATCAGGCGCGCGCGGATGCTAAGTCTTGGCTTGCGGCGCCGATACGTGTTGCGCCAATTGTACCAGGCGTTGCCGAGCCAGGACGTTTGCAGCCAAGATTTTGGGAGCCAAGAGATGCTGAGCCAAGACCCGGTCTTGTTGAACCAAGACGCCTGGAGACGCTGTGTTTGTACTTTCGGCATGAGCACCCCCGCCCCTGGGGTTCCTCAACATAATAGAAATGCTTAAAGACGGCTTTGGCGCATTCATTAGAGTTTGACTTGTTCCGAATGGCGGTTGACGAAATGGAAACTATAAACCGAGAGGTCGGGCTTGCGGCCGTACGCGCAGATATCGTTCGCGCCTGTGGTGAGGCGGGCCGTGATCCGCAAAGCGTAACGTTGGTTGCCGTGTCGAAGACGTTCGGTGCCGAAGCGATCGAGCCCGTCATCGCTGAAGGGCATCGGGTCTTCGGCGAGAACCGGGTGCAGGAGGCCAAGGCCAAATGGCCGGCGTTGATCGCGCGCCATCCGCATCTTGAGCTTCACCTTGTCGGTTCGCTGCAATCGAACAAGGCGAGAGAGGCGGTCGCCCTGTTTGATGCCATCCATTCGCTCGACCGGACGAGCCTCGCCGGGGCTTTGGCGAAGGAGATTGCCAAGCAACAGCGACGGCCGCTGCTGTTCGTCGAGATCAACACCGGCGCTGAGGCGCAAAAGGCCGGGATCGAGCCGCAGCACGCCGATGCATTCCTCGCGTCCTGCCGCGACAATTATGGGCTGACGATTTCGGGCCTCATGTGCATCCCGCCGGTCAATGACGCCCCGGCACCGCACTTCGCGCTCACGGCGCAGATTGCCCGCCGCAACGGGCTCGCGTTTCTCTCCATGGGCATGAGCGCCGACTTCCCGATTGCGATCGCCTTTGGGGCAACGCACGTGCGCGTTGGCACGGCGATTTTTGGAACCAGGAACCAACCCGCTAACTATGAATCACGATTCGCGTCTTCGGAGTAATCCGGTCTATCAGCATCTGTAGATCGCGCAACCGCAGCGCGACACACCCGGCAGTCGGCGCTAAACCCGGCCTCGCGACATGGATGAAGACGGCGCTGCCGCGGCCAGCCACTCGGGGCTTCCTGTTGTGGTCAATCTCGATAAACAGATCATAGAGGCCGTCGTTTCGCCACAGGCGGTCGCCTGGTTCATTGGCCGACCGCTCAAAGGCTCGATTATAGCGCCGGTCGCCAGGATCCTCGCACCAGGCATCAGCGGGACCGATGCGGCGCAGCGGCACTGATGTCCGCGGGCGCGGCAGGCGGTCGGCCCGCCACCAAACCCGCACCGGCAAAAACTGACCGCGCGGTGTGCCGCCGTCGCCCTCGCGTTTGTTCACCTTAATGCCGCCGCGCCCGAGCGCGACCGGCACAACCCGCAGACCGGCGCGCATCAGGCCCTGCGAGCGGCGGCCCGGACGAGGGCTAACCCAGATCGAGCCAAGGGAATTCCGCGATATGCGGTAACGGCCTTGTCTGTGGCTAATTTCCCAACTCCCGCTTGCTCTTGTATCCTTCCATGTTCTACTTCGCGCCGGGCGGCGCAACAAAATCGCAGCCACGCGGTCTGGGGCCATTGCAAATTGGGACCAAATTGGCGGGCATGTTCATTGACCGGCGGATGAATGGCCGCGGGGACCGGGATTAATGCCGAACACACGTAGGATACTGATCGTCGACGACGATGCCGAGCTGCGTGACGCGCTGACCGAGCAATTGTCGCTGCACGAGGAGTTCGAAGCTGTTGCGGTGGAGAACGGCAGCAAGGGCGTGCAGACCGCAAAGACCGGGCAAATCGATTTGGTGATCATGGATGTCGGGCTGCCGGACATCGACGGCCGCGAAGCCGTGCGCATTCTGCGCAAGAACGGATTCAAAGCGCCGATTATCATGCTGACTGGCCACGATACCGATTCCGACACCATCCTCGGGCTGGAATCGGGGGCCAACGATTACGTCACCAAGCCGTTTCGTTTCGCCGTGCTGCTGGCGCGCATCCGAGCGCAATTGCGTCAGCACGAAGCCAGCGAAGACGCCATTTTCACCATCGGCCCCTACACGTTCCGGCCGAGTTCGAAGCTGTTGCTGAACCCCAAGGGCAGCAAGGTCCGCTTGACCGAAAAGGAAACCGCGATCTTGCGCTACCTCTACCGCGCCGGCCAGCGGCCGGTATCGCGGGAAACCCTCCTGCAAGAGGTGTGGGGCTACAATTCCGGCGTGACGACGCATACGCTCGAAACCCATATCTACCGCTTACGGCAGAAGATCGAGAAAGATGCCGCGGCCCCGGCGATCCTGGTCACTGAAGCTGGCGGGTACAAGCTTGTGCCGTAATTTGCGGCCATCATGACGATCGAGGACGACATCGCGTTCCTTGAGCGGATTCCAATTCTCCGCCCGCTTGGTAGAGCGGCGCTGCGCATCCTCGCTATCGGCGCCGAAAGTTACCGTGTCGAGCCGGGTGAGGTGCTGTTCGCCGCGGGGGACATCGCGGAGGGCGCCTACGTCGTGCAACGGGGCTCGTTCAGTCTTCGCCCGGAGCGCGCCGGCGACGCCGAGGTGCTCGCCGGTCCGGGCACCTTGCTCGGCGAATCCGCACTGCTGGCGGAAACGCGGCGCCCGGCCACCGCCACGGCGCGCGAGGATTCAGTCGTACTGCGTATTTCGCGCGCGATGTTTTTGAAAATGCTCGACGGCTATCCTGACGCGGCGCAGCGGCTGCGCGAACTCATCGCAGCGCGCGCGGATCAATGGGGGCGCGAGATCGAAAACGTTCGCGCCGCACTCACCCCCGGCACTAAGCCGCGTTAAGCGCGTCGCGATTTAATACCGGCGCGCAATCGCTTCAGATTGAATCGATTGGCGCTTTATCATCTTCGCCGCAGCGTGATCTTTTCGGAAAACCGGCGTCTACTTTCCGGATCATGCTCTAAATCTAAACGATGCGCGTCTCGTGTCCCTGCCAGTAGCGGTCGCGCAGCACCCGCTTGTAGAGCTTGCCGGTTGGCAGCCGCGGCAGCTCGACTTCGAAATCGATCGAGCGCGGACATTTTTGCCGCGCCAGATGTTCGGCGCAGAATGCCAGTAGCTCTGCCGCAACGTCCGGACCCGGCCCGATGCCGGGCATGAGCTGAATGGCGGCTTTCACCTCCTCGCCGAGATCTTCGTTCGGCACGCCGAATACCGCAGCGTCGGCGACTTTCGGGTGGGTGATGAGCAGGTTTTCGCATTCCTGCGGATAGATGTTCACCCCGCCGGAAATGATCATGAAGGTGGCACGATCGGTGAGATAGAGGTAACCCTCCTCATCGACGTAACCGACGTCGCCGACCGTGCTCATAGTGCCGTCGGCGGATTGCGCCTGAGCCGTCTTGACCGGATCGTTGAAGTATTCGAACGGCGTCGCGGTCTTGAACCAGAGCGTACCTGCGGTGCCGGTCGGGCATGGCTTCATATTCTCATCAAGCACGCGCAGCTCGCCAAACAACACTCTGCCGACCGTGCCCCGATGCGCCAGCCACTCGGCGCTGTCGCAGGCGGTGAACCCCAATCCTTCCGTCATGCCGTAGTACTCCAGAATGATCGGCCCCCACCATGCAATCATCTCTTCTTTCACTTGCACCGGACATGGCGCGGCGGCATGGACTGCGGCTTCGAGCGAGGACAGGTCGTAACTTCGGCGCGTGCCTTCGGGAAGTTTGAGCATGCGAGAGAACATGGTCGGCACCAGCTGGCTGTGCGTTACCTTGTAACGTTGCACGAGCTGCAGATACCGCTCCGCATCGAAGGTCTCCATGATGATTGCGGTACCGCCGTGGTCGATGGTCAGGCTTACGGCCGCCTGCGGCGCCGAGTGATAGAGCGGAGCCGGCGACAGATAGATCATGCCTTCGCGATATCGCCAGAGCTTTTCCAGAAACGCATAGAGTGGGAGTTGCTGTGAAGGCGGCTGGAGCGGCAGCGGCCGCAAGATTCCTTTCGGCGTTCCGGTGGTGCCGGAAGAATACAGCATGGCGGTCCCGAGGCACTCGTCGGCGACCGGAGCCGCGGGATACGCCGCCGTCGCTTCTTGAAGGTTTTGCACCCGTTCGCCCTCACCCTTGCCGTCGACGATCAGGCAAAGCTCGATCTTCGGACAGCTTTTGAGCGCGGCCGCGGCCACGCCGCGCTTCGCTTCGGACGTGATCAGGATTCGGGATTCGCTATTGTTGAGGATGTAAGCGAGCTCTTCCGGGGTCAGAAACGAGTTGACGCAAGTGTAGTAGACGCCGGTCCGCGCACCGGCGCTGCAACATTCGACATAATGGGCGTTGTTTTCCATGAAGATGGCGTAGTGATCGAGCCGCCGCAGTCCCCGCGCGCGGAGCAGATGCGCCAGCCGGTTGCTGCGCGCGTCCAGCTCGCCGTAGGTCAAGACTACGCCAGTCTGCGCCATGATCACGGCCGCCTGGTCCAGCTGCCTAGCGGCATGCTTCCCCGGATACACCGCACTCCTCCCTCTTGGTCCTGGCGTCTTCGTATGGCGCCAGCGCAATGTTCGTATAGCCGCAGCTTCTTATAGCTCCAGCGTCGCGATCACCGGGACGTGGTCCGAGGGTCGCCTGGCGCTGCGATATTCTTTGGCGACCGCGATCCCCGAGACCCGATCGGCCAACGTCGAAGATGTCCAGATGTGGTCGAGCCGACGGCCCCGGTCTGATTTGGTCCAGTCGGGCGAACGATAGCTCCACCAGGTGTAGAGCTTGGTCGGCTCAGGCACATAACCGCGCACCGCGTCGACCCAGCCGCCGGCTTTCTGCAGGCCGAGCAATTTCTCGCACTCGATCGGCGTATGCGACACGACCGATAGAAGCTGCTTGTGGCTCCAAACGTCGCATACGAGCGGCGCGACGTTGAGATCGCCGACGATAATGGAGCGCGCCGATGGCGCCGGCCGCAGCGTTTCACAGGCGTGCATCTCGTCGAGGAAGGCAAGCTTGTGAGCGAACTTGACGTTCACAGCCGGATCCGGCGCGTCGCCGCCCGCCGGCACGTAGAAATTATGCAGCGTTATCGGATCCTTCAGTCCGGCCCGCTCGCCCAGCGCAACCGCGACGTGGCGGCAGTCGCTCTTGCCGCAATAAGCTTTGATCGCGGTAGACTCGAACGGCAGCCGCGAGACCACCACAACGCCGTGGTAGCCTTTCTGGCCATTGAGCGCGAAATGCTCGTAGCCGAGCCGCCTGAACTGCTTGCGCGGGAATCGGTCGTCCGGGCACTTGGTCTCCTGCAGGCACAAAATGTCCGGCTGGACCGCCCTGATAAATCTGGCGACCAGGCCGATGCGCAGTCGTACCGAATTGATGTTCCAGGTCGCAACTTTGATTTGCATGCAAGCTTTGCAGTAAACGGCGCAGCGGTCGAATTCGTGGCGGAAGCGTCATATATAAGGTGCACGCCGACAAGTCTCTAATGGGCGACAGCGAACGCAACAGACCGGCATGCGGAACGAAGTGCAGCGGCCGCAGGTGGTGATCATCGGTGCCGGCTTCGCCGGGCTGGAGGCGAGTAAAGCGCTCGCCAATGCCGCAGTCGATGTGACACTTGTTGACGCGTACAACCACCATTGCTTTCAGCCGTTGCTGTATCAGGTCGCCACCGCGGCGCTTTCTCCCGCCGATGTCGCCTGGCCGATCCGCGCCATTCTGCGCGCGCAGCAGAATGTCCGCGTGATCATGGCGCGCGTTACCTCGATCGACGTACCAGCACGCCGTGTGCACACCAGCGAGATCGATTTGCCGTACGATTATCTCGTCCTCGCCACCGGATCGACGCACTCCTATTTCGGCCACGACGATTGGGCTCCATTCGCGCCCGGGCCGAGGGCCGACCGCCGCCGCCGCCATTCGCCTACCGCCATCTGGGCGAACTTGCCGCGATCGGCCGCAAGTCCGCCGTGGTGAAGCTCGGAGTTTTGCAGCTTACCGGATTTCTCGGCTGGCTGTTCTGGAGCGCAGTCCACATCTATTTTTTGATTGGACTGCGCAATCGCTTCGTTGTCGCGCTCAACTGGCTGTGGAGCTACATGACCTTCAAGCGCGGCGCCCGTTTGATCGGTATCGCGCCGCGGTGAAGGCCGTTCTCGTCGGTTACTTCAGATTATTCTGATAATTGATCACGAACAGGTTCGGATCGGGCTTCTTGGCCAAGTCGAGATTGTAGACGGCGACCGTAGTATCAAGACCCTGCGGATCGGTAACGGTCCACTGCTTGAGCGCCGTGGTTTTGGCGTCAAACATGATCATCAGCCGGCTGGTGCCGACCATGACTTGGGTTTCCTCGATAACCACGGTGACAAACGTGTCGTCGGCCGAGACGCTCACGACATCGGTATCGCGGAGCAGATCAATGCGATCGGCGAGCAAGTAGCGCAGCGGCGTTTGCGACAGCGGATAAAAGTCCGACGTCTCTAGCGAACGATCGCGCACGACGACCGAGGAGCCGTCGGCGATGATGTCGATCGGGCTCGGCGGCTTGTATTGGAAGCGAACCTTTCCCGGCTTTTGAATGGAGAAGGTACCTTCGACGCGCCCGCCATCGGGACCGATCTGGACGAAATTCCCAACCAATGTCTGCACACCGGACAGGTAGCTACTGACCTTGTCGAGGAGCGCGCGCTGATTGGCGTCGAACGCGGTGGCCTGACTCGGCCCGCCGTTTTTGCCGGGCGAGAACGAGAACGGAAAAAAGCCCTTCGGCGCTGTCGCGGCGGCGGCCTGCGCCGGAGCGGCCGGCGCAGGCGTCGGCGCTACTGACCCGGCCTTCGGCCGCGGCGTCGGCAGCGGCACGTCTTGGGCCGCGGCAGAGACGGCAGCGCCCACGACGAACGCCGTCGTCAACATAACTGTCCGCGCGCCACGTCCCGTCATGTTTTTCCGCTCCCGTGTCGCGCGTACGCTTTGCATTGTCGTAAATT
>VFSW01003028.1_pt1 | contig 25196 bp, 23 predicted proteins | sample 5358111 | NCBI WGS metagenome assembly VFSW01 (sample SAMN11554181, study PRJNA540505) | mine drainage metagenome | isolation source: sediment from site ElyBrook_90M | place: USA: Ely Copper Mine, Vershire, VT | collected 2017
GAACGGCCATTTTTCCGTTCGTGGTGAGGTACGGCAAGAATCCGTTCGTGGTGAGATACGGCAAGATTCCGTTCGTGGTGAGGTATCGAACCACCCCACCCTTCGATACCTCTGGGTGAACGGAAGGGTGGCACCTCCCTCCGATACCTTCCTTCTATACATCAGGATGAACGGCAATTGCCCATTCATCCTGATGTATAGAAGGAGGAACGGGGAAGGGCGAACGGCAAACTTTTTAATTGCCGACTCTATAATCAGCCCAAACCATTTATAGCTCAGCGAAAACTCGCGCAGCGATTCATACGCCTCCTCGCCCGCTTTCGGGATAACCAGCGACCTGCCTGCTTGAATGCTTAGTCGCTTGGCCAGTTGTTTTATCAGAGGATTGAAGAGAAGGGTACAGATTTGCAAAGCGATGCGTCAGACCTGTCTGGTTATTTTATCCACAAGGTGGTGCCAGTAAGCTTGCCAGCAGACGTGGGCAAATCAAACAGATAGCCCGCTTCATTTCCCGTGCGCGACAGACTGCCGGCGACCAGGCCGTTGCTGCCCGACGCGATGGAGTGCATGATACCGTCACCGCCCACGCTACCCACAGCATTGAGCGTAGCTGCCAGCTGTGGTGCAACAATGTTCAGTCTCGTGTTGAAAGTGCCCGCATTGAAGTCCACACCGAGGGTGCCGTTCTGCACCTGCCCTGCCACTGGACCTGTCGCCTGCTGCAGCGACACCTGCGCCGATCGCAGGCTGAATTCCGAGTGTCCGCTCTGCGGCAACAGGATGGGGATGCCGTTGTCGCGGAACAATCCGCTCGTACCGTTGCCAACGGTTACTTCGCGCCCTTTAACGGCATCCGCATACGGTACCGCCTGACCGTTCCCCTGTTCCGACCACGAACCCCACACCATCTCGTAATGAGACAGAATGACCGGTGCGGCAAGCTGCAGCGCTGTCAGGCTTTTCTGCGCGGCCGTATCGACGGCAACTTGCCCGGACGCATCGGGCGGAGCTGGACTACCAAACTGTGCTTTAGCCTGAGAGTCTGCTTGAGGTGTGACGATTTTGAGCTTACCTATCAACGGCACCAGGCGCGGCGCGGCCATACCACGGTTAAATTCGAGCATCATGTTATGCATGTCGGCGCCCAGCACGCGCGCAGCCGCTGTCTGGCATGGACCCAGAGAGCTTGCTTTGCAATCTGCACCCAGCGGGGCGAGCACGATCGCACCCGATGCCACATGCACGAGTGTTTTATCCGTATCCGCCTGCGCGATGAAATCGGTTCCGCGCACGCCGATTGCCGCAACCGGCGTGTTCATGCGAAAGCGGTCCTTGGCCATCTGCCCGCCCTTGCCGGTCACGGAACGCACCGCGCCGTACAGCAAGTCCAGGCGGATTTTCGTCGCCTCGGCCACCCCTGCCCGATAAGCGTAATTCGTGATCCTGAGTTTGCTGTCCGGGCGCATGCTGACCAGCGCATCATCGACCATGCGCAGATGCAAATGAGCGCCCGCGCCGGTTTGCAGCACATCGCCCACGTACAGCTGCATGCCGGACACAGCCTTGCGCTGAGTGTCGCCGGACACAACAGACTCTCCCACGGCCGCCGTGATCTCTCCCGCAAGCTGAGATTCAGCTTGGACGGGCAATGCGACGAAAACCAATGACAGGATAATCAGCCATGAAAGTCTTTGCATGATTCCCTTACCTCCCGATACATACGCTGAAGCTGCCGGCGCACCGGCTCACGTGCACGATTGCACGCCGTTCCCGCGCATGATAATCCTAGTTGGCGCTTCTGCCAACTGCGATAAATCCTGCCCTAATTGCGGAGCACGACAAAAATGCCGCTATACTCATACCGCTTATCTCAAAATATAATGGTTTTATAGTGATTTGCAGTTGTCAGCCCCGAGCCCCCGTTCGTTCCTTCGACAAGGCCCTCCTGAGCTTATCGCAGGACTCAGGACAAACGGGGCTAAGGTGCTCTCGTGAGCACCGTTCGTTCCTTCGACAGGCTCAGGACGAACGGGGGCGAAGGGGCTCTCGTGAGATCCGTTCGCCCTGAGCCTGTCGAAGGGTGAATGGATCGCCTTGGTAAGGACAAACGAAATGTTTTGGGTTTACATCCTCCGCTGTACTGACGGTAGCTATTACACCGGACACACCGACAACCTTGAAAGACGCATCGGCCAGTACCAAGCCGGAGAATGCGGGGGTTATACCAAAACGCGCCGCCCGGTGGTGCTTGCCTGGTCGCAGGAGTGTGTCAAACGTGATGAAGCCTTGTCGGCAGAGATACAAATCTAGGGTTGGAGCCGTAAGAAGAAAGAAGCCATGATGCGCGGCGACTGGGTGGAAGTTTCCCGTCTGGCGCGCAGCAAATCCGGCGATCCTTCGACAAGGCTTTCCTGAGCACCGTTCGTTCCTTCGACAAGGCTCTCCTGAGTTTATCGAAGGGCGAACGGGTTTACTTACTATGGGGGGCTGAACCCTGATTACTCAATGTATTTCACATAGTTACATAGAGCCGACAAAATGCATCTAGCTCAAGTTTCTTTACGCGGCTTAACCTTGTCCGCTCACGCACGCCGCATCTTTATCGCTGCCGCGGCAGTGCTGCTGTGCGCCGTTATCCAGTGGCTGCCTGTGTCAGACAGTACGCATGCTGCAGACGAATGGCTGCGCGATAATTTTGTACGATTGCAGGCCAGCAATACTCCGGAACAACGGGTGACCGTGGTGGATATCGATGAGGCGAGTCTTGCCAACAGCGGACCGTGGCCGTGGCCCAGGGCACGCATCGCAGCACTGCTGGACAGCCTGCTGTCGGATTATGGCGCGCGCGGTGTGGCACTGGATATGGTTTTCCCCGAGCCTGCCGATCCCGCAGGGGACAAACAACTGGCGGCTCTCGCGCAACAGGGGAAAGTAGTGTTGGCCCAAGCCTTCGATTATGTCTCGCGCCCCGCCCCGCTGCGTGTGGGTCAGCTTGCCGGTGGATTGCCTGTATTGATGCATGCGATGAAGGCGACTGGTTTTATCGCCAATCATGCCGGGCTTGCGCACGCGGCGCTGACAGGCAATATCGGTTTTGTGCCGGACGGGGATGGTGTTTTGCGACATTTGCCACTGTGGACCGTGTTTGAGGGACGCGAATATCCCGCCCTGTCGCTTGCACTTTTCAATTGCTGCACGAATGGCGGCAACAAGGCGATTGCCGCCACATTTGGCACGCGTATTCCATTTTCGCGCAACTGGCAGGCCTACACGGTGATTTCTGCCGCCGACGTCCTCAATTTGCGCGCCCCGGTCGAAGCGCTGTCCGGCAGACTGGTGCTGGTAGGCTCTTCGGCACTGGGTCTGTCCGACCGTGTATCGACGCCTCTTTCAGCCTCAACTGCCGGTGTCATGGTGCATGCGGCACAGCTCTCAAGCCTGTTGGACAGCGCCGCAGGTATTACGCCCGCACGCTGGCCGGGCGGCTCCCTGTCGGTTCTTTTTTCTATGCTGGTTGCAACGCTTGCGGTTTACGCCTTTCCACGTTTCTCGGCTGTATCCAATATGGCCTTGTTGAGCGGCACCTCGCTGGCATGGCTGGCTCTGGCCTACGCAATCAGTCCGCACGATGCCCACTTCTCGGCAAGCGCCCCGCTGTTTGCAAATCTGTTTCTGCTGATGGTAGCCGTGCCTTTCGATTGGCAGATGGCACAGCAAGAGTCGCGCGCATTGCTGGGAACGCTGCGCCAGTATGTGGCAAAATCTGTCGTGGAAGAGTTGTTGCGCAGCAAGGTAAAAGACCCTTTGTCTCCTGTACGGCGCGAGGTGACGACCCTGATTGCGGACATGGAAGGCTATACCGGCCAGGTCGAGTCCTTATCGATGGATGAGGCGGTTCAGCTGACACGGGACTTTCTGGATTGCCTGACGCGCCCGGTGCTGGAAAAAGGCGGTACGCTGGACAAGTACACAGGCGACGGTCTGGTGGCATTCTGGGGCGCACCGCTGCCGGTTGCCGAGCATGCCGACCTTGCACTTGATGCCGCACAACAGATTATCCTGGCAGTGCAGCATTTCAGCCTTGCACGACAGCAGAGCGGCAAACCGGCGCTGCGCGTGCGCATCGGCATCGAGAGCGGGATCGCAATGGCCGGGGATTTTGGTTCATCGTCGCGCAGCATTTACACGGCGGTGGGCGACTGCGTCAATGTCGCCTCAAGGCTGCAGTCGCTGGCTCGCGACTATCCGCATGATATTGTCGTCGGGCAAGGTACGGTCGCACTCGCCAAACGGCATCGTTTCAAGCTGCTGGGAGAGGTGACGCTGCGCGGAAAAGTCAAGCCGACCACCCTTTATGCTTTGGCTGCTGATGAACTATAATATGAGCTTCAAAATCAGCCGTAAACCGTATCCGATGCGATCCACTGTCGATGAGTTAATGAGCACCTCCGAACCCGGCACAGACGGGCAGAATGATCAATTGTCCGGCTCTGTCGACGGCAAGACCAGAAACGTCCAGATCAACCTGCGCAAGATTCCGCTGCTTGCCCACCTGACCGACGAGGAGATGGGTCGGGTCAAAAAGGAATTGCGCATCAAGCGTTTCACAAGACGCGAAACCATCATACAGAAAGGCTCACCCGGAGACAGCCTGCTGTTCCTGCTTTCCGGAAAGCTGCAGGTGATCGATATCACCGATGACGGCCGCATGGTCAGCCTGCGGATACTTTCAGAGGGCGAATTTTTCGGGGAAATCTCGGTCATCCAGGGCACGCCACGTTCCGCATCCGTCGTCGCGTTGAGCGAGGTGCTGGTGGCCTTTTTGCCAAGTGCGCTGGCCCTGCATCTTTTTTCGAATTCGCCCCCTGTCGCCAAACACATGCTGCACAGTCTTGCCGCGAAAATCCAGCAGGATTCACGGTTCCGTTCGCTGCTTGGCATACACAATATATCGAAGCGTATCTACACTTTTCTTGAACTGATGAAGGAGAAAAAACCGGGCAATCTTGAGGTGATAGAAAATTTGCCCACCCATCAGGATATCGCCAACATGATCAACACCAGCCGAGAATCCGTGACGCGCACGCTGGTTGTTCTCGTGCAGCAGGGTATCATACAGAAGGACCTGCACAGGCTGATCATACGCAAGCCGGAAGTGCTGCAGGATCTGGCCCAGAGCAGGACACCCTGACCCGGCTGCGTCAGCACACCCTCACTGGCGCGTCTGGGGCAGTGCTGCATTCAGCGCTGCAGCATAGGCTGCGCGCGCTTTATGTGCAACAGCCAGCAGAAACTGCTGATTCCTGATCTCTGCATCCACCTTCTGCAGGTTCACCACCATATCCAGCATGGCAGGGTCGAGTGAAGACAGGTTGTATTCCGCGCCATCGATGATTATTTTATCTAACATTGTATATTCTCCAGATTTTTATTGGGCCAGATGCTGTCTTGGCCTCCCAAAGAGCTCATGCGCAAGGCGATCAGGTTGCAGGCAATATCGCTTTCAGTTCTGCCGCATACGCATTGCGGGCCGTCTGGGTTATCGCAAGCAGCACCTGCAGGCGCTGTATCTCGGCATCGGTCACTTGCAGACTCACGAGCTGCGCTTTTGCATTCTCGCTCAGCGATTCAAAATCATAATGGATACCATCCACTGTTACTTCTGCCATTCCTTTTCTCCATTCCCGATAGTTAAGTGCGGGTGCGGCATGCACCGTCACTTTGAAATACAAAATTATACCTGCTTTTGGCGTGATTATTTCATCTGAAAATTGATACAACCCACAGCCCAATCAAACCACGAGGAATACCAGCTGCAAACAGAACTCAAGGCACAAGGTGCGGCTGAGCTGAATTCATCCTCGGCACTGGTAATTCAAGCTGTTCCAGGATGACGTGACAATCAACTTCACCTATTGACACTAAAACTCCTCCGCGAAAGCCCGTGTAAGACAGCGGACCAGCTACGGCTGAGCCGGCGTGAAATAGGTTGCCATGTCTTTCACGTCGGACTCACCGACGATTCCGGCAGCCTGACGCAGCAGCAGATAATACTGCATGTAGCCGTATCTTGCCTGCGCAAGGTCTCGCTTGACGACATACACCTGCTGTTGCGCATTGAGCACATCGAGGTTGGTGCGCAGACCGCCCATCACGCTTTTCTTCGTCGCCTCGACCAGCAGGCGCGCGGAATCCAGTGTCTTCACCAGCGCATCGATGCGCAATGCGCTGCTCAGCGCGAGATTGTAATTCTTGCGCAGATCGCTCAGTACCTGATTGGTCTTTGACTCCAGGTCTGCCCTCGCCTTCTCGCGATTTGACTCCGCCTGCCGGGTCGCCGAATTGACCTGTCCACCCGAATACAGCGGGACATTCAACTGGATTCCGACCGTCGTGGACTTGATTTTCTGGTTGAGCATGTAAATCACCTGCGACTCGTTGTCGTCTATGCTGGCAACCAGATCCAGCCGCGGTGCATGGCCAGCCATGTTCCTTGCGACATCTTGGCGGGCCGCTTCCACCGCCTGCTTCTGCGCAAGAATATCGGGATTCTGTTCAAGCGCAATCTGCTTCCACTCGTCGTACCTGGAAGGCTGCATCGGCTTTACGCGAAAATCGTCGCGCAGCGCATCGAGCGAATTGACCTCGTGCCCCACGATGACCGCGAGCGCGTTGCGCGCGTCTGCCACACTGTCCTGCGCTTCCAGCAACTCCGCGTCGGCAAGTTGGGATCTTGCCTGCGTCTCCAGCACGTCCGTTATAGCACCCTCGCCCTTTTCAAACATGCGTTTGTTCATGCGCTCCTGTTCGGCGTAGGTATCCTTCTGCGCGACAGCCAGCGCCAGCCTGTCTTCCGCATATTTGGCATTCGCATATGCCGCAACCAGACGCGTGATCAACTCCTGCTGATGCGCCGAAAACTGCGCATCGCTGTAGTTGGTTTGCGCGATCCCCTGGCGGTAACGCGCCAGGCCGTCGAGATTGAGCAGCGGCTGGCGCAAAAGAACCTCGCTGGTCGTGCTCTTGTAGATATCCAGTGCTGTGGTAGGTTGCCCGAATGCTCCCGGGCCGCTCACGGTTGCCCGGTTCTGGCTGTTGGAATAACTGGCCGACAGGTTGGGCAGCAGATTTGCGCGCCCCAGCACTTTGTATTCCTGGCCCGCCTGCCTGTCATAAATCGCGGCACGATAAGTCGGATCGTTCCTCAGCGCCTCATTATAGGCCTGTAACAGCCCTATCGCCTGGACAGAAGCCGATTGCATAAGCAGCAGGGTGAGCGCAAGTGCGCAGATCTTGTGAACGCGTACCATGATCATTGCTCCGTCAAAGAGACTTTCATCCTGTCCATCAACGGTTTCATCAGGTAATTCATCATGGTGCGCTCGCCGGTCTTGATAAACAGTTCAACCGTCATGCCAGGACGGACCTTCAGATTTTTGATCAGTTGCATGCCCTTGGGCGTTACAGACGCCATCATTTTGTAGTACGGCACGCCCGTCCTCTCGTCGACCAAGCGGTCGGCAGAGACCATATCGACCTCGCCCGGCACATGCGGCGTCCTCTTGTCATTGAACGCGGTAAATATGAAATCAACCTTGAGCCCGGGATGCACCTTGTCGATCAGGTTGACAGGTATCCTGGCCTCGATGACCAACTTGTCGTCGCTGGGCACAATATCCATCATCTTGAAACCGGGGCTGATCACGCCGCCATTGGTAAACACGCTCAAGCCCTCAACCGTGCCATCCACAGGCGACTTCACGACGGCATTCGCCAGATCGAAATCCAGGCTGAGTTGCCGCATTTTGAGCGATTCCGCCTCTTTTTCCACATCCACCAGCTGCGTGCGCACCTCGCTCTCGTAACCCTGCTTGCGCTCGATATAAGTCCGCTCAAGGTCGAGCAGCTTGTTGCGGGGAACATAGCCATCCTTTGCGAGGTCGCGCATGTTGGCGATCTGCTCTTCAAGGATGGCCAGCTCCTCGTGTATCGCTTTCGTGCGTGAATCAAACAGCTGCCTTTGCATGCGCATTTCATCGGCAACGCGGGGATTATTCCCCTGCTTCACCAGCTCTGGCGGGAAAGCAATGGTGCTTTTTCCATCTCTCTCGGCAACAAGGCGCGCCTCGGCTGCGAGTGACGCAATATATTGCACGCGCGATATATCAGCCTGCGCTCTGGCCTGAATATCGTTCATCTTCACCAGAGGCTGGCCGGCCTTCACGGTATCGCCGTCCTTGACGAGTATTTCCCCGACCACGCCGCCCGTGGGATGCTGGATTGCCTTGCGGTTCGTGGATACGATCACCGTCCCGCTGACCGGCACCCCCTGATCCAGCGGAGCAATTGATGCCCACAGCAGAAACCCCCCCACACCCAGCAGTACGATCCACCATCCCAGACGGGTATGCGATTTCGCATCGGTGTTGACCTCCATCGGGATGACTTCGTGATAAACGGCATCTTCAACATCCGCCTTGTTTCCGGATAATTTTTTCATGGTTATTCCTGTCCAGACGCATCCGAATTGACCGGATTGTTTTTCACGCGTGCCTGCGGTTCAGCAGCCTGCTGTGCCACTTTGGCCAGATCCGCCAGAACCTGGTCTCTTGGCCCGAACAACTGCGCCACACCATCGCGCAGCAACAGCAACTTGTTGGTGGTGGCAAGCGCGTTGGTGCGGTGAGTAATCAATACGATGGTTTTTCCCCTGTTGCGCAATTCGTTGATCGCCGCCACAAGCGCCTGCTCGCCCAGGTCATCCAGGTTGGAGTTGGGTTCATCGAGCACAATCAGGGACGGGTCGCCGTATATTGCACGCGCCATACCTATGCGCTGCCGCTGCCCCCCGGACAACCCCGCCCCGCCATCTCCCAGCAGCGTGTCGTAACCCTGCGGGAAATGCAATATCATTTCATGCACGCCGGCAAGCTTCGCCGCCGCAATGACCTTTTCCGATTCAACTATGCCAAAACGTGCGATGTTTTCGCTGACCGATCCAGCAAACAGCTCGATATCCTGCGGCAGATAGCCTATGCTGGGGCCCAGCTCATCCTTGTTCCAGTTGTAGATATCTGCACCATCCAGCCTGACTTTACCCACCAGAGATGGCCACACCCCGACCAGCAACCTGGCCAGCGTGGATTTCCCCGATCCGCTGGGTCCAATGATGCCCAGCACATCACCCTGTGAAATTGAAAAGCTGAGGTTTTTGATCACCGGCACCTGGGAGCCTGGCGGCGCCGCGGTAACACCCTCCACCTGAATATTTCCAAGCGGCTTTTGCAAAGCCATGCCCCGTTCACGCGGCGCATTCTGGCTCAGCAGTGCATTCAGCCTGTCGTAAGCGCTGCGCGTGCCGCTCCAGCTCTTCCATATACCGATCACCTGCTCAACCGGGCTTAACGCCCTGCCCATCAGTATGGAGCCGACGATCATCATCCCGGGCGTAATCTTGTTCTGCAATACCAGATACGCACCGTAACCCAGTATCAGCGATTGCAGCGAGATCCTGACAAACTTGGTGATTGCGCCGACGATCCCTGCTTTTTCGCTTGCTTCAGCCTGCAGTTGCAGGAAACGACCGTGCAGACTGAACCAGCGCGCCATCAGGTTGGGCAGCATGCCCATCGCTTCGATCACTTCAGCATTGCGCAGGTTGTTGGTTGCAAGCGCGCCCGAGGCTATGGCCATCGCAGTCGCCTCTCCCAGCGGTTTTTTCGACACCTTTTCATTGGCATAGGCCAGCACGATCAGCACGAGAGTTCCGCACAGGGAAAACACGCCCAGCGAAGTGTCGAACATGAAGATGACTATCAGATAGATCGGAAACCATGGCACGTCGAAGAATGCAAAGATGCCGTTTCCGGTCAGAAACTGGCGTATCACGGTCAGGTCCTGCAGCGCCTGCCCGGCATTGCCGCCGGCTTTTTTGAGATTCTGCTCAAAGGCGGCCGTATAAACCCGCTTGTTCATTCTCATGTCCAGCCGTGCGCCGACCCGAACCAGCACGAAGCTGCGTATCAGCTCGAGCACACTCATGCAAAGGTATGCCACCAGCATCATCAGGGTCAGCATGATCAATGTGGTTTCGTTGCTGCTTCCCAGAACTCTGTCGTATACCTGGAGCATGTACAGCGACGGAACCAGCATCAGCAGGTTGATGATGGCGCTGAAAACGGCAACGGATCTGAAGGCGCCCTTGAAATCGAGCAAAGTCTGCATGATTTCATTTTTCGGAATTTTAAATTTGGATATCATCTGAAACAATCTATGCACAGTGCAATTTTTAACAACCATCATCGCGACGGGAGCGCAAACAAAATACCGCCACTTACCGCAGGGTATACCTGATTATTCAATAAGTTCACACTTACAAATGTGACATATATCACAATTTTAGAATCATATAATAAACTTGCGCCACTTGCAAAGAGTTTCTGAACTACGGAAAATGGGGGCTGACTTTGGATAATCTGATCAATCGCAAAATTTCTGAAAAAGTGATTGTTCGTCAAGAATATTCATTACTTTTGCTTATTTCTCAAGCGGTTCAATTTATTCAAGCATTTTCCAACTTTCTAGCCCGCAAAGCAGTCAGACGATCTGCTTTCACAGTACTGCCGGATATTTTGCCAAGTGACACATAAAACTCACAGCCAGCCGTATCAAACTCCACCTTGATTCTCAGGCCGATCAGGCCAAGCCCTTGCAAATCCGATATCAATAATCGAAATGACGCGGGTGTGAATCGCCAACAATGTGCATCAATATAATCCGCTGACGAGAAAGACAGATTCCAGATTGATTTTGCCTGTTCGAAATCATGAATAAGCTCGTCTGCATGGCCACGCACATCAGTTGACCAGGCAATCTGACCTTTTAGTTTAGATGCATTAGCAAAGTGGTCAAATATCTGCCCGTGACTGGGCTTAACGCGTTTCTCCGCATAAGCGTCAAGGAAATGTCCTGTGGAGCTACTTGCCGAATAATAATCAAAGCAATACCGTTTATCAGGTATAACCAAGGATAAAATTCCGTTAGGCTTGAGCAATGCTTCGCATTGCTGGAGATACGAAATCAAGTCTGGAACATGCTCAATCACATGACTGGCAATAATCCAGTCATAACAACCAGTTTTACCGATTAACTCCGGAAAATTTTCGCCCCTCCAGACGAAATCAACCTCCTCGATATTTTCAAGTTTCACTCCATAAACTTCATGCCCCTTATATTTCTCCCGAAGTTCATCTGCTGTCGCATGATCAAGAATATGTACGTTGTACCCTTTCTTCTTGGGTGCAATCGGATTGTGGCTGGGACCAATCTCCAAGCCCACCCCTTCCTTATCAAGAAGATGGAAAACCTTATCTTCACGTGAAGTCCTGCCAAAAAATCGATTCAACATGCGCCCCTCTCTTTCGCCATATTTCTGGTAATGCTCCCACCCACTGGCAAAACTTCCATCCATGACAGCCACAGCCACGTCCGGATACATTTCCAGATATTCTGCTTCATTGAATTTGTAGCCAGACATAAAGAGTCACCCTTCAAATTAGCTCAACACGGGGCGGCCACGCATAGGAAAAATCCCACTGATCGAGCGCAAGATCTGGGCTATAGGCAGCATCCTTGAAAAGCAAGGCTCCCCATCTGCCTTGCATGTACGTTATTTCTTTTTTGAATAACGTCATCTTTTCAGGCGTGTCATCAGCGCCGCGAGTTGCCGACTCATGGTGATAAAGTTCTGCATAAGGTGTCCAAAGGTTTCTGTAACCCATTTCTCCAACTCGCAAACAAAAATCAATGTCATTGAATGCCACCACCAGATTTTCTTCGTCCAATCCGCCTGCCTGTATATAAATATCTTTCCTTACAAGAAGACACGCGGCAGTTACCGCAGAGAAATTCTGCACGACCTGTGCCCGGCCAAAATACCCGGGATTGCCTTTTTGCAGCCTGTAGTGCGCATGCCCCGCCACCCCCCCCAACCCAAGAATCACACCGCCATGCTGCAATGTATTGTCCGGAAACCACAGTCTTGCACCCACGCAACCGATTTCCGGGCGCACCGCATGACTGACCATTTCACTTAACCAGTCCGGGGAAATAACTTCTATGTCGTTATTGACAAGACCGATGATGCTACCAAGCGCCTGTTGTACCGCCACATTATTAAGAGCCGAATAATTGAATGGCCGTTCATCCCGCAGCACCCTGATCTTCGGATTCAGCCTCAATGTTTGAAGGTAATGCAGCGTGGAAGCATCATCCGAACCGTTGTCGACAATCAAAATCTCGAATTTGTCGTAGCGCGTCTTGGCCATGATACTTTCCACGCACTGCCTGATCAGGTGCAAACCGTTGCGGGTGGGAATAATCAGGCTGACCAAGGGTGCTGGCGAAGGAACATCGTATCGAATCCGATAATGCCCTTCAACATGGCTTGCCACCCCTGCTATATTGCAACGACGTAAGTGGTCGTTTATCGCTTTTTCTCCTGAAATGGCCGCATATGGCTTTTCCCCCCCGCGGTATGCCGTGCCACCTGGCAAGACCCGCCAGTGGTAAAGCACGCGCGGGATATGAATGATCTGGCTTGCTGCAATATTCTCGATACAACGCAAGGCAAGATCGTGATCCTGGGAACCCTCATATCCTGTCCGAAACCCACCCACCTGGTTCACCAAACATGTCCTGTACACCCCTAGATGTGAGATCATGTTGTAGGAAAGAAACAGGTCATAATTCCATTCACACTTAAAATAAGGCGAATGCCTAGTCCCGTCCAAATTGATCTTGTCTTCATCGGAATAAATCAATCCCGCCTCCGGGTGTACATTAATAGCGTCGACAACCCAGAACAACGCATGCTCCGCAAGCAGGTCATCATGATCCAGCAGCGCGATAAAGTCTCCTTCCACAAGCTTCAGCGCGCTATTTGATGCTGCCGAGATATGTCCATTCGTTTCACAAAATATAACCTTGATACGCGCATCCTGCTCAGCGTATCCTTGCAGAAGCTTCCTTACCTCAGGATCAGTCGAAGCATCGTCTGCAACGCATAATTCCCAGTTCGTGTAGATCTGCCCCTGAACCGAACGAATAGCCTCTTCAAGCAAATTAACAGGCGGGTTAAACACTGGCATCACCACCGAAATGAGCGGCTTGTCTTGAAACACACCTATCCTGGCAAGCATCTCTTTCCGCTGTTGACTTGTCAGCGTGTCATAACGGGATATCCACTGGCCATAGTCATTTCGATTCACTGCAGGCAAAGCAATATCCGGCCTGATCATTGAACCGGGCATAACGCCATGGTCACCGCTCACAAAAAGAATGCGCCGCTTTACTCCATACCAGCCTTCTCTTGAAAGGATCCGCGCTGCCTTGCGCAAACTGTCTATCGGACCACCGCCAAATTGTATGATTCTCGGTGCCAAGCGCAGCACTCTAACAACATTTTTTATTTTCGACGCCACACGTCGCATCGGTTCAGTCATCCGCCAGCTTGTACTTTCATGCAGCTCCCTGACAACGGCTGCCAGAGTATCTCGTTCAATCACTGCCTGGCTGAGACTGATGATTTGCTGGTTGAGACCGGTGATTTGCTGGTTAAAACCGACGATCTGCCCGTTGCGCTCTGCCAAGGCGTGATTGAGTCCGGCGATTTGGCTGTTTTTAACTGGATTGCGCCGTACTGCATCCATTAGGACTGTGATTCGGCGATCATCGAGCCTGTTAAACCATTTTTTATAGAGCAGCAAAGCTGAACGCTCGGCCAATGTCGGGTCTGCATTGACGCCGAAACCTGTTTGCTGGGTAATTCGATAAACGGCGCTCAAGCCGGCAACTTGCAGAAAATCGCCATATCGTGAGAGTTGAATCCAGAAATCCCAATCTTCATATAAATCCAGGGATTCATCCAGGCGGCAACCAAGCTCGGGCAAGTCTCGCGAGAACAGAACCGCGTGTATTGGTATGAAATTCCCTGCCACTAATTGCACCGAATCAAACGGTGTATCAAATTTGTTGGGGAGTGGATTTTTATTTTCATCAACACATTTGACCCCTGTGTAAACCACCTTATATTCCGGGTGCCGCTTAATTGCGGTTACCAGCTTTTGAATATGATCGGCATCGAGCCAGTCATCGTCATCCAGGAATATCAAATATTCGCCAAAAGCCGCGTCCAGACCGATGTTTGCCGCCAGACCTCGATTCAAAGGCTCGCCGGTTTCTATCATGCGTACTGAAAAACGCCCCGGCCATTGTTCTATTTTCCGGTGCCCCAAACCTTTGGCATTAACCAGCACCACTTCAATATTTGCATAGGTCTGCAAGGCCAGTGAATCGAGCGCATCCGCAAGAGTCGGTCTGTCCATGCTGCGGATAATCACACTCACCAGGGGCAGATCACTACTGCCGGCGGCAAAACCGAAGTTGCGGCGTTGTGCCAACGGCCCGTCAAACAAGATGTGCAAACCTTTATCAAGATCGCTGGCCGTCAACAAGGTAAATGCTTCGGCGCTTTTGGCTTGCGAGCCCAGGTGTAACGCGCGAAAATTATTAATCCCTGAAATGCGGGTATCGTATGGCTGCTCCTGCAATTGCGAGTGAAAACAGCGCATAGCCTGACGCTTTTTTTCTTCCGCAGCACTGATGTCGTTAATCAGATTGGGGCAAGGCATGGCGTCACTCACCTCAAAGTACGCAACCTGCCGCATGCCGCCCAGACGACGAATTGCTTCTGCACCCGCAAAGGCGATGGCCTGATGATCGGGATGCCAATCGGCAGGCGATGGCAGGAACACCAGTTCGGCATCAGTCTCCAGAATTTTTTCCATCAACCTTGCGATCAATACCTCTCCATACATAACACCGCGATCCGGCAAACCCCAGAATACCGGCGAGCTGAGTCCCAGTACTCTTGCAGCAGCACTCGATTCTTCGGCGCGAATTTCGGCCAGTTGTCCGTCGGCATTGTCTCCGCCCAGAACACCGTCAGTCACAATGATTATTGTGATGTCACATCCTCTGTCATGCAGTAGCGACAGCGTTCCGCCACAGCCGAACACTTCATCGTCAGGGTGTGGTGCGACCACCAGCGCTTTCCGTACTGGCGAAAACGCCGTCATCATTGTAGATAAAAGTTGTTGTTCGTTTGCAATGGCCATAATAAATCAGTAAATCATTCTAAAAACCGGGCAAACCAGAACGGATCATTTTTTTTCAAAACCAACCCAATGCAACTCATTGCCGTTATCTTCTCCCGCACAAACCAGCATATAACGACCTGCTTCTATCCGATCCCAGTCCAGTGCATTAAACAATACAGGGGGCGCACAGGATGGGCGAAAAATTGCAGGCATCATTGTCATGGCAGGGCTGAAAGCTACTATACCCGCGCAGCCAAGTTGTGAATGAAGTTCTTCGGGGCTGACGACCGGACAGGGCAGCATTTTACCCCACTCATCCCATTTAAGCGGCCGCCCCCATCTTGCAAGGCGCGAAAGATTTCCAGTAAATCTAAAAAAAAACGGGAAATTTTTGGCAAAATAGGTTCGGTGAGATTCCGCCATCATGCCTGCCTTGTATAATTTGTGGCGGTATTCGTGCACAGCCTCGGCCATCGGAACGATACCCAGCTGATATCCCACACGCCGCAAACGCAAAGACAAATCGGAATCTTCATAAAACATGAAGTAATCAGGATCAAACAGCCCGCCAGCATCAAGAATCGCCGAACGACGGAGCATCATTACCGCACCAACCAGGAATGGAATGGCATACGGTTTGACGGAAGCCATATCGCTGCGCATTTTCTGCCAATAAAGGCGTGCTGCCCGCCTGGTCAGCCCGGGAAAACGTGACGCAAGCGTCATGGCAAGCATCACCAGCGGCGACTGGGGAAAGGCCGATGGCAGCAAAAAACGATGTGCATCATCCCAGAATGTTTTGGGCGAAACCCCACCAAAGCGCGGGTACAACATCAAAGTCTCCATCAGCATTAAAATATTCGCTTCATCTATGCGTGCGTCCGGATTGAGCAGCAGCACAAATTCCGCCGTCGATTTTTCAAAAGCGAGGTTGCATCCGCCTCCAAAGCCCAGGTTCTTTTCCGGTATCAGCAGTTGCACTTCCTCGGTGCAAGCCAGTGCATCGTATAAGCGCGCTGCCTCTGAACCTTCTTCACTATTATCCACAATCAGTATTCGACCATGACGCCATGGGGTGATGGCGGCGACAGCAGCCAGCGTGTCCTCCGCACTCTTGTAATTGACGATGATGATGTCAATCACGCCTTGCAAGAACATGGAAACTTTCCGTAGAGATGCTTTCAATGTCCGGCACCACGCCAGGCGTAACATGCCCATCCATAAACCTTTTGAAAGACTCAGGCAGCGGCGAAGGCACGTTTTCCCAGCGCTCCACACGGAAACCCGCGTTTGCAATCAACGATTTCAGACTTTGACGTGTAAAAAAACGCAGGTGCGTGTTGCACAGTATTCCTACGGGCTGGTAGTCGAATTTGCCTTCCAGCAGATCCCATACGACCGACCAGTGCCCCACGTTTGGCACAGAAAGCAATAGCGCTCCTCCCGGCGGAAGAAACTGGCGTACTTTCACCAACGCCATCAACGGATCTTGGAGGTGTTCCAGAACATCAAGCATGGATACACAGTCAAATCGTTTCGCCGCCATCACCGCTCCAAAATCGCCGACTATCACTTCGATGCCCTTCGCGCGTGCCAACTCAGCGGCACGGGAATTGAACTCCAACAGCGTTGCCTGACCACCTCGTTCCGTCATGAAACAATGTGCAAAATTTCCTGCGCCACCGCCCACATCCAGCAATGTGCGAATATCGGCAGGCAACAGGCGTAACATTTCCGAGCGCGTGTTGAGATGATAATCGGCATAGGAATGAACGAATGCATGATGGGCTATGGATGTGCGCAGCCCCAGCAAGGCCGGCACAGAACCCCAGGATAATTTCTCACGGGTCGTGCCAAGCTCCATTAGTGCATTGCGTTTCACCAGATAAATCCAGGGTTCCCGGTTGTCATAATTTCCCCGGCGCGCGCCACCCGCGAGGCGAGCTACGAAACGATCAAACCCGGAACGGCTGGCGTAATCCAAAGCAATTCCGTGCGCGAAACCACGCGGATCTGCTGGCAGGGCGCATGCCGCACCATCCTCGCTGACGGTATGCAGCTCGGCAAGCAGGTTGTCGGAAATCAGTATGGCGGGATTGAGAATCACCAGCACCCAAGGTGCATCGCTCCAATTCGAAAAATCTGCCGCTGGAATAGAGTTTTCCGATGCGTTATACCAACGTCGAACTATTGGCAGCCGTTTGCGTAACTCCCGCATTCCCAGGGCAAATTCCTCCGTCTCTTCTAATACATCGTCAGTGAAGACGACAACATCAATCACTTCTTTTTTTTTGGTCATAAACATTCTGTTTAAGCATCAATATTTTCGTCGCCATCAATCGCAGTCATATCCGGTAACAGATCCGCAGCCCACCAATGCCCCGGTGCTGCCAATATTTCATCAGAAAGAAACCCGTAAACAGCATCCAGCGCCTGTGGATCGTCCCCGCAGAAGATCGGTCCACCTTCCAACCGATAGTGGCCTGGGTATTCATAACGGCAGACAAAGGCTCCCAGATTGCTGCCAGTCTTCTGTGCCATCCGTAATGCACCACCTGCCAGCCTGCGTTGCGCACCCAAAAAATACGGCGTCACAGCTGTTCCTCCGGAAGAAGATGGCGCGTCAGCCAATACTACCAGACATTCTCCTCGCTCCAGCATCTGATAAAAGGGACGTATGCCATGCTCTCGATCCAGCATTTTCCCGCCATTCATCATGCGTTCCATTCCACGATATTTCTTGAAAAAATGTTTGCTTACCGCAGGATCAACTCTCGGATCATTGGTGACGGACGAAGTCATCACATTGATCTTCACACCTGCCAGTCCAAGAAAAGCAATCCCCAGCATAAAACTGTCGAAGTGCGAGGTCAGCAACATCAAACCCCGCTCGCGCTGCAGACTTATTCGCACAAATTCATCGGGACAGATCCGGCATTTTAATTGCTCGACTCGCCCCGCCACGATCAGTCTTCCCTCGAATTCTTCCCTGCTTTCCGTCTCAAAACGCTCTCTTACCAACACTCTCAAATCTGCAGCAGATGCATTGGGAAACAACATACGGTAACCCAGCACCGACTGCCTGGCCACATGCCGCGCTCCAAGCCCCACAGAACGCCAATCTCGTCCGACAATACCATTCAACCGCCCACGTAATGCCGAAAGCGCGTAACCTGCACATAGGGGGAGGCAAGCCATCAAGGGCAACAATACGGCATAATCAAGACTATGCAGAACATGCACCATTCCCCACAAAATCTTACGCCGAAAACTTTTTCCCCATCTCATAGGCAGCCCTGCACACTGAGCGCACGGCACTGTCTTGCAACGTCTCCAATCTCGCTGATCGAGAAACACGGCGTATCCAGCGGCAGCCGATGATCCCATTTTCGCTCAAAGACTTCTCCGCTGGCGCTCATGCGATCCAAAATATCTGGTGAGACCCTGATCCGTGGCATCGTCGACCAATGTTCGCAACATGCATCCACCGCTACTACATCCAGCCCCCGTTCCAGCGCCGTCAGCGCTATATCGGTACCATAGAAGTCAAATTCCAGCGCAGGTTCAAGATTCAGGCTGGTATCCATACGCACCGCGAACAAAAGCTCATCCAGGCTTTCGACGCAACAAGGCAGCTGTGTCGGCTCCTTAAGCAATTGCCCGCGATCCAACACATGGCCAGCGCGAACCGCCTGCGCCCCCGCGCCGGCAACACCATACACGCCAACTACCGCCATCTGTGGAAAGAGCACTCCCGCTTCCCGAATCGCTGCAATAAAACGTTTATCCCACCCTGCTGGCAAAAACACATCCTGGTGCACCCACACCAGCCATTCTGCCTGAGGGCGGCGTGCCATTTCCGCATTGAAAGCAGCTGCTGCCGAAGTGGCGCCAGCATATATTTCCAAAGAATATTCACCATCCACCATGCATGGCGAAGCCAGAAGCCGTTTCGTTAGCACCGCAGAGTCGCTGGCACAAACAACAAAACTCAAATCTCTGTTCTTTGCAATCATAAAAAGTCCGTATCTCCACCCATCCACCACCACTGCGCCGCAGTCACCTCATCAGCCGTAAGCACAGAGGCTCGCGCTATTGCCAAGGATGCGCCCGAGTCCTCCACCACAGCTTCAGCACCCAGTACCGCAGCCACAGCCGGACTCGCCCATGCAGTGAGTTCAGCCGCCCCCGCTCGCGCTGCCTCGGTGATTGCCGCCTTGATTGCCACTTTGATTATCTTGCGCGGACCAATGATATCGAGCAGTTCTGCATTGCCGTCCGCGAAGCGCATCACAACAATTGCGACCGCACTACCCGTTGGCCAGCGACTCAGTATGAACAATCGGTATTGCCTATCCGGACGGTCAATAAATCGCCAGCACAGAAAATTTGCGTCCCGAACTCCCAGCACACAATTCGCCATATCACGGGCCATTGTCCCCCAAATTTTTGTTATTTGCGACTTCAGGCTTGAACTGTATTTATCCAGAGGCGACCACCGCCACCAAGGGGAGATGCGTTTCGATTTTGCAACCCAGCGCAACAAATGAATCTTCCCTGCATCATGGTATAGCCCAAGCGTCGCTCCCAGCTGTACATGACGCTGGTTGGGAAAACCAAAAGCCACCCGGCAATCTTTCCCTTTCCCTACACGGCGGTCGAAAAACCGCGTACACACATGAAAGAGCGGCCCCCTGCGAGTCATCAGTCCTCGAACCTGCGGCGTTACCATCACATCACCAATCTGCACGGCTTCTATCTGCTTTCCGTACCAGAGCAAGGTGCGAGGCAAACCGGCGTAATGCGCTACCAGCCGTCCTGAATCATCCCACAACCCCACCGCATCGGCCTGTCCATGACTGTATTTCCATTTGTACCAGATACCGTCAGGTGTGTGGCCGAAAACCTCGGCAAACAGCCGCAACACTTCAGACTCATCCGACGCACCTATGCTCCCGATGCGGAAGTGGTGATTGCCTATGTATAAATAGCTACATTCCATTTCCGGCTTGTCTGGACATAACAACGTGACAGGCAGATCAGACATCAATACGCCACTCGTGCGGCAATTGCACAACCCCCTGAGCTGCCCCATCCTGGCTGACATCAAGTGTTAAACAATTTGGTGCTATGTCATAAACATACAGTCCCTGATCACAGGCGAGAAAGGCCGTCACCCGATATTCGCCTTTCAGCAGAGGAATTTGCGGGAAAATCACAGTCGCACGCCCTTGGCCTTTTCGATCCCTTGATACCGCCGCCATATTGCCTATCGAAATCACACTGGAAACCGACACCCCTGCCGCATTTTCGATACCCAGCGCCACGGACGGCATCGGCAACGCCGGATCCATCACGAATTCAATCGTCACAGAAACCGTGCTTGCCAGTGACTTGGCCGCCAGACGGTCTCCACTCTTTCCATCGCAAGCGCCATGTATCCGGTCGATGCGTCCTGTAGATTTTGCGGCTACGGGCATTTCGGGCATCTCTGCCGAAGCTGGCCTATTGGTCGTGCCACCCGCGCCTGTATCCGCCTCAAGCGCCAGTGCAGTATTGTATGCACTAGTCACTTCCGCCGCACTGCCCAACATCCGCACCTTGCCGTGTTCCAGCCACACTACCCGCTGACACAGAACATCGACCTGGTACATCGAATGCGAACAAAACAAAATAGTCTTGCCTGCTTCCATCAACGCCATGATGCGGTCAAAAGACTTGCGTGCAAAAGCGCCATCCCCCACCGACAGCGCCTCGTCTATCACCAGAATATCCGGATCTACACTGGTGGCAATGGAAAAGGCCAGGCGCACAAACATTCCGGATGAATAGGTCTTGACCGGTTGATCGATAAAAAATCCGATATCTGCAAACGCCACAATTTCGTCGAAGCGTGCGTCGATTTCCTCATTGCTCAAACCCAGCACGCTGGCGTTCATGTAAACGTTTTCGCGCCCGGTAAATTCCGGATTGAATCCAGCGCCCAGCTCCAGCAAGGCGGCAACCCGACCATATGTTTCGATTGCACCCGCCGTGGGAGTCAGCGTGCCGCAGAGAATTTGCAGAAGCGTGGATTTTCCCGCTCCATTTTTGCCTATGATGCCAAGCACATCCCCCTTTTTTACTTCAAATGACACATCTTTGAGAGACCAGAACTCACGATAGTAAGTGGGGAGTGGGGAGTCGGGAGTCGAAAAAAGCCTGCGCAGCGGCGGGAAAACACGGCAAAGGGCCGGGACGACGAACTGCTTTAGCCTGTCGCGCGGAGTATCGTACATGTGATAGCACTTGCTGAGATTGCTTACGCGAATGGCGATATTATCTTTATTCATCGCCTGACATAGCTTTAATAATCATCATGAACTCTGTAGAGAAATCTGCTTTTATTGGCTCAATGCCAAGCATTTCCAGGCAATAGCTTAAAAAACGAACTGCGCTGATGTAAAGCATGGGGGTTAATGACAGCAGAGAATTAAAATGATCTGCAATTTCGGTATATTCAATTTCGTAATCATGTGCTGCAAAATTGCGCGTGGTCCGGCATAACTGCCACGTTGCAAGCGATTCAAGTACGCCGTTTTTTTCATAGAAACTAAGCACCTTAAGAAAACTATCCGCTGGTTCGCCTGCCAATATACAGGCATGCCGCATGGCTGCGCCCATTGTGTCCTGCAGCTTGGCGAATCGCTCGTTGATGGCTGCCAGCGCTTCGAACAACGAAACGTCCTTCTTATGCGCCTCAAGCTGTTCTTTTGTCAATGGCCATGTTAATTTTCGACTGGAGGCATCCAGAAAGTAAACGCAACGCTGTATTGCCTCTAGCAGTTCTGCCAGATGTCGTTTTTCTGATTCGAGAATGGCGAGCTCCACTTACACTCCCAATTGAGTTGCGCGAAATTTAGCGATATTCTGAAAAGGGGTCGCTCCGGCACTACGTAACTTTGCCACGATGTCAACAGGCAAACCCAATTGTGATTCCAACTCCATTTTAATTTGCGCACGATGTATCAGCGATAAAGGCATGTCGGATTCGATGAACAAGTCCACATCACCACCCTTTGCCTGATCATCAAGCCTGGAACCAAACAAATACACTGCTGAGCCAGCTCCGGCCAAACGGTTAACGATTTGGGTGATTGTCTGTGTTTGTTGCATTGTTAAACGCATGTCGTTATTCCAAAGTCATAAAATGGAGAAAAACATTTTACATTAATCTGGTCGAGAGTTGAGATTGGCGAGCGGTGAGTCGAAAAAAACTTGCGCAGCGGCGGAAAGGCGTGGCACAACGCCAGGACGACAAACTGCTTGAGCCGGTCGCGCGGAATATCGTGCATGTGATAGCACTTGCTGAGATTGCTTACGTGGATGGCTTGCCTCTCCCAATCATGTTGTGCACAGGTCTATACACCCCCTCTGGCTGCATCGTCAGCGCGCGAACCGGCAAACCTCTGCATCGGCTTGATGTATGACGTTGTTGATGGCCTGGCGTTCATCGCTGGTTATACGCATATGCCTATTCCGGATTGATGCCTTGCGGGATTATAGGACATCGGCAAATCCCTTTCTGGTTTTCTGAAACCAGGCGTAACCTGCCCAAGCAACGACGGTCGCCACCATGGTGTAAATACCCAAACCCGTCCAGTTGGGCAGATGTCCGAAAATAAGCACTTCGCGCGCCTGTTCTATGATGAAAGTCAGCGGATTGGCCATGATGAACGGACGCAATTTTTCCGGCACGGCATTTACCGGATAAAAGACAGGGGACAAAAACATCAGTACGGTGGTAATGATGCCTATGGTTTGTCCGACATCGCGCATGAATACGCCAAGGGACGCCAGCATCCAGGCCAGGCCGAGTGTGAGAATGACCAGCGGAAGCAGCACCAGCGGGGTGAAAATCGCCGTCCAATGCAGAAAACCATTAAAAATTAAAAAGGCAGTCAGCAGAACGCCAAGACTGATAAGGCTGTGAAACAGCGCTGCACCTATGGCAATGACCGGCAGTATTTCCAACGGAAAAATGACTTTTTTGACGTAATTGACGTTGGCAAGAATCAGCCCCGGCGCCCTGTTGAGCACCTCACTGAATAGGCCCATCACAATCATGCCGACAAACAGTACAACTGCAAACTGGGTTTTGCTGTCGTCAGCGCCAATACCACCCCAACGCGACTTGAAAATCTCTGAGAAAACTACGGTGTACACCATCAGCATGAACACCGGATTCAGGAATGACCAGACCAACCCCATGGCCGAGCCTTTGTATCGCCCGACCACTTCGCGCCTGGCCATTTGTACGATAAGCTGTCGGTTACGCCAGATGCTTTTTGCCAGTGCCACGAGAGACGTGGGCTGAGCTGCGTGAGGATTTATACCTTGGTTAGTGGCAGGCGTGGAGTGTAGCGTAGTGTTCATGCGAAGTAACCCTCATTCACGTCCGGCAGTAAAATGTCATACGCGGACACATTTTGCAAAAGGCTTGGACTGTCACCCGGACGTATCAACGGTTTTGGGTGCAGCTCGCGTGAAACCGGCCAGCAACGTGAACCGAAGCCACCGCAGAAAATTGTCTGGATTAATTTCATTCAGAAAAACAAGCTACCCATAGCCATGCTATGCAAGTGCGCATTATATCTCAACAAGGGTGTGCGAATCCTTGGAATGAATACGATGGATACAAGAAGCTGTTTGCGGGCGATGCGGAATGCCCGGTCATCGAGCTTGGCTGCTGGGCGCATGCCCGGCGCAAATTCTTCGACCTTCAGGTCAGCGGCGCACATCCTCAGGCGGCGGAAGCCATGAGACGGATTGGTCAGTTATATGCCATCGAGGAAGTTGCTCGTGCAATGGATCATGTTGCACGCGCAGCACATCGCCAGCAAAACAGTGTGCCGATCCTGACCGATATGCATGGCTGGCTGATCCGGTTGCGCGTGGCGACTGCCGATGGCGGCGGGTTGGCGCGCGCAATTGACTATAGTTTGAATCGCTGGCCGAGTCTGATTCGCCATGCGCAGGCCGGCAATCTGCCCATCCAACAACAATACTGTCAGCACAAATCACGCCGACTTAACAGGTGGAGCGGCTGGGCGCTTACAATGATGCCGCCGAGTACAACGAACCAGATGTGATGAGCTCATGAAAGTGTCCACTAAAACCAGGTAGACACTATGCTCTTAGCTTTCGCTTACTCAATCAATGTGGAAACGCCGGACGCTTACGGTATATCAAGCGCGACACGAACGATGGGCATGTGGAAAAGATTTACAGAATAGCGTGATTATCGCAGAGTGTTGTGCCTCCGGTTAAGCGCTGTGCTGATTAAAGTAGCTGTATGCCTGGCAACAATTTCATTCGCTGATCGAAGGTGAGTGTTTGGCTGCAACCGGCGTGTCTGGCTTTCGCGACAATCAGGCAATCCGGAAAATCTGCAGAAGTAGTTTCAAAACTGCTCAATGCGTTGCGCACGACGATAGATGATTCGAAAGTGATGCAGCTGTTATCCAGCAGTGCGCGCACGGTGCGCGCAATATCGGCACGTTCGAGTTCATAGCTGCGCGACAACGTCCAGCACAACTCGACCAGCACTATGTCGGATACAAACAGCCCGCCGTGCTCAGCTGCGTCGAAAACCGCCTTGGCGCGTTGAGCCTGTTTCTCGTTGTCACGAGTAACCAGTCGCACCAGAACGTTTGTATCCAGCGCAATCATTTTCGGGAACGCAGGTTGCGCGCTTTCGTTGCTGCGACGATGCCTTCATCCATCGCCTCTACGCTGAGCGACTTGATTCCCGGGCGATGCACCAGGCCGAACAGGTTTTCCGAACCGCGCGCCAGCACACGAACCCGCAGACTACCATCTTCTTCAATCTCAAAATCGAGCTTGCTGCCGGTCGCGATATGCAGCTGGTCGCGTATATTTTTGGGGACGGTCACTTGCCCCTTGTCAGTCACTGTCGCCAGCATCATTACCTCCTTAGATATCCAATTAATTCCTACTTATTCTTTCATGTAAGGAATTTAATGTCAATCTGAATTC